>Ga0209317_1000058_pt1 | contig 156591 bp, 131 predicted proteins | sample RifGroB2_FD_183994 | JGI IMG/M metagenome (GOLD analysis project Ga0209317, IMG submission 183994) | Soil microbial communities from Rifle, Colorado, USA - Groundwater B2 (SPAdes) (version 2) | ecosystem: Environmental > Terrestrial > Soil > Unclassified | place: Rifle, Colorado | collected... | reverse complement strand
GCAATATGGAGGGGGACCCGACGGACCTCCGAAGGCGGTTTCAGAGTCTGTTCAAACTATGCATAACGACAAAGGGTTCCTTTGAAAAACCTTTGTTTCGGTTATAGGTCCGTCGTTCCATTACCCCCTGCGTCGATGGTTCCCTCCATCAAGACAGTTAATCCTGGTGGCAAGTCTATAAACGCGCCACTATCAACTGATACGGGTACAGTTACCGCGTTATCAGCTATTTTTAAGGTGTTTACTGCAAGGTTATCGATCTTTGCTGAGGTCATCGCTGCGTCTGCTATGTTAGCCGTTTGCGCGGTGAAGCCGGAAGCGTTGATATCGTCCGCATGTAGTGGGCCTCTAAGCTCCCAAGTTTCACCGTTGTAGTAAAGATGACTGCCGGGGTTTCCCACATAGAAAAAATCTGATCCCATGTGAAGGCTAATCTTTCCTATGGTGTCTGCTATTGCCATTTTAGTTTTCTCCTTTATTTGGCTCAAAAACTGCCTTTTTTGCTGTCTGCTGTCCCACTACTGTCCCATTTTTAAACTTTCAATATAAATATTGTGCAAAAACAAATAGTTGATATTATAGGACATGGGATTACAAATCCCATTGCTGATAAATATTAGGAGTTTCTAGGGTCAACAAGACTAAGTCGGTCTTGTTATGCAAAGGTTTGCAAAGGTCACACGAACCGCTCGACAAACTCGCCGTAGTCGTCACCCTCTTTGAAGTCCGGCAACAGCCATGCTGCCTCGCTCGCCGCCATGCCGGGAACCTTCAGCACGCCATTCTTGCCGCCGATGTACCGAAAGCCGCCGATTACCACGTTGATGATCCCGCCGTTGCTGGATCTCTGCTCAAGTCGCTGGACTCTTGCGCGGATACTGCCGCTCACTCCGTCACCTCGCCAAGCATACCCATCATTTTTTGCAGTTGCACCGCTCTTGCCGCCATACACTCATCCCACTCTTTTTCGTTGGAACCAAACAGAAAGCAAAAATACTCGTATCCCTTCGGCACCCTCTCCCTCATGCCGGGGGGAGGTTCGGGGAAACCAAGCCGCTTTTCCATGTGGTCTATCTGCCGGGAGAAATATCCGCACAGCTCGATGTAATCAATCTCCGGTGCCAAGAGTTGTTCCAGGGCGGCTAGACGGCGCTTTATATCTCTCATGCTGGCACCTCCTGCCGGTGCCGGCAATGGTATGCGCCATCCTCGGGACATCCGTCAAAACATTTGCGGGCGCACCTGGTCGTGATGAAGACGGCGTTCTCGCCCTGGTGGAGCGCCCTTAGTTCTGCCTCTTCCGCTGCCGATTTCGGCATATAACAGGCGGTGGCCGGTGGCGGGGTGGCGTCCTCGGCTACCTGTTCCAGCCGCTCTAACCGCGTCTTAATGCTCATGCTGTCACCTCGGCATGTTTTACTATTATCGTTTTACGGTACTTTTCCGGCGCGTATTCCCCGGCTATGGCCTCGGCTTCGGCGTTGGGCGGGCCGGTCCAGATAACGAATTCATAAAGGCCGCTGGTAGGGTCATTGTGTCTCTTGCAGCGTTCAACCATTGCCTGTAGTTCTTCAAGCTTGTCACACTCAAAGCCCAGGTTAAGCTTCGGCGCTTTCTTCGGCTTAAGTTTCTTTTCGATGGTTTCCAGCCGGGTCATTACTGTGCTCTTCATTCTCTATTTACCTCCCTGAGCGGCCTCTATAGCCGTTATTCTGTCCTCTAGGTCACTGTCGGCAATCATCCTACCCATGAGAGAGAGAATGTTAGCCAGCTTACTTGCGTCAGAAATTACAATGTTGCTGTTTTTAGCCGACCAATACAGCTTGGCCATTTCCCGTTTTACATCATTAACCGTCTTTAGGGGGGGCGTGCGATGTCTTCCTTTTGATTCTGGTGCGTTATCTTCATTTTCTGCTGCCATATCGTGACTCCAGGGGGCAAGGGGGGCCGTGTTAAGGCTCCCCCCTGCCTGGTGGTTTTTATTCTGCCGGTAGGTCTTCGGTTGTATCCGTGGGGATGATCCCCAACAGCTTCCCGACTTCGCCGATGTTATAAGCGACCGTTTCTAGAAAGGCCTCTTGATCCTCAACAGCGAGCACGCCTTCAGGGTTTAGAGACTGCGCCCGCGCCTCATGACCACGTGAGATTATCTCGCTAGTGGCCCATGGGATGGGGATGGGGCTATTCTCGACGTGGTGAAGATACATGCCGGCAGGGTCCAACGAAGGGTCCAGAAGATGCTTCACATTATCTCCCGGCTGCAAGCCATTAAGATAACTTCTGATTTCCTGCCCTTTCATATATTCCAACAGTTCATTGGCCCCCTTCTGGTAGGGTTTAGGCCGGTAATTGGCCTCTGCCTCTGCCTTGTACTGCGCCTTTATGCGGCCAAGTCGCTGGGGGAATTCGTTAAAGGTTGGGGCGAAGGCTTGATTGAGTTGGGCAATCTTTTTTGTTTGGCCCGCTGGAGAGAGGTCCTTGTCTGTCAAGATCGCTTCCTTGGCGGTGGCATATCCCGTTGCGTAGGACCGCAGCTCGGCGGTGAAGTTATTGAATGCAGTCGTTCTCTCAACTTCTGTCTTCTCATGCTTTAGTCGTGGAAGGTTGGTGCGAAATGTTCTCATGGTTGGGGTCCTTTTGGTTGGAGGTTAGGCCGCTGCCGACAGGTCGAGAATCGCCAGTAAGAAGGCTTCGGGGTGGTCGTCCTTCACCTGCTGTTTCGCGTTGGCGTAATCCTCATCGTTGCGAATGATAATGACCTGGTGGTCTCCGGCGCTCCCTCTCGGGGTATGGCTCTGCGTGAATGAATCCAGATTAGCTACAAGGCGGGCGAGTTTTGACTTTCTATCTGGCATGGTATTTCCTTTGGTTTGTACCTCAATGAAGAGGGGAGTTGATAGGGTAGGGTGTCTTTGCTGCTGTTCGTGCCTTCTAGGGGCATCCTGCGAGCCTGACCACTTACTGACTGCCCCCATCTGCTGCCGGTAAGGTATGGAACTAGGTTCCTGACCTCGTTGGTGTCCGTGTCCTTCTCGTCGGCGTGTTGTGGCTGCGTCCGCCCCGACTCCTTCAGCCCTTCATCACGCTGCGCTTGACTGCTGAACCCCTGCTTACTGGTGGGGGTATGGTAGAGATGTATAAACTGTAAAGGCCTCTTAGCCGGGTAAAGTGCCAAAGTGTCTAAGGGGCCTTTACCGATGAATGATACGTGGCACACCTGAGCGTTTAAGGCCCCTTAGCCTGAAGCGTTTAAGGCCCCTTAGCGGGCAAAATGTTTCTTGCTGCCCTCGCTTTAAGGATATTTGTGTTGTCCCTTGCAGGTGGCTCCCACGTTTTCCAGTCCTCAATCATCCGATATAGGGCCTTGACTCCTACCCCGTCCGGCATCCCGCCGCGTCTGGCATGTTCGATGAATCCAACCTCTATCAGCAGCTTGATTGCCTTAGAGAATGTTGGTCGGGTGATCTTGTACGTCCTTTCAGCCTCGGCAACAGTGAAATGGAAAATAGGGTCTTTCTTCTTCAACTTGTGTTTCTCATATCCCATCTTTGCCCGGCAGATGTTGGCAACATCGGTGGCGGTTTTCGTCAAAGCCCTCCATGCCGCGTAGGCAAAATCTGAGGGGTAAACTTGCCCGCACCAATTCTCAAACTTGCCTACACCCTTGGCATCCCGGCCATTTGCTAGCACTCCCCCACGCTTCCCCTGTAAAGGCTTCTTAGCCGCTTCCTGCTCCTTCCGCACAACTTCCGGTGGCCTGCCTTTGCCGATGAGCCGGTGGAACTCTTCATAGGTCAACTCTTCGTGTAAAGGCTGCTTAGCCGGTTCGGCGGGTGCTTCGCCTTTTGGTGCTTCCGGCGTTTCTGCCGTAACCGCCTCTTGCTCGACAACGACCGGAGCCGCTGCGGGTACGTCTACCGGGCCGAAGAGGGGTAAGGTGTATTCGTCCAGGGTCGGCAAACTTCCCACGGTTGGGACGTTTGACTTCTTCTGCTTTGCCGCTGCCGGATCATCCCAAGACGACGCCCAGGTACCGAATTGCAGGAAGGCGATACAGTCAGAATTATTCCCGCGCTGGCCGGGGCCGGTGGATCTGCGCCCCTCAGACTTTGCTTTGATACAGGTGAGCTTGCGGAGTTCCTTATTAGACTTCCCGCTGTACTCGGGCGCGTTCACAGTTCACCCCGCCCAGCCTTTCCCGCCTCGTAGAACAGTTGATTTTTGGCGTCGATGATTTTCTTTGCCGGTATCGGCAAGACCTGCTTGGTCTCATAGGCATCAATGAGCGCCCTTGTTTCGACTGTGTCGTCTGCATAGAATATTGAACGTCTACTGCTGCCCGGTTGCCTAACGACCTCTACCGGCCATCCTGCGGCCTTGAGAATCGCGCCTTGGTTAATGCATCTGGTGCTGAACTGCAATGATGTACGGAATTTGGTGTTCATCGCTTTGTTCTCCTATCTGCAATCTCTCGACTGTAGTTTTTGCGCGCCTCTTTCGCTGGTTGGTTGTTACCTTGGCTCCATCGGGTTGATGCTTCTCTATGCTGCCAGTTGCTCCCGTATTAGCTGGTTCTTTAGATCCTCGCGGGCCTCGCTGAAACCTTGGCGGTGCGCGGAGTAGCCGTCCAACTCCTTAACCTGCCCTTCCAGGTAGTCGAGCGTAAGCAGACGGTCAGTGGTGTTAAGGTTGCGGACGGTTGCGTGGATCTTTGCGAGATTTGCGTTCATGGTTTCATCCCCCTGTTGCGGCCATTGGCCTTGTTCAGTTGTTATGCTGCAATTTCCCTTTGCCCGTCTTCCCATGCCTCGGCCTTCTCAGGGTCGATCAGTATCTTCTTGCCGATCTTGATTACTGCGCCCGACTTTGCGAGGTTGTTCGAGAACCTATTAAATAAGATCCATCTGAATGCCCCCATCGTGTAATACGGGTGCGCGTCAACATACTGCTGAACTGTCATTTTCATTTTCCTTCTCCTTTTGGTTGCGGCTTCAGTGAGTTGCGCTCTCGGTAAAGGCTGGGCATGTTATGCGGTTAAGAAAAGACATAACCCCGTCATTTTTTTCCTGTTGTGGATTGTCCATAACTGCGTTAAACTGTAAGTGTTGTAGCATACTATTACAAATTGGAAGTATTGTCAAGGGGGAATATGACTAATTTAGACAGGTTGATTGTTGGGCTCGAACAGGTTGGTATTAAAAAGTATGGAAGGAATGTGCTGGTGGCAGAAAAAACCGGATATGCCACTGGGATGGTGGCTAAAGTTTTGTCCGGTCACGTAGCCTTGACGGATCGTTTCATCCAAGCGGTATGCAGTGCATTTGCCATCAGGAGGGAATGGATTTATGAGGGCGAAGAGCCAGTAAAGAATCCCGGCTTAGATGTGTCGGCTACGGGGCGGCAAAGCGGAGAGGGTAATGTATTAAGTGAGAGTGAAGAAAAAGCGCAACCGGGGAGCCTGGAAGCGCTTGTACAAGAACTGGTCGGCAGCGAGATGGATAGACTGCCCACCAATGGGGAAAAGTTCGACTTGGCGGCGGATTTGCGTGATTTCCTGAAGAAGAGGCGGGGTCAGTGAATGCATATGCAATGTGGACCCCTGGTCCATGTTATCCGAATATCTTCTTATTCATCCTCTCCACCACTCCCAGCGTGTGCTGCTCTGACAGGTGAGCATATCTTTTTACCATCTGCAAAGTTTTGTGTCCCAATACTTCGGCTATTTCGGCCAAGGAAGCGCCGTTCATGGCTAGGTAGGATGCGCACGAATGGCGGAGGTCATGGAAGTGGAAGTTATCGATACCGGCCTTGTCTATAGCGGTTAGCCATGCTTTTGTAATCAGTATAGGTTTTACGACTTTGACCTTTTCGTCGTTGATCTTAATAACGGTCGTTTTTTTGCTGGCGAAGATCAGCTTCGTGTCGGTGCGCTTCACCTTGTCCATGGCGGTCAGTTCGTCAAAGGCGCGTCCTGCCAGCGGCGCGGCTCTTCTCTCCCCGTTTTTCGTTTCATGGATGATAATGCGCTTGTTCTGGAAGTCTACATCGTCCCAGGTAAGGTTCATAATCTCGCCTAAACGCATACCTGTTGAGAGTGCAATGACAGTTATGGGGTATAGGTAGGTATTGGCGCTTGCCTTAGTTGCCAGCAGGAGGCGTTCTCGTTCGTCGTCTGAAAGATACCGCACGCGCCCCCGCGCCTCTTTCGGTTTCTTCACATCGGGCATGGGGTTTTGATCCCTGGTAATCCATTTCCACTCTGTTACTGCCAAGCCGAAGACCGTTGACAACGCGGCAAGATATCGCACGACTGTTGCGGGGCTCCTGCGCTTCTCGGTGATGATCTCCTTGACGGTGCCGTCCGTCTGCTTCACCTTCTTGGTGGATTTTACTGGCTCGGCTAGCATCCTGTCCCGGTACTCGACAATGAGCGCGGATGATACGTCTGACAGCACCCGCTCGCCAATCTGAGCCTTCCACCACAAGAGCTGTGCCTTTGTATGGTCGGGATTCCTCTTGGTGGGGAGTACGTCCTTGCAATACCGATCAATCATGGTGCCGATGGAGTGCTTCTTTGCCTCCACGGTCTTGAAATGCCGCCCGTCCCTCATGGCGGACTCGGTATCCTGAGCCCATCGCTTTGCTCGGGTCAAACTGGCGAAGGTGGCGCTCTCCGCCTTATGTCCAAGCATCCGCACTTTAACCCGGTAGGACACCTCATTATTGCTGCTGGTCCTTTTCTCGATAGTCGCCATGATCCCCCCCCGCAATGTGTAGTGAAAGATTACAATAACAGGCTGTTTATGTCAACAGGTGATTCATAGTCACTATACCTATGCAGGTAACTTATTATTTTTGAACGATATTTAACTGACAGTTTTTGCTGTGGGACACTGGTGGGGCAATGAAGGGACAATCGCGGGACTTTTTGGGACATTTCGATGGAAAATTAGGGAGGGGAGGGGGGCGGTGTGGCGGCTTTTTTAATGTCAGGCAAACGGGGAAAACCGTGGGTTAATGTCGCGGGGTTGATCGTAGATAGGGGTTATACGTCGCGGGAATTGTCCCAAGGGTGTCCCAGGAAACAAAAAGGGGTCACAGCATAAGCCGTAACCCCTTGAATTTGTGGCTCCCCATCGCGGACTCGAACCACGGACATGGTGATTAACAGTCACCCGCTCTACCAACTGAGCTAATGGGGAATAAATTGTCCGCGAGTTGTTAACCTCGCGTCTCTTCTTGCTCCGGATGCCGATCAGGAAGCCTTTCAGCAGGCTTTCAATCTTGGTTTGCGCGAAGAGAATAGTTGTATAGCATAGGGGTTTTTTGCTGTCAACAGGAAATCAGACGGCGGACTGGACATTGCCAGGATTTTTCTGTCCCAGGGCAGGGCCTCGCCCTGACCGGCGCCAGCCGCCGTCGCCCGCCCGCAGCAGGCGGCTGGCCAGATTGCTATTGATAAAAATCACCTCTGCTTATATTATCATTAACCAGTTTCCCCCGCGTATGCACCCGCGCCGCCTTGGGCCCGGGACTTCGCTTGCGTCCGCGCTTTTAAACAAGGGATCTTATGCGCCACCCGAGTTCGGACCCCGCACAGTATATAAATGTGGCGGGCGTGGCAGCACTGCTGCTGATCATCTTTGCCAGCGAACTTGCCGTAATGGAACTGCTCAGTCAGCTTTTTTCCCGGCTCAGCCCGGTATCGGGCGCACTGTTGGATGCCGCCATCGTGGTCGTCCTCGTGGCAGGTCCCCTCTGGTTTTTCTGCGCCCGGGACTTCGCCCCGGAGGAGACTCCGCCCAAAGTGGAGCTGGCAAAGGCTCTGATAGGCATCTTTCTTGCCGAATACCTCGTGATGCTGCTATTGCCGGGTCTGCTCCCTTCTGTTCGCCCCGGTACCCGTGCCATCGCCGACGCCTTGCTGACTGCACTGGCCTGCGGCTTTCCGCTCTGGTGGTTTCTGTCCCGTCAGGCCCTGCGCAGACGAAGCATCCCGTTGATGGATACCTCGCTACGCCTCTACCTTTTTTTGCTCTGCACCATATTCCTGTCCGACCTGCTGAAGGAGCTCCTTTGGCCGGCATCGGCGGCTGGCGCATACCTCGCCCACGGCAACATCGTCGACGCCGGCCTGACCACGCTGTTCGGCGCCCCGCTGCTCTGGCTTTTGGTGGTCAGACCGCTCAAAAGGAGTGCGCGCGCCGAACAGACACGGGTCGCCGCCATACATGCCCAGCTGATCGATGCCATCGTGGTCATCGACCCTCAGGGGGTGATCAGGTCTTTCAACCCGGCGGCGGAGAATTTTTTCGGCCACGGCGCAACGGAGATGATCGGGAACTCAGCGGCACTGCTCTTTGACGATGGGCAAAAAGGGCTGGAGGCCTTGATCTCAAGCGCCTCTCTCCCCCCCGGGAAGGCGCAGCCGCCGCAATGCGAGATCAGCTGCCGGCGCCGGGACGGCTTGACGGCCATCATGGGGATCTCCATAAGCCAGGTGCTTCTGGAGCAAAAGACCGAGTTCCTGCTCATCATGCGCGACATCACCAGCGGCAAGAGGATGGAGAAGGCGCTGCGCGAGAGCGAGGCGCGCTTCAGGGAGATCTTCGACCAGTCCGAGGACGCCATCGTCTTCTTCAAGCCCGGCGGCTGCACCATCCTCGATGTAAACGAAAACGCCGAGCGGACCTTCGGGTACGAGAAAAGAGAGCTGCAGGACGCGGGGGTAAGCTGCATCTGCGATTCGGCTGATCTGCCGGCGCTGGAGCAGGCGATCAGCGGCATCGCGGAGGGGGGGATCGCCCAGAGTAATTTCCTCTGCAAGGGCAAGGATGGGGTCCCGATGGTCGTCTCCTTGCGCGGCAAGGTCATGCTGCTGCAGGGGGTTCCCATCACTTACTGCACCTTCCGGGACGTCACCTACCGGGTCCGCATGGAGGAAAAGACCCGCGACATCCAGGCGAAGCTCATCCATACCAACAAGATGACCTCGCTGGGGCTGCTGGTCTCCGGAGTGGCGCACGAGATAAACAACCCGAACAATTTCATCATGGCCAACAGCGAGCTCCTGGCCCGGATCTCCCATGATTCGCTGAAGGTGCTAAAGGAGTATGGCGAGGACCAGGAAGGCGGCGAGTTCTATATCGCCGGCATCCCTTTCTCGGAGCTCCTCGAGCATTCGCGGCGTCTCTTTGACGGGATCGCCGAAGGGTCGCGCAGGGTGAACGGCATCGTGACCAACCTGAAGAGTTTCGCCCGCCAGGAACGCCGCCAGCAGATGCGCGAGGTGGATGTGAACGAGGTGGCGCACTCGGCCGTAACGCTGCTGCATCACGAACTGATAAAGTACACCAGCAACTTCCACCTGCAGCTGGCCCAAGGGGTGCCGCCGGTCAAGGGGCACGGGCAGCAGTTGGGGCAGGTCATCATCAACCTGCTCATGAATGCGTGCCAGGCGCTGCCTGACAAGCAGTGCGCGATTTCGCTCAGCACCGGTTACGACGCCGGGGAGGGGGTAGTCAGCATCTGCGTAAGTGACGAGGGGTGCGGCATGTCGCGGGAAGACAGCCAGCGGATCATGGAGCCGTTTTTTACCACCAGGCTCGATGACGGCGGCACCGGGCTCGGGCTTTCCATCAGCGAGTCGATCGTGAAGGAGCACGCCGGTTTGCTGGAGTTCTCCTCGGAGCCGGGCCGCGGTACCACCTTCACGGTGAAGATGCCGGCCGCCGAAGCTTTGCCGTCCCAAGGGCCAGTGCCGAAAGCATCGGCTGCAGCAGGCAGTGACCCTTCCGGCGCGGGTGCCGGATATTGTAAAAGGAGCAGATCCTGATGAAACCACATCCCAAATTCAGCAAGCCCGTGCTGCTGGTCGATGATGAAGAGCATATCCTCACCACCTGCAAGCTCAATCTGGAAATCAGCGGCATAACAGAGGTTTTGACGCTCAGCGACAGCCGTCAGGTGCTGCCGCTTTTGGCGGCGGAGCCGGTGGCAGTCATGATGCTCGACATCTCCATGCCGCATATCTCCGGCATGGAGCTGCTGAAGAAGGTAACGCAGGATTACCCGCACATCCCGATCATCATGGTGACGGCCAACGACGAGATCGAAACGGTGGTGGAGTGCATGAAACTCGGCGCCTTTGACTACATTGCCAAACCGGTCGGCTCAGGGCGACTGGTGGCGAGCGTAAAAAAGGCGCTGGAGCTTTGCACGCTCTCCGGAGAGCTCTCCTCCTTGAAGCACCGCCTGCTGACCGACAGTCTCGACCATCCCGGCGCTTTTGCACCGATCGTGACCCGGAACCGGAACATGCGGGCGCTTTTCCAGTATGCGGAGGTGGTGGCCGGCAGCCGGCAGCCGATCATCATCACCGGCGAGACGGGGGTGGGGAAGGAACTGGTGGCGCGGGCGATTCATGAGATCAGCGGCTGCAAGGGAGAGTTCATCGCCCTGAACGCGGCCGGTCTGGACGACACCATGTTCTCCGACGCGCTCTTCGGCCACAAGCGGGGAGCCTTTACCGGGGCGGACCAGGCCCGGGAGGGGCTGATCGCCCGGGCCGGCGGCGGGACCCTTTTCCTGGACGAGATCGGCGACCTGAACGAGATGTCGCAGCTGAAACTTTTGCGCCTGCTGCAGGAGAGGGAATACTACCCGGTCGGCTCCGACGTCACCAGAAAGAGCGACGCGCACATACTGCTCGCCACCAACCGGGACCTGCCAAAGAGGATAGCCGAGGGGAAATTCCGTAACGACCTGTACTACCGGCTGTGCGGCCACCAGATCCAGATTCCGCCGCTGCGCGAACGAAAGGACGACCTGCCGCTGCTTTTGGACCACTTCATCGCCATCATGTCCGAGAGCCTCCGCATCACCCCGCCCAGCTATCCGAAGGAACTGGTCGACCTGCTGGAGACCTATCATTTCCCGGGCAACGTGCGGGAACTGCAGGGGATGGTGAACGACGCCGTCGCCTGCAGCAAGACGCGGATGCTCTCGCAGGAGCCCTTCCGCCGCAGCATCTCCGTCGACCAGTGCCAGCCGGTGCCAAAACCCGCTCTCAGCTCCGATGATTCCCTGCAGCAGATGCTGGAGGCGCTCTGGGGGCATTTCCCCACCCTGCAGGAGGCCGAGGAGCTTCTGGTCGAGACCGCGCTCAAGGCGGCCAAGGGGAACCAGGGGATCGCCGCCAGCATGCTCGGTCTCAAGCGGCAGACGCTCAACATGCGGCTGAAGGCCAAAAAGAACGCCGGCAGCTGATCTTCCTGCAACCCTCCCTGTAAAACCTCACGCTACCTTTCCTGGACCTCCTGCTCCTCTCTGCAACAGCCCCCCGCTGAACCGCGCCCTTCGCGCCTGCCAATCATCCCTCCGGGCGCTGCAAAAATATTGGCACGCGATAAAACGCGACAGGTGCCAATAGTGCCCGTTATTCCGGCCGGATACCGTCTTGCGGGCACCCCTCATGTATGTATTTTGGTTCACGCCCAGCCTCCGCCCACCCCCGCCTGACGCCATCCATCACATTGAAAATACAGCGCAATTCAGATCGTGCAGGGGATGGCACGATCCCTGTAATGGAGATAGGCAGCTTTTGCAGTTTCTGCTGCCCATCCATGCCCGTTTTTGCAGCGGGCGTCCAACCGTTAAATGCACTATCGCCGGTCAGGGCGCAGAAGCGACCCGGCCGGTAAACGCTGTAAAAAAGGAGGCACAGGCATGAAGAATTTCAAAGTATTCATCGCGTCACTTTTACCGTTACTGCTTGTCGTGACGCTGCTGACAGGAAAGGTCGAAGCTGCACTGCTCGACGTGGGTCCGGTGGTGCCGGAGGTGAATCCGAGCACTGCGCCTGCTCTGGGGCACGGCTTTCCCCTTTGGTACCGGGATACCAACCGTGTGCCGCTGCAGCTCTGCATCGACCGGAACGGTATGTGCCTGACCGCCGAGCCTTTCCCGGCACAGACCCAAAGGTTCCCTGACAACATGGGGGACGAACTGTTCTGGTGGGTGGGGGATGCCTCCATTGACATTCCCGTGCAGGGGGCCCTTGACCGGGCAGGGCAGGCCATTCTTGTCCAGGCCATAGAAGCGGCGTTTTCCACCGGCGACGTGGTTTCGGGCGCCCAGGTCAGTTTTGCCAGGATCAGGATCAGGATCGACACCCCCTATGCCGGGGTCTACACCGTCACCACCCCTTTTAAGCAGTTTACCTTTACCGTGGCCGCAGACGCGATAGATGGCGGCATCAACTATACGGAGGACATCGGCATCGCGGAAGGGAGCGTATTCACCGGAGCGCTCGCAGGGAGTGTTGGCCCGTTCCTCTACTGTGCAGACGCCGCTAAGCGTCCGGCCGGCTACCTTGGCGATCCCAATGTCGCCTGCCAGGTGCTGGGGAGCACCTATCCGAGCGCCCAAAACCCGTCCAACTTCTTCCGGGTGCAGGGCCCCAACGGTTTCGACATGCAGACCGACCAGTTCAGCGTCATGGGCAAGCTCTACACCGAGCCGCTTCCCACCCCCCTGACGGTGGAGAAGGTTACCTATACCCGCGATGCTCTGGGCGCGCAGGTAAGCGGATTCGCAACGAGCCAGGCGCTTTCCAACCAGACTGTGCCCACGGCCGCCTTCCCGGCAAACTTCGCGCTCACCGGCGCAGCCTCCAGCCTGCAGATCGTCGGAAGCGGACTGCCAACGGTGGACATGGTCAGCAACAGCCCGGCGGACGGGAAATTCTTCGGCAGCTCCGGTCTGTTTGTCGATCCGGTCAGCTTCCCTGAAACGGTCTCGGTAACCAACACCTCGGACATCCCCCCAACGACCAAGGTTGTCCCGCTGACCGATGAGGTGGTGGTCGAGGCCGCCATGTACGACCCGGGGAAAGGGACGCTGACCGTCTCGGCAACCTCCTACGACATGATCGGCGCTCCGGCGCTCTCGCTCTACCTGCCGGGGATAGAAGCACCCCTCGGGACCCTGTTGAACGGCCAGATCTCCGTCACCTTTCCCATTACCGACAACACGGTAAACCCGGTCAAAACCTACCAGATACCGCCAGCAACCGTGAAGGTGGTCTCCGCCAACAAGGGAAGCGGCGTACAGTCGGTGGTCAGCCTCCCGCCGGGAGCCAGCAACAACGCGCCGGTGGCTGTGAATGATGCCGTGGACGTCCCGCAAAACGGCGCCGTCACCATAGACGTGGCCGCCAACGACACGGACCCAAACCTTAACGACCTGGTGGTGGCCGCCTCGGTGCGTATCGCCACGGGACCGGCCGACGGAACGGCGACGGTCAACCCGGCCGGGGCCATAGTCTACGAACCGACTGCCGGGTTCCTCGGCACCGATTCCTTCACCTACACCATCCGGGACGGCTTTGGCGCAATCTCCAACATAGCCGTCGTCGCTATCAACGTGCTCGACTCCACACTGAACACCCCTCCGGTCGCGGTGGGCGATCTCGCCTCCACACCAGAGGACACGGCGGTGACCTTCAACGTGGTCGCCAACGACACCGACGCAGAGAACAACCTGCTGCCGGGAAGCATCGCCTTCACTTCCAACCCGGCAAACGGCACCCTGCGCGCCAACAGTAACGGCAGCGTGACCTTTACCCCGGCTGCGAACTTCAACGGCGACTACACCTTTGCCTATACGGTGAAGGACAGCCTGGCATCCGTCTCCGGCCCTGCGTCGGTCACCGTTACCGTCACGCCTGTGAACGATGCGCCGCTGGCCGTAAATGATGCGGCAACCACCTCAGAGGACGCAGCAGTCACCTTCAGCGTCACCGCCAACGACAGCGATCCGGACGGTGCCGTGGCGCCGGGCAGCGTGGCGGTCGTAACCCAACCTGCCAACGGCGCGGTGACAACCGACACGAACGGCGACGTCACCTACACCCCGGATGCAGACTTCTTCGGGATCAATACCTTCACCTACACGGTGAGCGACGGCACTCTGCTCTCCAGCCCGGCCACGGTAACCGTGACGGTCGACCCCGTGAACGACGCGCCGATCGCGAACAATGACGTGGCCACCGTTCCGGCCGACGTCCCTATCCTTATCAACGTGATCGGCAACGACCTGGACAACGACGGCACCATCAACCCCGGCTCGGTAGAAATCGCCTCCCAACCTGCCGATGGAACGGTCACGGTCAACCCGGCTGGAACCGTCAGCTACCGCTCCGATGCGGGTTTCAGCGGCATCGCCACTTTCACCTACACAGTGAGGGACAACAGCGGCGCCGTGTCCCAGCCCGCCACCGTTTCGGTCAGCGTCAGTGCTGCGGCCGGCGAAGCGGTCACCGTGCTGCGCGCCCAGTACCGGGCCTCCACCCGTGAATGGCGGGTGGACGGTGTCATCACCACCCCGACCTCGACCAGCGTAAACGTCTACATCGGCCGGGACTTGACCGGCACACAGCTAGGCTCCACCACAGTTGCAGCGGATGGGACCTGGGTTTTCCGTCTTAACGGCGCGCCCGCCAACCCGCAGCCAAACGCCACCAACACCATCAGCGTCCAGGGGCTGCCCGGTGGCGGTTCCAGGCTGGCATTCCCACTGGCGGTGAGGTAGGTCCATGCAGCGAAAGGGAGGTTGTCTCATGCATCATACATTGATCCCACTTGTACTGGCCCTGTTCACGGCCATACCGACCATAGCCGCCGCAGCCGGGAGCGTTCTGCTCCCGGCAAGCGGGCAGACCGCCTGCTACGACTCCGCGGGGACACCCAGGGCCTGCGCGGGGAGCGGGGAAGACGGCGAGACAAGGGCCGGAGTTGTCTGGCCGGCCCCCCGCTTCGTCGCCAACGGCGAGGCCGCGCTAACCGACCAACTGACCAGCCTTATCTGGAGCAGGCACGCGAACGCTCCCGATATCAACGCGTCGGCCCCCTTCGTCTGCGGGGTTAACGCGGAGAGCGACATGTCGTGGCAGCAGGCCCTCGACTTCATCGCCTGCCTGAACTCCAACAGCTATGCAGGCTTCAGCGACTGGCGCCTGCCCAACCTGAACGAGCTGGAGGGTATGGTGAACGCCGGGGCCCCGGACCCGTCCGGCTACCTGAGCGCCAACGGTTTCGGCCTGGAAGGGCTCGCTACCCTGGTGCAGCCGAGCGGTTACTGGAGCTCGACCAGCGACGCCTCCTTCCCCGATGCCGCCTGGGACGTGAATTTCCTCACCGGGGGGCTTCCCTTCAGCAGCGTGAAGATTCCGGCCGTGGCCGGATTGGACACGAGGGGGGTCTGGCCGGTACGCGGCGTTTCCAGCGGGGCGGCGCCCCTCGCGGCCACCGGACAGACCAGCTGCTTCTCGGCAAGCGGTGCGGAGATCAGCTGCGCCGGCAGCGGCCAGGACGGGGAAAAGCTGAGCGGCACCCCGCAGCCGGTGCCCCGCTTCAAGGCCAATGCCGAGGGGAGCTTCGCCCTGGACAGGCTGACCGGGCTCATCTGGCCCACCACCAGCAGGACCCCCGGGCCTGCCAACCCCGCGCCTCAGGGGTGTGCCGCCGCCGGTTCTGCACTTGACTGGCAGCAGGCCCTGGACCACACGGCCTGCCTTAACCGGAACAGCTTTCTGGGTACCTCCGGTTGGCGGCTTCCCAACCGCAATGAAATGCGCAGTCTGATCGACTATTCAAAAAGCGCTCCGGCGCTGGCCGCCGGCCACCCGTTCAGCGACCTCTCGTTCGGGGACACCTATTGGTCCTCCACCAGCGACGCCGGCCGGCCGGAGCGCGCCTGGACCGTCAACCTCTTCGACGGCGGCCTGAATGCCACGGGGAAGAGCAACGGCGGCATCCTTTCCGCCTGGCCGGTCAGCGGACCGGATCTGTTGCCGCCGACCGTGAGCATCACCGGCGGCGACCTGACGGTGAACGTCGCCAGCCGGTCCATCGGCGGCGCCATGGAGGCGGGGTCTACCGTCGCCGTTGCCGTCAACGGCGGGGTTCCCGCGGCCGCCGCCGTCGATGGAGAGAGCTGGAGCTTTACCGTCCAGGGGCTGACGGCGGGGGCGAATGCGGTAACGGTTACCGCCAGCGACTTCTCCGAAAACCAGCAGAGCGCGTCTCTGGGGATAACCGTGCTGGTTCCTGACGGGAAGCTCTCCGGGGAAGCCGTGGTGGGGATCGCGGACGCCCTGCTGGCCTTGCGCATGTTCGTCGGGCTGATAGTTCCGACTCCCGACCAGCTGCTGCGCGGGGACGTCTCGCCGCTCGGCGCGCCGGACGGCGAGGTCGGCCTGGCCGACACGCTGATGATCCTTCGCAAGGCGGTCGGTCTGGAAAGTTTTTAGGTTTCAGCGGAGCAAACCGTGGAAAAAAGCAGATGATGGCGGGCCGGCGGCAATCGAGGATTGGCGCCGGCCTCTCGTTCCGCCCGGCAAAGGTCCCGACCAGCTGACGGAAAGCCCGTAAAACCAGAGGTGTCTATGAAGTTGACAGCGGCCCTGCGGCTGACCGCGATCACCACTTTTTGCATCCTGTTCGCGCAGGGCGCGCTCTGGGCGAACCCGCTCCCTCTTGGCAAGGTCCCGGTACCGGAGCCTGCCAACCTCTCCCAGTTCGTGAAGAGCAAAGAGGCCGCCGTCAGGCTCGGCAAGGCCCTCTTCTGGGACATGCAGGCGGGGAGCGACGGCGTGCAGGCCTGCGCCAGCTGCCACTTCAGCGCCGGGGCGGACAACCGGCTCACCAACCAGCTCCATCCGGGGGTCGCACTCCCCCAGGCTGCGCTCCCCGCCTTCGAGTTCGGCGGCCTCAACTACACACAGCTACCCGCAGACTTCCCCTTCTTCCAGGTTTCCCCGGTGGACGGCAGGCTCGGCCTCGACCCGCTGACCGGGCTTCCCGAGGACCCGGATGCGGTGATCTTGCGCAACTTCAACGAGATCGGCGGGTCCCAGGGGATACGGCTGGCCGATTTCCTGGCCATCAACGCCGGTTCGGCCCTGGAGAGCGGCAGCGCCCGGCTGAGCCCGCTCTTCGCCGGTTCCCGCCAGGTGACCGGGCGCAACGCACCCTCGGTGATCAACGCCGTCTTCAATTACACAAATTTCTGGGACGGACGGGCTCACAACAGCTTCAACGGAGAAAACCCGCTCGGCCCGCTCGACCTGAACGCCGGCATCTGGATGGATGACGGTACGGCCAGCGACCTGGTGAAACAGAGGGTGGTGATCACCAATGCGAGCCTCGCCTCCCAGGCGACCGGCCCGCCGCTTAGCGATGTCGAGATGTCCTTTGCCGGGCGCACCTTCCCGGACCTCGCCCGAAAAATGCTGGGTCTCACCCCTTTGGGGCAGCAGCTGGTCCACCCGGGCGACAGTGTGCTCGGGCCTTTGGCCAGAGCGAGTCTGCAGTCGGACGGCAGCCTGAGCGGCGCCCCCGGGCTAGACGTCTCCTATCGGGAGCTGATCGAGGAGGCCTTTCAGGATAACCTCTGGGCCTCCGGCAAGACCGTCACCCTGCAGGGTGGGGCGAAGAGCCAGCTGGAGGCAAACTTCCCGCTCTTCTGGGGACTCGCGCTGCAGCTCTACCAGGCTACCCTGGTCTCCGACCAGACCCCGTTCGACCGCTTCCTGGCAGGTAACGCCGATGCCATGAGCCCTTCGGCCCAGGCGGGATTCCTGACCTTCGTCGACAAATGCGCCGTCTGCCACGCCGGATCCGAATTGACCAATGCCGTGGTAGGGAGCAACACCCCCTTCTGTCTGCCGCCTGACTGCAACAGGGCGGCCTTCGGCAACAACTCCAGCCACGCCCTGATCGCGCCGGATATCAACCAGGAGACCTTTGAGCTGCGGCTTGCCGACGCGGGGTTCTTCAATATCGGGGTGAGAGCCACAGCCGAGGACCCGGGGCGAGGGGCGGGGGTGGCCGAGGGTTTTCCCTTTCCACTTTCCTTCACGCGGCTCGCGCAGTTCCAGGGGCTCCCCTTCGTCACCCCGAAGCTGCCGGCGGGGACCTCCGGGCTGACCCCGGTCGCCCTGGACGGTGCCTTCAAGACCCCGGGACTGCGCAACATCGAGCTGACCGCACCCTACTTCCATAACGGCAGCATGCTGACCCTGGACGAGGTGATCGAGTTCTACACCCGGGGAGGCAACTTTCCTGGCAACCCGGAGCTCGCCTCAGCCATGCAGCCGATCCGCAACCTGCGGGACAGCCCGAGGAAAAAGCAGGAGCTGGTGGATTTCATGAAGGCGCTCACCGACGAGCGGGTCAGGAACCAGACCGCCCCCTTTGACCACCCGCAGCTGCTGATAGCAAGCGGCGACCTGGCCGAGAGCATGATCGACCTGTCGGCGACCGGCGGGGCACCGGTACCGCTCGCTCCTGCCCTGACGGTGGATCCCTTGCCAACCCCAACCGTCTTGACCACCCTCACCTTGAGCGGCACCGTGGCCTCGCTGTCAACCGTCGAGGTGCGGGTGAACAGCCTGCCGTCCGTCTTCGCCACGGTGACCGGCACCTCCTGGAGTGTCGCGCTGAGCGGCCTGCCGGTCGGGATCAACACGGTCAGTCTTACCGCCTCCAGTGCCAGCGGCGGGAGCGAGACCCGCAGTGAGGTCTTGACGGTACTGCCGCTAGCTGTCATAAGAGGGATCCCCCCGGGAGGGAGCACCAGCCAGACCGGCGCCGTACTGACCGTTTCCGGCAGTTCGGTGGCCAGTTACCGGTACAGCCTCGACGCGGCGCCCTTCAGCGCCGACACCCCGGTGGGAACGCAGGTAGTGCTAAGCGGGCTTACCGACGGCACCCACACCGTGCAGGTGCTCGGCATGGATGCCGCGGGTAACCGCCAGCCGCAGGCAAGCGCCACCAGCGCGAGCTGGACGGTGAAGGCGACGCCACCTCTTTTGACGCTCGACCAGCTCGCTTCTCCGACCAGGGTGAACAGCCAGACCATCGGAGGGCGCGTGGAGCTCGGCTCCGTTCCCTCGGTGACCGTAAGCACGGCGGCCCAGGTAGGGGCGGTAAAAACGATCGGAGGCGAGGGGAGCGCCAGCTGGAGTTGCACGATTAGCGGGCTTGTCGAGGGGGAGAATAACTTCACGGTGACCGCCCGGGACTTCGTTTTCAACACCAGCACGCTTACCGGAGTTCTCACCCTCGACACGGTGGCGCCGGCGCTCACCCTGGACGCTGTGGCAAGCCCCGCCAGGGGGGCGGCCAGGACGCTTACCGGCACCGTGGAGGCGGGGATCGTCCCGCAGGTCCAGATGGGGAGCGCGGCCGAGGCAGGCCCGGTGACAGTTTCAGGCACCAGCTGGAGCTGCCTCTTGAGCGGGCTTTTGCCGGGAGCAAACGAGATCACGGTAACGGCGCTCGACCAGGCCGGAAACCTGAACACCCGCTCGGCCGCTTTGCAGATCGTGGTGCCGGACGGCAACTTCAAGGGGACAGGGGTTAGCGAAATCTCGGACGCCCTGCTCGCCCTGCGCATCGCGGTAGGTCTTACGCATCCTTCGCCCCTTGAGTTTCTGCACGGGAACGTCGCCCCGCTGGCAAACGGGGTGCCTGACCCCGACGACAAAATCGACATATCCGACGCTCTGGCCATCCTCCGCAAGGTGGTCGGCCTGCTGAGCTTTTAAGGTAACGGCCAAGATAGGGCCGTAATGAGGTTCCCCATGCTGTCACGAAAACTGTTGCGCATCTTGGCCATCGCCCTTCTTTGCAGCTGGCTCCCCGCCGCCTACTGCCCGGGGGCGGCGGTGCCGCCGCCGACCTTTCTCCCCCTGAACCAGATACCGGTTCCAGAGCCGCCCAGCCTGTTCCAGTTCGTCAAGAACAAGCCCGCAGCCATCAAGCTCGGCAAGGCCTTTTTCTGGGACATGCAGGCCGGCAGCGACGGGATACAGGCCTGCGGCAGCTGCCATTTCTCGGCGGGCGCGGACAGCCGCCTCAAGAATACGGTGAATCCCGGGACCCTGGGGGGGGACGACAGCTTTCAGGTGAGGGAGCCCAACCAGACCCTGGAGCCGGAGGACTTCCCTTTTCACCAGCGCCAAAGCCCGGATTTCCAGGGCTCCCTGGTTCAGCGCGACAACAACGACGTGGTCGGCTCCCAGGGGTTGAAGTTCACCCAGTTCCTGGACATCGTCCAGGGCTCCGCAGTAGATGCCGGGGTTCCGGTTGCCGACCCGGTGTTCCAGCAGGACGGGGTCAACATGCGCCGGGTGACGCCGCGCAACGCGCCGAGCGTGATCAACGCCGTCTTCAACTTCAGCAATTTCTGGGACGGCCGGGCGCACTTCGTCTTCAACGGGGAAAGTCCCTTCGGGCCGCTTGACACCTCCTCGGGGGTCTGGTTCAGCGTGAACGGGGTACTGCAGAAGCAGCCGGTGGCCATCGAGTTCGGCAGTCTCGCCTCGCAGGCGACCGGCCCGCCGCTGGACGACACCGAGATGTCCTTCAGCGGACGAACCTTCCCTCAGCTGGGGCGCAAGCTTTTGAGCCTCACCCCGCTCGCCAAGCAGCTGGTGCATCCGGGCGACAGCGTGCTCGGCCCGCTCTCCAGGTCAGTGCAACTGCCGGACGGCACCCTCTCGCCGGACAAGGGGCTAAAGACCGGCTACCAGCAACTGATCCAGGACGCCTTCCAGGACAGCCTCTGGAGCGCCGGCGCGCTCACGCCGGACGGCTTCAGCCAGATGGAGGCCAACTTCCCCCTGTTCTGGGGGCTCGCCATCCAGCTTTACGAGGCGACCCTGGTCTCCGACCAGACCCCCTTCGACCGTTTCCTGGGGGGCGATCAGGGCGCGCTCAGCAGCCAGCAGCAGGACGGCTTCAACCTCTTCTTCGGCTCCGCCGGCTGCGCGGCCTGCCATCTGGGGACCGAACTTACCGCCGCCTCGGTGACCTCCGCCGCCTTCGTCACCAACGCGCTCCATGCCCTGATCGAGCCGATGGTGGTGGCAAGCGGCGATCAGATCATCTACGATAACGGCTTCAACAACACGGCGGTCCGCCCTTCGGCCGACGACCCCGGGCGCGGCGGCAACTCCCGCTTTAGCAATCCGCTGACCGGACTTCCTTTCCCGCTCTCCTTCTCCGCCTTGTCGGAGCTTCAGGCGCTCGGCAACCTGAGGTTCAACACGACCCTGTTCCCGTTCGGCACGCTGGCCACGCCGATGCTTCCGCCTGAACTGCCGGCCAACTTCCCGGTCGCCAACAACGGCAACTTCAAGGTCCCGGGGCTTCGCAACGTGGAGCTGACGTCTCCCTATTTCCACGACGGGGGGATGCTGACCCTCGAGCAGGTAGTCCAGTTCTATACCCGCGGCGGGAACTTCCCGGACCTGAACCAGGCCAGCATCAACGACGACTTTCTGGAACTCCCCGCGCTGCAGAACAACCCGGCCAGGCAGGCCTCCCTGGTTTCCTTCCTGAAGTCGATGACCGACGAGCGGGTGCGAAACCAGTCGGCCCCCTTCGACCACCCGGAGATCTCCCTGCCAAACGGCGACCCCGACTTCATCAGCATCCCGGCACGAGACGCCTCCGGCAACGCCGCGGCCCAACTCGGGGTAAGCATCAACCCGGTTGCCACCCCGACCAGTTCCACGACCCAGACCCTGAGCGGCACGGTCGAGGCAGGTTCCACCGTCGTGGTGACGCTGGACAGCGCGGCGAGCGCAGGCCCTGCAACTGTGGTCGGCACCGCCTGGAGCGCCGAGCTGAGCGGGCTTGTGAAGGGGGTCAATAACGTCTCGGTGACCGCCAGCAGGAACGACGTTAGTGCCACGGTGACCACCGCCATCAGGCTGTCTGCGGCACCCTTGCTTTCCATCGATCCGGTGGTAACCCCCGGCAACAGCGCACTGCAGACCATCTCCGGCACCGTGGAGAGCGGAGTTACCCCCGTGGTGGTGGCAGGTTCGGCCGAAAGCGTCGGCCCGGTAGTCCCCGGCGCCGGCGGCAGCTGGAGCTGCACCATATCCGGCCTGCAGCCGGGCGCCAACGGCATTACCGTATTTGCCGTAGATACCACAGGCGCCTTTACCTTAAAGACGGCGAGCCTCGACTTCGAGCCGAGCGACGGCGACATGACCCGGGACGGCAGGGTGGAGCTCGCCGATGCCCTGGGGGCCCTGCGCTATTCGGTGGGACTCGTGCAGGCCAGCGCTGCCGAAAAGATGCGTGCCGACGTCGCCCCGCTGGTAAACGGCCAGCCGGATCCCGACGGTGTTGTCGATATCACCGATGCCCTGGTCATCCTCAGGAAGGTGGTCTCTCTGGTCAGCTTCTAGCAACCCCCGTCTCTCTTAACCTTACCCCGGGCAGGAAGGGGGATTTCCTGCCTGAGGCGAAGCAGCTGAGACAGCATGTTTCACCTCAGGCAAATCTGATTAAGTGGCCTTCAGGCAGCTCCGATTAACGGTTCCTCGGTCCCGCCGACCTTCCAGCTTTCTTTCGTCTTCTCCTTTATGTGCCGGCGTTACCTCCAGCTGATTCTCCAACCCGTCAGTGCTTCCCTGCACCAGAACAAACCCCTGTGATCTCAGCGTCGTTCGCGTGTATTTGACCGCGGGATTGATCTTCCGTGGCAACTGACCTCATGCGCCCTTCCGGGTCCTTCTCCCGGAGGGAGAGAGTTTGTTGTGCCCTGCAAACATCTTGGCAGGGACCAAAAAATTGCAACCGCTAAAACTACTGCAATTCCGGATATATATGGTGATCTGTCTTGGCTCGGCTGCCGTTTTAGGGCGTGCCCGGGTGCCGCACCGGGGGGGGGCGCTGACCTGTAAAGCTGCAGCAGAAGCGGATTAATGAACCTCAGCAACCTTGGCACAGTCCGTGTAATTAGAAAAGTCGTTACAGCTTTATGCGGTACCAATACCGGCATTTTAGAGTCCCGCAGCGAACGGATATTCATTGGAGTAATGCGGCAACATTTTCTTCGAAGCGCACACGATTCGATGCAAAAAAGGACAAAAGGAGAACGTTATGAGAGTGAGAAACTTAACCGGTTTATTCGCGTCCCTGTTGATTTTAGCCATAGTCGGCTGCGGCGGCGGTGGCGGATCGAACACCACGTCAGGCACAAGCCTCAGCGGCACGGCCAGCAAGGGGCCCATTGCCGGGGGGACCGTCAAGGTCTTCGAAATCATCTCGAGCGCTACTTTTGCCCCGCGCGCCAACATACCGCGTTACGGCACCACCGCACTGGCGCAGGACATCACTGACGCCGACGGCGGCTACAGCATCACCATCCCATCCAGCTTCACTACCGGCAGCCTGCTGATTCAGATCACCGGCGGCAGCTACAAGGACGAGGCGACCGGGGCCACCAGGAACGTCGACGACCAGTATGCAAACGGCATGCGCGCCGTCTTTAGCAACATCTCCGGCGTAGTGAAGAGGGGAGGGGCGCTGAGCGCGAGCGTCACCCCGTTCACCGAGATGGCGGCCGCCGACGCGGGTCCCAACCCGAGCGACCAGGGCATCAAGAACTCCAACCAGAAGATCGCCCTGGCCTTCAACCTGCCGGATATCCTGGGTACCAAGGCGCTCGATCCGACCAAGCCGTTTCCGGCGGGGACAAGCGCTGCCGAGCAGAGCTACGCACTGGCATTGGCGACCTTTTCCCAGTATCAGAAGGATTCCGGTGGGACCCTGACCGAGATCGGTGCGGCCATGCTCGCAGAGGTGAACGCTTCTTCGACCGGCCAGCTAACCCCGGTCACTGAGACCAAGATCGATGCTTCCTCCAACAACTTCGCCGGCAGCACCAATAACCTGAACCCTGTGCTGAACACCCCGGCTGTCAACCCGAGCGCCCCGGCTGCCATCCTGACCGTTTCCTCCTCGGCCGCTTCCGACATCGATGGTTCCGTGACCATCACCGTGCAGGTCACCAGGGCGGACAATACTCCGGTCCCGGACGGTACAGTCGTTAACTTCACCAAGACTTTAGGCACGCTCTCAGCCGACAGCGCAACCACAGTTAACGGCTCTGCCAGCGTCACCTTGACCAGCCCGACGCCCGGTTCCGCCGTGGTTACCGCCACCTCCGGCGGCGTTAGCACCCCGGCCGCCGCTGTCAGCTTTACCGATCCCAACGCTCCGACCAGTCTTGTTCTTACCGCCAACGCGGCCAGGGGAGTGACCACTGGGCCCGCCGTACTGCTCAGCGCCAACGTGGTGCGTCTGGCGGGAGGCCCGGTCCCTGACGGTACCCCCGTTACCTTTGCCATCATCTCCGGCCCCGGCACCCTGACAGGTGCCACCGCGGCCTCCGGCGGTATCGCCACCGTCAACCTGACCAGCAGCGCAGCAGCCTCGGTGGTCGTCAGGGCCACGGCGGGCGGAGTGAGCCAGGAGCTGAGCGTGCCCTTCATCGTGCAGCCGACCCAGGCGATCGTGAAGCTGCGTACCACCGGCACTCTTCCCGCCGGCACCCTGATCGGCGGCATAAGCGCTACGCTCAACTACGCGAGCGGCAAGGGACTCAGCATCGTCCCCGCCAGCGTGGTCACCTCCGGCGTCGCTGCCGGCTCTCTGCTGGTGCCCAACACCACTGTCGCAGGGCAGGTGGTTCTAGGCCTGATCAACACAAGCGGGATAGCACTCGGCGAGTACGCCACCCTTACCTTCGCCGTGGCAGACGGGAACTTCCCGGCCTCCTCCGACTTCACCATGGGGCCTTCCAGCGCAATCGACGCCGCGACGGCGAATCTACCCGGCGTCAGTACCACGATACTAGGTGTGACCATCCAGTAAAACGGCTCGACTCCGGCAAGCTGGACGGCCCCCCGCACAGCTTGCCGGCACTGGGGCGCACATGGCTGCATGTGCATTCCGCGGGAGCATTCCCAGGCATAACCGGCACATCATGCCCTGGATGGAGGCATCCTGCATTCGAGGATTTCCTGCCCCCGCATTGAACACTTTGAGCTTGGTGGTAGGACGCTAGGAGGAAGTTATGAAAAGAAGAGAGTTTCTCAAATTAAGCGCCGCCGGTGTAGCGACACTGGTGATTGGACGCATCCCCGGGTTCGGGGTGCATAACGCCTTCGCCGCGACCCATACGCTTGAGGTGACCATAACGGATGCGCTGAAGGACATGGTCACACACAACGAGGTTAACACCGCCCAGTGCTACTTCTGGGTCTACAAGATGAAGGCGGACGGGGTTGAGGTTCCGGCCGACTGCCCGGGACCGACCATCCTGTCGATGAAGGGGGACTCGGTCTCCATCAGCATCACCAACGCCCTGGACGAGCCGCACTCCTTTTACGTGCCGGGAGTGCTACCAAGCGATCCCCCGATGTTCGACAGCGGGCCGATCAACCCGGGTGTCACCGTTACCGGTACCTTCACCGCCACCCATTCGGGCGCCTTTCTTTACTACGACAACCTGAACGAGCCGGTGAACCGGGTCATGGGGTTGCACGGCGCCCTGGTGGTGAGGCCCACCGTCGCGGTGGGTGCCCACAAGCTCACCCCCTACGACAACCCGTCCAGCCACGTGCAGTCGCTGTTCAACTCCTTCGGCGAGGACGACGGGTTCCCCGGGTTGGCCTGGGAAGAAGGGGACACCCAGACCCTCACCCCCCCCTGTCGGCAGTACGTCTGGCTGGCGCACGAGGCGAGCCCCAATCTGTTTGCCGAGGTGGGGAACCTTCCCGCCGGGCAGATCTACAATGCCGGCGCCTTCATGGATACCTTTCTGAGGGACCCGTTCCACCCGGAGAGGCAAAATCGGATACCGCAGTACTTCACCATGAACGGGCAGTCCGGTCCCTTCTCTCACTTCAGCCCGGTCATCACGCCGATGGGGCGAATGGGCGAGCCGGTGATTATACACATCCTGAACGCGGGACTCTGGACCCATTCCATGCACGTCCACGCGAACCACTTCTACGTCACCTTCGCGAAGGGCGGGGTGCAGGATAATCCGGTATGGGTGGACACCTACCACGTAAAGCCGATGCAGCGCGTCGACTACGTAGTCCCCTTCATGAGGCCGCCCGACATCCCCAACCTGCGCGGCATCGGCCGCCCGGATGCGGGACGCATAGGGCCAAGCGGCCTGGCGGCCTACCCGCCGGCTCAGGAACTACAGCTGTACTTCCCCGAGCGGGGTGAGTCGACCGCCACTAACATCCACGGCGCCGTCATCGACCTGGAGCAGCGCATGTCGCCACTTTGCTACCCGATGCACGACCATTCGGAGCCAAGCCAGACGGCGCAGGGGGGGAATTACAACTGCGGTCTGATCTCCGGGATCTATATCGTGGGAGACCGGAACACCCCGGGCTTCATGGATTTCCCGATGGACCACGATTTCCTGATGATGTACAGGAACATCCGCGGCATCGCCAGTACCGGACCGGCACCGGGACCGCCCCCCGTGCATGAGTAGCAACAGACGGCAGGCCCAACCGGTAGAGGCAAGAAAGGAGAGAGAAAATGTCAGTCCAAAATCCGGCTAATAAGATAGCCCGCTGGTCCGTAGAGGGGATGGAGGGGATGTTCGTCAAGATGTTCGACCCCCCGAACGGCAGCCCGGACACCCCGGACAGGGTGGCGCCGACCAATCCGGTTCCCGAGGTCATGGCAGCGGCAGGGTTCCAGGAAGACATCAAGATCCCCCACACCGTGCAGCGCAGCCTGGCGCACGGCTTGAGGATCCCCACCTGGGACGGCCTCAAGGACCTGGAATTCTTCGCCTTGGAGGACGACGATAACTCCTCGACAAGCAAGGGGACCTACCCCGGCGCCGCCATACGGGTGCCGCGCGGCGTCGTCTTTCACTGCGAGACCCACGGCCAGGGGCAGCCGCCGCACACCATCCACTGGCACGGGATTGAACCCACGCCGATGAACGACGGGGTAGGGCACTGCTCTTTGGAGCTCGGTACCTACATCTACCAGTTCCAGCCCAACTTCATAGGCACCTATTTCTATCACTGCCACAGAAACACCATGCAGCACTTCGAGTTCGGTCTGTTCGGCATGCTGCTCGTGGACCCGCCGGACGCCTATTTCGCGACAGAGGTCGACGTCACCATACCGATCGGCTGCGGCCGGGACGGCAGGCGAAGGACAGCCGCCAACCTGGCCGATTTCCCGCAGTTTCAGCTAACGACTGCAGGCGCTCCCGACCCGACCCGCTTCAACTCCAGCCCGGTTTCGGCCCCCGACCCCTGGACCGGCGACTCGCGGCTCAAATTCCTCACCGACCCCCACGCCATGACGGTCGTCTATGACCTGGAGGCGCTCTGGGTGTTCAGCGCCCGCGATTCCGTCTGGAGCGACATGGCCGATGACGGCCGGCAGACCTTTCCGGTACACGGCAGCGTCCCGGGGGTGAACGACAACTTCCACACCCATGGCGGCGCCCCGGTGCTTCCGGGCGACTTCTTCGCCTTTAACGACTACAACGCCGACTACTGGTACGTCACCGGGATCCCCGTGCGGGCGCACAAGGGAGAGACGGAGCGCAATTTCGCGGTCAACGCGGAGGTCCCGCCGGGACTGAACAGCGGCGTCACCGGCACCCAGGTACCGATCAACGCCCAGACCGGGCAGACCGTACTGCTGCGCTGCCTGGACGCGGCCTACAACAGCTGCGAGGTCACCTTCCCGATCAACGTGGTGATCATCGCCTGGGATGGCCGCGCCCTGGGGGTGGCCCCTTACGGGCACAACGAGGCGTACCTGGGGGAGGCCGGCACCCCGATCGTCATGAGTACCGCCCGGCGTTTCGACTGCCTGATCCGCTCGGCCACCCCGGTCGACGACTTCGCCGTGGTGAAGATGATCAACACCCGCGGCCAGGTACCCGGCGAGAACGAAGAGGTCCTGGTGACCATCGAGATACCGATACACATCGGAGGGGACCCCCAGCAGGAGCCGGTCTACAGGGTAGAGGGAAAGATTGTCGATCCCTTCGGCCTGCCGCTGGAGGGGGTGCTGGTAACTGTCACCTCCAAAAACCAGGGGGGGAGTGCACGCCAGACGGGAACCACTTCCGCGAACGGCGACTTCAGGGTTGAGGGACTCATCAACTCCAGTTATGAGATCATGCCTTCCCTGGCGGGCTTCAGCTTCGCGCCTGAACACACCATAGTGACCATCAACGACCGGGACGTGAAGGAGCAGAATTTCACCGCCAGCCTGGCGGTCGGCGCGGTTTCGCTCTCCGCGAGCAAGCTGAGCCCGCAACCTCCCGGTATCCCGCACGGGGTGACCTTCACCGCTACGGTTGTCGGAGGGGCAGGCCCCTTCGAGTACCAGTACCATCTCTCCAGCGGGGGGAACACCATCCTGGCGCGCGACTTCGCCACGGACAACAAGTGGACCTGGGATACCCTGGTTGCTGAGGGCGGTACCTTCTCGGTGCTGGTGCACGTGCGCCAGGCAGGGGCCAGCGGTATGCAGGCGGAGAAGATTGCCAGCACCAGCTTCGTTTTGAGCGGCGCTCCTCCTACCTTCACCCCTAACAGTTACTCGCTGGAAGAGGCGCTCGACGCGCTGCGCATGAACGTAGGCCTGAAGAACCCCACCCTGGCCGAGACGGCGCGCCTGGACGTGGCCCCCTTCTTAAACGGGGTGGTGCAACCGGACGGCCTGATCGACCTGAAGGACGTGCTGAACATCCTCAGGATGGCGGTCGGACTCACCCCGCTTTAAGGTCGGCTGCGCGGGTAGCGGCGCATGTCAAGCGGCAGTCAAAGTCGCAAATGACACAGAATGGCAGCGGCAGCAATGCCGCTGCCATTCTGTGTTGAAACCGGCCGGCATCGTCGGGGGTTTCCTCCGGCGGGCAGGCAAGAGTAATAAGGAGGCAAGTCATGTTCGGCATCGGACTACCGGCACTCGCGGTAATTCTCGTCATAGTGCTGCTGGTGTTTGGCTCCGGCAAGTTGCCGGAAGTCGGCAAGGCGCTGGGGCAATCGATCAAGAACTTCAAGGCGGGGAGCGAAGGGAAGGACCTGGACGATCCTAAGGCATAGTTGAAATAGCAAAGCACCACGCCCCGGTTTATTAAGGGGGAGTGATCCCATTTCGAAGGAGAGGTACATCATGAAGTCGGTCATGCTGTTTTTTTGTCTGCTGTTGTGCAGCACCGCACTGTATGCCCAAGACCCCCAGGGCGAGCCCCCGCTGTCCAAAAAATCCGAGAAGGGCAGCTTTGTGCTGGAATTGGCGCTAGGCGGAGAAGGGTTGAAAAACGGTCCCAACGCCCTTGACCTTATGCTGCGCGACCCTGCCGGCAAGAAAGTAGAGGGGGCCGAGATCACGGTCACCCCCTGGATGCCGCTGATGGGGCATGGGGTGTGGGAAAAACCGGTGGTCACCGAGCGAGGCGGCGGCCACTACCAGGTCGGCAACGTGGTTATCATCATGAGCGGCTTGTGGGAGCTGAAGGTCACCGTCGGCACCGGCGAAAAGCAGGACCGCGCCGGATTCTCCTTTTATGTGGCCGAGAAAAAGGAGGCGCCCAAGGAGGCGGTAGAGCAGCCAAGGGATGGCTTTCAGCGCCAGGTAGCCTCCTACAGCGTCCCCAACGTTACCCTTTTGAACCAGGACGGCCAAAAGGTGAGCCTGAAGGAACTGGTCTAGGGCGGTAAGCCGGTGATCGTCAACTTCATCTTCTCCACCTGCACCACCATCTGTCCGGTCATGTCGGCGAGCTTCTCCACCTTGAGGGGCGAGCTTGGCGCCGGCGCGGACCGGGTACAGCTGATCTCCATCTCCATCGACCCGGAGAACGACCGGCCGGAACAGATGAAGCAGTACCTGTCACGATTCAAGGCGGGGCCGGGGTGGGAGTTTCTCACCGGAAGCAGGGAGGATATCGGCCGCGTACTGAAGGCCTTCGACGCTTTCGTGGTGGACAAGATGTCCCATGAGCCTCTGTACCTCTTCCACGCGCCGGACTCGGATCAATGGGTCCGCATCAAGGGGATGGTCAGGAAGAGCGATCTCATGAAGGAGCTGCAGAGGATGGAGAAGAAATGAGTTTCGCTTGCGGAGGTGTGGGTAGCTTTCCCGGAGCCGCGCTGCTGTTTCTGCTGCTTGCCTGCGGCGTAGCGCAGGCCGGGGCCGCGCCGGAGACGGTTGCCGGACTTCCCGCGGCAGAGGCGCTCCGCCTGGGGGAGGCGATGTATCTTAAGGGAGTGCTCCCTTCCGGGCTGCCGATGAAGGGGGTGGTGCAGGGAGATATCGAGCTGAGCGGCACCATGACCTCCTGCTCAAGCTGCCATATGCGAAGCGGCATGGGTTCCATGGAGGGAGGGATTCTCACCCCCCCAACCAGCGGCCCGAAGCTGTTCGCGCCGCTTGCCAGGCCGCAGGACATCCCCGGCCCGATGATGAACCGCACCTCGTTCAAAAATCCGCCCAGGCCCGCCTACACCGACGCCTCGCTTGCCAACGCCCTTTTGTTCGGCGTAGACCCGACCGGCCGCAGGCTGCTGGAGACCATGCCGCGCTACCTGCTCAGCGAGGACCAAACCAAGATCCTGGTCTACTATCTGAAGCATCTCTCCGCGGGGCTTTCGCCTGGCGTTGATGGCGAGCAGATCCGCTTCGCCACCATCGTCGGAGAAAAGGTGAGCGCCGACGACCGGGCCGCCATGCTTTTGCCGCTGCAGGCCTATCTTAAGGAGGAGTGGAACGAAAGGCTCCTGGTGCTTGGCTCGAAATGGAACGCCCGTTGGTACGGCACGGGCGCCGGAAAGCCCGGGGATCAGCCTAAATTGCGCAAGGCTGTGCTCGATGTCTGGGAGCTGAAGGGGCCGGCGGCCACCTGGGGCAGGCAACTGGCGGCGCTGTACCGCAAACAGCCGGTTTTCGCGCTGCTGGGCGGCCTCGCCCCCGGTTCCTGGAAAGAGGTGCACCGGTTTAGCGAAGAGAACAGGATTCCCGCCATCTTCCCTACCACAGAACTTCCCGCCGTTTCCGAGACCGACTGGTATACGATCTATTTTTCCAAGGGGGTGTACCAGGAGGGGGAGACCGCCGCGAAATACCTGTCGCGGGTTTTCGAGCTGCCGAAGGAACAAAATGGTGGTGCAGGTATTTCGGGACAACGAGATGGGGCGCGCCCTTTCCCGCGGCTTTGCCGATACCTGGAAGCAGCTGGGCAAGGCCCCGCTCTCCCGGCAGCTGGTCTCCGCCGGTGAGAAGATCGGCGCCGATTTCTGGACAAGGCTTTGCGCCCTCCATCCCAACGCAGTTTTGGTGCTCTGGCTTACCCCGGGGGACCTCTCCGGCATCGGGCAACTGGCGACAGGGCCCAAACGTCCCTCGACGCTCTTCTTCTCCTCCACGCTGCTCGGCACAGCACTCGGCCCGCTGCCCGACCAGATACGCGATTTCAGCTTCATCACCTACCCCAACAGGCTTCCCGATGACGCTCAGTACACGAAGTCGCTGGTGACCAACTGGATGAAGATGAAGAAGATTCCCGTCACCGACCTGGGCATCTCCTCCAAGACCTATTCCTATACTCGGCTGCTGTCGCGCACGCTGCTCGACATGGGGGGCGATTTGCACCGGGACTACTTCCTGGACCTGCTGGACAGCTCGCCGGACCAGGTAAACAGCTCTCTCAGCTATCCAAGGCTCAGCTTCGGCCCGGGACAGCGCTACGCCTCGAAAGGGTGCTACGTGGTTACGCTCACCAAGGGGGAGAACCCGAAGCTGGTCAGGCAGAGCGACTGGGTGATTTACTGACGGTTGGCAGAGGAGTAAGAAGCAGGTCCCATGCCCACCTCGCGTCAGCAGTTTGCCCGTCAGCTGCCACACTCGGCGCTAACGCCTCACCGGAGGCGGGAAAACCGGGAGCCGGTTCTGGACCAGGGGCGCTCCAGGGGGAATCTGCCTCCGCAGCAGCACGCCATGAGCGGCACCAGTGCATGCAGGTAGGTTGCGTAACGTAGGAAATCGTCGTGATACCAGAGTTCGGCACTGGTTTCCGCGTGGTAACCGGTCCCTTTGCCTCCACATAGCGGGCAGTCGAGCGTATTTCCAGGCGCATACTCGATTTTGATATCCAGGCGGTTGGTATCGTGGGCGAATTCGGCCGAGGTAACCTGCCAGGGCGGTGAAAGTCCCAGAGTCGCGGAAAATATTGACATCTGCTCCATAATCTTATCCTTTGACTCTTTGTGACGCCTGTATCAATCTAGAAGTTCAGGCCAGCCTGCATGTCCGGTAGACTCTTTTTACATTAACCATGCCAGGTGGTTAGCGCCGGGGAACAGCCCGATTCGTCGACCTTTTTGCGGCCGGCACCAGGTCTGCGGCCACTGAAAGGATGCCAATATTTTTGCTGCCGATATAAAGCAGCGTTTAAAAGCGGCTGAAACACCACTTGTAACGATGGCCATGGTTGCCCCCGGATTCAGCAGCTTGTGCGGTGCGGGCTCTGGAGAGGGCGGGGAGAGAGTTGACTTCACCGGCCGGGCCGGATATAGTCGGGCTCCTGAGCCGGCAAAGGTCCAGGGCATCCCCGCAGGGGGTGCTAAGGGAGGACGATATCACCAGAGAAAAGCTTTACAACATGGCATCGGCCCTGGCCTTCGTCACTATCGGATATAACCTGTTGGAAGGCGCCGTTTCTGCCTGGCTCGGCTTTGCCGACGAGACGCTGGCCCTTTTCGGTTTCGGCGTTGATTCCTTTGTCGAAGTGATATCGGGGGCCGGCATCTGGCATATGGTTCGGCGTCAGCGTGAGGACCAGTCGGGAGGGCACGACCTCTTCGAGCGTCGTGCGCTGAGAATCACCGGCACCGGCTTTTATGTGCTGGCAGTGGGGCTTGTCGTCTCCGGCGCTTACGACGCCTACAGCGGACATCAGCCGAAGACCACCTTTTGGGGGATCGTCATTGCCTGCGTCTCCATCTTTACCATGTGGCTTTTGATACATTACAAAGTGAAGGTCGGCAAAGCGCTCGGCTCGCAGGCGATCCTGGCCGATGCCGCCTGCACCAGGGTCTGCCTTCTGCTGTCCGTGATACTGCTCGTTTCCAGCGTCGGCTACCAGTTGACCGGCGCCGGCTGGCTGGATGCCGCCGGGGCCTTCGGCATTTCCTGGTTCTGTCTGAAAGAGGGGAGGGAGGCCTTCGCCAAGGCGCGTGGCATTTCCTGCGGCTGCAGTTGCAACTGCGGCTGAACACTGATGGTCATAGCGCCCGCCGCGCGGCGTCTTACCTCAATTGCCTGAGCGACCCCACCTCCAGTTGCTCCCCGGGGATACCTTTTCCCGTAGAACCAGGTGAGCACCCTTTGCCAATAGCCCACCTTGCTCCGTTTTATGAAATTTGTTCAAACATCCTTCCTCTTTAGTAGAAGCGTTTTTGATGAAATGCAGACTTAAGTCTTTGCAAATCCTTCTACCATGTCGACACTTCTCAATATTTATCCAAAACAATCAAACTTCACTAACAAAAAGTACGTGTAACCTCCCTTTCCCTTGGCAATGTTGTGTTTACTCATTCGGTCGTTTCTTTAAATTATGCCTATACAGCTGCCTCAAGCCTTTTGTAGTCTTGCGCCTGCTCCTCAAGTTTTTGCCCTGACCGCGATGCTCGCCGGGCTTTGCCGGGTAAGCTCATTTTAAATTAAAGTTTCGCCCACTGCCGACCGATAGCTATGCTAGAACCACAGTTTATTACAGAGGGATCACCTTTTTTATTTAATGCTCTCTTTACACTGAGAGACTCCGCCCTGTGCAGCAATTGACTGTTGTGCCGGTCCCTGCTCTGTCCCTGGACTTGGTTGGCACCGTGGCGCAACCTGGTGTGCGAGCTAGCCGGCACTGCCTTTTATCGTGGACAAGGAGAAATGAAATGGTGATGAAGCGATTTAGACACTGGAGAATCCATAACAAGATCATGTTCATTACGATCATGAGCGTGTCGATCATGTTGCTGGGGCTGTTTTTTTATCTGCTACCCACGCTGGAAAACAAGATGATGCAGGAAAAACAGGACGCCACCCGTCATATCGTCGAGGTGGTCATGGGAATACTGGAGGAACAGGATGGCGAGGTGAAGGCCGGCAAGATGACCCTGGAGACTGCCCAGAAAGAGGCTGCCTGGCACATCAGCAAACTCCGCTATGAAAAGAAAGAGTACCTCTGGATAAATGACCTTAAAGCAGTCTGCATCATGCACCCCATCAAGCCCGAACTGGACGGCAAGGACCTCTCCGGCATGAAGGATCCCAACGGGATCCCCATCTTCCTCGAGTTCGTCAGGGTGTGTAAGGAAAAAGGCGGGGGGTTCGTCGACTACATGTGGCCACGTCCCGGAGAAAAGGATCCCGTTCCCAAGACCTCGTACGTCAAGTTATTCGAGCCCTGGGGGTGGATCCTCGGCAGCGGCATCTATGTGGATGACGTGCGAAAGGATGTGAACACGGTGAAGTGGCTCTTCCTGGGACTCAGTCTCTTCGTAGGTGTAGTCAGTCTGTTGCTCGCCTATTCCGTAAGCCGCGGCATAACCCTTACCCTGGGGAGGGTGGACCGTACCCTGCACGAGATGGCGACCGGGGAGGGGGACCTGACCCGGCGTCTGGAGGTGGAGCGCGATGACGAGACCGGCTCTCTGGCTGGCTCATTCAACCGTTTTCTGGACAACCTGAAGGAGATTGTCGAGCGGATCACCCGTAACTCTGCCGAGGTTGCGGCGGCAGCCACCCATCTCAACAAAACCGCGGCGAGCATTGCCTCGGGTACCAAGCAGGTTTCCCTGGAGGCGAGCTCGGTCGCCATTGCCAGCGAGCAGATGGCTGCCACCTCGTCGTGTATCGCCAGCAACTGCGCCACCGCGGTGCAGAACGTGAACCGCACGGGACAGACCGCCAAGGAGGGGGCCGCGATCGTGGGCAATGCGGTGCAAAGCATTCAGCGAATCGCGGAGAAAGTCCGGGAGAGTGCCCAGACGGTCGCCTCTTTGGGATCCCGCTCCCAGCAGATAGGCGATATCATAGGGACCATCGAGGACATAGCCGACCAGACCAACCTTTTGGCCTTGAACGCTGCAATCGAGGCCGCCCGGGCAGGCGAGCAGGGGCGCGGCTTTGCCGTGGTCGCTGACGAAGTGCGGGCCCTGGCAGAGAGGACCACCAAGGCGACCCGCGAGATCTCCGAGATGATAAAGGCCATTCAGCGCGAAACCTCATCAGCCGTTTCGGCGATGGAGGAGGGGGTCCGGGAGGTGCAGCAAGGAACAGACGACGCGGCGAGCTCCGGACGAGCGCTGGAAGAAATTCTCACCCAGGTGGGAGGCGTGATCATGCAGATTGACGAGATTTCGGTTGCGGCCAGGGAGCAGACCTCTGGCACCAACGAGATCAGCAGCAATATGATCAGGATCACCGAGGTGGTCAGGGAGGCGTCCAACGACGCCAATGAGGCATCTTTATCGGCCCAGCAACTGGCCCGCATGGCCGAGGATTTGAAGACGATAGTGGGGCAGTTCCGTCTATAGCGGCCGGGGGGTATGAAGCATGGCAATCGTGGATGATGGCGGGAGCCAGCCGACGACCTTGCCACGATCACCGGGAGGCTTGTTTTGTAAAGTGGCAGTTTGACGGAATTGTGGTCGAGCCGACCTGCAACTGGCAATGGTTGCCGATGGTCCGATGGCCGAAGGATACGCCGCACATTTGGCTCTCCTTCGGCCATCGCAAATATAAGGGCCCTTGCCTGCTGGATGTTAGCGGCTGTTGAGTGCTCACAAATAACTTGCCGTCTTTCCTCCTGTCCACAAGGTACACTTCGGGGTTAATGTTGGGCGTCGAGTGCCACCAATGTCCCCTCTGCAGCATCTTTTTCCCCGGTAGCTACTGCCGCTACCACCCGATTTCGCCCGCTCTTTTTTGCACAGTAGAGCGCTTCGTCCGCAGCTTTGACAATGGTCGCTTCAGTTGTTCCATGCTCCGGATAGACCGCCACCCCCGCCGAAATGGTAACGGAGCCCAGTTGACGGCCGAGGTGTTCGACACTGAAGGACATCAGATTCCTGCGCAATTCCTCGGCACGTTCCAGGGTGTTTTCAAGTGTTGACTCCGGAAGGATGCAGATGAACTCCTCACCCCCATAGCGACAGGCAATGTCATACTCGCGGATATTACCGAGCAGAAAATTCCCGAATTCACGAAGCACGCTGTCACCGGCATCGTGACCGTGCATGTCGTTGAATAGCTTGAAATGGTCGAGATCCATCATGATGACACCGAACTTCCTCTTGGTGCGCTCCGCCAGCATCAATTCCCTCAACAGGGTCTCTTCCATATGGCGGCGATTGAAAAGGCCGGTGAGCGGATCCCGTATCGATAGATAGCGCAGAGTCTCCCGCAGCGAGAGATTGGCTACCGCCATGGCAATATGCTCCGTCATGCAGGTTGCCAGCTGGAATTTTGTTTCATAATCGAGTTTATTGGTTCCGCTGGACTGCTCTTCGGCGCTGGTGATATTCAGGCGGAACACACCGATGGTCTCGCCTTGCGACAACATGGGGATGCAGGTGCATTTATGGGAAATCTCACAGCCGATGTTCTTGCAAGTCAGCTGGTTGTTGCTGAAAGTCCACGGGGTTCTGCCCCGGCGTAAGGCCCAGCAGGCATCGGGGGAAAAAAGCGACTTATGCTTCACTTCTTCTCCCCAGGCAAAGGTGAGGTCAAGCATATTCCTGGAGGTGTCGAGCGTATAAAAAACCCCGGAATCCTGTGGGAAAAGCTTTTGTGCGACTACCCCGATTATTCGATACGCTTCCTCGCGGTCACGGCAAAGCTGAAACATCTCGCTCATTTCATGAAAAGTGGAGATCTCCAAATTTCGCTGTTCCAACAGTTGAACTGAATTATGCAGTTCCCGGTTGAGCGTGTTCAAGGCGTCTTCGGCCTGCTTCTTCTTCGATATGTCGACCATGACGCCTCGTAGCTGTTTCTTTTGCTCCTTTTCGTCGATGACGATCTTGATGTTGTCCTGCACCCAGACGCTGGAGCCGTCTTTTCTTATCCTGCGGTATTCGAGCTGGCAGTCGACTTCCTTTTCAGCTGACCTCTGATAAGCCTCAAGCACCCTTTCCCGGTCGTCGGGAGAGATCTGCTCTTTAAAAAAATCGGCCGCTGCCAGCCATTTGTCCTGGGAGATGAAAAAAAGGTTCTCCACCTGATGACTGATGAAAGTAAATTGCCTGGTATCCGCATCTGCCTCCCAGACAATCGCGTCTAGTCCGTCCACGAGACCCCGGAAACGTTTTTCCGATTCCTGGGCCGCATGGCGAAGACGGTCGCTCTCCTTATAGGCCTTCTGCATGTTGCTGAACAGCTCTTGAAGCTCGCTCTCAAGTCTCTGCACAACCCTGATGGGGAAATGGTAGGACAGAAAGGCGAGCAGTATGCCGGCAGTAGCGGAGATGAAGAAAAGAAGAGCGGTCTTCAGTAAGACGTATTTCTGGGAAATTCTGATCTCTACCCAACCGATTTTTTCGTTATTGAAGATAATGTCGGCAGTCCCCGCAGGCGCCCGCCTGTTCCACCAGGCCCTTGCTTCATTTGACTGTAAGTTGTATTGGAAATTGGGGATCAGTACTCCCTTTGCGTCATGGATCTGTATGGAGATCACGTCACTGTCCTGGGAGAGATCCCGGCCGATCTCGGTGAATGTGTAGATCTGGTATTTCCAGAGATTCGGTGAGGCAATGACGATTTCTTTGAGTGTGTCGGTAGTTTTTTTTGCGTAATGTGCAGCGGTGCGCTCGCACCCCTGGTATTCGAGGAAATAGTAGGTTATGGGGAAGCAAAGAGCAATGAGCAAGCCGATACCGAGCGAAAGCGGATATAAACCGTTGGCAAGGTAGCGCCCCAGATTGATTTCCACGTCCTTGGTATGTTTCATTGCGGGTTCACGCAATAGGGGATATAGCCGTTATCAAGAAGGATCTTTTTCCCTTCGGCTGAACATACATATGAGAAGTAGGCTTTCATGTCGGGAGTGAGCCGGTCGGGGCGGAAGATAAAGGAAAGCGTTTTATACAGGGGATAGGCGCCGCTTTGCACATTCTTTGCCGAGGGAGAGACGCCATTCAATGCCAGGATTTTTATATTCAGTTTCTGGGAAACAATGGCGCCCTTATCCGAGAAACCTATGGAATAGGGCAAGGTCTGGATCTTGTGGTTCATTCCTTCGTCCTTCAGTATTATGGACCAGCGGTTGTTCTTGATGGAGTCGGCGTAGACATTCCTGAATCCGGGAACATTCTCCTCAAGAACATAAATGGAGCTTTCTCCAGGCTCCCTGTTCAATACAATGATCTTCTGACCATCCTTCCAGGTTGTTTTGACTCCCCGATAGATACTGTTCAGCTCGTTGAAGGTAATTCCATCATCCTTGACCTGAGGATGGACTCCGATTATCACTGCCGTGCGCGCATAGGTCGCCACGGCAAGAGGGAGATATCTTTCGGCGCCAAGCAGGGGGCGTGATATGAGGCCGATCGATACAGCTCCGTCGGTGACTGCCCGTATGGCTCCGTCGGAGCCGATATTGGTCGGGGCCTCCAGATTTATCCCCGGATGAAGCCGGTTGAACGATTTGACCAGCAACCTTATGGCAGGCAGGTTAGACCCTGAACCGGCGATCACCATGGATTTCGCGGCTGCATTTTTAACAGAGCATACACAGACAGCCAGCACCACAGCGCCCCACATGACACTCCGCATCGATATCCATGCTGTATTACCTGGCACTCTCATGTCACCTTCCTTTAGATGCTGCTGGTTGCAATCTTCACCGTATGTGCTCCATGTCCGCTAGCTGCCTTTGCTGAATTGGTAACGGTAAATATATGTTAATGTTTACTGAATGTAAATTGAAAATATGAAAGAAAATTCCGGCGAATATGCATGCGCAGGTAGATGTATTCACTACATGCCGAATGAGGAGCGATTGAGGGTCGCTGGTTTTCTTGACTTATGCGCAGCCTGATCCAGAACGGGGGGGGGCGGCACTGCAGTCAACGTTTTCTTCTGTCTGTAGCCTCGTCCTCTCTGACTTGTGCGCGAACGGCGACTAGAAGCTATTGGGAGATTGCTTGACAAATGAGAGCCATATCGGTACCTTGCCTATCAAAAATACGCGATACCGTAATGCCTGCTTTCCCTGGACGTCGCAACCACATTGAAAAGGATCCACAATGAGCCAACTCGACGACGCGCTGATTGAGCTGCGTAAGGACATGACCGACGCCAAGAGCCAGTCCAAGTACTACGACCTCTTTATGAACTCGACTTTTTACGTCCCCACCATGGAGCACGAGCTGCCGGCAGACGAGGCCGCCAAGGTTGCCACTTCGGGACAGGTGGCGCCGCTTGTCATGGAGTCAGAGGGGAACGACTACCTGATGCTCTTTGATTCCCTGGAGCGCCTGTATGCCTGGGCCAAGGCCGAGGTGAGCTACGCAGAGGTGCCGGGGCACTTCCTGGCGGTAACCAGCGCCCCTCCGCTGCACTGGGCGCTGAACGTGGATACCGAGTACGCCAAGCCGTTCATTCCCGAGGAGATCGCCTGGCTTAAGGATGTGGTGGAACAGTGTCACGCCGAGGCGGAAAAGCCGCAGGCATGATAAGGCGAGGCCATCCCGTGGGGAAGGCCGGGCCTTGCAAAGCAATCTCAGGAAAGCCCTAATATCGAACTGAAAGGGACTAGCGTGTACAAAGCTAGTCCCTTTCTGAATTTAATAATGCCATCAGCCGGCTCACCGAAAGCCGATTGCTGCACCACATGCGTCAACTCCTCTTTCCCATCGCGCCTGCGCTCTTTTTTTCGCCTGGCGGTCCTGCTCGCCATCTGAGGGACAGTCCATTTTTTAGCAGTTGTCGAATTTATGTACACCCTTCCATTTTTTCTTATCCAATAATCCTGCCTCTTAAGTAGCCGATAACTGACGACTGTTTTCATTGCAGGCAGCCTGGCATGACGTTTGCTCTTGTTTAAAAATTATCTCTGATTTCAGTGGTGCCAAAAAAAGTAGAATACTGTAATTAAAAAGGGAGGATTATCATGGAAAACATTATTCGCAGCATTTTTAAGGCAACATCGGCTGCCGTGTCAATTTTCGCCCTAACTGCTTGTGGTGGTGGAGGTGGTAGCGCCAACAGCGACGGCGTGGCAGTTAGCAAGGGAGTCATCACGGCCAAGGGGAGTGTTTTCGTCAACGGGATAAGGTTCAGCACCACCGGGGCCACTATCAGGATAGATGACAACCCCGGCTCGGAGAGCGATCTGAAGGTCGGCATGATAGTCAAGGTGCGGGGGACCAGCGATGACGCCACAAAGACTGGAGTCGCCACCTTAGTCGAGGCAAGGGACGCGCTTGAAGGTACCATTGACGACAACGGTGTAGATCCGGCCAATAACACCATCACGGTCATGGGGCAGCTGATCAAGATCGAAGACAACGTGACCCGTCTCAATGACGATGACACGATAAAGGTTTTTGCCGGGGCCAATTTTCAGCCGGGCGACTTGGTCGAGATAAGCGGATTCCCCGACGACAACGGCGGGCTACGGGGGCTACGGGCGACCCGGGTAGCTAAAAAATCATCAGGGGAATTTGAGATCAAAGGGTTCGTTAGCAACCTGACGGCAAACTCGTTTGGCCTCAGCCTGTTTTCAGGAGTAACCGCCACTCTGACTGTCAACTTTGCCACCGGCACGCTGCCGGCAGGAGTGGGGGACGGTTCCTTTGTCGAGGTTAAATCTCTGGTTGCACCTGCCGCGGGCTCTGTAACTGCCTCTTTCATCAAGCTGGAAGACCAACTTGGTGTAGCCGGGGAAAAAGTCGAAGTTGAGGGGATCGTCACTAGCGGCACGGTTGCAGACTTTATGATCAACGACCAGCGGGTCGTCACCAATTCGGCAACCCTCTTTGAGGGTGGACTCGGAGATGATTTCGCGGTCGGCGCCAAACTGGAAGCAGAAGGCCCTCTCGACGCCAGCGGTGCCATTGTAGCCAAAAAGATCTCCTACCGGAGCAACATCAGGATTCAAGCAGATGCATCGGCTGTCTCCGCAACAGCCCTGACAGTGCTGGGCAAGACGGTCGCCATCAACCAGTGGACCCGGATTGACAACGGCCCCTTGGCTAACGGCGACTATCTTGAGGTTCGCGCCTCCTTGGACCGTAACGGGAACCTTATTGCTTCGCGCATCGTCAAGAAGTCGGCCTCCAACCGGGCTTTCCTGCAGGGGCCGGTAACGGCTGCGGACAGTGCGGCCGGGACCTTGACCATACTGGGCAGCGTCATTGCCACCAACGGCCAGACCGAGTTCAGGGTCAGCAGCGATTTAAGCGAGTTGGCGGTAAATGCCGCCAGCTTCTTCGCTTTGCTGAGCCCTAACATTACCGTCGTCAAAGTCCGCTGGGATAACTTCACTGACATAGCTCTTCCGGTTAAGCAGGCGGAAATAGAGCTGGGCAAGTAATACTCCTCAGCTGTAGTTAGGTTACCAAAAGGGGGCCGACCACCGGCCCCCTCAACCTATCCCCGATTGCCCACCTTTCATTTTGCCCCCAGTCGCATCTGCACCTCCCTGCGAAGGGTCTCGTCAAGTACCGCATGCTGGCAAGCGCCACCCTCTTCATTTTTTCGTTGCTAGCCACCGGTGCGGCGCAGGGAGAGACGAAGGATAGGGCTTTGGTGGTGGTAGGCGGCGACCGGAGCTACCCCCCCTACGAGTTCATCGACAGGGATGGCAACCCTAGCGGCTACAACGTCGGGCAACTGGAAACCGGCACGGCCAGGGGGAAGACGGCTATGCACAAAGGGCTTTCCGGCAACAGCAGGGCCCGAAGGAAGCAATGTGGGTGAGCTGCACACGGCGAAGCGAAGCTGATCAGGCTTAATGGGGGGCAGGGCCGGAAAAATGTGCGAAGGGGGAGTCGTTCACAGGGAACCCGAGGCGACTGTCGACGCCTCGGGGTGAATCAAAAAATAGGATGCGGAAGATACCTTAGAACGGACAGGCAGCCCTCTGGAGAAAATCCGCAAGGTTTGCACAAAAGCCAATGAAACTATGGTCTACACCTGGACCGCCAGCTCTTTGGCAAGAAAGCGCTGGACACCGCGCAGCATGTCGTCCACGTCCGCGGTCCCGTATTTGTCGGCTTTGCACTGGACGAAGTCCTCCTTCATATAGCACCAGTCCTTAATCCTCTGCTGGGTCCCCACCTGATAGGCCTTCGCCTTGTAGAGCGCCTCGTTCATCTCCTCAAGGCTCCCCTCGGCCACCCCCTTCATCCTGCAAAGGTGCTGCAGCCCCTGTTCAAGAAGCACGGTGGCGAGGATGCAGGCTGTTTCCTTATCTCCCCTGTGCAGCAGATCGGCGGTCTTTCCAGCGAGGAATTCCAGCACTGCATAGTCCAGAAAAAGCTCGACCTGCGAGAGCCCGCCACCCTGTTCGTACTCCTCCCGGGCGGCCTGCACGATGGCGCGGCAGTTGTCGAAGTTCTCCTTGTAGGTGATGTTGATGATTTTCTCGTAGATGGACTGGAAGTTGCTATAGTAGACGCTCTCCTCACCGAACACCTTCTGCAGCAGGTTCATTGCCGAGTTCGCCCAGTCCTGGAATTTTTTGGAATCGACCAAGGCAGCTATGTCGGAAACCTGCTGCGAAGCATTGACCTTTTTTGCCTTCTCGGCCAGTTCTTGAAACTTGTCCATGATGACGGCATCTAGCTTCAGCATTATGTGGTTCTCCCGTAATTCCGCATTTTCTACTCGTTGAAGATATTAGCACTGCGGCCAAAAGTCAAGATCTGGAGCCAATACACCGGGGGTGCCTGCCCTTTCCCGGCCCTGTGTCAGGCGGGGCTTATGCTGATGCGGGGCGCTTGCAGGCGCCGGGCCAGGATTGCGCTATGGCGACCCCGGAGTTCGGCCAGGTTCCCCTGGAGGAAATGAAGCCCGGAGCGCTCCGGGAGCCGCTCCAGATAGTCATCCACCAGCTTTCCCATCAAGGCGTTATAGCTCTTGGTGGAGGAGCCGTGTGCGTAGTTTCTGCCGGGGAAGCGTCGGATATCCCCGTCACAGGCGGGGGAGACATGGTAGAGCTCGTGGAAGACAGTGATCAGCTTTTCTCTGAAGGGGAGTTCCAGAAAACGGGGAATCAGGAAGTAGATGACGTAGAGCATCTCCTCCCCCTGATGGGTGATACTTGGCATGGTGCAAAGGACGCTGCGCCGGCCGCGTCTGCTCTGCACGCTCTTCTCTCCGCCGGCAAAGCGCAACGGGTGGATCTTGGCCAGACTCCCACCCGCGCTTGGCCGCCCGCTGGAGACGCAGACCAGCAGCTTTTCCGGGGCGATATGGAAAAGCTCCGGGGTGCGGGCGGTGACGTCGCGGATCAGCCGCTCCAGCTCGGCGGTGAGGTTCAGGGGGGTGGTCACACCCCTGCGAGTTTCAGCTTATGGCAGAACAGGCAGCGCGAGGGACCGTCCTTCGGTTTCACCGGATGCTTGGCCGGAAAAGGCACGCCGCCCGGCTCGTAGTGGCAGGCAGGGCACCCTTTGTCCGCTTCGATCTTGCTCCCGGTCTTCTTGAAGATCTCGTAGGAGGCCTTATGGTTGTCGTCCAGAGGGACCCGGGTGGTCGTCTCCTCGCCGGATATGAGGTAGAAGGTGCCAAAAACGGCGACTATGATGCCGATAAAAATCCAGTCCTTCTTGCTGATGCGCATGCGTCCCTCCAGAAAATAAGCTAGCCGAGGTTAAACGCGCGAGGCATAAAATTCAAGGAAAATATTGTGTAGAAGGTGATCTGGTAAGACCAAAACTTGAGCCACGAAGGAAATCCGGGAAAGTCCGGGAAACAAGAACAGGCGAAAAAACGGGTGCACCGCAGAGAACGCTGAGAACGCAGAGGAAAATCCCACCTTTTTTGGTCAAGCCATAAGGGCTTGCCTTTGTCCATGAATGTCCATAGGTGTCCACGTGTGTCCATGCCTAAAGAGAGCTGCTGAATGGTGCGGCGCCTCTACCCGAGCGAGGCGCAGCCGATGGCCCCGTTATGCTGCGGGTGTGCCGGGACGACCACGGTCATGCCGCTGCCGGCGCGCAGCAGACTGACCAGGGCGCCGTTGAGCGCGACTCCGCCGGTGATGACCAGGGTGTGGGAAGGAAAACGCCTCAGCATCGGCATGACCCTCTTCACCAGGGTCAGGTTCACTCCGGCGCAAAGACTGGAGAGCGGGTGGCCGCGCAGGATCTGGCCGATCAGCTCGCTCTCCCCGAAGATGCCGCAGGTAGCGTCCAGCGAAACGGGATCTTCCGCATGGGAGGAGAGTTCCTCAAGGGTGACCTCGAGCACGGCCGCCATGTTTTCCAGGTAGCGTCCGCTGGAGGCCGCGCACTTGTCGTTCATGACGAAGTCGGTCAGCCTGCCTGCCACCACCTGGGCCACCTTGGTGTCCTGGCCCCCCATATCCAGCAGGGTGAAATCGGCAAGGCCGGTCTGGGCGCGGGCGCCGGCTACGTGTGCCTTGATCTCGGAGATCACGCGGGCTCCCTGCAGGTTGATGCTGTTTCTGCCGTAGCCGGTGACCGTGAGGCTGGAGGCGGCCAGTTCCCCGGCCGTGAAGATGCCGCTGCCGAGCAGGTCGAGGGAGAGTTCGTCGCCGACCATGCTGCCGTATTTCTTGTAGAAGGCGATGGTGTCAAGATCCGCCATCCGTATGATCTCGCCTCCCTGCATCAGCGCGAACTTCGCTTTCCGGCTGCCGAGGTCTATGCCGATTGTCAGCTTATTGGACACGTGAATTCCTAGCTCCTGGTTTTGGTGTGCGCGGTGCATCAATTAGATCCGGTCTTCCAGCAGTTCCAGAAAACCTTCCAGCCGGATTTTGGTTCTCGCGTCGATGGCGCCCGGCTTGTCGCCCTCAAGGGTCAGGATCGGGAGCTTGATGGTCTCTCTGAGCACCATGTCCTCGATCTGCCGAAAGCAGAAGGACTGCACATAGTGGATGACGCCGTCCACCCTGCGCGCCTTGAGCTCGGCCGTGATGTCCTCCATCCGGTGAAAGATGTCATAGGGGTAGGTGTAGGCGCGATACTGCTCCACCAGATCGTCGATGCCGTACGGCATGGAGAACTGCCGCTGGGTTTCGTTGAAGACCACCCTCGCGCCGAGATCCTCCAGAAAACCGTAGAGCCCGCTCACGATGGGCGGGACGCCCAGGTAGGCGAGCCTGATGCTCTCTTCTCGCGCCGGCCGCTGGAGCGCCTCGGCCAGGAAGGCGTCCACCTCGGCCTCGAACAGATCCGCGTCACCGTTCATATCGGAGCTGCAGACCTGAAAATAATGGTTCTCCTCGCCGCTTACCAGGTTCTGCTGAAAGGTGAGCCGGTCGATCTGGTGGATCTTGCGGCGGATCTGCTCCAGGCGGGCTTTCGCTTTGCCAACCTCGTCCCAGCCTACGCCGAAATGCGCCATCAGCTTTTCGATCTCGGCCCGCAGTGCCTCGGCTCCGCGCCCCGCCGGGTAGGCGAAGGGGTGCACGCGCACCCCCTTCAGGGAGAGCACCTCCATGAGCGCCTTCGTGTAGCTGCAGTCCCCTTCGGTGACGGCGATCAGGTCGCTGACGCCGCAGGAAAAGACCGCGCCGTAGATCCCCTTGATCCAGGCGCAGACGTTTCTCGGGAAACCTGCCAGCTCCGCATCTTCGATCAACGTGTTGCTCTGTTGGTGGGTGATAAAGATGTTGTTCAGATCGACAGGGGTCACCTTGGCCGCGATGAGCACCTCGAGCGGGATGGTACTGGTAAAGCCGACTCTGCGCAAAGCTGTCACTCCGTCTTGATGAAATTCAGATAAATGAGAACAGAGCCGATGGCGATGCCGCCGAAGGCGAAGGGAAGGGTGGTTGCCAGCGAAAAGCTGTCGCCTTCGGCCGGCATCGTGTAGCGTATCAGGACCAGCAGCGAAATGGCCGTGAAGAGGATGCTAAGGACGAACCTGGAGCGGACCACCACGGCGTAGAAGGTGGTTACCAGGAAAATCCCGGCGAACCAGGGATTGGTAACGGCGCTCTGTACGGTTAGATGCTTTAAAAAGTGAACCATGTTGGCTGTCTCAAAAGGACTGAGTATCTCGACCGCCTTTTGCAACAGTTGACTCTTCTCCATGCCCGCCTCCGGATTAGGACTAGGATTATAGACAGATCGACCAGTTTCGGCAAGAGGTTAAAGGTGGCGCTGCCTTTACAGCCGGTCGGGCGGGAGTAACATTCTTTGGATAATGTTGTTTACAAAAGATGATTATTTTCTTAAATTTAATCACTTTTGCAAAAGAGGGCGACGGACGCGGATTCCGCTGACCCTGAAACGCCATCAGTGCCGAACTCTCAGTATGGTCGGGAGACAACTTTCCAGTTTTGTGCGCTAGGCCTCTGCTGAGCTGCCGCCGGCGTAAAGGAGATTACCTATGGGAGATCTGAAAGCGACGCCGCTGCGGAAGCACCACGAGGCCATGGGCGCGCTGATGGCGCCCTTTGGCGGCTGGCTGATGCCGATCCAGTACGCGGGAATCATCGCGGAGCACAAGTGGTGCCGGGAGAAGGCGGCGCTCTTCGACATCTGCCACATGGGAGAGTTCCTCTTCCGGGGCGATATCGAGACGGAGGGGCTGGAGAAGGTCTTTACCTTTTCGGTAAAGGGGATCCCGGTCGGGCGCTCCCGTTACGGCTTCCTGCTGAACGAGTCGGGCGGGGTGATCGATGACCTGATCGTCTTTCGCCTGGCGGAAGACGAGGTGATGATCGTCATCAACGGGGCTACCATCGACAACGACTTTGCCGTTATCCGCTCGCGTCTCAAGGAAACCGCGCAGCTGACCGACATCTCCGCGCAAACGGCCAAGCTCGACCTGCAGGGGCCGCTCTCCCGCGAGATTCTGGTGGGGCTCTTCGGCCCGGAGATCGGCACCATTCCCTTTTTCAAATTCATCAAGACCGGGCTGCTCGGGGTCGAGGCGATCGTCAGCCGGACCGGTTACACCGGCGAGCTCGGCTACGAGATATTCCTGCCGGCGCAAAAAGCGGCCGAGCTTTGGGAGCTGCTGCTGCAGGACCCGCGGGTAGCCCCGGCTGGATTAGGGAGCCGGGACCTGCTGCGGCTGGAGGTCGGCTACTCCCTCTACGGCAGCGATCTCGACCCGCAGACCACGCCGCTTGCCGCCGGTCTTTCCGCCTTCGTGAACCTGGAGAAGGAGTTCGTCGGCAAGGAGGCGCTGCTGAAAGAACAGCAGACAGGGGCTGCCAGGGTGAAGGTGGCCTTCCGGGTCACTTCCCGCCGCGCGCCGCGCCACCACTATGAAATATTTCACGAAGGTGAGCCGGTGGGGACGGTTACCAGCGGCGCCTTCTCGCCGATGCTGAGCTGCGGGATCGGGCTTGGCTATGTGAAGCCGCAGGCGGCAGCACTCGGCTCCAGGCTCCTCATCAGGCACGAGAGGGTCGAGATGGAGGCCTATGTGGTCGAGCTCCCCTTTTACACGGGCGGCTCCTTGCGCGCCTAGCTGGTTTCCGTCCGGAAAGGGCGCTTTTCCGCCCTGGCGGCGTCAACCTTTGGGGCTTGCTTGTGCGGTGTACTTATGTACGCCTCCGCGCCAATCCCTTGGTTTCTTTGCCCGGACTAAAAATCCCGGCTTTCCTCTTAAGTAACTTAACGAAACTAACCGAATTTATTACACTATTTTTTCAGATCGCTGACGGTATTTCAACGAGATCGAACCCGAGTTCAAGCGCACGTTTTTTCATATTTTGTATGACTTTGGATTTGTAGCGCTGTTCATAATAGTCTTGGCCGACATCGGTGTAATCGGTTCCGTATTTCAACATGCTATAAACCAGCCGCGCCAGCTTATGGGCCGTGGCGGTGATTGCCTTGGGAGCACCGAGACGTCCTTTCATCCTTCGGTAATAGGCCCCAAGGGCGCATCTTGATCTGGAAAGAGAACAAGCTGCTAGCCTAAGCGCTGTGGCCGCCCGATTCACAACCTTTTTGGTCTTGCCGCTCAGGCGCTTGCCGCCCGTGATCTTGCTACCGGGGCTGAGCCCCAGCCAAGAAGCAAAGTGTTTCGGCGATTTCCATCGGTCCATGTCGAATCCGATCTCGGAGATGACTTTAACGGCCGTGTTAGTATCAATGCCATCGATCCTGGTAAGGTCAACTCCAGTCACACGGTACAGCTCGTTTTGAAGGGTGAAGGCATGGGGGGTGTCTCTGGCCTTGCCAGATTTACCGGCTTTTGGTCCCGGTGGCTTAGTGTCCTCTGTGGCAGAGTCAAATGTCGCCAGTAGTATTTCTATCTCTCGGTCGCAGTCCGCGATCTGAGCTTGGTAGAACTCGAATGTGGCAACAGCCTGTTTCAGGCTAAAGAGGTGTTCAGGACGATAATTCCCTTGCAAGGACTTGGCAATGGTCTCGATGCTGTTTTTGCAGCGCTTGTCTCGCATAGCTGCCAGGACCCGGGTATCCCGTTCGCCGTCTATAATCGCCTTGATAATGCGCATGCCAGTGACCCCGGTAATGTCAGTGACCACATTTTGCAAAAGAAGATTCATCTGGGTCAGGGCCTTTTGCATGTGCTGAACATGGGCCGAAGCGTAGCGAACCTGATTCATCCGGTGGCGGATGTAGGCGCGCAGCGCGCAAATCTGCTCCGGTGGACGGAAAGCCGCTTCAAGAAGACCATAGGTGTGCAATTGTTGTATCCACTGGCAATCCATCACGTCTGACTTTCTGCCGGGAACGTTTTTCACATGATAGGAGTTTACAAGCTTCACCTCAAAGCTCCGAGACTCAAGGATTTCGAAAACGGGAATCCAGTAGGTGCCGGTTGATTCCATGGCGACTGTTGTGACGCCGCAGGAAATTAGCCAATCTGCCAAGCGGTTGAGATCAGAGGTGAAACAGTCAAATTCGCGGACTGGTTCCTCATCGCTCCCTTCTGGTACAGCAACGAAATGACTCTTGGAGCCGATATCGATCCCGGCTGCGTTCAGGTTCAAGCGTTGTAGATGCCTTGGTAGATGCTTAGGTAGCGTCAGTGTCTTCTTGTCGGTCGGCTTCGTCGGCTTTTTCATCAAACGGGTCTCCCTGCTTAAATAAGTAGGGCAGTCAAAGAGTAGGGGATGTCGAATTTGTCTCTCTCTTAAACGGGATAGCTAGCGCTTCACCAATGATATAGCCGCTCATCCCCCGGACCAGGCTTCTGATCGGGCACAAGGCACCAATGACGCTTCGGCCTCGACACTTTTGCTGCCATACAACTTATCGAGAAACAGAGGCCAACCTTAAGTTGCTTTCTGATACAGGGCCGCCCACGGCGGCGTGGGCGGCTTCTGAGTAGAAGCTACTGTTAATTCCCTCCCCCGGAGGGGGAGGGCCAGGGAGGGGGAGCTTGGGCGCTTCTTCGAAGAAGCCGCGATCTTCCCCCCTCCCAACCTCCCCCCGCTGGGGGGAGGAGGCCGTACGCGCGACGACTTTCTCTTCTCGTCAAAGCACCGCAGGACGGTGTGGGGTGCTAATCGGAAACCGACCGTTTCAGATCGGTCGTTTCAATGGAAGCGAGCTGGGAGGCGGAAGTCCCCGGCCAGCCGATCTAATTTTGACTGACATTAACAAACAATCCATGGGGGTATTCAAGATGGCGATCTACTTCACCAAAGAGCACGAATGGGTAAAGGTTGACGGAAAGCTGGCCACGGTCGGCATCAGTGAGCACGCGGCTCACGAATTGGGCGACATCACCTTTGTCGAGTTGCCGCAGATGGGAAAGATCGTCAAGCAGTTCGATGCCCTGGCGGGGATCGAGTCGGTGAAGGCGGCAAGCGACATCTACGCCCCGGTCTCCGGCAAGGTGGTCCAGGTGAACGACAAACTGGAAGACGCTCCGGAACTGGTGAACGAGAGCGCCGAGGAGGCCGGCTGGATCTGCAAGCTGGAGGCAGCCGATCTTGCCGAGCTCGGCTCGCTCATGGATGCCGCAGCCTACGCCGGCTTCGTGAAAGGGGAGGGATGATGGGATACTGCCCGAACACAGCGGAGGAAATCCGGGAGATGCTGGCTGTGATCGGCGTCAAGAGCGTGCAGGATCTGTTCTCACCGATCCCGCAGGAGCTTCGGGCCCAGTCCTTCGAGTTGCCGGCCGGCATGTCCGAGTTCGAGCTGATGGGGGTGATGCGTTCAAAAGCTGCGGCCGGCGGCGCGGCGATCATACCCTTCATCGGCGGCGGGCTCTACGACCACATCATACCGGCCGCCGTCGACCACCTATCTTCCCGCGCCGAGTTCTACACGGCCTACACACCCTACCAGCCGGAGTGCTCCCAGGGGACCCTGCAGGCGCTCTTCGAGTACCAGACCGCCATCTGCAGGATGACCGGGATGGAAGCCTCCAACGCCTCTCTTTACGACGGCGGCACGGCGCTGGCCGAAGCGGCCCTGATGGCCCTCAAGATCACCGGACGAAACGCCGTGCTGCTGGACGCCTCGGTGAACCCGCTGCACCGGGAGATCGTCTGCGGCTATCTGGGGAGCCTGTCGGCCGAGGTGGAAGAGGTGGCGCCAAGCGGATGCGAATCGGACCTGGAGCGTTTGCTCGGCTCCGTTACCGCGGAGACTGCGGCCGTCATCGTGCAGAACCCGAACTTTTTCGGCAGTGTCGCCGATTTCTCCGCGCTGGCCGAGAGGGCCCACCAGCAGGGGGCGCTTTTGATCGTCTCCTGCTACCCGATCGCCCTCGGCCTGCTGAAGACCCCGGGCGAGATGGGGGCGGACATCGCGGTCGGCGACGGGCAGAGCCTTGGCAACACCCTCTCCTTCGGAGGCCCCTATTTCGGCTTCATCGCGACAAGAAAACGCTTCATCAGGAACCTTCCGGGGCGGCTGGTCGGCGAGACTCTCGACAAAGCGGGGCGGCGCGGCTACGTATTGACCCTGCAGGCGCGCGAACAGCACATAAAGAGGCACAAGGCGACCTCCAATATTTGCAGCAACCAGAGCCTTTGCGCGCTGCGCGGCTTGATCTTCGTCTCGGCCCTGGGTAAGCAGGGTTTTGAAGATCTGGCAGAGCTCAACTTCGACAAGGCGCAGTACGCCAAGTCGGTCCTTTCCGGCATCAAAGGGGTGAGCGTCCTGAACGGGGAGGCGACCTTCAACGAGTTCACCCTGTCGCTTCCCAAGGGGGCGGCGGCCGTGGTGGAGAAGCTTCTTGGCTTTGGTATGGCGGCCGGTGTCCCGCTGGGCGGGTACTACGCCGGTCTGGAAAATGCCATGGTGGTGACGGTTACCGAGAAAAGGACCAAGGCCGAGATCGACCGCCTGGTCGCCCTTCTGGAGGAAGTCCTATGCAGCTGATCTACGAGAAATCGGTTCCCGGCCGCAGCGGGGTAAGAATACCGCTCTCCGACGTGCCTCGGGCAACTCCCCTGGCCGGGTCGCTCAGGCGTAAAGAGGCGGCCCGCTTCCCTGAGGTGAGCGAGCTGGACCTGGTGCGCCACTTCACCAACCTCTCCCGGAGGAATTTCTCCGTGGACACCAACTTCTACCCGCTCGGCTCCTGCACCATGAAGTACAACGCCAAGGTGATGGAGAACGCAGCCGCGCTCTTCACCGACTGCCATCCGGTGCTGGCGCTGCTGCCCGGCGGAGAAGAGCTGGTGCAGGGGCCGCTGTCGCTGATCCACGGCCTGGAGCAGCAGCTGGCCGAGATAACCGGCATGGACGAGGTGACCACCCAGCCGCTGGCCGGGGCGCACGGGGAGATGACCGGCATCATGGTGATCGCCGCTTTTCACAAGGCGCGCGGCGAAAACCGCAAGTACGTGATCGTCCCCGATTCCTCGCACGGCACGAACCCGGCCAGCGCCGCCATGGCCGGCTACCAGATCCTCACCATCCCGACCGCCCCCTACGGCGACATGGATCTGGACGCCTACCGGGCCGCCATGAACGGCGAGGTGGCGGCGGTCATGATGACCTGCCCGAACACGCTCGGCCTTTTCAATCCGCACGTAGCCGAGATCTGCGCCATTGCCCACCAGGCCGGCGCCTTGACCTACTACGACGGCGCCAACCTGAACGCCATCATGGGAAAGGTGCGCCCGGGAGATGTCGGCTTCGACGTGATCCACGTGAACCTGCACAAGACCTTCGGCACCCCGCACGGCGGCGGCGGCCCCGGCAGCGGACCGGTCGGTGTGAAAGCCGGGCTGATCCCCTATCTGCCGACCCCGCGGGTGGTAAAGAAAGAGGACGGCAGCTTCAGCGTCGAGGCGCATCCCGAGGGGATCGGCAGGGTTTCCGACTTCTTCGGCAACTTCGGCATCATGGCGCGGGCCTTCGCCTACATCACCCTGCTGGGTGGCGAGGGGCTGATAGAGGTGAGCGAGCAGGCGGTGCTGAACGCCAACTACATGATGGCGAGGTTGAAGGGGGAGTACGAGCTCCCCTTCGACACCACCTGCATGCACGAGTGCGTATTCTCGGCCAGCAGGCAGCTGAAAAACGGGGTGCATGCCATCGACATCGCCAAGTATCTGATCGACCGGGGCTTCCATCCGCCGACCGTCTACTTCCCGCTGAACGTGAAGGAGGCGATCATGATCGAGCCGACCGAGACCGAGAGCAAGCAGACCATGGACGCCTTCATCGAGGTGATGCTGGAGGCGGCGCAAGTGGCAAGGGACAACCCCGCCTTGCTGCACGAGGCGCCGGTCACCACCCCGGTCGGCCGGCTGGACGAGACCCGGGCGGCGAGGGCGCAGCAGGTCTGCTGTGAATAAGCCGAGGAAATCTGACAATCAGACCTTTGCCACGGAGGAAATCTGAGCAAGTCTGAGGACTCAGGCCAAACCATTTGCCACGGAGGAAATCTGAGCAAATCTGAGAGAGGCAAAATCCGGGGCGGCACAGAGAGATCATCGGGCTTAAAGGCCTGGATTCCAGGTTTTCTCAGATTTTCTCGGACTTTCTCCGTGGCCAATGCTTTAAGAGGTTTTACGTGACGGCTGACTCCAAACCGCTATGGCGCCTGCTGGACGCAGGCCCCCTGGACGGCCCCTCCAACATGGCGCTGGACGAGGCGCTGCTTGCCTGTTTCGACCCGAAGCACTCCCGGCCGGTGCTGAGGCTCTACGGCTGGCATCCGCCCGCCCTCTCCGTCGGCCGCTATCAGGACGTGGAAGCGGCGCTGAGGCTCGATCTCTGCGCGGCGGAAGGGGTTCCGGTGGTGCGCCGGATGACCGGCGGCGGGATCATCTATCATGCCGAGGAGCTTACCTACAGCATCGTCTGCGCACCGGAGCATATCGGGGAGGGGGGCGGCGTGAAGGACGGCTTTCGCACCCTGTGCGCCTTTTTGCTCGGGACCTACCGGAGGCTCGGGCTGGAGGCGGCCTTTGCGGTGGACCTGAAACTGCCCGGGGATCGTCTGGGCGAGCGGACCGCCTTCTGCTTTGCCGGGAAAGAGGAGTTCGACCTCCTGGTGAACGGGCGAAAGATCGGCGGAAATGCCCAGAGAAGGACGCGCGGCGCCATCCTGCAGCACGGCTCCATCCCGCTGGAGAGCCGGGTGCAGGATGCGGTCCGCTATCTCAGGGAACCGGCACCGGGGGCGGCGGGGGCGGTGAGCCTGGCCGAGCTGGGACTTCGCCCGGAGCTCGGCCTTCTAAAGGAGCTGCTGGTCGAGTCTTTCGAGGAGCGCCTCGGCGTACGGCTGCTGCCCGGTCCTGCCAGCGACGAGGAGAAGCGTGCGGCCTTGCAACTCGAGGAGACAAAATACCGCTTCGGCGGCTGGAACCTCGAGGGGCGGCCGAGAACCGTAGCCTGAACTCGCGCTGGCGAACAATCGTGAAAAAGGGGGGTGGCTGGAAAAGCCGCGCCCCTTTTTTTCTTGCCATGAGCACCCCCAGCTGCCAACCTGCAGCAATCAGGAGAGCTATAGCGGCGGTGGCTTGCTGAGCAGGTAATTGCTTCAAGTTTCGCGCGAAAATGCCGATACTGGCAGAAACACCCCTTGTTCTCATCGCTGCGGGTTCGGAAAGACCCCCCTTTGGCAACTGTGCGACTTGCTGGCCGAAGACTTGCATGGGATAGGCCGGAACAATCCCCAAAAGGAGCCCGAACATGTGGCACAATAAACGTCCCTTCATCCTTTGTACCCTGGCAGTGATGCTCCATATCCTGGCAGCACCCTGTTTCCCGGCGGAAAAGCCGCTGGTCGGTTTCGGGATCAATCTTCGCTACAATCCGAGAACCATGTACTACCGCTACCAGCCGCTCATGGATTATCTGACCCAAAACACGCCCTACCGGTTCCAGCTGCTGATCAGTCGCGACTACCGGGGAGCGTTGAAGGATCTGAAAGAAGGGAAAGCCCTGATCAGCTCGCTCGGTGACGGCGCCTTTGTCGAGGCGATCATTCTCGATGGCGCCCTGCCGATTGTGAAACCGCTGAACCGGAACGGGAAGCCGTTCTTCCGCTGCGCGATCATCGTGCCGCGGGAGTCGGCGATCTATTCCCTTCAGGAGCTAAAAGAGAAACGTTTCGCCTTCGGATCTTATCACTCGATCACCGGCAATCTGATCCCCCGCTACATGCTTCAGGAGGCAGGGGTGAGCCTCTCCGGTCCTGGTTATCAGGCCTCCCTGAAGAACCACGACGCGGTGACCAAGGCGATCCTCAAGGGGCAGTACGATGCCGGCGCGGTGAAGGAGATGTTCGCTGAAAAGTACCTGCAGTACGGCCTGCGCATCGTGGCTTATTCGCCGCAGATGCCTTCCGTACCGCTGGTAGCCAGCAGCCGCGCCCCGAAGGCGCTGAGAGACGCGGTAGCGGCGGCGCTCTTGAACCTCGATCCCGGCAATCCGGCCCACCAGAAGCTCATGTCCGCTTGGGACGACGAGTTCAAACACGGCTTCGCGGCCGCATCCGTGCAGGATTACCGGGAGATGATCGGCATGTTCCGTTCGATTCCGCTGGGTTGCGGAACGAGGTGCCACTGATGAACCGAGGGCTCTTCTGCAGCATAAAAACGAAGTTCCTGGTAATCTCCACCTTGATCATGGCGCTCTCCTCGGTCACCTGGGGAAGCTGGTTCTGGTACAAGGAAAGCGCCTATATCAAGGACAGACTCGAGTCGGAAGGGCGATTGCTGCTGACCTCCATCCAGGCTCCCATAATCGATGCCATCATTTACGAGAAAATCGGAGTGGTCGAGGAAAACGCCGGCCTGCTGGACAACTTTGTGGAGCAGGTGGTCGGCAACCGGCAAATGGAGGTGGTTTACGCCTTCATCGCCGACGAGAGCGGGAAGGTGCTGGCGCACAGCGACTTTCGCGAGTTCGGCAAGATCTACCGGGACCGTTTGACGCTGGCCACCTTGGCCGGTGGCGGATTCGCGGCCGGCCAGACGGTGGAAAGCCGCAGCGGTCTGCCGGTCTTCGACATGGCCATGCCGCTGCGCGTGGCCGGCAAAAGCTGGGGGGCGTTACGGGTCGGGGTCTCCATGGCGGCCATGGAGGCCGAGCAAAGCCGCCTCAAGCGGGAGATCTTGATCTTCTCCGCCCTGTTTTTCCTGGTCAGCAATACCATTTTCTACCTGGTGGGACTCACCATGTCGCGACCGCTCAAGGAACTCTCTGCCGCCATGGCGGGGGTGAACTACCAGTCGCTGGACGCGACCCCGCAGCCGGCCGGAAGAGGAGACGAAATAGGCCAGCTGCAGGAGAGCTTCCACGAGATGCTGAGCCGGCTGAACAAGTCCGAGGAGGAGCGGCAGCGGGCGGTAGCCCACCTGGTGCAGAATGAAAAAATGGCGACCATCGGCAAGATCGTGGCGGGAGTCGCCCACGAGATAAACAACCCGCTGATGGTCATGTCGACCAGCCTCTTCCACCTGGAAAGGAAGGTGCCGCAGGAGCTGGTGCGATACCTGGACACCCATAAGGAGGGGATGCAGCGCATCGAGACCATCGTGCGGCAGTTGTCCGATTTCAGCAGGGTCGGAAGCCTTGAGCTGCAGAGCGTGCCGGCGGAGCTCTTTTTCGCCGAGACGGCGAGATTCGCCGGGATGGCCATCAAAAAGCACCAGGTCAGCTTCTCGTGCGGCGATACCGTGCCTCCCGAGACGGTCCTCTCCATCGACAAGGGAAAGATGCACCAGGTCGTGCTGAATCTGGTGCTCAATGCCGCCGATGCCTCTCCTGCGGGAGGCGTCGTACAGTTGCTGGCCTACAGCCATGACGGCGATTATTACCTTGCCGTGCGGGATGAGGGAGGTGGTATCGCTCCGCAGGACAAGGAGAGGATTTTCGAGATCTTCTACACCACGAAGCCGGGAGGAGAGGGGAGCGGCATCGGCCTGGCGATCAGCAAGAGCATCGTGGAGATGCACAGGGGCGAGATCTCCTTTGAGAGCGGGCCCGCGGAGACCACATTCGTGGTCAGGATCCCGCTGGCTGAAGGGGCGAATCATGGTTAAGGCGAAGCTGCTGATGGTCGAAGACGACCGCCTGCTGGGCGACCTGCTGCGCGAGGCACTGGAAGAGGCGGGGTATCAGGTGCGGCTGGCCCGAAACGGAGCGGAGGCTCTGGAGGCGGTAGCCGAGGAGAGTTTCGACCTCGTGCTGCAGGACATACAGCTTCCGGATGCCAACGGCCTTGATGTCCTGGAGGAAATCCTTAACCGGCAGCCGCATTGGAAGGCGCTGGTGATGACCGCCTACGCAACGGTTGACAAGGCTATCAAGGCGATGAAGATCGGCGCCTTCGACTTTCTGGTCAAGCCGTTTTCCATGGACGTGCTGTTCATGAAACTTCAGAAGGTGCTGGAGTTCAGGCAGATGGAGAAGGAGATAGAGGCGCTCAGGGGAGGCGGGGAGGACGGCCCGCTGGTCAGCAGATCCCCCGCCATGGCCGAGCTGCAGGCGATGGTAAAGGTGGTGGCACCTACCGATGCCGCGGTTTTGCTGCTGGGGGAAAGCGGCACCGGCAAGGAACTGCTGACCGACATGATCCATGGACTCAGCAGGCGGGCCCGTAAGCCGTGCGTGAAGATAAACTGCGCCGCCATCCCGGAGAACCTGGTGGAAAGCGAGTTCTTCGGCGTCGAACGGGGGGCCTTTACCGGCGCGGACCGGAGCCGTCAGGGATATCTGGAGATGGCCTCGGGGGGGACGCTGTTTCTCGACGAGATCGGTGACCTGCCGCTTCCCATGCAGGGAAAGCTGCTCAGGGTCTTGCAGGAAAAAACCAGCTCCAGGGTCGGGGGTAGCCAGGAGCGGAGCGTCGATTTCAGGCTGATCGCGGCGACCAACTGCAACCTGCGGGAGATGGTGGCGCAGAAGAGCTTTCGCGAGGACCTCTTCTACCGGATCAACGTGATGCCGATGACCATCCCCCCTTTGAGGGAGAGAAGGGAGGACATCCCTTTGCTGATCGCCTGTTTCCAGAAGCGACTGGCGCAGGCCGGAGTCGGCGGGGAGGTCGCTTTCGCCCCGGAAGCCCTGGAACTGCTGCACCATTACGACTATCCGGGCAACGTGCGCGAACTGAAGAACATCGTGGAGCAGCTCACCATCCGTTTCCCGGGCGAGACCGTCAAGGCGAGGCAGATCCCGGTCTCGCTGCAAAAGGATTCCCTGGTCGGAAGCGTCTTCGAGAGCTTCTCGGTGGACAAGCCGCTCAGGGAGGCGGTGGTGGAGTTTGAGGAGAGATACATCGCCAAGGTCCTCAAGGGGACCGGCGGCAATAAAACGCACGCGGCACGCGTCCTCGGGCTGTCGCGTCAGATGCTTTGGGAAAAAATCAGGCGGGGCCAACAGTGACCATGCTCCGGCTCCGCCTTCTCGCCTAACCGTAAGGTATCCTTTACACTAGGAATTCCGCCTTCTAGCCTGACCGTAAAGCATCCTTTACACCCACCCCCTAGAAAAAATCTTTCGGATAGACGACAGCGTCACCTTTCATTAAACATGCGACAAAACTAATCATAGCCGCTGCTAATTCAGACAATCTGCGGGTCGAATCTACTTCTTCATGAAAAACAGCGCCATATGCTGTTTTCGGTGGAGAAGCGGAGCGGCCCTTTTTCTTGTCCTGCCCCGAAAGTTTCGCGCCCCGTCCTCTGTCCGCACTACCACATCTTGCCGCATCCGGGGATTGGTTCGGATTGTGCTCATATAAGGCAAAACCCAGAAGGGGGGGTGACTCAGTTCTCAGCTCCCATGGCAACAGGAATCCAAAAACGGACAGGGACAAACCGGCGGGACGTTGCCGGCTTTAATCGGTGGACAAAGAGCATATGTGCGATTTCACGATGGGGGAGGTGATGATTTTCTTTAGGTCGGGTAAGCCCCCGGCCTCCGGGTAGGCTCCCTAAGATCAAACTGACCAGGCATTAACGACAAGGAGAAGTGAATGAAAAAGTGTTTCGGCAAAACCCTCTGGCTGGCGATAGCTATAGCCCTTACGGCTGGTGCAGCTGTGGCCAAGGACGTGGATTGGACAACCTTGAACCCGGCCTTCCAAGGTGCAGTGTATGTCAAGGATGCAAAGGTGTGCTTCGGCTGCCATGCGGATTACGAGAAGCCCTACGGCGAGACCGCCCACGCCAAAGCGTTCAAATTCGGCACGGCGCCGGATAACGGCGATTGCGAGTCTTGCCACGGCCCCCGCAGCAAGCATGCCGAAAATCCCAACAGGGAACTGACGCTCACACCCGCTCAACTGGTATCCGCCTGCCTGCAGTGTCACGGGGGTAGTAACCGGATGTCCTGGGAGAGCAGCCTGCATGCATCAGCCGGCGTCGCCTGCACCTCCTGCCACACGGTGATGCAGAAGAAGAGCGAGAAGGCCCTGCTCTCGGCTGCCCGTGAGGACGACCTTTGCTACAAGTGCCACACCAATGTGCGCAGCTCGATGAACAAATCTTCCCACCACCCGGTCAGGGAAGGGAAAGTGGAATGCTCCGGTTGCCACAATGCCCACGGTTCGGTCACGCCCGGGATGCTGAAAGGCGGCTCCGTGAACGACACCTGCTACAGCTGTCATCAGGAGAAGCGCGGTCCCTTCCTGTGGACGCACCCGCCGGTGATGGAAAACTGCCAGATATGCCACGATCCGCACGGCTCCAACAACCGCAAGCTGCAGAACTCCAAAGAAGCATTTCTCTGCCTCTCGTGCCACACCTACGGGGGGCATGTAAATCTTCCTCGCTACAACAGGGTAAGCAGCCCTTCAGGCGAGGGATGCGTCAACTGCCACATGGCCATCCACGGTTCGAACAGCCCATCCGGGGCCAAACTAACGCGTTAAAGAACGAGGAAATATATGAAGAAACCTATAATAACCGCGGCGCTGATTCTGCTCGTGCCGACTGCGGGCTTCTCCCTGGAAGTGGCCGGACATGTCACCGCCGGCGCACAGGTGGTCGACGTCAGCCCGAATTCGAGCAAGTTCAATGAGTATAGTGACAACAAAGACGGGTTTTACCTGTACGACTTAGGGGTACAAAGCGAAACCAGTACCGGGTACTTCCTGGGTGCAAAGGGGAGCAACGTCGGACGGGACGATCAGAACCTTCTCCTGCAAGGCGGGCGCTATGGCCGCTGGGGGGTGAACCTGGAGTGGGACGAAACTCCCCATAACCTGAGCAACAAGGCGCAGACCCCTTTTATCTATCAGGGAGGGGGCCTTTACACGGTGCCTGCGACCGTCCCACTGACTGCTGCAGGAAGGCATCTTGCGCCCTCAGCTGCCGTGCAGCAGGCGAATGACAACCTGACTGAAGCTTATCTGGCCGAATACGTGCGTCCGGTCAGACTCGGTAACGACCGCAAGAAAGGGGTCGCAGGTTTCGACTACTCCCTCATCGAGAATTTGAAGTTGCGACTGACCGTCTCCAACGAGAATCGTGACGGCAACAAGGTCTCCTACGGCCCGATCGGCGACAGGCCGCCGCGCAGCCTGAACATCCAGTTCGCTGAGCCGATCGATTACCGGACCAAGGAGGCGAAACTGGAAGCCGACTACACCGGCAAGTTTTACCAGGCGAATTTTACCTACCTGGTCTCCAAGTTCGAGAACAACGTGGATACCCTGACCTGGCAGAACATATACAACGATCCGACTGCAGCCGATGCGACTGGGACGTTCCAGACCTGGGCCGACGGCAGGCAGGTGGCTAATTTCGGCCGGCGGCCGCTCCCGCAGGATAACCTTTATCAGAACGCGGGCCTCACTTTCGGCCTGAATCTGCCGATGAACAGCCGCCTTACGGCCGCAGCCTCCTACGGCCTGGCGGAACAGGATGAGACCCTCATTCCCTACAGCACCAACGGCCAACTGGATACTGTTGCCGCAGGCGACGGCCTGGCATGGAACAACCCCGCCAAGCTCCCGCGCAGCTCCGCCGATGCTGAAATCGAGACCAAGCTGTTCAACCTGGACTACTCCATCAACCCGATTCAGCGCCTGAATCTGCGGGCCTACTACCGCTATTACGATCTGGCCAACAACACCCCGACCGAAGAGTGGCGCTATGTGACCGGCGACACCACCGGTGCAACCGGTGGCGTCGACTACGTGAACAAGCGCCGCAATCTTGCCTACGAGTATGACAAGCAGAACTACGGGGTCGAAGGCAACTACTCTCTCCCCCTGTGGGCGACTACCCTCGGTCTCGGCATTGGCCGGGAGGGGATCGACCGCGCATACCGTGAAGCCGGCACCGATGAGAATATCTATCGCGTCTCCCTGCGTTCGCGCCCGGCCAACTGGCTGAGCTTCCGCACCAAGTACCAGTACGGAGACCGCAAGGCGGACGGATACGATGCTGAAGCTGCCCACTCGACCTACTGGTACGCCGGAAGTGAGGCAAATAACAACATCGATTCCCAGTTCACCTTCGAAAACCATCCGGATACCCGCCGGTTCGACGTCACCGACCGGGAGCGCAACCTCTTCGATTTCCAGGTAACGGCGAGCCCTGCTGAAACGCTTGACGTCTCTGCCTCCTACCGCTATCGCAAGGACGACTACGACTCAAACGTGCAGCCGTCCCAGCCCCTGCTCCATTATGGCGGGGCGCGTCCGATCTTAGACGTCGATCGTAATGCCTTCTCCCCCGGCGACCAGGTCGGGCTGCTCGAGGACGAGCGGCAATTCTACGGGCTCGACGTTGCCTATACACCGAACCAGCGCTTGCGTTTCGGCGCATTTGCCAGCCGGGAAGAGGCGAATACTCTGCAGCGTGGCTTAGAATTCAACGAAAACAACAAGTTGAATCCGAGCGGAATAGACACTGCTGAATTTGGCCCCTGGACCCGTGAAAACAGCCAGTGGACAGCGGATATCAAAGATACTACTTACACCGTAGGCGTAGATGCCGGGATCGTTGTCGTTCCCAAGAAGCTGAATTTCGCTACCAATTACACCTACTCGGCGGGCAAGGTCGAGATTGGATATGCCGGCTACGGCGCCCAGTCCGCGCTTGATCCGACGCTTGCGCTTGCAGATACCCACGAGTTTGGATTCAGGTCAACGCCTGCGGTTCGCAATAACCGCCATACTGTCAGTGCCACGCTGGAATATCAGGTTGTCGAAGACCTGACGCTCGCATTCGGCTATATGTTCGAGTACTTCAAGATCAAGGATTGGCAGCAGGAAACCTCCCCTTGGGCCGAGGCGGTGGCAGGCAACGAGCTAATGTTGCGCGACACCTCCGCTTCCAGTCAATGGGGGAATCGTCTTCCGAATATGGGCAGCTATCTGGCTCCCAGCTACGAAGCCCATCTGGTGTCGCTCGGTGTGACGTATAAATTTTAGATACACGATGTGTTGGGGCGCCGGTAACGGCGCCCCTTGTGTTGCCCGGCGTAGCGGGCTAACCCGGCCTGTTGAAAGAAGCAGGCGTCGCCCCGACCAGGGGGAAGGCTATCCGAATCGCACGGGCGTTGCTGGTAACGGCAGGTCTGAAGGAGGCGATAGCAAGCAAGCTGCACTAGCAAAAGCGAGCCTGGAACGGTTCGCTCACCCACTCGATATATCAGTTCCCCCTTTCCCCTTGCTTCCTCCCCGTTGTAAATGAACTCTGTGAGCCTATAATCTATTGATCTCTAATGGATGTGACCCGGAAGGCGGATGATCGCCCTTTCCCGGGGGTGGTGCGACCTCGCAGGAGGCTTGCCATGACCCAGCTCTTCATCGCCCGTTTGGACGGACAGCGCTACGCACTGCGGCTTCAGGATGTGGAGCGGGTGCTGCGCATGGTGGAGATAACGGCACTTCCCGAGTCTCCGGCCGCCATACTTGGGCTCATCAATGTCCAGGGGCGGGTGCTGTCCGTGGTCGATCTGCGCGCCTGGCTGCACCTCCCGGCGCGGGAGCCCGCCCCGGAGGATGTGCTGGTGATCGTCAGCACGACCGCGGGAACGGTGGCGCTTGCCGCGGATGGGGTCGAGGGGGTGAGCGACTGGCCGGAACAGGCGAGCGTCCCTGCCGAGCAGATATACCCGGCTCCGGCGCAGCTGGAAGCGGTGTTGAAGCTGGCCGACGGCCTGCTGCTCATCTGCGATCTGGACCGGCTGCTTGCTCTGGGACAGACGGCCGTACCCGGCGGCCGGCCGGCGGCGGGTGCGGCCGGAGGCGAGGTTGCCGCAAACCGGGGTCAGGAGGGGGGCGATGACGCGCAATAGCAGCAAACAGCAGCCTCCTGTGTCGGCTTCGGCCCGGGAGGGAAACGGGGCGGAGCGAAGCCTCTCTAAAGGCGGAAAGATCCTGGCCGAGCGGGCCAAGCGGCTTGCCCGCGAGCCGGTAGCCGAGCAGGGCGGGGAGCGCCTTGAAGTGGTCGAGTTCCTGCTCGGCCACGAGCGCTACGGCCTGGAGACCTCCTTCATCCGCGAGGTCCACCCCTTGCGGGAGCTGACTCCGCTTCCCTGTACCCCGTCCTTTGTGCTGGGCATCATCAACCTGCGGGGGGAGGTCATCTCGGTGGTCGACATCCGGCAGATCTTTCAGATGGCAGCGCCCGGTCCGGCTGAATCGAACATGGTGATCGTTTTGCAAAGCGCGGCCATGCGGTTCGGCATGCTGGCCGATGCCGTGCTCGGGGTACGCAGCGTCTTCGCCGGCGGGGTGCAGCCGTCGATAGCTGCGGTAACCGGCATCGGAGCGGATTACCTGAAGGGGGTGACCCGGGATCATCTGGTGCTTCTGGACGCGGGGAAGATGCTCGCCGACCGGAGGCTTGTGGTACACGAGGAAGTTTGAGACTCCCGGCTTCGATCAGATCCCGAAGCCGCAATCGCTGGCAGTCCAGGAGGTAACTCATGGCATGGTTTCAAGGCCGGTTCGGTCGCCCAGACCAGCAGGCATCCCGGTACGCAAGGTGCCTCATGGAGGCGAGCCTCGACCCGTTGGTCAGCATGGGAGCGGACGGGAAGATCCGCGATGCCAACGAGGCCACGGTCAGGATCACGGGGGTGCCGCGGGAGCAGCTGATCGGCACCGATTTCAGCGATTATTTCACCGACCCCGAACTGGCGCGGCAGGGATTTCGGCAGTTGATCGAGAAGGGGATGCTGAGTGACTTTCCGCTGACCATCCGCGGCAGGGACGGCAGGCATACCGATGTCCTTTACAACGGAGCTGTCTGCCGGGATCTGGACGGCACGCTGCTGGGCGTCTTTGCGGCGGCGCGGGATGTGACGGAGCGCAAAAAGGCAGCAGAGAAGTTCCGCGGGCTGCTGGAGAGCGCCCCGGACGCCATCTTCATCGTCGACAGCGAGGGGCGCATCGTACTGGTGAACGCTCAGGCCGAGAGGCTGTCGGGCTACGAGCGGAGCGAGCTGGTCGATAAGAAGATCGAGATGCTGATCCCTGAGCGCTACCGGCCGCGGCACCCGGCCCACCGGGCCGGCTACTTCGCAGACCCGAAGGTGCGCCCGATGGGGGCGGGGCTGGAGCTTTACAGCCTGAGAAAGGACCTGAGCGAGTTTCCGGTGGAGGTTAGTCTGAGCCCGCTGCAGACGGACGAGGGGCTTCTGGTAAGCGCGGCGGTGCGCGACATCACGGAGCGCAAGAAGGCGGAGGACAAATTCAGGGGGCTTCTGGAGAGCGCCCCGGACGCCATGGTGATCGTCGACCCGCAGGGGAACATCGTTCTCGTGAACGCTCAAAGCGAGAAGCTGTTCGGCTACCAGCGGAGCGAGCTTTTGGGGAAGAAGGTCGAGTTGCTGATTCCGGACCGGTTCCGGGAGCGCCATCCCGCGCACCGCGCCGGCTTCTTTTCGGATCCGAAGGCGCGCCCGATGGGGGCGGGGCTGGAGTTGTGGGGCCGGAGAAAGGATGCCGGAGAATTCCCGGTGGAAATCAGCCTGAGTCCGCTACAGACGGAGGAAGGTACCCTGGCCATAGCGGCCGTTCGCGACATCAGCTATCAAAAACAGGCAGCCCAGTATGCGAGGAGCCTGATCGAGGCGAGCCTGGACCCGCTGGTTACCATCAGCCCGGAAGGAAAGATCACCGATGTGAACGAGGCGACCGTCAAGGTGACCGGAGTCGTCCGGGATCTGCTGATCGGGTCCGATTTCTCCACCTATTGCACCGATCCCGAAAAGGCGCGCGAGGGGTACCAGCAGGTGTTTGACAAGGGTTTCGTTACCGACTACCCGCTCACCATCCGGCACCGGGAGGGGAGGCTTACCGACGTCCTTTTCAACGCCTCGCTCTACAGGGATGTACATGGCGCAGTCCTGGGGGCTTTCGCGGCGGCCCGGGACATCACCCAGAGAAAGCGGATCGACGAGGAACTGAAGGAGCTGAACAGGACCCTGGAGCAGCGTGTCTCCGACCGGACTGAAAAGCTGGTGAGGCAGAACCTGGAAATCCTGGAGGCGGCAGGAATCCTGGCCGCCTCTTCCGGCCAGATCATGACCTCGCTCAGCCAGATCGCCTCGGGGGCGACTGAGACGGCTGCCGCGGTCTCGGAGACTACCACCATCGTTGAAGAGGTGAAGATGACCGGCCAGGTCTCCAGCAAAAAGGCGCGCAAGGTCTCCGAGGTGGCCCAAAAGGCGGTGGTGGTGGCGCAGACCGGCAGGAAGGCGGTGGAGGAGTCGGTGCTCGGCATGGGGCGTATCCAGGACCAGGTCGCCTCCATAGCGGAGAGCATCACCAGGCTCTCGGAGCAGAGCCAGACCATAGGCGAGATCATCTCCACGGTGAAGGACCTGGCCGAGCAGTCGAACCTCCTGGCGGTGAACGCCGCTATCGAGGCGGCCAAGGCCGGCGAGCAGGGAAAAGGTTTCGCCGTGGTGGCGCAGGAGGTGAAGAGCCTCGCCGAGCAGTCCAGGGAGGCGACGGCCCAGGTCCGCTCCATCCTGAATGATATCCAGAAGGCGACCAATGCGGCGGTGCTGGCAACCGAGCAGGGGAACAAGGCGGTGGAGGTCGGGGTGCGGCAGTCGAAGGAGGCGGGCGAGGCGATCCGCCAGATGGGAGAGAGCATCGAGGAGGCGGCCCAGGCGGCGGTGCAGATTGCCGCCTCCAGCCAGGAGCAGTTGACCGGGATGGACCAGGTTGTGCTGGCGATGGGGAACATAAAGCAGGCAAGCGAGGAGAACCTGACTGGCATGAAGCAGGTGGAGAGCACCCTGCAGAACCTGCACGATCTCGGGCAGAAGCTGAAACAGCTGGTTGAGCAGTACAAGGAATAGGGGCGGCCATGGACAAGGACGCCGAATTCCAGAAACGGCTGCTGGCAACCTTCGCGCTCGAGGCGCAGGAACACCTGAAAGGGATCACCGACGGCCTGCTCGCCTTGGAGCAGCAGGGGAGCATCCAGCGTCACGCGGAGATCATCGAGACGGTCTTTCGCGAGGCGCACAGCCTGAAGGGGGCGGCCCGCGCGGTGACCCGCACCGACGTAGAGGCGCTCTGCCAGGCCCTGGAGGGGCTCTTTTCCGCCCTGAAGCGCAAGGAGGTGGAGCTCTCCCCGGCGCTCTTCGACCTCATGCAGCGGGCGCGGGATCTGCTGGCCCGGCTGCTGGCTGAAGGGGGCGAGCAGAGGGAGACGGAGCCGTCCCGGCGCGAGATGATCGAGGCGCTTTCCAGCGCCGCCAAGGGGAGAGCTTACCGGCTCCGGGAGGCGGCACCGCTGGAAGCCGAACGCCCGGCTGCCGTCACGGAGGGTGAGCCGGTGGCCGCTGGCGCGTCGGTTTCCCTTTCTACAGCCACTGAAGAAACGGTGCGGGTGCCCGCGGCCAAGCTGGCCTCCCTGCTGTTGCTGTCGGAGGAAATGGTCTCGGCGAAGCTATCGGTGGGCCGGCATGTCGTGCAGATGCGGGAACTGAGGTTGCGATCCGGCTCCTGGAGAAAGGAGTGGGCCCGGGTCCTTCCCGAGCTGCAGACCGTCGGTGTCCTGCTGAGGGGGCTTGCAGCCGGTAGTGCGGAGATGGCCGGGGAAGATGCCGGGGCCTTGCAGAAGATTATGGAATTCCTCAAATGGAATGAGGGATTTCTGAAATCACAGGAGGGGCGCTCAAGCTTGTACCTGAAGTCCGCCGAGCGCAGCAACCGGATGCTGGGCGGCATGGTGGACACCCTGCTCGGGGAGGTCAAGAAGGTGATGATGTTCCCCTTCTCCTCCCTGCTGGAGGCCTTCCCAAAGATGGTCCGGGATCTTTCCCGGGATTGCGGCAAGGAGGTGGAGCTGGTTATCCGGGGCGATGAGCTGGAGATAGACCGGCGTATCCTGGAGGAGATGAAGGACCCCTTCCTGCACCTGGTGCGTAACTGCATAGGCCACGGCATCGAACTGCCGCTGGAACGGGAAGGAAAGCAGAAACGGCGGCAGGGCACCCTTACCATCAGCATCGCGCCGCGCGAGGGGCGGGCGGAAATCGTGGTGAGCGATGACGGAGCGGGAATCGATGCAAAAGGGATCCGTTCTGCCCTGGTGAGGGGCGGCACGCTCTCCGCTGATCAGGCGGGGGAGCTGAGTTTCGCCCAGTTGCTCCCTTTCGTCTTCCAGTCCGGGGTCTCCACAACGACCATAACAGAGATGTCCGGGCGAGGACTGGGCCTGGCAATCGTCCGTGAGAAGGTGGAGAAGCTGGGCGGCAGCATCACCCTGGAGACCGAGCCGGAACGTGGAACCAGCTTCAGGATCGTGCTGCCGCTTACCGTGGCCACCTTCCGCGGCATCGTGGTGCGGGTAGCGGATCGGCACTTCGTGATACCGGCGCTTCAGGTGGGGCGGGCGGTGCGGGTGAAACGGGAGGAGGTGGCGACGGTACAGAACCGGGAAATAATCGAGCAAAACGGCAAAAGCGTGGCACTGGTGGTACTCGGCAGGATCCTCGACCTGCCGCGCGGGGAGCCCCAGGGGGAGCAGCTGCAGGCGGTACTTGTCACGGTGGGTGAGCAGAGCGTCGCCTTTGTCGTCGATGAAGTGCTAAACGAGAGGGAGGTGCTCATGAAGAGTTTGGGACCGCAGCTGTCGCGTGTTCGCAACATTGCGGGTGCGACTCTGCTGGGGAGCGGCAAGGTGGTGCCGATTCTGAACGTCTCCGATCTGATCAAGTCTGCCCTGCGCGGCATGCTACCCGCGGAGCCGCTCCTGCCGTCCTTGGCCGGTGGAGCAGGTCGTCCGCAGGGCCGGCGTATCCTGGTGGTGGAGGACTCCATCACCTCCAGAAACTTGCTGAGAAACATCCTGGAGTCGGCAGGCTACAGCGTGACGACCGCGGTCGATGGGGTGGACGGATTCGCCCAGCTGAAAAACGGCAGATTCGACCTGGTGGTTTCAGACGTCGACATGCCGAGGATGGACGGTTTCCAACTGACGGCTAAGATACGGGGCGATCGTGAGTATGCAGAGTTGCCGGTGGTGCTGGTGACCGCCCTCGCATCGCAGGAGGATCGTGAGCGCGGCGTCGATGCGGGGGCGAGCGCATATGTCGTAAAGGGTAGCTTTGACCAGAGCGATCTGCTGGAAACGGTGCAGCGGCTCTGTTAAACGAGGGTGCACGATTGTGGTACTTGCACTCTGGTGAGGTTAGGCATATTTTAGCAGCCAGACACTCTCCTGGGACCCCCTCTTCTCTTGGCATAAAATCACTGATACCACGGACGGCTCGACTATGGAATTGACACGAAAACCCGCCTGGCTGCAAAAGAAGATGGTCCCCTCCGCTCACTCCGAGATGGAGGGGCTATTGAAGGAGCTGCACCTGAACACGGTCTGCCAGCAGGCGCGCTGCCCGAACATCACGGAATGCTTCAGCAAGCGTCAGGCGACTTTCCTGATCCTTGGGCGCATCTGCACGCGCCTATGCTCTTTTTGCAGCGTCTCCAAGGAGACTCCGCTCGCCCCCGATCCTGAGGAACCGGCAAACGTCGCAGCAGCGGTCTGCCGGCTTGGTCTCTCCCACGTGGTGATAACGAGCCCCACCCGCGACGACCTCTCCGACGGAGGTGCGGCCGCCTATGCGGAGACTGTCGCGCGCCTGAGGGTCTCGGCGCCGCAGACCAGGGTGGAGCTGCTGGTTCCGGATTTCCAGGGGGATGCGGCGGCGCTTGCCACCGTGGTGGCGAGCGCTCCTGATATCCTTGGACATAACCTGGAGACCGTGCCGAGGCTGTACGGTATCAGGTCGGGCGCCGATTACCTCAGGTCCCTCGATCTGCTCTCCGAGGCCCATCGGCTCGACCCCGGGCTGAAGACCAAGTCGGGTCTCATGCTCGGCCTGGGAGAGGAGGAGCATGAACTGTTCGGTGTACTTGAGGATCTGCTGAAGGTGGGGTGCTCATATCTGAGTCTCGGCCAGTATCTCGCCCCGAGCCGGCTTCATTGCCCGGTGCAGCGCTACCTGGAGCCGGAGCTGTTTGAGCAGTATAAAGCCAGGGCCCTAGCCATGGGCTTTATACACGTGGAGAGCGCGCCGTATGTGCGCAGCTCCTACCATGCCGAGCAGTATGGTGGGCCGACGGGAATCGAGAATTGAGAATTGAGCGGGCCCTGCTGGAGGAGTTAAGCAGGACCCGCCTGTCTGACAGGGATAACAGAAGCGTAAGACTTTACTCCGCGAGCAGCCTTTTGATGGATTCCTCCATCGCCTTGCCGGTCTGGTCGGAATAGCCTTGGAATTTATCGGCAACCATACCTTTCTTGTTGATCACATATACGGTCGGAATCGAGCGCAGCCCGTAGTCCGTCTGCATATCCTCCCCTCCCATCGCCACCGGATAGCTGACTTTGCGCTCGGTAATGAAATTCCTGACCTCCCGGTCATTCCCCTCATCGACGTTCACGCCTAATATCTGCAACCCCTGTTTGCCGTACTTCCGGTTAAGGGAGTTCAGGTGCGGGATCGACTCCTTGCAGGGGATACACCAGGTGGCGAAGAAGTCCATGACCAGCACATAACCCTTGTAGTTGGAAAGAGTTATCGGCTGGCCGGCGGTTGTTACCAGCTTTACGGGGGGGGCTATCTGGCCTTTTTGCAAGATGGCGGCTGCCGGCTGCGTGGAGAGCAGCAGGCCGGCAACCGCGAGAGGGATAATATTCAGGACCAGCTTTTTATACGGGATCTGCTTCTTCATGTTAGAGCGCCTTTTTGATCAGAGCCTCCAGCTGAGACTTCGGGATTGCGCCGACCACCTGGTCAAGCACTTTGCCGTCTTTCAGCAGTATCACGGTCGGGATGCCGCGGACCCCGTATTTCCCGGGAGTAGCAGGGTTGTCGTCTACATTGACCTTGCCTACCTTTATGCGGCCTTCGTACTCGGCGGCTATGCTGTCGATGAGCGGCGCAATTGCCTTGCAAGGGGCACACCAGGTTGCCCAGAAGTCGACCAGCACCGGGATGTCAGACTGGAGCACTTCTTTTTCAAAGTTGTCGTCGGTGAATGTGCATACGTTTTCGCTGGCCATTTAACCCTCTCCTTTATTAAAAAAGTGACTTTCACTATAAATGAGCGGTCGGAAAAAGCAAGGGGTAATTGTCTGCGCAACCCTCCAGTCAGCCGTACAAAAACAACGTCTAATAAATATATTTAACGTGCAGATATGCGAAAACAGCTAGCGACGAAATCCTGGCCCGGGAATAACCATTCGCGAGTTTGCATCTTGCCAATAGGCAATTCACTTTTTAGCCTCTTGTGAGAGTCGGAGTTGTCTTGGTTCAGATTGATTAGCTGCCATTCCCATTGACAGTCGCGCCGCTCTGGGCGATATTGAGCGAATTCCGGAAGGCGGAGGAGTGTTGCGCTATTATCCTGTAAATATCGACCTGAACGATCAACGAGTGGTGATCGTGGGAGGCGGTGCGGTTGCGGCCCGCAAGTCCCGGCGCCTTGTCTTAGCCGGTGCCAGGCTTAGCGTGATCGCCCCGCAGCTAGATGACAGGCTGGCAGCTCTTGCCAAAGCGGGAAGCCTCGTCCATCTGGCGAGGCACTACCTTTACGGTGATCTGGAGGGGGCGTTGCTAGTCTTCGCCGCAACTGACGACCCCGCGGTCAACCTGGCGGTTGCTGCCGAGGCGAAGGAGCGGGGGATCCTGGTCGACGTGGTCGATGCACCTGGAAAGAGCGGCTTCATAACGCCCGCCCTGCTTCAGCGGGGAGACCTGCTGATCACAGTTTCCACTGCCGGGGCAAGTCCCGCACTGTCGCGGCGCATCGTCGGCGACCTGGAGAAGCTCTTTGGGGCGGAGTACGCCGAGGCGGTAGCGCTTTTAGGGGCTGTTCGTGAAAAGATATTGACTGAAAAGGGGGGGAGCGCATACAATAAGCGGGTTTTTGCCGAGCTTGCAGCCCTTGATCTCCCCGCGCTGAGTAAAAGCGGTCTTGGAGATGCAATAGACCAGATACTCCTGAAACACTCCGCTTCGGCGCCCGTACCGGGCCCGGCTGGAGCTGAAAAAAAGGATCCGTCATGAACGCCTTGCTTTTCAACAGCACCCTGGCCATCTACGCGGCCGCCACCGTCCTATACCTGGGCTACCTGGTCAAGCCGAAGGAGATCCTGGGACGGATCGGCCAGGGGCTGGTCTCCGTCGGTTTTCTGGTGCACTGCGGGTTCACCTTTAACCGCTATCTGGAGGCCGGGCACACCCCGATCACCAACCTGCACGAGTCGCTCTCCTTTTTCAGCCTGGCGGTGGTCGGCCTCTTTATCCTGTTCGAGAGGCGTTACCGGGTCTTCATCCTCGGCTCTTTCGTCATGCCGCTTGCCCTGCTGATCATGGCGACCTCGGCCGCCTTCACCCAAGTGATCCCGCCGCTCAATCCCGCGCTGAAGAGCAAATGGCTGGTGGTCCACACCACCATGGCCTTTCTTGGCTATGCCGCCTTTGCCATTTCCTTCGGCGTCAGCATCATGTACCTGATCCAGGCGCATTTCCTGAAAAAGCGCCGGCTGGGGCCGATGTTCCAGAAACTGCCTCCGCTCGACATGCTGGACGATATCAGCTACCGCTGCCTCACCTTCGGTTTCCCGCTGCTCACCTTCGCCATAATCTCCGGCGCCATCTGGGCCGAGACCGCCTGGGGGACTTACTGGAGCTGGGACCCGAAGGAGACCTGGTCGCTCATCACCTGGTTCATCTACGCGGCCCTTCTGCACGGCAGGCTCACCACCGGCTGGCGCGGCAGGAAGGCGGCGATGCTTTCCATTTTCGGCTTTGTCATCGTGCTCTTCACCTTCCTCGGCGTGAACCTCCTGCTGCCGGGGCTGCACAGCTACAAATGAGCGGCATCGAGCCGGCAGCCGCGCTCCGCAGCGATGCTCGGGAAGGGGCAGGACAGTCATGAACATAATAGTAGTTGGACTTTCTCATAAAACGGCCGGAGTCGAAATCCGGGAAAAGGTCGCTTTCGCCCCCACCCAGATGGAGAAACCGCTAAGCGCAGTGGTGGCGCTTCAAGACATTACCGAGGCGGTGATAGTCTCCACCTGCAACAGGGTGGAGATCTATGCCACCACCCGTGACATAGCGGGCGGCATGGCAAGGCTCAAGCGCTTTCTCGCCGATTATCACGGCATCCCTCTGGAGACGCTGGAGAGCCACCTCTACAGCTACCACGGCGAGGACGCCACGCGCCACGTATTCCGGGTCGCCTCCAGCCTCGACTCCATGGTGGTGGGCGAGCCGCAGATCTTGGGCCAGATCAAGACCTCCTACGGTTACGCCGCCGAATACAAGAGTTCCGGTCTCATCCTGAACCGCTTCCTGCACAAGGCGTTTTCGGTGGCAAAGAGGGTCAGAACCGAGACCAAGATCGCCTCCTCGGCAGTCTCGGTCGCCTTTGCCGCGGTGGAGCTCGCCAAGAAGATCTTCGGGGACCTCTCCGACAAGACGGTGCTGCTGATCGGAGCCGGCGAGATGTGCGAACTGGCCGCCAAGCATTTCATCAACACCGGCGTGCGCGGCGTCATGGTAACCAACCGGACCCTGGAGCGGGCCCAGAAGCTCGCACAGGAGTTCGACGCCAAGGCGATAGACTTCGAGGATCTGCTGGATCACCTGCACAAGGCGGACATCATCCTCTCCTCGACCGGCGCTCCCCACTTCATCATCCGCGAGAAGGAGATGTCGGAGGTGATTCGCCGCCGCAAGATGAAGCCGATGTTCTTCATCGACATCGCCGTTCCCCGCGACATCGACCCGAAGGTGAACGACGTGGAAAACGTCTATCTCTACACGGTGGACGATCTGAACGGCGTGGTGGCGACCAACCTGGAGCAGCGAAAGATCGAGGCGGCCAAGGCCGAGGCGATCGTCGAGCAGGAGATCGGGCAGTTCTTTAAATGGCTCTCCTCCCTGGAGGTGACCCCGACCATCGTGGCCCTGCGGACCCGCTTCGACGAGATCCGCCGGGCGGAGCTTGCCAAGACGCTGGCCGGATGGAAGAACATGCCGCCTGACGCCGAGAAGAAACTGGATGCCCTGACCAGCGCCTTCATGAACAAGCTGTTGCATCAGCCTACCAGCGTGTTGAAGAAGGCCGAACAGGGAAACCGCAACGACCTGTACGTGGATGCCCTGCGAAACCTCTTCGATCTGGAGGCAGGTCCCCCGCAGGAGAGCATGGTGGAGCTGGAAGAATAAGAGCGGGCAGAGGGATTGGGCGGATGATCAGGCAGGCCCAACCCCCGGTCCCCGAACCATAAAGGAGAGAGTACATATGTCGCTGAAAGAGCTGAGAATAGGGACCCGCGCGAGCCAGCTCGCGCTCTGGCAGGCCAATTGGGTGAAGTCGGAGCTTGAGAAGCGCTACCCCGGCATAGTCGTCACCCTCACCAAGATCAAGACCATCGGCGACAAGATCCTCGATGTCCCGCTGGCCCAGGTGGGCGGCAAGGGTCTTTTCGTGAAGGAGATCGAGGAGGCCATGCTGCGCGGCGAGATCGACATCGCCGTGCACAGCATGAAGGACGTGCCGACTGAGTTCCCCGAGGGGCTGGGTCTTTACTGCATCACCGAGCGCGAAGATCCGCGCGACGCGCTCATCTCCAGGAACGTGAAGTTTGCCGACCTGCCGCAGGGCGCCCGCATCGGAACCTCTGCCCTCAGGCGCCAGGCGCAGCTTCTGAAGGTGCGGCCCGACCTTGAGATGGTGATCATCCGCGGGAACGTGGAAACCCGCATGAACAAGCTGGAAACCGAAGGGCTGGACGGCGTGATCCTTGCCGCGGCCGGACTGAACCGCCTGGGCTTTGCGGACCGGATCACCGAGTATCTGGACACCGAATTCTCGCTGCCGGCCATCGGCCAGGGCGCGCTCGGCATCGAGTGCAACTTGGCGGACGAAAAGGTGAAGGAGGCGATCGCCTTTTTCAACCATGCCGACACAAGTTACGCGGTGCGGGCCGAGCGGGCGCTCCTGTGGCGCTGCGAGGGGGGTTGCCAGGTGCCGATCGCGGCCTTTGGGGAAGTCAGCGGGGATCAGCTGAAGCTTACCGGCTTCATCGCCTCGGTTGACGGCAAGGTCTCCGTGAAGGGAAGCCTTACCGGTCCCGCGGTGGAATACGAGAAGCTCGGCGTGACGCTGGCGGAGAAGCTTCTGGCCGAAGGCGGCCACGCCATCCTCGCCGAGGTGTATCAGCGCGAGGTCTCCAGGGAGAAGGAAATCCCGGTGTAACAATAAACAGTTTTGGGTTTTGAGTTTTGGGTTTTGAGTTAAAGGCTGCGACTGCAGCTCTCCTCTTGCGTTACTTCCGCGTGGCTTTGTGGTAGGCGCGCTCTTTGGGTTCTTTCGAACAGGTAAAAGGCTAACGGATCTCCCTTAGCCTTTTGCTTTTTGTTGGCGGGAACTACTTCCCTGATTCGGTGCACTTTATGACAGCTCAAGCAGGGAAAAAAGGCTTCGTATACTTGATCGGCGCGGGACCTGGCGATCCTGGTCTCATTACCGTGAAGGGACGCGATTGCCTGGCCATGGCGCAGGTGGTGATGTACGACTATCTGGCCAATGACGAGCTGCTGCGCCTTGCCCCCCGGGGGGCGGAGCTGATCTACGCGGGCAAGGTGGGCGGCGAGCACAACCGGGAACAGAGCCAGATCAACGATCTGCTGGTGGAGAAGGCGCTTTCCGGCAAGGTGGTGGCGAGGCTCAAAGGGGGCGATTCCTTTATCTTCGGGCGCGGAGGAGAGGAGTGCGAGGCGCTGGTTGCGGCCGGCATTCAATTCGAGGTGGTTCCCGGCATCACCGCAGCGGTCGGCGCCACCTGCTATGCGGGAATCCCGCTCACCCACCGCGGGGTGACCACCTCGGTCGCCTTCGTCACCGGCCACGAAAGCCACGGGAAAATGAGCTCCGAGATCGACTGGGAGGGGCTTTCCCTGGGGAGTGGCACCGTCGTTTTCTATATGGGAATCCGAAACCTGCCGCACATCGCGGAAAACCTGCTGGCCCACGGCCGGTCCCCGGAGACGCCGGTGGCGCTGATCCGCTGGGGGACCAGACCCGAGCAGGAAGTTTTGGTCGGGACCCTGGCCAACATCGCAGAGAAGGCGCGGCAGGCCAGCTTCAAGGCCCCGGCCATCACCGTCGTAGGCGAGGTCGTGAACCTGCGGGAGACGCTGCGCTGGTTCGACAACCGGCCGCTCTACGGCCGCTCCGTGCTGGTGACCCGCGGCGCCGACCAGGCGGGAGAATTCAACTCCAAGCTGGAGCGCCTGGGCGCACGAGTCTACGGTTGCCCGACCATCTCGATCGAGCCACCTGCGAGCTACGCCGAGCTCGACGAGGCGATCCGGGAACTGGAGAATTTTCACTGGATCGTCTTTACCTCCTGCAACGCCGTGAAGTACTTCTTTGCCAGGCTGCATGAACATGGACTCGACACCCGCGCGCTCGGGCGCTGCCGCATCTGCGCCGTCGGTCCCCAGACCGCGGCGGCGCTTGCCCCGTTCGGTCTGCATGCCGACCTGATTCCCGGTGACTACAAGGCGGAAGGGGTGGTGGCGGCCTTTGCCTCGCTGGATATCTCCGGGGAAAGGATCCTCTTCCCACGGGGTGACCGGGCTCGGGAGGTTATTCCTGCCGAACTCACCCGGATGGGGGCGCAGGTCCAGGCACCGATCGCCTACGCCAATCAGACCCCTGACGAAATACCCGCTGAGGCGCTGCGGGCACTCGAGGAGCGGCAGGTGGATTGCATCACCTTCACCTCATCCTCAACCGTCCAGAACCTGGCGCGCATCCTGGGCGAGAACCGTTTCCTGCACCTGCTGGATGGCGTGCTGGTAGCGTCCATCGGGCCGCTCACCTCGAAAAGCTGCCGCGAGCTTGGGCTGGAGGTGCATATGGAGCCCGCGGAGTACACGCTCGATGCACTTGCCGGGCAGTTGATCAGCCATTTTGCAGGTGCCGGTGGGTAAGCGGCTGATACGGCGCCAAAGATCGCCATTTGTTTTTCAAATTGAGGCAGGGGTTCATCACCGTAAAACCCAAAGGAGATAAGCAATGTTCTACCCACTGTACAGAGCGAGACGGATCCGGGGTCAAGAGGTCTTCAGAAACATGGTCAGGGAGACCTCTCTTTCCGCCAACGATCTCATATATCCGATGTTTTCCGCCTTCGGCAAGGGGATCAGGAAGGAGATCTCCTCCATGCCCGGCATCTATCAGCAGTCCATCGAGAACATCGTCGAGGAGGCGCAGGAGGCCTACGAGCTGGGCGTCCCCGCAGTCATCCTGTTCGGCATCCCGGAGCAGAAGGATGCCATGGGGAGCGATGCCTACTCCGACACCGGCATCATCCAGGATACCATCCGCGCCATCAAGAAGAGCGTGCCGAACCTCGCCGTGATCACCGACGTCTGCCTGTGCGAGTACACGGACCATGGCCACTGCGGCGTGATAAAGAACGGCGACGTGGACAACGACGAGACCCTGGAGCTACTGGCCAGGGAGGCGCTGTCGCATGCCCAGGCCGGCGCCGACATGGTCGCGCCCTCCGACATGATGGATGGCCGGGTGGCGGCAATCCGCGAGGCGCTGGACAATAACGGCCACAAGGACGTCCCGCTGATGAGCTACGCGGTCAAGTACGCCTCGGGCTACTACGGGCCCTTCCGCGAGGCCGCCGAGTCGACCCCTCAGTTCGGCGACCGTAGATCCTACCAGATGGATCCGGCCAACAGGCTGGAGGCGATCCGCGAGGCGCGCATGGACGTGGAGGAGGGCGCCGACATCCTGATGGTGAAGCCGGGACTCCCCTATCTTGACATCGTGCGCGAGGTGAGAAACGAATTCAACCTGCCGTTGGCCGTCTACAATGTATCGGGCGAATACAGTATGGTGAAGGCCGCGGCCAACATGGGGTGGATCGACGAGGACCGGGTGATAATGGAGACCATGCTCTCCTTTAAGCGTGCCGGTGCCGACCTGATCCTCACCTATCACGCCAAAGAAGTGGCGAAGCTGCTCAAGAAGGGATACGAGGCGGCCGCCAAGGAGCGCTGCGGCTGCGGTTGCAGGTAAAACCTGGTCCGTCTCACACGGATAACCAAAGACTAAAGCTACTGCATTTCACACGGATTTAACTAATTGAACGGATAAAGGCAGATAAATCAAAAAGGCTTTTTGGGGAACCCGGGGCCTTGGTTTAATCTGCCTTTATCGTCAAAACCTACTGCAAAACCTATAACCTACTGCTTTGCACACGGATTGAACTAATTGAACGGATAAAGGCAGATAAATCAAAGGCACTTGGGGTAACCCAGTGCCTTCTGTTTAAATCTGCCTTTATCCGTCAGATCAGTTCAATCCGTGTGCGGATGTTGACTCTGCCTTTAAGCCTAGGCCCGTATCATCACCAGCAGCATTTTGAAGCGCTTTACCGCGCGCAGCGAATGCGGCTTGTGCGCGGGCATGATGACGATTTCTCCGGCACCTACAGTCTGCACCTTTCCCTCTATGTTGATCTCCGCCTCGCCATCCAGTACCTGTACGAAAGCATCATAAGGAACGGTGTGCTCGCTCAAACCCTCTCCTGCATCGAAAGCAAAGGCCGTGATAGTACCGACCGGCTTGTCCAGCACTGTCTTGCTTACCACAGCACCTTCCTGGTAGCCGGCAAGTTTGTCCAGGTTCAGTTTCTCGCCGGTGGCTACACCCTTTTTCTCTGACATATCTACTCTCCTTGTCTGATATCGCTCTTTGTCTGATAGGGACTTTACCGTCTTCAGTCAGTCTTGCAATTGATGCAGGTCAATCTAATGGTAAAATGTTCCGATGCCGAAACCATTCCGCTACCTGGAGCCGACTTTCTTTGCCGGGCTGTTCGATGACCCGCTGCTGCTGGTACGCGTGCGCCCCTCGGGGCGGTCCCTGCTTTTTGATTGCGGCAAGATACATCATCTTGCCAAAAGGGTGTACACCTCGATCGACGCCATATTCATAAGTCACGCCCACATGGACCACTTCATGGGGATGGACAGCGTCATCCGCCACAGCCACGCCTCGCCCCGCACCATCGACATCTTCGGCCCACCCGGCCTGGCCGGCCGCATGGCACACAAATTCGCCTGCTACGATTGGAACCTGGCTGATACCTTCTGGGGCAACTTCCGTGTGGGCGAGATCAGCGGGGGGCGGATCGCCAGTACCCTCTACTGCGGCCCGGAGGGCTTCACGGCACGTTCGGAGGCGGATCGCTATGGCGAGATCTATGGCAACAGATACCTGACGGTGAGAAGTGAGCTCTGCGAGCACAGTATAGCGGTGCTGGCCTTCAGGGTCGATGAGGGGGCCGCCTTCGTGGTTGATGACGGGCGGATGGCCGAAGCGGGGGTGGTAAAGGGGGACTGGCTTAAGGGTCTGGAGAGGCTCTTCCACGCGGGGACCCTGGAAGGTAATGCGATTCAATACCCCTCGTCAGACGGCAGTCAGTTCCTGGAGCGCTACGAGCCGGATGCGGGAGCGCTTTACCAGCGGATCAGGAAGTTCGAGGCGCCGGCCAGCATCGGTTATGTGACGGACATCGGGTTTTCACCGGAAAACCTGGAAAAGCTCGAGGGGCTGCTTAGCGGAGTGACGTTGCTGGTCTGCGAGTGCGCCTTTCTGGCGGCCGATCAGAGGAAGGCGCGTCTCTCCCGGCATCTGTGCACAACCGACCTGAACATCATCCTGGACCGGCTGCGGCCGCGCTATCTGCTCCCCATGCACCTATCCAAGACCTACCAGGGGAGAAGCGCCCCGCTGTATGAAGAGATCGAGCCGCCAGCGGGGGTGACCGTGCTGAAGATCCCGGACCGGCTCACTCCGCGGCCGATTATGGCCAGCGAGGTGCCCAGGCCGGTGGAGCTGAAAGCATGAACAGAGCACTCACGCAAAGCCGCAAACAAGCACTTTGTCAAATTTCAGCCTTCCGCAGCCTGTGATTTATTCAGTAATATCTCAGAAGTAGTCTTTCCTGGTGGCTTTCCGTCTTTGCGTGAGATGCTGTGCAGTTTTTCTTGTCTTGAAAAAGAAGGGTCTTTTCTGCTAAAAAGATGCTATGAAAAAAAGCCCTTCCAACAGCGATGCGCCGGTGGTCTACTCCTCGGAATTCGGCAGGATCTGTCCCGGTTGCGGCAAGCCCGCCAACAATTGTGCCTGCCGGAAAAACTCGGCACCCCTCGCGGGGGACGGCGTAGTGCGTGTCAGGCGCGAAAGCAAGGGGCGCGGCGGCAAGACGGTGCTGGTGATCACCGGACTGCCGCTCGAGGCATCCGCACTGACATTGCTTGCCGGTGAACTGAAGCGCCGCTGCGGCTGCGGCGGTACGGCAAAAGACGGCGTGATCGAGATCCAGGGAGACCATGCCGAGCTGCTGCTGGCGGAGCTTGCCACGCGGGGTTACAAGGCAAAACGCGCTGGCGGCTGATGCATCTATTCCACCAGAAATTCCTTGCCGCCCAGTTCAACCTTGTCGCCCGGACGAAGTTTCCTGCCTCGGCGAAGCTCCTGCTCACCGTTCACTGAGACCATCCCCTCCGAAATGATGATCTTCGCCTCTCCGCCCGAGCAGACCGCATCCACCGCTTTCAAAAAACTGTCCAGCTTAATAAACTCCGTATCTATCTTCATGCTGCCTCCGCTTGATGAATAACCCGGTATAGGGCTGTTGAACTTATCATACTTTTCTGCTAAAAAGAGACATTTCGTAAAGGAGATCCACTCATGTACACGACCAACGATTTCAAGAAGGGACTTGTCATTCAGATCGACGGAGCCCCCTGCCTGCTAGTAGATGTCACTTTCCAGTCACCGACCGCCCGCGGTTCCAACACCATGGTCAAGACCAAGTACCGCAACCTTATCACCGCGCAGGTGTTGGAGAAGACCTTCCGGTCCGGAGACAAGGTGGAGGAGGCCGACTTTGAGCGGCACAAGGGGCAGTTTCTCTACTCCGATGGCGGTCGCGGCATCTTTATGGACCTGGAAAACTACGAGCAGTTCGAGATGGAGGAAGAAGGTTTTGCCTCCATCGCACCCTTTCTTCTGGACGGGACCGAAGTGCAACTCGGCATCTTCCAGGATCGCATGGTGAATGTGGACCTGCCGATGACCGTCGAGCTCACCGTAGCCGAGACCGCACCCGCCATGAAGAACGCCACCGCAACCGCCCAGACCAAGGAAGCGTTGCTGGAGACCGGCCTGCGTCTGCAGGTGCCGCCCTATCTGGAGTCCGGCGAGAAGATCAAGGTCGACACCAGAGACGGCCGCTTCATCTCCAGGGCGTAATCCTTAGCTTCGCGGCGAGCAAGGTCTGGCAGAGTTCGCGCCCGGCACTTCTCGCCATTTAGTGAGCTGGTAATATTTATCTCTCGGGGCGTATGACTGGGTAAGGTGAGATCTGTCGGAAATCATTCGATCAATTGAGATGCAAAGTTAAAAAAGAGGTTGACACAATTCGATAATCGAAGTATAAAGTTGGTCTCTTGCCCAGATAGCTCAGTCGGTAGAGCAGAGGATTGAAAATCCTCGTGTCGGCGGTTCGATTCCGTCTCTGGGCACCATAAAAAATCAGGCACTTACGTTAATTCGTGAGTGCCTTTTTGTTTGCCCAGCGTAGCGGGCAAACCCGGCCTGTTGGAGGAAACAGGCGTCGCCCTGACCAGGGTGAAGACAACCCGAATGGCAAGGGCGTTGCCGGTAACGGCAGGGTCAGCCAGTCAAGGGCGGTGAAGCTCTTTGTCGTGTGGCCGTCCTCGGAGCGATAGAGGACAGTGCCGCTATCCTCAATGTAGGTCATCCGCTCCTGCGAGAACTGGCAGCGATTATGTAATGGGCGAGGCTCTCCAGCGCCTGCCTGTCTTCCGCCGCTATCGGTTCGCAGACAAGGACGTTGAAGCCGCTGTGATGCCGGGACATAAGAAGGTCAATGTGCCACTGGGTGATCGCCCCCTTATTCAGCAGCATCTTCATTACCTAGGCGCGTGTTTTTTATGCGCAGTGACTGGTCAGTGACCCGTAGCTCTAATGAGGGCTTCGCGGCCGCGTGCCACGTCTTCGGCCATCCCCTCGAATAAATCCCTGTCTATTCCTATTTGATCACGCTCTACCCCAACCGACTCCATCAAGGACTCTGCCAGAGGGTCCATACCAGACAACCGGAAGAGTATGCCTTGGTCGCCTTGGTCATTGTTCGGCCCATATGTTGTCGACAACTGAACGAAGTCACAGCGGGGCCTTCAATTCTGGGAGAAAATGGTATAAATGGTATAATGTTACACTTGGCGTTACTGCAACAAAGGAACCCCCGGCTCAGCACATAAATAAGCCTGTGACACAGGACAAGGTGTGGCGTTGTTGATGAAGGTATGACCCGCAATCAGAAGCATGTTCCGCAATCTTTTCTTATCATCCCAACTCCGGATGAATCTGTTCTGAGGCATTTTATGCAAAGGGAGGTTTTTCGTGCTGACAACGCAGGAAATAAAAAACCACTACCTCTTCACCGAAGAAGAGGCTGAGACCCTGAGGTCGCTCCTCCCGATTGCTGAGGCGAACCGAGGACGGATGATTGGGGAGTTCCACGACTACCTGCTGGGTATGCCCGACACAGCCCTCCTTCTCCAGGATGAGCAACGTCTCCGGCGGCTCAAGGAAAGCCACGGCGCCTGGTTCGTTAACCTCTTCCAGGGGACGTACGACAACCGCTACCTAAAGGATCTGCAACGGATCGGCCACGTCCACGTGAAAATCGGCCTGAGCGCCCATTTTGTCAATGCTGCCATGCAGATGATCCGTCGGTTCTGCGTCGGCATGATTCGGGAGAACTTCACCGACAGCGAGGAGCGGCGCAAGCAAACCGAGGCGATGGAAAAGATGCTGGACATCAACCTGTACATCATGACCGCCTCCTACATCGAGGCGGAGTTGAGGACAGTTTTCGACTCTCAAGGGAGGGCATTCCAATATCCTTGTATTCATTGGCGTTGTCATCATAGCTATCATTCGTGAGGTTCTCATCTCAACGCTGCGCCATGATCCGCTGACAACTCAGGTGTTCCTTGCCGGGACCCTGCTGATCCTCGGGATCCTCTATTATCTCGTGTCCCACAGTCAATTTCCCTCACAGAAATAGAATGAGGGCGCACCACTATGTTGTCGCGTGTGGTTGTTGCCACAGTTGTTCTCTTCTCTCAGCACATATCATTGAACGGGTGTTCGTGGAGGCGATATGCACAACAATGAAGAAACGGTCACCATAGAACTTGAAGGAAGAAAGATCAAAATTCCCGCAGGTTTAACTGTTATTGAGGCTCTTTGGGACACGGGACATGACGTGAAACGGGGTGTCGGGTGTCTTTCCGGACTTTGCGGAGCCTGTACCGTTGCCTATCTCGCAAAGGAAAGCAGAATGGTAAAGTTCGGGCTCGGCTGTCAGCAGATTGTCGAAGACGGCCTGAACGTCATCATGCTGCCGTACTTTCCTTCTCGGGTTGCCCGTTACCTGTTGGAGTTGATGGAGAACCCGCTTGAGCAGTTGCCGGAGATCTATGCCGAGCTGTACAGCTGCAACGATTGCAAGGCATGCAACATCTGTCCTGAATGGATCAACGTGGCCGGGGTTATGAAAGCCGCCAGGGAGGCTGATTATGAAACGGCGACGGAGCATGTCATGGACTGCATCATGTGCGGATTGTGCGCCTCACGCTGTCCGAGGGGTATAGCGCCCCAGCATGTGGCCCTTTTTATCCAGAGAGCACTCACCAAGGAGAGACCGTCCCCTCCTAACCTGCTTAGGCGTCTCGCAGAGATGGATTCGCTTGGCTACGCTGCGGATTGGGCCGAGGTCGCGTTACTGGGTGACGAAGAGCTGGCGGCGTACTGCCGCCGGGTATCGGAGGCATAATGTATACGGACCATCTGTTCGATGCCATTGAGGTCGTTGCCGCTACCCGGGAGAAGCGCAAGCAGCAAGAGCTGGCGAGGCTGCCAGAAGAGGCGGTGGAGCAGCTGCTCAAGAAGTTCCATCCCGATTTCAGGGATTCGGCCTTTAGGAATCTGCGAGTGGGGATGAACAGGGGAGAGAGGACGACCCATGAGATTGCAGACCTCCTCGAAGCATTCAGCGACCTGGACTATTCGAAGATCGATCTCCGTCCCGAGTACGACACGGATGTCCTGGTCCTGGGGGGGGGAGGTGCAGGGGTGACGGCCGCGCTTTTTGCCGAGAGCATGGGTGCCCGGGTTCTCCTTGCCACGAAGCTTCGACTCGGCAATTCCAATACCATCATGGCGCTCGGCGGGATGCAGGCGTCGGTGAGCGAGGGCGATTCTCCCCTGCGGCACTTTGCCGATACCATGATCGCCGGTAACAACGCCGGGAGGCGTGAACTCGTGAAGGCCATGGTGGAAGACGGGCCGAAGATCGTGAAGTGGCTCCTCGAGACAGGTGTCGACTTCGACCGGGACGAGGCTGGCAATCTCGCGGCAAAAAAGGCCGGTGGCATCTCGGCTCCCCGGCTCATCTCCATTGGTGATCATACCGGCCTGAACATTATGAAAGTATTGAAGGACGAGATCGGTAAGCGGGCTTCGATCGATATGTCCGAGTTCACCCCGGCTGTCGAACTTACCACCGACGAGTCCGGCGCATGCAATGGAGCGATCCTGTTTGACCTGGGGAGGAAGCGGCATTTCGCCGTCCGGGCAAAGGCAGTGATCCTGGCGACCGGTGGCTCGGGCCGGCTCCACATGCAGGGGTTTCCCACCTCCAACAATTTTGGCGCAACGGGGGATGCACTTGTGCTTGCCTACCGGGCTGGCGCGAAACTGGAGGGAGTGGATTCGTTCCAGTACCACCCGACCGGCGTGATGTTTCCCGAGCATATGGTCGGGGTGCTCGTGACCGAAGCGATACGGAGCCTCGGAGGGCATCTGGTCAACGTCAAGGGGGAGCGTTTCATCAATGAACTCGAAACGAGGGACGTCTGCGCCGCGGCCATCATCCGGGAATGTGAGCGCGGCAACGGCGTCACGACCCCTTCGGGGAAGGTGGGGGTCTGGCTCGATGCCCCGCTAATCGAGGAGGCGCAGGGGAAGGGATTCCTGCGCAAACGCTTCCCTTCCCTCTTCAGGCACCTGATGCGGGTCAGGATCGATATCTCCAAACAGCCACTGCTGGTGTTCCCGACCCTCCATTACCAAAACGGCGGCATCCTAATCGACGAGACGGGGGAGACGACGGTCAGGAATCTCTTTGTGGCCGGGGAAGCGGCCGGAGGGATACATGGGCGAAACAGGGCCATGGGAAATGCGCTTCTCGACATCTTCGTCTTCGGCAGGAGGGCCGGCCTGGCGGCCTCTCAATTGATGCCCACCGAACCGGGAGAGGTGACCCTGAACCACGTCTACCGGCATTACGACAGGCTGAAGTCCCTCAGGATATCCAGCGTCGCCAAGTCACCCACGCTCTTTCCCGAGTTCATCGTGAACAAGCTGTAGCGAAGAAATACAATGAGCGGAGGCTCTTGAATAATGGGCAAAGATCATGAAAGCCTGAACCCCGCCATTTACCGTGCGATTCTGGCCAGCATGGGCGAGGGAATCTTTTTTCTCGATCCGGACGACCGCTTCGCATACATCAACGGGGCGGCTGAAAAGATCCGCGGCCTCCGGGCCGAGGACTACCTGGGACGCCATATCCTGTCCATTTTTGCCATTCACTCCCCCCACACCGGGGAGCGGGTGCAGAGTCTCCTGGCAGCCTTCAAGAGCGGTGCGCTAACCTTTCACAAACAGGTTATCGAGGTGAAGGGGGCAAAATTCGAAAACAGCTATTATCCGATCCGTGACAGCGGTGGAAACTATGTGGGCACCCTCATGGTGAGCCGCGACATCTCCGAGAAGGAGCGGTTGAAGGAAGAAAACCTCGCCCTGCGGGAGCAGTTCCTCTCCGAGTTCGGCTGCTGCGACATGATCGGCAAGAGCGCCGCCATGCTGCCGGTCTTCCAGGTCCTCAGCGCCGCCGCGGCGGTGGATTCAACTATCCTGCTCACCGGCGAAAGCGGCACCGGCAAAGAACTGGTGGCGCGGGCCATCCACCAGCACAGCCTGCGCAAGGATAAACCGATGATCAAGGTGAACTGTGCGGCACTTCCGGACACCCTTCTGGAAGCGGAACTGTTCGGCCATGAAAAGGGGGCTTTCACCGGCGCCATCAAGGAGCGCAAGGGTAAGTTTGAGCAGGCCCACGGTGGGACGATCTTCCTGGATGAGATTGCCGAGATCCCGCTGGCGGCCCAGGCCAAACTCCTCAGGGTTCTGCAGGAAAGAACCATCGAGCGACTGGGGGGCAACCGGGAGATACGGGTGGACGTGCGGATCATTGCTGCCACCAATCGGGATCTGCGTCGGCAGGCGGAGGAGGGGAAATTCCGGGAGGACCTCTTCTACCGCCTGAACGTCATTCCCATCAATATCCCCCCCCTGAGGAATAGGCGCGAGGACATCCTGCCCCTCGCCCGGCAGTTCCTCAATCGGTTTGCCGAAAGGATGCACAAACCGATCTTGTCGATCGCCAAGGAGGCCCAGAAAGCCCTGCTGGAGTACAGCTACCCGGGCAATGTCCGGGAACTGGAGAACGCCGTCGAGCGGGCGGTGGCACTGTCGCTAGGCTGTGAGTTGAGGGTGGGGGACCTCCCTTTCGAATTTATCGCCCCCCCGCTCCCCCAACCGTCCCCTCCGGCCGCGGGCACCGGCTCGCTGGCCGCGAGCGTCCATTCCTCGGAGAAGACCGCCATCGAAGATGCGCTGCGCACCACCGGACACAGGAAGGCAGACGCTGCCAGACTCCTCGGCATCTCCCGGAAAACCCTCTGGGAAAAGATGAAACAGCTGGAGGTCAGCTAAATCTCGAGCAGGCACTGAACGAAGGCCGCTTGCTGCAACGGCAAGCGGCCTTTTTTTTCATGCGGGACTCTTCCACGGGTTCTACGAATCCGCGACCATCCATGCCTATGGTCCCGGCAGAAAAAGCTCACCGCATCGTGTTCCGCCGTCCAATGCAGGTACCGCCGGTAGCGCTCCCAGCAACCCGCCTCCTGTTTCGCCCCTCGCGGAACGGACGTAACCCTTCTCACCCACAACGTTACGCGTGAGAAACATTCGCGTGCGCCCGCTGCCACTCGCCACCGACTATTATTTCGAAAAAATCCCCGCCGAATAAGCTGTTTACGCGTTTTGATGACATGCGGGTGTTTTTGGTATGCCGATTGCCATTACATCAGCACCTGCCTGGTGAATGCAAAGTCCGGTGCCTGATCACTGAATCAGGCGGTGGCTGTACCGGACAAGGAAGAGGTGCCGGCTTTGCCGATGAAGCACCCGTAGCACGCTACAGTGACATTACGGACGGTCATGAGGAGGTCTCGATGCAGTTGACAGGGTTGCAGTATGGGAGAAGGCTGCTGGAGCTGGTGGAGTTTCCCGTTTCGCAGGTTCTGACAGAGGATGCATCCCACGATGAAATCAATGGGCTCATTGCATCCCATGGTGGCAAGTGCATTGTCAAGCCGGTGTTCCTCGGCGGCGTGGGCAAAAAGGGAAAGGCCGGGCTGGTCCGTATCGTCACCAACGTGTTCGACGCCATGGTCGCCAAGCGAGAGCTGTTCTTTGCCATCCATCACCAGGGGAACCGCGAGGTGCAGGCCTGCGGCGTGACTTTTGAGGGATTCATCTCCTCGGACATGGAGATCTATGTGAGCATCACGGAGTCCAGCGAATACCGCATGCCGGTCCTCCTCCTGACCACCAAGGGAGGGATCGACGTGGAGGACGTCCCCCCCGAGGAGAAGCGGACCATCCTCTTCAACCCCGTCACCGGCGTAAAGTCGTTCCACATCAACGACTCGCTGCGGGAGATGAAGTGCCCGCCCCAGTACATCAGCTCCCTGGTGCAGCACCTCCCGAAGCTCTGGCAGGTCTACGATAACTACGGGCTCACCACTCTCGAGCTGAACCCGATCCGGATGGGGATGGTGAATGATCGCTACGTCCCCTTCGCGTGCGACATAAAGGCGTCTTTCGACCAGGACAACACGGCCTGGAAGCGGCTCGGATACCCGGAGGAGATCTTTTCCACCACCATCACCCAGTTCGAGTCGGAGATCAACGTTCTGAGGACCCATCAGGGGCAGAGCGACGTGACGGAGGTGAATCCGAAAGGGACGATCCTCCCCTTCATCTTCGGCGGCGGCGCCAACAGCGCCGCCACGGAGATCCTCGGAGACCGGGCGATCATCTCCTCAGACTTCGGCGGCAACCCCCCCTACGAGAAGATCAGGGCCATCGCCGACATCACCTTCCGCCACTGGCTCCCCCAGGCGAACGTGGTGCTCCTCATCGGGGGACGGGCCAACAACACGAACATCTTCACTACCTTCAAGGCGATCTTCGATTCGCTTCGGGAGCATATCTGTCTCAACCGGGACATCTTGGTGGTGGCGGGGCGCGGCGGACCGATGGTGGTGGAGGGGATGGTCCACGGCAGGGACGTCCTTGACCGGCTTCGGGTCCCCTACCGCTTCTTCGGCCATGACAGCAGCATGATGAGCGTCCTGCAGCATGCCATGGAAATAGATGCATTTCTGCGGCCGAAACCTGTCGAGGCCAAAGCGACATAGCAACGCCGCAGCGGCCTCGGCATGAGGGTACGAAAACCAATTTACCAGCCTGGAGACATCATGAACAGTCAGAATCATCCATTTCCCTATCACGTTGGTGTCCAGTCGCTCCACGAACTGGCCAACAAGCATTCCCGGGTCTGCATCATGAACATCCGGGGGACGGAAAGTTCTTTGGTCACCCCCGTATCCCATGCCTACAGCGGCGGCAACGTGGTGGCCGGCGTCCAGTACGGGGAGTCGGGCGGAACCTTCGAAACCCCCGCTGGCGACATCCCTGTCTACGGCAGTATCTCCGACGTCATACGGGCCGGGGTCCCTTTCGATACCGGCGTGATTTATCTCCCCCCCAGCGCCGTATCTCATGCGGTGTCGGAGATGTGCGCCCGCAATGTCCATCTGAAGCGGATCGTCATCGTCACGGAGAAGGTATCGGTCCGGGATTCGCGCCTCATCCGCTATGGCTGCCAGAATGCCAAGGTGGATGTGATCGGGGCGAATACCCTGGGAATCGCCAACTCCTGGGACCGGGTGAGGATCGGCGGCGCCCTGGGGGGGGATTCCCCCGGGGATAGCCTTCGGAAAGGGAGTGTCGCCATCTACAGCAACTCCGGGAACTTCAGCACCACCATCTCCGAATACCTGAAGACCGCCGGGTTCGGCACCTCCACGATCCTCAGCAGCGGCAAAGATCTCTACATCCATTTCGCTCTGGCGGAGTTCCTCTACTGCGCCGAGAACGATCCCCGCACCAAAGTCATCGTCGTCTACGTGGAGCCGGGGGGGTACTACGAGAAGCAGGCGCTTGACTGGATCCAGGAGGGGCGTTTCAAGCTGACCAAGCCGATCATCACCTGCGTGACCGGGCGGTGGAAGAAGAACCTCACCCGGTCGTGCGGCCACGCGGGTGCCATGGCGGGAGGCGGCGACGATGCGGAAGCGAAGGAAGCCTGGTTCGATCTTTTCTTCGGGGTGCCGGTGTTCGACCCAGCACGCCCCGAGGTGTCGAGACGGGGAGTGCGGATCAGGACCATTCAGGATGTCCCCGAAGCGGTCACCGCCTGCATGGAGCTTCTCGGGGAGCATCCCGATTTCCCGCCCGCCGGGGACCTGAGCCTCAAACCGTGGTTCGTGAATGATCGGGAGCTGAACCTGCCGCCGCAGCTCCGGATGCAACCCGTGAAGGCCGTCTCCCCCTACGGGGAAGAGATCGAGAAGTTCAACCGGCTGGTCGGTGCCCGGATTGTGCGGGAGCCGATGCGCGACCGCTCCGGCGCCAGCGCCGTGGACCCTGCAGATTTCGCCGTGGCGCTGCACGGCCGGAAGGTTCTCGATCTGGTCGAGCACCCCTTCGGCGCCGTATGCATCTACGCGGTCCTGAAGACCATGCCCGACGCCGGCCAGATGGCTATCGTCAACCCGCTGCTCAACTGGTTCGTCGCCCGCGGGAGCGCCAACGTTGCAACCGTTGTCCGCGGCAGGGCCAACGGCTGCACCCCCAACGCCTCTATCGGCGCCGAGGTGCTTCTTGCCGGAAACAATCGGCTTTTCCAGGATTTGCGTGCCATCAGCTCGTGGCTCATCGACCGGCTTTTTCACGAAACGGGGGGGGACCTCGGCGTCGATGAGGAACTGGTTGAGAGGATAGGCACCAGCAGCACTGGGTTCCCGCCCACGGAGCGTGAAGAGGATTCGGAACGGTTGGCGGAATATTTCGGGTCCCTGCTGCGGATCCACCACCAGGAGACCATCCTGACCCGTTTTGCCCAGGCCTGCAGCGAGAAGTGGAACTCCCCGGAAGAACCTGCAGATCGTTTCAAAATGCTCCTGGCGGCGATTCTTCTGGGGCTCGCGTGGAACTCCCTGGCGCAACGATGCATCACCAGGGAGACCGCCCAGGACCTCGGGTCCTACCTGGGGTTGAACGGGATCATCGTCGGGGTCTCCCCGGTGAACCCCGAGCAGAACGTGCTCTGGAACAGACTGCGCCAGCTGGAGGACCCTTCAATTCTCGCCACCGATTTCGCCGCGACGTGCTTCCAGATGCTCTTCAACCGCATTCCGAACCATCAGGAGCTGGTGACCTTCAATGCGATCCTCAACCTGACCGTAACCAACGGGCCGGGAGCCCTCAGCGCAAAGGGAGCCAAGGAGAGCGTCAGCGCCAGGAACCATATCGCCACGGCCTATGCCGGTTTCCTGACCAACACCGGTCTCGCCCACGGCGGCAACGGCTTCGAATCTGTGAGCTACCTGCTGAACACATTCTCGGAAACGGACCCGTACCAAAGCGGGCCGGCGGATTTGAATGCCGTGCTGAAAGAGCTTGCCGCCGGGGCAGCCCAGGAATTTGTGGTGCGCAAGAAGCTGGCGAAGCTCGAAGGCGCGACCTTCAGGATCCCGTGCATCAACCACCCCGTATTCCGCGACAAGCCCGAGAATTATGATCCGCGTGAAGTGACCATACGCAACCTGCTCAAGGAGAAGGGGATCGTCAATCCCTTCCTCGAGCTCTATCACCACCTGGTCAAGGAACTCCATGCCGAGGGCCTCACGAAAAATGTCTACTGTGTCAACGTTGATGCGGTCATTGCGTCCATCGCGCTGGATCTGCTCTGGAACCAGCTGAACGCCGGTGCGATCAGTGCATCGGAGGCCCAGGAAATCGTCTTCATCATGTTCCTGTACGGACGGATGGCGGGAGTGTCGGCCGAGATTGCTGACCACCTGAGCCGCGGGCAGGATCTCGACTGTCGCACGCCCCCCGATGATCTCGTGTTTCTGTCGTAAACCGCAAGGGATGTATCAACCATAAGAAGGAGGCGCCATGGAAGCCCTGAAGAAACTCCGGAATACCCCCGTGTCCGAGCTGATGCAGAGAGCTGTCGTTGCCATCAACGGGAGCCAGACCGTGGCCGAGGCAATACAGCTCATCAAGACCAGGCAGGTGGCGAGCCTCGTGGTGCTCCCCCGGAACGAGGACGATGTCTACGGCATCCTCACGGTGCGCGACATCCTCGGTAAGGTCATCGACCCGGGGGAGAATATCTACCGCGACATCTGGAACACCCAGGTCCACGACATCATGACCAAGCCGGTCTACAGCATCGACCCCACGATGCGGGTGAAGTACGCCCTGCGGATGATGAACAGGCTCGGCGTCCGTCGCCTGGTGGTGCTCCGGGGGAACGAACTGGCGGGGATCATCAGCGAGATCGAGATATTCCGCGCGGTGGAAGATCTGCCGTCAGTGGCCCAGGTGGCCCTGTAACCACACGACCCATACAGGGAGTCAGTTATGGAGCACAAATATGACATCGTCATCGTCGGTGCGGGGGGGGGAGGGCTCTTCGCTGCCCTGGAGGCGGTCCGCACCAACCCCCGGGTCTCCGTCGCCGTCATTTCCAAGGTCTACCCGACCCGCTCCCACACGTCCGCCGCCCAGGGGGGTGTGAACGCCGCCCTGGGGAACAAGGACCGGGACGACACCGTGGAGCTCCATGTCTTCGACACCGTCAAGGGGAGCGATTATCTGGCTGACCAGGATGCCGTTGACTACCTCTGCAGCCAGGCCCCATCGGTGGTGCGGGAGCTGGAGAACCTGGGTGCGCCGTTTTCCCGCTTCCCCGACGGCACCATCGCCCAGCGCCCCTTCGGGGGGACCGTGAAGGATCGCTGCTGTTACTGCGCGGACAAGACCGGCCATACCCTCCTCCACACCCTCTTCGAGCAGTGCCTCCGCCGGGGGGTAACGTTCTTCAACGAGTATTTCCTCCTCTCCCTGGAGCACGCCGACGGCGACTGCCAGGGGGTCATCACCCTGAACATGGCCACCAGCGCCATCGAGACCTTCGTGGCGTCCGTCGTCATCCTCGCCACCGGCGGCCACGCCAAGATGTACTGGAACCGCTCCAGCAACGCAGCCGGCAACACCGGCGACGGCCAGGCGGCGGCCCTGCGGGCCGGCATCCCCCTGAAGGACATGGAGTTCATCCAGTTCCATCCGACGGGGCTGCGCAAGAGCGGGCTCCTGGTGACCGAGGGGGCGCGGGGCGAAGGGGGATATCTCCTCAACCGCCACGGCGAGCGCTTCATGGCCCGCTACGCCCCCCAGAAGATGGAGCTGGGTCCCCGGGACCTGGTGGCCCGCTCCATGGAGACGGAGATCATCGAGGGAAACGGCTTCGAGAGCGATGCCGGGAGCTACCTCGAGCTGGACCTGCGCCACCTGGGGGCCGGCGCCATCAAGAAGAAGCTCCCCCAGATCCGGGAGCTCTCCATGCACTTCGAGGGGGTGGACCCCATCGAGGAGCCTATTCCGGTCCGCCCTACGGCCCACTACTCCATGGGGGGAATCGACGCCGCCATGGCCAGGACCGCGATCCGCGGCGTCTACGCCATCGGCGAATGCGCCTGCATCTCCGTGCACGGGGCCAACCGGCTGGGGGGGAATTCGCTTCTGGACATCCTTGTGTTCGGGAAAAGGGCGGGGCAGGAGGCGGCCCTGGAGGCCCCTGAGCGGAAGGTCCACGGGATCACCCCCGCCGCGGTCAGGATGGTGGCACACGAGATCAGGTCCTACGCGGGTCACGAGCGGTATGAGCGCTACGGGATCATCCGGGAGGAGATGGGGAAGACCATGGGGGATAACGTGGGGATCTACCGGATCGAGGGTAGGCTCCGCAAGGGTGTCGACGAGATCCAGTCCCTGCGGGAGCGCTTCCGGCGCATCAGGCTCTTCGACACGGGGACCGTCTTCAACACCAACCTTATCCAGATCCTGGAGCTGAAAAACATGCTCGATCTGGCCCTGTGTGTCGCCGTGACCGCCCTTGAGCGGCTGGAGAGCAGGGGGTCCCATTACCGGGAGGACTTCCCCCGGCGCGACGACGAGGCGTGGCACCGGCATTCCCTCTGCACCATGGGGGGGGACGGCGAGATGAGCCTCAACCACAAGGCCGTAACCATGGGGAAATACTCCCTCGAGACAAGGAGTTACTAATGGAAAGGCGAGAGGTTTCCTTCCGTATCTACCGGTATAACCCCCAGGTGGACCGCACCCCTTTCTACGACAACTTCAGGATTGCCGTGGAGAAGGGAATCACCATCCTTCGGGCCCTGAACCATATAAAGGAGCACCTGGAGCCGCGCCTCACGTTCCGGGCCTTCTGCCAGGCGGGGATCTGCGGCTCCTGCGCCGTGCGCATTAACGGGGTCTCCCGGCTTGCCTGCACGACCCAAGTCTGGGATCTGCTCACGGGGAGCGGCGACGAAACGATCCTCATCGAGCCCCTCGACAACCTGGAGGTGATCCGGGACCTGGTGGTGGACATCAACCCGATCATGGAGAAGCTGAAGCGGAACTACAGCTGGATCAGGCCGGCCATCCCCGAGGAGGAGATGGGGCGTAAGGAGCACATCGTGAGCGACGAGGAGTTCGAGACCATCAACGCCTCAAGCGACTGCATCCTCTGCGGGTCCTGCTACTCGGAGTGCAGCATGATGGCTGTGAACCGGGACTACATCTCGCCGCCGGTGCTCCTGAAGACGTTCCGCATGAACAACGACACCCGCGACACCTTCGCCTGCGAGCGGCTGCGGGAGGTGACTACCGACGACGGCCTCTGGGACTGCACCCACTGCTACAAGTGCACGGAGCACTGCACCAAGAAGATACCGATCATGGACGGCATCCACCGCTTGAGGGAAGAGGCCTTCGAGCGGGGGATGACCCAGACGAAGGGGGCCCGCCACGCCCAGGCCTTCTTCGACGACATCCGCGACATAGGCAGGCTCAGGGAAGTTACCCTGCCGCTTCGCACCAAGGGGGTGCTCGGCAGCATAGGCATGGTTCCCCTGGCGGTCAGGATGGGGCTCAAGGGGAGAAAGCCCCCGCTGCTGGTGAAGCGGATTCCCGATATCGAGCGGGTCCGGGATATTTACAGCCGCCTGGAGGCGAACCGGGGCGAGAGCTAGCGAGGTTCCTATGCAATACGCTTATTTTCTGAGTTGCATCAACGAGTCCATGACCAAGGAAGTGGACCGGGCGCTGAACCTCTGGAAAAAGGACCTGGGCATGGAGCTGGTCAACCTGGAGAAGGGGACCTGCTGCGGAGGAAGCAACCTCGACTACGTGAGCCCCAACCACTTCATCATCATCAACGGGCGAAACCTCGCCCTGGCGGAACAGATGGGGCTCGATCTCGCGACCTCCTGCAGCACGTGCCTGCTGACCCTGCGCCGGGCAAAGCATATCCTGGACACCTCGAGCGAAAAGCGGGAGATGGTGAACGCCCATCTGGCGGACGAGGGGCTTTACTACGGCGGCACCAGCGACGTGAAGCACCTCCTCTGGGTGATCAACGAGGATTATGGGCTGGAGCGGCTCGCCGTCAAGGTCACCGCCCCCCTGCGGGGGGTCCGCTTCGCCCCCTTCTACGGCTGCCATATCCTGCGTCCTTCTGCGCTGCTGGGGAGGGACGACTCGGCCGCCCCTTCCTCGCTGGACCGCCTGGTGGAGGCCCTGGGCGGGAGTCTTGTGGAGTATGGCTCGAAGAACAAGTGCTGTGGCTTCCATACCCTCCTGGTGGCGGAGAAGCAGTCCCTCACCATGACGGGCAACGCCATCGAGGATGCAGTCCGGTCCGGTGCCGACTACATCGTCACCCCGTGCCCGCTGTGCCACACCGCCCTCGATGCCTACCAGGACAAGGCCCTGGCCGGGAGAAGGGCGAGCAGGAACATCCCGGTCCTCCACCTTTCCCAGATGATCGGCCTGGCCCTTGGGTACTCACGGGAGGCCCTGGGAATAGACCGCCACATGATCGCGGTATGAATGGGTGTGTCGAGCGCTTTTAAGCCATGGGCGCTCCTTTCGGAGGCCGGGGAACGCCCCGGCCTTTTTTCGGCACGTAACCCTTTCTCCCCCATACGTTACTTCACGGTAACGACGACGCTGTCCCGAATAGCTTCAGCTGCAGGACCTCACATGGATAACCTCGTATTCTCACTATGTTGCAGCTTTGCATTCCGATTGGCGGTTTTGGTACGTCCTTTGCCATATGAAGTCATTACTCAGTGCATCTCGCCCCTACTTCTGCGGGAGGTGGCATCATGGTAAGAATTCTGGAACTGGTCGGCGGCCCGCCCGCATCGGGAAAGACTACCTATATTCGAACCAGGTACGAAGCAAAAAAAAATTGCGAGTTCGTGCATCTCGACTACGATGCAATGGTGGTCAGGGAAGCGGGAAGGTCGGGCTGGGATGCCAAGGAACAGGACGTCAGGGATTACGTCAGCATGGTGTACGGCCGCGAGAGGTCTGCGGTCATTTTCGGCGATGCGGCGAGAGTCACGGTGGATTGGCCTTTCTGCATATCGAAGAGAGCTGAAGGGTACATCTCCATGGGCCGCAAGGCGGAACGTTTCATCGAATGCAACTTTTTTACGGCACAAGCCAATGAAGCATGGAAGAGGTCGCTGACGCGGCATGTGGCGGGCGAATACAATGCGTTCACTGTCTTTCTGAATAAACATGCCGACATCGGAGAAGCATTGAGGCCGAGTTTTCAGGATTTTCTTGAAGCACACCGTGACATGCCCGCCTCTGTGGAACGAGTTTTTCCGCAAGCGGACGCGGCGTATCTGTGGGACAACAACGAGAGGGATGCAACGCCGGTTCTGATCGCACAATGCAGGAAAGACGAAGAAGTTGAAATTCTGGACCAGCCACGATGGGACAAGTTCCAATACAAGAGAGAGATAGACATCCACGCTCAATTCGAGGTTGTCGGCAGCCATGTGGAAGAATTTATGGGAAAGCCGAGAGCCCTGTTCGATGTCAGGTACAGCAATCTGATACGCAGCGGAAGAGAAAAGGTGTTTGCGATCTAGTGTCCTGTGCGGTGCAGGTAGGAAGGTGGAAGAAGAAGGGAGGATTCCATGGGGAGTCATGTATGGCGGCCGCTTTATATCGCCCTGGTCCTGGTCGCACTGATCCTTGTTGCCAGATCGTTCCTGGTGCCGGACGACTTCGGCATCCAGGAGCGGGGGTACATGTACGGGTGGCACCGCAAGGGGAATGAAACCGAGTGGAAGGCGGTGGTGGTAAAATACCGGACGGCCGCGTACTGCCAGAAATGTCACGGGAACAAGGCAGAGAGCCTCGCCCGCACCCCCCACGGGATCATCTCCTGTGAGAACTGCCACGGCCCGGCCCTGAACCACCCCGACGATCCGCCCACCCTCACCATCGACCGCAGCCGGGCGCTCTGCCTGCGGTGCCATGCGGCACTCACCACCCCGACCAGCGGCAGAGCCCGTATCAGAGGCATCAACCCCCATACCCACAACCCCGAGGCTGAGTGTACCTTGTGTCATGACCCCCATAATCCTACCTCAAGGAGTGACAGGGATGAACAGGCGAGACTTTCTCAAAAATAGCATAACGGTGATTGCGGGTCTGGCGGTTCCTCTCTCGGCCCTGGAACTCGTTAACCCCAGATCGCTTCTTGCCGGGAAAGGGGATGGACCGGCGCTGCGGTGGGCCTTCCTGGTGGATACCCAGGCCTGCGTGGGCTGCGGCTTCTGCGTGAAGGCGTGCAAGACGGAGAGCGAGATCCCCAATGAAATCAACATAACCCGCACCTGGGTGGAGCGGTACGTGGTTACCAGAGACGGAAAGACCTTCGTGGATTCACCCAGGGGGGGCGGGGACGGCTTCACCACGGACCACATCGACCTCAACGAGCACGGGCGTCAGGAGATCACGGCGGAGAAGATCGAGAAGGCGTTCTTCGTCCCCAAGCTCTGCAACCATTGCGATAATCCCGCCTGCGTCCAGGTCTGCCCCGTGGGAGCCACCTACCAGACTCCCGACGGCGTGGTGCTGGTGGACAGGAAGCACTGCATCGGCTGCGCTTACTGCATCATGGCGTGCCCCTACGGGGTCCGCTCCTTCCACCCGGTGTACAAGACGGCGGAGAAGTGCACCTTCTGTTACCACCGGATCACCAGGGGCATGAAGACCGCCTGCGTGGACGCCTGCCCCTTCGGTGCCCGCAAGATCGGCAACCTGCGGGACCCCGATGATCCCGTGACGAAAACCATCATGTCCGGACGCGTCGGCATCCTGAAGGAGCAGTACGGCACCAAGCCGCAGGTCTACTATCTCGCTCTGTCCCGGGAGGTGAAATAGCCATGGTACACGGAGAAGTTTGGACCATCAAAGAACTGTTCGTCTATCCCAACGAGTACATCTACTGGACCATCCAGATCGTCATGTACCCGTTCATGACCGGCCTGGTCGCCGGCGCCTTCGTCCTCTCGTCCCTCTACCATGTCTTCGGAATCAAACAGTTGAAGGACATCGCTCGCTTCTCCCTGGTCTTTTCCTTCGCCCTGCTCCCCGTGGCCATGATACCGCTCCAGCTCCACCTCCAGCACCCGGAGCGGGGGATCGAGGTGATGCTCACGCCCCACTTCACCTCGGCCATCGCCGCCTTCGGCATCGCCTTTTCCACCTACGGGATGATCGTCGCCTCGGAACTCTGGTTCGTCTACCGGAAGCACTTCGTGGAGACGGCCCTGGCCCTCAAAATGAAGCGGAGCAAAAGCCTTGCGGAACGGGGACAGTATCTCCTCTTTTCCGCCCTCACCCTCGGGGCCTGGGACATCAGCACCCATGCCCTGGAAAAGGATGAACGGGGCGTGAAGATCATGGCGACGGTCGGGATTCCGGTGGCCTGCCTCCTCCACGGTTACGCCGGCTTCATCTTCGGTTCCGTCAAGGCCAACGCCCTCTGGACCACCCCCCTCATGCCCTTCATCTTCATATGCTCCGCCGTGGTGTCCGGGATTGCCCTCTGCGTTCTCTGCTACATCGTGACCATGGAGATCCGCAAACTCATCGCCGGGTGGAAGAGAAAGAACGACCCGAGCCTCCCTTCCCCCGCAGAGCTCAGGACCGTCGAGATGCACGAGGTCACCATGACCGCCAGATACCTCGTGGTGGCACTCCTGGCGGCTCTGGGGCTGGAACTTCTGGACCTCCTCTTCCGGGACTACGCCAAGTTCAGCTCGTGGGAGATCGTGCGGAGCATCATCTACGGCAAGGATTTCGTCAACATCTTTGTGATCCAGTACGGCCTCGGTAATTTGGTCCCCCTGACCCTCTTTCTCCTGCCGCGCCTGACGGTGAGGCGGGCGGTCCTGGGCACGCTCCTGGTCCTCATGGGGGTGTTCATGATGCGCTGGAACCTGGTCATCGGCGGCCAGGCCTTCTCGGCCTCCTTCGCAGGCTACATGCACTACGATCTTCCCGTCATCCCCCACGACGTCGAGTCCTTCAAGGAAGGGCTTCTGGGTGCCCTCCTGGTGGGAGTGCTGCCTTTCATCTTCTTCTGGGGACTGAACAAGATATTCCCGGTCTTCAAATGCGAGGAATAAAAAAATTGCTATTTATTAACAAAAGTCAAAACTGATGAATTGCAAAATGCCATGCTGGTGATACATTAACTGACAATTGAACATATTTAATTAAAGAACTGGCGAGATAGCTCATTGGAGGACGTCATGGCAAGAGGAATCATCAGAGTAGCAGTCAGCCACCTCTGTCTGGTGCTGGTGCTGTCCCTTGCGGCACTGGCCCATGGAAATCCGGGGAAGGAGCTGTTCGACAAACAATGTTCCGGGTGTCACACCGTGGGGGGGGGCGATTCGGGGGGGCCGGATCTCAAGGGGGTAACCGAAAGGCGGGGGGGAGAGTGGCTCGAATCGATCATCATCGAGCCGGACAAGATGAAAAAGGATCCGGCTCGCCTGGATCTGGTGAAGAAATACGGCTACGAAATGCCGAACCTCGGCATCGGCCATGACGATGCCCTGAAGATCATCGCCTGGCTCAAGGAAAGTGGCGGTGCGGGCGCCACGACAAGCGCCGAGCCGGCTGCCGGAGCGGCCGAGACGGCGGTGACACCGGAACTGGTTGCCCAAGGCAAGGCCCTCTTTACCGGCGGCAAACCCTTTGCCAAGGGGGGTGCGCCCTGCACCGCATGCCATTCCTTCCATGCGCCGGGCATCGCCGGAGGAACCATGGCGTCTGACCTCACCGATCTCTACGAGGGGATGGGGGAACAGGGGCTTCGCGGCGTGCTGAAGAGCCTTAAATTTCCCGTCATGAAGAAGATATATGCCGACCGCCCGTTGACCGAGGATGAAGTTGCCGCTCTGGTCGTTTTCGCCAAAGATGCGTCCGCACGGGAGAAGAGCAGAACGTCTGCGCTGCTTCCGGTTGCCGGATTTGGCGTCCTTGTCTGCAGTCTCGTGGTTTTGATTCTCTACAAGAGGAGGACCAGATAATGTCACCTGACAGGATAAAAGACGACCGGACCGGATGTGACCGCGGGTGGGAGGAATTCTACCGTAACCGGTGGCAGTATGACAAGGTGGTGCGGAGCACCCACGGGGTGAACTGCACGGGGAGCTGCAGCTGGATGGTGCACGTGAAGGACGGCATCGTCGGCTGGGAGCTCCAGGCCACCGACTACCCCCAGTTCGACGGGACCATCCCCAACCACGAGCCCCGGGGCTGCACCCGGGGGATCAGCTACTCCTGGTACCTCTACAGTCCGCTGCGGGTTAAATACCCTTACATGCGCGGCGCGCTCATCGACCTCTGGCGCGAGGCGCGCAGCCGCCACGAGGACCCTGTGGACGCCTGGAAGAGCATCGTGGAGAACCCCGAATCACGGCAGGCCTACACGAGCAAGCGCGGCACGGGGGGGATGCGCCGCGCGGCGTGGGACGATGTGATTGAGCTGATCGCCGCTTCCACGATCTACACGGCGAAGAAACACGGCCCCGACCGGGTCATCGGCTTCTCGCCGATCCCGGCCATGTCCATGATCAGCTACGCGGCCGGCACCCGGTTCCTCCAGCTCTTCGGCGGGGTCGCCATGAGCTTCTACGACTGGTACTGCGACCTCCCCCCCGCGTCGCCCCAGGTCTGGGGGGAGCAGACCGACGTGAACGAGTCGGCCGACTGGTACAACGCCTCCTATATCGTGCTGTGCGGCTCCAACGTCCCCATGACCCGGACGCCGGACGCCCACTTCCTGACCGAGGCCCGCTACCGGGGAACCAAGGTGGTGGTCATGTCCCCCGACTACAACATCGCCACCAAGTTCGCCGACAACTGGATCCCGGTTGAGCAGGGGCACGACGGCGCCTTCTGGATGGCGGTGAACCATGTGATCCTCAAGGAGTTCTACATGGACCGCAAGGTCCCCTTCTTCGAGGAGTATGTCCTGAAGTACACGGACCTGCCGTTCCTGGTAAAGCTGGATGAGAAGGACGGGGCGCTGCGGCAGGGGGAATTCCTCCGGGCCGCCGAGATTGAGCGGAGCGCCGGGATCGAGCATGCCGACTGGACCCTCTGCGTGGCCGACGGCGACGGAGGCGTGAAGATTCCCCACGGCAGCCTCGGCTCCCGCTGGAGCAAGCAGGAGGGGAAGTGGAACCTGGACATGAAGGATATGGTGGACGGCTCCCCCATCGACTGCAGCCTTAGCCTGATCGGCGGCGAGACCGGGACGGTCCGCTTCCGGTTCGAGGCCGAGGGTGAGAGCCTCCGTGAGGTACCGGTCCGCCGGATCGAGACGAAGAGCGGCCCCGTGACGGTTGCCACCGTGTTCGACCTCCTCATGGCCCAGTTCGGGGTCTCCCGCGGCCTTGGGGGGGACTACCCGAAAAGCTACGACTCCGACAAGCCCTTCACCCCGAAATGGCAGGAGAAGTACACGGGAATCGCGGCCCAGTCCCTCATCAAGATCGCCCGGGAGTGGGCCGAAAACGGCGAGCAGAGCGGCGGCCGGAACATGATCATCATCGGAGCCGGGGTCAACCACTGGTACCACAACGATCTCATCTACCGGGCCGCCATCACCGCACTGATCCTGACCGGCAGCGTCGGCCGCAACGGCGCGGGTCTCGCCCACTACGTGGGGCAGGAGAAGGTGGTCCCCCTGGCCCCCTGGACCTCCATCGCCATGGCCCAGGACTGGGTGAAGCCCTCCCGCCTCCAGAACACCCCGAGCTTCTGGTACATCCACTCGGACCAGTGGCGCTACGACCGGAGCTTCGTGGACTACTTCAAGCCGGAGACCGGCGAGAAGATGCCGCTCCACGCGGCCGATATGAACGCGAAGGCGGTCCGGCTCGGCTGGCTCCCCTTCGCCCCCCACTTCAACGACAACACCCTGCGGCTCGTGGAGGCGGCCAAGGCGGCGGGGGCCCAGAGCGACGACGAGATCCGCGCCTGGCTCGTGGGGCGCCTGAAGAGCGGCGAGACCCGTTTCGCCATCGAGGACCCGGACGCACAGGGGAACTCCCCCAAGATCTGGTTCATCTGGCGGGCCAACGCCATCTCCTCCAGCGCCAAGGGGCACGAGTTCTTCCTGAAGCACGTTATCGGCGCCCCCAACAGCAGCTTCAGCGCCAAGGAGGTGGCCAAGGGACAGGTGAAGGATCTCGTCTGGCACGACAAGGCCCCGGAAGGGAAGATGGACCTGGTGGTGGACCTGAACTTCCGCATGGACACCTCCACCCTCTACTCGGACATCGTCCTCCCCACGGCCACCTGGTACGAGAAGTCGGACCTGAACACCACCGACATGCACTCCTTCGTCAACTGCCTGGACGCCGCCGTCCCGCCGTCGTGGGACTCGAAATCCGACTGGAAGATCTTCAGCCAGATCGCCAAGAAGGTGAGCGAGCTGGCGGTGAAGCACCTCCCCACGCCGGTGCAGGACATCATCGCCGTGCCGCTTCTCCACGACACCCCGGGCGAGATCGCCCAGCGGTCGGTGAAGGACTGGAAGCTGGGGGAATGCGAGCCGATCCCCGGCAAGACCATGCCGAACCTGGCGGTGGTGGAACGGGACTACGTGAACCTCTACAACCGCTACCTGTCGGTGGGGCCCCATATGGGGCACCTCCACGCCCACGGAGTGAGCTGGGAGGCGGACGACGTCCACGAGCAGCTCCTGGAGACCATGCCGACCCGGAGTTGGAACGGCAAGACCTTCCTTGATCTGGAGGACGAGAAGGCGGTGGCCGACGTGCTCCTCTCCTTCGCTCCGGAGACCAACGGGGAGCTGGCGTACCGGGCCTACCAGAACCTGGAGAAGCGGGTCGGCAAGCCCCTGGCCCAGATCGCCGCCGGGAGCCGGGACCTGCGGATCAAGTGGGAGCACGTGACCCAGAAGCCCCAGCGATATTGCAGCACTCCGGTCTGGAGCGGGCTGGTCAACAACGGGCGCCCCTACGCCCCCTACACCCTCAACGTGGAGTACGGCGTGCCGTGGCGCACCCTCTCGGGCCGGCAGTCCCTCTACCTGGACCACCCCTACTACGGTGAGTTCCACGAGGGACTCCCCACCTTCAAGGGCAAGCTCAACCCGGCTATCCTGGACGAGACCGAGGGTGAGGAGGGGCTTGTGCTGAACTTCCTGACCCCCCACGGCAAGTGGAGCATCCACTCCACTTACAGCGACAACCTCCGGATGCTCACCCTGGGCCGGGGTGGACCGGTGGTCTGGCTGAATCATGAGGACGCGGCCGGCGCAGGCATCGAGGACAACGAGGAGATTGAGGTCTATAACTCCAATGGCGTGGTCGTCTCCCGGGCCGTGGTCTCCTCCCGGATTCCCAAGGGGGCGGCGGTCATGTACCACGCGCCGGAGCGGACCATCAACATCCAGAAATCGAAGAAGACCGGCAAGAGGGGCGGGGTCCACAACAGCCTCTCCCGCATCCGCCTGAAGCCGACCCTAATGCTCGGCGGCTATGCCCAGTTCAGCTACTACTTCAACTATTGGGGACCCACGGGCGTGAACCGGGACAGCTATGTAGTCGTCAGAAAGCTGAGGGGGTGAGACCATGGATGTCAGAGCACAACTGGTAATGGTGTTCAACCTGGACAAGTGCATCGGCTGCCATGCCTGCAGCCTCTCCTGCAAGAACATCTGGACCGACCGCAAGGGCGCCGAATACATGTGGTGGAACAACGTGGAGACCAAGCCCGGTGTCGGCTACCCGAAGAAATGGGAAGACCAGGGGATCTACAAGGGTGGCTGGGTCGCCGACGGGACGAACCTGCGGCTCAGGGCCATGGGGAAGGGGCCGACCCTTCTCAGCATGTTCTTCCAGCCCAACATGCCGAAGCTGGAGGATTACTACGAACCCTTCGACTTCGATTACGGCAACCTCTACGGGGCAAAGGGTGGGGACGACCAGCCAGTGGCCGAGGCGTTCTCCCAGATCTCCGGTGAAAAGATGGCCCACATCAAGGCCGGCCCCAACTGGGACGACGACCTTTCCGGCTCCCAGATCTACGCGGCGGAGGATGTCAATCTGGAGGACAGGAAGATCATCGAGCAGTACAGCACGATGTTCATGCAGTACCTTCCCCGCATCTGCAACCACTGCGCGAACCCCGCCTGCGTCGCCTCCTGTCCCTCCCGGGCCATCTACAAGCGGGGGGAGGACGGGGTCGTCCTGGTGGACCAGGAGGTCTGCAAGGGGTGGCGGTTCTGCACCAGCGCCTGTCCCTACAAGAAGGTCTACTTCAACTGGAACAGCGGCAAGGCGGAGAAGTGCATCTTCTGCTTCCCCCGCACCGAGACCGGCCAGTGCAACGCCTGCGCCCACAGCTGCGTCGGCAGGATCCGCTTCGTGGGGGTACTCCTCTATGACGCCGAAAAGGTGGAGCAGGCCCTCCTCAAGCCCGACGACCAGCTTGTGGAGGCCCAGCGGGCGGTGATTCTCGACCCCCGGGATGAGGCTGTCAGGGAAGCGGCCAGGACCAGCGGGATTTCGGAACAATGGCTGGAAGCGGCGGTAAGATCGCCGGTCTATGCGCTGATCAAGGAGTTTGAACTCGCCCTGCCGCTCCACCCCGAATTCCGGACCATGCCCATGGCCTACTACATCCCGTCCCTCTCGCCGGTCCTGACCTCCGGCGGCGAACTCCACGAACTGGTGGAGCATGGGACGATCCCGACGCGGGAGACCCTGCGGGCCCCCATCGGGTACCTGGCGAGCCTCTTTGGCGGCGGCAACCGGGAGGTGGTGGCTGCTGCCCTGGAGAAGCTCATCGCCCTTCGGATCCACATGCGTTCCAAGAACCTCAACCAGCCCGCCAGCGAGGCAATCCTCAGGGGGGCGGGACTGGACGAGGCAGGGGCGAGACGACTCTATCGCCTCTTCACCATCGGCGGCTACCACGAGCGGAATATCATTCCGGCCCAGCAGCGGGAGGAGCACGATCCTCACACCCGCAAGGGGGCGAGCGGCTTCGGTATTCTGAAGAAGACCGGGAGGGGACGATGACCATCGCCGAGAGTTATGCATCCCTTGCCCGGATGCTCGAATATCCCGAGAAAAAAGAACTGCTCATGGCGGCAAGCGATGCTGTCAGAAGCTTCCTGCGCAAGCATGACAAGGAAGCGATTCTTGACCCCTTTGCCGAGTTCGTTGCCACCTCTACCCTGGAGGAACTGCAGGAGGATTTCGTCGCCACCTTCGACTTCAACCCGGCAGTAGCCCCCTACCTGGGGCACCACCTCTACGGCGACAACCAGAAAAAAGGGGCGTACATGATCAGGCTCAAGCAGGAGTTCGGCCGGTACGGGTTCACTCCCAAAGGCAACGAACTCCCCGACCACCTTCCCCTGATACTCGGGTTTCTCGCCCACCTGGCGCGGAACGAGGAGAAGGGAACGCGCCAGTCGTTAATCGCCGATTGCGTGTTGCCGGGAGTGCAGCGGCTGAACTCCGGATTCGCCAGCCGGCAGGATTCCCCCTGGAAACCGGTGGTTGAAGCGGCTCGAATCCTGTGCGCCGCAGACATCGAAGCCTGCGAGGAGGTACAACCATGCTGAATGCCCTAATTTTCATCATCCTCCCCTACGTGGCGCTGGCGCTCTTGATATTCGTTACGCCGTACCGTTACTTCTCCAACAGGCTCACCTGGTCGGCCTATTCGACACAGTTCCTGGAGCGGGACGTCCTTTTCTGGGGGATCAATCCCTGGCACTACGGCATCATTCCCATCGTGGCGGCCCACTTCCTGGGTATCGTAGCCCCCGGTTTCATGAAGGCATTTCTGGCCAACCAGCAGACCCTGATCTTCCTGGAGAGCATCGGTCTAGGCCTCGGGCTCTTCGCCATCCTCGGCTGCGTGGTGCTACTCCTGCGCCGAATAAACACCACCATGCTCAAGCGGGCAACCACAATTTCCGATTGGGTCGTGCTCTACCTTCTCCTCGCCCAGACACTAACCGGGGTCTACATCTCCCTCTTCATGCGCTGGGGGTCACAGTGGTACCTCCATACGGCGATCCCCTACTTCTATTCCCTATTGGCCTTCAATCCGCAGGTGGAGTATGTGGCCGACTTCCCGATGATCATCAAGCTGCACGCCGCAGGGGCCTTCCTGATCGTGGCGCTGCTCCCCTTCACCAAACTGGTCCACCTGCTCTATCAGCCGATTACGTTCCTAAAGGACCCGCCGATCCTCTACCGGTGGCGAGCAAAAGAATAAATGCGGATGTATCCCACGAAAAACATGCTTGTGCGAGTTATTCATCGGTATGCCGTCCGCCCGCAAGGTATGGTGGTGACTACTTATTCAGATGAGGGTGCCCTATGCTGGAAGTAGCAACGTGGAAATCACATAAGATTCTTTTACTCAATACCCTGGCCTTCACAGTCTGCTTCGCCGCCTGGATGTTCAACGGAGTACTGGTGACGTTCCTGGTGGACAATCAGGTCTTCAATTGGGGACCGGTGCAGATAGGCTGGTTGTTCGGGATTCCGGTCCTGACCGGTTCGCTGTTCCGACTGCCGGCCGGCATGCTCACCGACAAGTTCGGCGGCAAGCCGGTATACGGATCACTGTTGATCCTCAGCGCCATTCCCATGTACCTGCTCTCCAAGGCCGACAGCTTTACCTCGTTTGCCCTCTGCAGCTTCGGCTTCGGCATGGCCGGAGTGAGTTTTTCCATCGGCATCGCCTTCACATCGGTCTGGTATCCTCGGGAGCGTCAGGGAACGGCGCTCGGCATCTTCGGCGCCGGCAACGCCGGAGCAGCCCTGACCACACTGCTTGCGCCGACCATGCTCAACAAGCTGACCAACAACGGCGCCAACATCGAGGGATGGCGCCAACTGCCGGTGTATTATGCGCTGATCCTGGCCGGTATGGGAGTGATCTTCTTCATTTTCAGCGAGAACAGGAAACCGGCAAGCTCCGGAAAATCGTACAGGGAAATGCTGACGCCGCTCAAGCACATGCGCGTCTGGCGCTTCGGACTCTATTACTTTCTCGTGTTCGGCTGTTTCGTGGCCTTCTCCCAGTGGCTCGTCCCCTATTTTGTCAACGCCTATTACCTGCCGCTGGTCACCGCCGGACTGTTCGCCTCGATGTTCAGCCTCCCTTCGGGAGTAATCCGCGCCCTGGGCGGCTGGCTGTCCGACATTTTCGGCGGGCGCAAGATCATGTATTGGGTGCTCGGCTCCTCGACGCTCATATGCTTCATGCTGATTGTGCCGAAAATGGAGATTTATTCCCCCGGACGCGGGGTGATGGCCAAGCGGGCCGGCGTGGTGAAGGAAGTGACTCCGGCGACCGTGGTGATGAGCGACCAATCCTACCCTCTTAAAGTAAAACCGGAAGCTCTGCAAAATTTTGACAACGGGATTCTGGTGTTGCCCGGGAAGGAGACCTGGCAGGACCCGGTGGTCACGGCCGGACAGACAGTCAGGAAAAAGGAGCTCCTGGCAAAAGGTGTTACCCGGATATACTTCCAGGCGAATGTGTGGATCTTTGCCCTGCTGGTTCTGATGCTCGGCACTATATGGGGGATCGGCAAGGCGGCGGTTTACAAGCTGATACCGGATTATTTTCCGGAGGAGGTGGGAGTAGTTGGCGGGATGGTTGGAGTCCTGGGCGGCCTGGGTGGTTTTGTATGCCCTATCGTCTTCGGCTACCTGCTGGAATGGACCGGGCTCTGGACCAGTTGCTGGATGTTCATGCTGGCTCTTTCGGTTACCTGTCTGGTTTGCCTGCACTATATCGTGGAGAAAATGATGCACGAAAAACATCCCGAGGATATGCGGCAGTTTGAAGCTGATTAACTCGGACACTAACTAACGTCGTACGAGGAGACAACGATGGCACGAGAACTAACGACATGGAACCCTGAGGACAAAGAATTTTGGGAGAAGAAAGGGAAATCCATCGCAACCCGCAACCTCTGGGTCTCGATTCCTGCACTCTTCCTGGCCTTCGCGGTCTGGATGGTCTGGAGCGTGGTCTGCGTGAACCTCCCCAACATCGGCTTCAAGTACGACACCAACAAGCTGTTCTGGCTAGCCGCCCTCCCGGCGTTGTCAGGGGCGACGCTCCGGATCTTCTACTCCTTCATTGTGCCGATCTTCGGGGGGCGCCGGTGGACCGCCATCAGCACCGCATCGCTTCTCATCCCCGCCATCGGGATCGGCTTTGCCGTGAAGGACCCCACCACCAGCTACTCGACGATGTTGATCCTGGCGGTCCTGTGCGGTTTCGGCGGCGGCAACTTCGCTTCCAGCATGTCCAACATCAGCTTTTTCTTCCCCAAGGCCCAGAAGGGGACCGCCCTGGGGCTGAATGCCGGGTTGGGGAACCTGGGGGTAAGCGCCATGCAGTTTATCGTGCCGCTGATCATCTCCACCGGCATTTTCGCGGCCCTCTGCGGCGACCCTCAGCAGTGCGTCGTCAACGGGGTGGCAAAGCCCATGTGGCTCCAGAACGCCGGCTTCATCTGGGTTCCGTTCATCGCTGTCTCCGCCCTGGCGGCCTGGTTCGGCATGAACGACATAGCCAGCGCCAAGGCATCCTTCAGCGACCAGTCCATCATCTTCAGGCGCAAGCATAACTGGCTCATGTGTATCCTCTACCTCGGCACCTTCGGTTCATTCATCGGCTACTCGGCGGGGCTCCCCCTCCTGACCAAATCCCAGTTCCCCGGCATCAACCCCATCAAGTATGCCTTCCTTGGGCCTCTCGTCGGCGCCCTGGTCCGTCCGGTCGGGGGGTGGCTGGCCGACAAGTTGGGGGGCGCGCGGGTCACCTTCTGGAACTTCATCCTCATGGCCGGAGCCGTGTTCGGCGTACTCTACTTCCTCCCCCACGGCGGGGCCGGCGGCAACTTCTGGGGATTCCTTGCCATGTTCATCCTCCTCTTCGCCACCACCGGCATCGGCAACGGCTCCACTTTCCGGATGATTCCGGTCATCTTCATGACCGAGCGGCAGCGGGAATCGGCGGGGAGAGGGAAGGAGGCAGAGGAGCAGGCGATCAAGGATGCCAACAAGGAGGCGGCCGCCGTTCTCGGTTTCACCTCGGCCTTCGCAGCTTACGGTGGGTTCTTCATTCCCAAGAGCTTCGGAACCTCGATCTCGGCCACCGGCAGCCCCGATGCGGCTCTCTACGGCTTCATCGCCTTCTACGTGAGCTGCATCCTTCTTACGTGGTGGTTTTACTCGCGGAAAAATGCCGAGGCTCCCTGCTGACCAGCTGCATCCGGGTGTTTCACTGCAAGGATTGGGCACACAAGCGCCGAAAGAGCCGGCCGGGAAGACGCGGGGCGTAACTTCAGCCTTATTTCGATGGGCTGGTAAGGGTGGCGCGGGACTAACGGAGGTTGTCTGATCATTAGTGAAAAAGGGGAGTGACTACGTAGTCACGCTGGAAACGCAAGAAAACTACATTTCATCAGCATGTTATCGTGCTGCACCCAGGATTGAAAATCCTCATGTCGGCGGTTCGATTCCGTCTCTGGGCACCATAAAAATTAGGGGGTTAGCTATCTGATAGCTAACTTCTTTTTTTATGTGTGCGCCAGGTATGGCGCGTGGCGCGAAAGCGCCATTCGATTAACCGTGCCCTGGTTAAACGATGACTCGGGGGTGTAAGTCCCCTTAGGTGTTCCCTTCCAAGCGGCATGATGCCCAGGTGAGATCAATCAGCAAGCGGTTGAGCATGGCTCGCCCATAGGTACCGGCGGGGCTTTCGAGATCGCCGGTATCGCCAATGCGGTGCAGATGATTCGGGTCATCTCGCCCAGGTACCAGGTCTCATTTGGCAGGGGCCTACATCGATGCAATGCACGGGGTGTATGAACTGAATCGGGTCGAACTGCTGCGTGATCTGTTTGTTTGGGCCCTGTAAATTCCAGGGTATTATTGCTCGCGATGAGGCGCTGGAATGGGGGCATTTCCGGGGCGAAGGGGATGAAAAAGGCTACACACCAGAGGTTGCTCTGGGCGAACATGGCCGGTACAAACCGCTCCCCACCGCCGCAGGTGCCCCTGAACTCAAAAAAACCTTCTACCGGGCTGCAAGGCTGCTGAAAAACCGCCTGATGAATCCCTTTGAAAGGGGAGTGGTCTTCTTCCTGCACGGGGCGTTGCAGCAGTATTTTTTCGACGGCAACAAGCGAACTTCCCGGGCCATGATGAATGGAATACTGATGTCCAACGGCATTGATTCCATCAGCATACCGGCAGCCCGACGCCAGGAGTTCAACGAGAAGATGGTGCGGTTCTATCTGGGGCGTGAGGGAACTGAAATGATCGCCTTCCTGAGGGAATTGTTGCCGTGCTGATTCAAGCCCGTAGTATATTCAGGGCAGGAAAAAGGAGGGGCGGGACACCGAGCACGACCTCGACTGCGATAGTGAGGCCGAGGTCGACGTGGCTTTTCGTGTTTTTTGTGGTGAATAAAGGGGGCGAACACAGAGTGGAGGAGAATGTGGAAGAAAACCTGTTGTTTTTTTTGGCTTCATAATGTAGATTAAGCTGCTGCCATGATGATTGTCTATGGAAAAGGATACCGAATGGCCGCTATTTTGCACAGACAGACAGACAGACAGACAGACAGACAGAAAATCCCTCCCGGCTTTTGGCCGGGCATTGTTTAGTAAAGTATAGCTTTGAGACCGGCGCTGCGGAATATTTCCGCAGCGCCGGTTTTTGTTTTTTTCAGGATGGAACTTCACCGAACGTCAGGGGTGAATAGAGCGATATCTGTAACTCAGGCTATAGCGACGGGAAGTGATGAACTCAATACCAGCGACCTGCTGCTGGTGTCAAATAAGAACAAATTTCATTCATTTTACCTGATCAGATATGGAGATGAGAGGTATGGAGAATAAAAGCACGAGCAACAAGCTGTTCGCCACCGATGAGATCAAGCAGAAGCAGGACGTCAAGGAGTTCCTGGCAAACCTATTCCAGTCCTCGACGGAGTATTCCATCATAGGCAAGGATCTGGACGGCGAAATCCTGCTGTGGAACGAAGGGGCCCGCCGCATCTACGGCTACGATCCCGAAGAGGTGGTAGGCCGAGCCAACTCATCCATCCTCCACACCGAAGAAGACGTGTCGGCCGGCAAACCGGCCCAGATGATGGAAGCGGCACTTCGCGAGGGAAAATGGGAAGGGACCATCAACCGCCGCAGAAAGAGCGGCGAGGTCTTCACGGCCCGGGTCGTCATCACCCCGCGCCTCGACGAGTTGGGCCAGCCCATCGGCTTTCTCCTCATCTCCAAGGACGTCACCGACGAGGTCCGCTTCAGCGACCAGATCAGGAAGGCGAAACTGTTCGACTCGGCAATCGTCAGTAACGCCCAGGAGGCAGTGGACTTCATCACCAACATCCTCGAGTCCTCCACCGAGTACTCGGTCATCGGCAAGGACCTGGACGGCAAGATCCTGCTCTGGAACGAAGGCGCCCGCCGCCTTTACGGCTACGAGCCGGAAGAGGTGGTAGGCCGGGCCAACTCCTCCATCCTCCACACCGAAGAGGACGTGGCTGCAGGCAAGCCGAAGGAAATCCTGGAATTCGCCCTGCACAACGGCAAATGGGAAGGGACCATCAACCGCCGCCGCAAGAACGGCAAGCTCTTCACGGCGCGGGTCGTCATCACGCCGCGCCGGGATTCGCTCGGGCGGGCCATCGGCTACCTCCTCATCTCCAAGGACATCACCGAAGAAATCACGTTGACGGAGAAGCTCAAATCGACCCAGTTCTACACCCGGAGCCTCATCGAATCGAATATCGACGCGCTGATGACCACCGATCCGCTGGGTATCATCAGCGACGTCAACAAGCAGATGGTGACCCTCACCGGGTACAGCCGCGACGAGCTGATCGGCTCCCCCTTCAAGAACTACTTCACCGACCCGCAGCGGGCCGAGGAAGGGATCAAGCTGGTCTTGAGCGAGGGGAAGGTCACCAACTACGAGTTGACCGCCTTTTCCAAGACCGGCCAGGAGACGGTGGTTTCCTACAACGCCTCCACCTTCCGCGACGCCGAAGGACGGCTGGAGGGGGTGTTCGCCGCGGCCCGCGACATCACCGAGCAAAAAGAGCTGGAGAAAAAGCTGCGCGATTCGGAGGCGTATAACCGCGGTCTCATCGAGGCTTCCGTTGACGGCCTGATCACGGTCGATCCCGCCGGCGTCATCTCCGACGTCAACGCCCGCATGTGCCAGATGTCGGGCTATGCGCGGGAGGAACTGATCGGCACCCCCTTTACCGATTACTTCGTGGACAGCGACAGCGCGGATGCCGGCGTGAAGCAGACCTTCGAAAAGGGGATGGTCACCGATTACGCCCTCACCATCGCCACCCGCGACGGCCGGCAACTGGTCGTCTCGTTCAACGCCTCGGTCTTCCGCGACCCGGCAGGAGCCGTGCGCGGCATCTTCGCCAGCGCCCGCGACATCACCGAGCAGTCGGGTTTGCAGACCCAGCTCTCCGAAGAGCGCGCCTACAACCGCGGCCTTATCGAGGCTTCCCTGGACGGCCTGATCACCGTCGATCCGATGCTGAACATCACCGACGTAAACGAGCAGATGTGCCGCATAACCGGCTATAGCCGAAGTGAGCTTGTCGGTACGCCTTTCCCCGACTACTTCACCGACGCCAAGCGCGCCGCCGAAGGGGTGCGGCTCACCCTGGACAAGGGGGCGGTCACCAACTACGAGCTGACCCTGCACGGCAAGGGGGGCATCGAACTGCTGGTATCCTTCAACGCCGCCATCTTCAAGGACGAGTCGGGGGCGGTGCGCGGCATCTTTGCCAGCGCCCGCGACATCACCGAGCAGGCGGGCCTGCAGACCCAGCTCTCCGAGGAGCGCGCCTACAACCGCGGCCTGATCGAGGCCTCGGTGGACGGCCTGATCACCGTTGACGAGGCACTGAAGATCACCGACGTCAACGAGACCATGTGCCGCATGGCCGGCCGGCGGCGCAACCAGCTTATCGGCTCGTCCTTCCCCATCTACTTCGCCGAGCGGGAGAGCGCCGAGCAGGGGGTGCGCCTCACCTTCAAGGAGGGGTCGGTCACCAACTACGTGCTCACCATGGAGGCAGCGGACGGACGGCTGGTACCGGTCTCCTTCAACGCCGCGATCTTCAGGGACGCCTCCGGCAAGGTGCGAGGGATATTCGCCAGCGCCCGCGACATCACCGAGCAGAAAACGCTGGAAGGCCAGCTGAACATCTCCCAGTTCTACACCCGCTCCCTCATCGAATCGAACATCGACGCGCTGATGACCACCGACTCGCTCGGGATCGTCACCGACGTGAACGAGCAGATGGAATCCCTCACCGGACACACCCGCGAGGAGCTGATCGGCACCCCCTTCAAGAATTACTTCACCAACCCGGGGCTGGCCGAGGAAGGGATCAGGCAGGTCTTGAGGGAAGGGAAGGTCACCAACTACGAGCTCACCGCAATTTCCAAACAGGGGAGGGAGACGGTGGTAAGCTACAACGCCACCACTTTTGCCGACCGGGACGGGAAACTGCAAGGGGTGTTCGCCGCGGCCCGCGACATCACCGAGCAGAAAAAACTCGAACTCCAGCTCCGCGATTCGCAGGCCTACAACCGGGGACTCATCGAGGCCTCCGTCGACGGCCTCATCACGGTGGATCCCGAGGGTTACATCAGCGACGTAAACGACCGGATGTGCCAGATGAGCGGCTACAACCGCATCGAGCTGATCGGCTCGCCTTTTGCCGATTACTTCACCGACCCCGTACTGGCGCTGGCCGGCGTAAAAGAGACCTTCGCCAAGGGGATGGTCACCGAGTACGCCCTGACGCTCATCAGCCGCACCCGTCGCTTCCTGCAGGTGTCGTTCAACGCCTCGGTCTTCAAGGACCCGGCCGGAGCCGTGCGCGGCATTTTCGCCAGCGCCCGCGACGTCACCGATCACGTCCGCCTGAACGAGCAGCTCCGTGAGCAGCAGACCTATCTGCGTGGTCTGATCGAGTCCTCGGTTGACGGTCTGGTCACCGTCGATCCCGAGGGGTTTATCACCGACGTCAACGAGCAGATGTGCCGCATGGCCGGCTACTCCCGCGAGGAGCTGATCGGTTCCCCCTTCAGGAACTATTTCACCGATCCGATGCGCGCCATCACCGGCGTCAAACTGACCCTGGCGGAGGGGGTCGTCACCAACTACGATCTGGTCCTGAAGACGAAGACCGGCCGCAAGGCGACAGTATCCTTCAACGCCTCGATATTCCGCGCCTCCGACGGCCGGGTCCAGGGGATCTTCGCCTCCGCCCGCGACATCAGCGAGCAGGCCCGCCTCCAGACCCAGTTGAGCGATCAGCAGGCGTACAACCGGTCACTGATCGAGGCCAGCGCCGATGCGCTCTTCGCCATCGACCCCGACGGCACCATCACCGACGTGAACGAGGAAGCGACCAGGCTCACCGGCTACTCCAGAAAGCACCTGATCAACTCCTGGTTTTCCGAGTATTTCACCGAGTCCGACCGCGCCAAATCGGGCGTGCAGGAGACCCTCTCACAAGGGAGGGTTATCGCCTACGAACTGGTACTGATCACCCGCCAGAACCGCCGCATCCCGGTCTCCTTCAACGCGGGGGTCTTCGCCGACGCCGCGGGGAAACAGATCGGCATCCTGGCCGGCGCCCGCGACATTACCGAGCAGAAGGAGCTGGAGCAGCAGCTGCGTGACCAGCAGTTCTACTCCCGCTCCCTCATCGAATCGAACATCGACGCACTTATGACCACCGATCCGCTGGGCATCGTCACCGACGTCAACGAGCAGATGGAGTCCCTCACGGGACACAGCCGCGAGGAGTTGATCGGTACCCCGTTCAAGAACTGCTTCACCAGCCCGGAGAGGGCCGAGGAAGGAATCAAGAAGGTGCTTCGGGAGGGGAAAGTCACCAACTACGAGCTCACCGCGCTTTCCAAACAGGGGAAGGAGACGGTGGTAAGTTACAACGCCACCACTTTTGCCGACCGGGACGGAAAGCTGCTAGGTGTTTTCGCTGCGGCCCGCGACGTCACCGACCGGAAACGTTTCGAGCAGACTCTTGAGGAGAAAAGCTCCGAGATGGAGAATGCCAACCTGGCAAAGGACAGGTTCCTGGCCTCCATGAGTCACGAACTGCGCACCCCCTTGAACGCCATCATCGGGTTCACCGGAACGCTCCTGATGAAGCTCCCCGGCCCGCTCACCCACGACCAGGAAAATCAGCTTCAGAACGTCTCCACCAGCGCGAAACACCTGCTGCTGCTCATCAACGACATCCTCGATCTGGCGAAGATCGAATCGGGCAAAGTGGAGATCCAGCGGGAGTCGGTCCTCTGTCAGAGCGTCATCCAGGAAGTCGTCTCTACGCTCACCCCGATGGCGGCAGACAAAGGGCTCAAAATAATCACTAACCTGCCGGACCAGGATCTGACCATAGACACGGACCGCCGCGCGCTTAGCCAGATACTCCTCAACCTGGTCTACAATGCCATCAAATTCACCGAAAAAGGGGAAGTCAGAATAGAACTGCAGCGCCGGCACGATAACGGCCGCAGCTGGACCGAGATCAGCATTATCGACACCGGTGGCGGCATAAAACCCGAAGACCAGGAGAAACTCTTCCATGCTTTCACCCAGGTGGATGCGTCCAGCTCCCGCCGTTACGAAGGGACGGGCCTCGGTCTCTATCTCAGCCAGAAACTTGCGGAACTTTTGGACGGCCGGATTTCCATGCAGAGCGAGTACGGCAAGGGGAGTGAATTCAAGATCATCCTGGACTGACCCGGCGTGAATCTATCTTGCATAAAGCCGACAGCTCTCTAAATCTAAGGGAAAGTGGGAGTTTTAATGGGATCATACATTCTTGTTGTTGACAATAACCCGATGAACCTGGAGTTCATCAGTTATCTGCTGACTGCCAAGGGATACGCGGTCAAAACCGCCGCTTCAGTGGATCTGGGACTCGATCTCATGCGTAAATCCACTCCCTGTCTCATCATCTCTGATCTTTTCCTGCCTCATAGAGGCGGATTCGACTTCCTCAAACAGATCAAAGAGGTGACAGCATGGAAAGATATCCCTTTTGTGATGATCTCCGCCACTTCTTATTTGAAATCCGATGTCGAGCGAGCGCAACAATTGGGCGCAAACAAGTTCATTTTCCGTCCCATTGAGCCGCAGAGATTGTTGAATGAGATCGAACCATATTTGGAAGGATGTAGCTCTCAGCGCAGCCATTGAGGTAAAATCATGCAGGGAAGAATCCTGGTCATTGAAGATAATCCGCAAAATCTGGAGCTCATGTGTTATCTCCTGCGGGCATTCGGCCACACCGTCCTCGCCGCCCGCGACGGCGCCGAGGGGATTGAGATGTCGCGCCGGGAAATGCTCGACGTGATAATCTGCGACGTTCACCTCCCCGGCGTGGACGGTTACCAGGTGGCGCAGCACCTCAAAAAGCATCCCGTGCTCCGTCAGATCCCTCTCGTAGCCGTTACCGCCCTGGCGATGGTCGGCGACCGCGAGAAGTTGCTATCCGCGGGGTTCGACGGCTATATCGACAAACCTATAGATCCTGAAAGGTTCGTGAAGCAGATCGAAGCGTTCATCAAGAACGCATGCTGAAATAGGAAAATAAAGAAATCATGTCCAAGATACTGATCGTTGACGACAGACCTGTGAATCGGCAAGTCCTGAAGGAAATCCTCAAATACAGCCACCAGATCATGGAGGCGGGCGACGGCGCCGAGGCTCTGGAATTGGCCCAGGCAGGGCAGCCCGACCTGATCATCGCCGACATCCTCATGCCGACCATGGACGGCTACGAACTGGTCCGCCAGCTCCGCGCCGATCCTTCCGTCTCGCGGATCCCGGTGATCTTCTATACCGCATATTACCATGACCGTGAGGTGCACGCCCTGGCCCGGGCCTGCAACGTTGCCCAGATCCTCTACAAGCCCGTTGATCCCGAAAAGGTGCTGCAAGCCGTCGAGGAGGCCTTGGGACAGCCTGTTCCTCCCGCGGTCCAGCCGCCGAACGATGAGTTCAGCGCGGAACATATGCGCTTGCTCACCGACAAGCTGGCCCACAAGGTGGAGGAATTGGATGCCACCAACGGCAGGCTGACCGACCTGGTGCAGTTGGGCACCCAACTCGCATCGGAAAAGGACCCCCAGCGCATGCTGGAGGCAGCCTGCCGGGCGTCCCGCGAGATCGTGGTTGCACGGGCCGCTATCATCGGCATCCTGGACCAGGGGCTCCAGGGGGTGCGCCATCTCTCCGTCTGCGGCATCGACTCGTTGGCCGCCGCTCCCCAGGACTTCCTGCGCCTGCACCGCACGACCCTAGCAGGGCTATTGGCCGAGCGCCGTCCCTTGCGTCTGCACGGCACGCCGGAGCTGACCTTCAACGGTCTTTCCGTCCGATCGCTTTTGGCTGTTCCCATCTTCTCACCGGAGCGTTGCTGTGGCTGGCTGATACTGGTCAACAAGACCGGCCTGGAGGAGTTCTCCGAAGAGAATGAACGGCTGGCCGTCCTGATTGCGGCCAAGGTGGGCATCTTCTACGAGAACAAGAGCTACGCCATCGAGCTGCGGCAGCGGATCGAGGAGTTGCAGAACGAGATGATGGAGCGCAAGCTGGTGGAGGAGGCTCTTCGTCAGGCAAAAGAAGCCGCCGAGAGTGCCAGCCGGGCCAAGGACCAGTTCCTCGCCAACATGAGCCACGAGCTGCGCACCCCCTTGACCGGCGTCCTCGGCATGCACGATCTGGTACTTTCAGGCAACCTTGAAGCGGAGCAGCGGGAATTTATCGGAATGGCCCAAACATCGGCCCGCTCCCTGCTCAGGATCTTCAACGACATACTTGAACTGACAAAAATTGAGTCGGGTAAATTGTCGCTAGAAGAAAAACCGTTCCTGGTGCGGGAATGCATGGAAAATACCTTCAACATCTTTCTTCCCGTCGCGAAGAGCAAAGGGCTCGATCTGAATTTCACAGTGGCTGAAGATGTGCCAGAGACTATGATCGGCGACCGGACACGGATCAACCAGGTCCTGACCAACCTGGCCGGCAATGCGGTCAAGTTCACCGAAAAAGGGAAGGTGGCGTTACGCGTCGCGGCGGGCGGCAGCACACCTGACGGCAAGAGGGAAGTCACCTTTACCGTTGCGGACACCGGTATCGGCATTCCCGACGACAAGAAGGACCTTCTATTCCGCGTCTTCAGCCAGGTGGACGATTCGCATACCCGCGAGTACGGCGGCACCGGCCTCGGTCTCGCCATAAGCAAGAGAATCGTTGAACGTATGGGAGGAACGATCACTTTTACCAGCGAGGAGGGGAAGGGGAGCACCTTTTCCTGTACCATTCCATTGGGTGAGGCCGAACCGGAACGCGAAGCCATCTTCGCATCCGGTGAAACCGCGACGGCAGCGGACCACCCTTCCCGGGCTGAAGAGATAAGGAAACCGCGCCTCCTCGTTGCCGAGGACGATCAAGTAGTCAGGCAGGTTCTCGGATCGATGCTTCAGCGGTTCAATTATGAAGCCGATTTCGCCGAAAACGGACGGAAAGCGGTCGAGCTGTGGGAAAACGGGAAATACGATCTTATTCTGATGGACGTGCAGATGCCTCTCATGAACGGTTTTGAGGCTACCGGTGCCATACGGGAGAAAGAGCGCACCCGTGGCGGCCATATCCCCATCATCGCGGTAACGGCCCATGCCCTCAAAGAGGACAAAGCGAGGTGCCGCGACGCCGGCATGGACGCCTATATTTCCAAGCCGATTGATTTCAAGACATGCTTACAACTGATAGAAGAGCAATTACGAATTACGAATCAGGAATTGGAGTCAAAGTGTCCACAATTCTCATAGTTGAAGATCATGCGATGAGCCGTCATGTGCTCACGACCCTCCTCGGGTACTACGGACACAAACTGCTTGAGGCGACCGATGGCGCGATTGCGCTTGAGCTTGCCCACGCCGAACGTCCGGACCTCATCATCACCGACATCGTCATGCCGAACATGGACGGGATCGAGTTTGTCCGTCGTTTGCGCGCCGAGAAGGGGATGGAGGAGATCCCGGTCGTCTTCTATACCGCCACCTACCGGTTGCCCGAAGCCCGCCGCATGGTCGCGGGATTCGGGAACTGCCAAGTCCTCCCCAAGCCTTCGGAGCCGGCCGTCATCCTCCGGATCGTCAACGAGACACTGGGGATTTCGCCCGCCGAAGAGGCAACGTCGCTACCGATGGATTCTCTTGACGGCCTTCCGAGATGGAGCGCGGAGCTGCAACTGGCGGCACTGGTGGACCTCAGCTTCCATCTGGTAAGCCAGCGAGAGCCGTCGCGCCTGTTGGACGTCTCCTGTAATGCCGTCCGTGGCATCTTGAAATGCCGGTATGTCCAGCTTGCCTTGCTGGAGGAGAACGGTCAAGTCCGCTATTTCGGGGACGACAGGGGAGATGTGCCGGACGGCATCTCTCCCTCCGAGGTGCTCCCGCTGAGGGAAATCCTTGAGCAGGTGGTCTCTCAACGCCAGATACTGCGCAATCTGCCGAGCGCCGGCCAGGCGGAAGAGTCTGGTCGCCCAACTCCCTTTGAATCTCCACTGATTATTCCCTTTGCCACCCCGGACCGTGTCTACGGTTGGATTGGTCTCGGGGATAAATCCGACGGTCTCCCATTCAGCGACGATGAAGAAGATATGGCTGTTTCACTGGGCAATCAGGCGGCACTGGCCTATGAAAACCTCCTCCTTTCCAAGAATCTGCGGCAGAACGTCGAGGAGTTGCATGACCGTGAGGAGCGACTGCGTCTGGTAATCGAGTCCTCCAAAATGGGAACCTGGGACCTCGACCTTTTAACGGGCAGGCTGAACTGGTCGGACCGTTGCAAGGCGATTTTCGGATTGTCGCCCGATGCTCAGGTGGACTTCCAGAGCTTCCTCGACCGGGTACATCCCGACGATCGTCACATTATTCATGAGGTTATGCAGCGGGCGCTGGACCCGGGCGGGGCCGGCGAATACAGCTCCGAGTACCGCTCACTCCGGCCTGACGGCACAGAGCGGTGGCTCGCCGGCATGGGAAAGACCCTTTTCGATTTCGTCGACGGCCGGCGCAGCGCCGTACGCATTGCCGGCACGGTACTGGACATCACCGAGCGCAAGCGAGGCGAGCAGGCGTTGGAAAAGTTGAACGCAGAGCTGGAAAACCGGGTCGCGGAACGGACGGCGGAACTGCGCGAAAAGGATCAAATATTGTTGTTACAGAGCCGCCAGGCGGCCATGGGCGAGATGATCGGCAACATCGCGCACCAGTGGCGCCAGCCCCTAAACGTGCTTGGGCTCACGGCTCAGCAGTTGCTGCTGTATTACGATATGGGCGAATTCGACAGGACGTTTCTGGCCGAAAATGTCGACAACTTGATGAAACTCATCCATCACATGTCCCGAACCATTGACGATTTCAGGGACTACTTCAAACCAGGCAAGGAAAAAGTCGAGTTCAAAGTACGGGAAGCAATTGCAAATGCGTTGTCGCTTCTGGAAGGAAGCTTACAAAACCCGCAGATCAGTGTCGAGATCGCAGCGAAGGGTGATCCGGTCATCTACGGATATGAGAATGAATTTTCACAGGTGTTCATCAACATCGTGATCAATGCCAAAGACGTCTTGACTGAAAGGGAAATCGAGGGTCCCAAGGTGACGATCACGATATCCAGTGAAGACAACTGTGCTGTGGTAACCGTTGCCGACAACGCCGGAGGCATACCCGAGGAGATCATGGGCAAAATCTTTGAGCCCTACTTTACCACCAAGGGTCCACAAGGGGGAACGGGGGTCGGCCTGTTCATGTCAAAAGCCATCATAGAAAAGAATATGGGGGGGAGGCTTGCCGTGCGCAACATTGCCAATGGCGCTGAATTCAAGATAGAGGTGTGCAATGGCATGCATATCTAAATGCTATGCTACGGTCATGACCGAGCTGAAGCAGGAAGTAAACGAGGTGTGCAAACTGGCAGGGCTGACGTTCTAGGGGAAACTCTGAAAAACACGAGGTTATTATGAAGAATGAAATTCCCGGCAATGTCTCGCTGCTTTATGTCGAGGATGATCCCGCCACCAGAGAGATGGTGGCGAAGATGCTGAAGAAGAACGGCTTCAACTGCATCGTGGCGGAAAACGGGCAGGAGGGCCTTGAGCTTTATCGCAGGCACCTCCCGGAAATCGTGTTGAGCGACATCATGATGCCGGTCATGAGCGGTCTGGAGATGGCACGCGCTATCCGGGCCGATTTCCCCGAGGCCCAGTTTATCTTCATGACAGCCTTGGGAGAGAGCAAATTTATACTGGAGGCCATCGACATCGGTGTAAATCAGTACGTTGTCAAGCCGGTGGAGCTGTCCAAGCTCATGGCAGCCATCTCGCAGTGTGTCGCTATCCTCCGGTTGAAGGCTGAAGCCCACCGGATCAAACATCTGGAAGCCATCAGCGTTTTGGCTGGCGGATTGGCCCATGATTTCAATAACCTCCTCCAGGTGGCCCTAGGGCATGTCGGACTTGCGAAAAAGCGCGTTGAGCCAGGCAGTTCTGCGTACACGCATCTCGATATGGCCGAAAGCGTATCGAAGGATGCACGGAATCTCGGCAAGCGACTGGGAACCCTTGCCAGGGGAGAAAGCGGGGTGAGACAAAAAATGCCATTGCCGCCAGTGATCAGATACAGTGTCGAGGCAGCTCTTAGCCAAACCTCCATCACACCGACCTTCGATTTGCCTTCTGATCTCCCGCAGCTAAGCTTTGATAAAACCCAGATGGAGCAGGTCGTCTCTCACCTGACGGTCAATGCCATCGAGGCCATGCCTCAGGGCGGGAAGCTGGGAATTGCCGCCAGCGTCAGCAGTCTCTCTCTGGGGTCCAGCCTGCTGCTTGCGCCCGGAGATTATGTCTGTATCGCTTTTAGCGACACTGGTAAAGGCATCCCACCCGAGAATCTTCCCAAGATTTTCGACCCTTATTTCACCACCAAGGAAATGGACTTCAACAAAGGGAAAGGTCTGGGTTTGAGCGTCTGCCACGCTATTATCAGCAGGCATGGAGGCCAGATCACTGTATATAACTCACCTGATGCAGGTGCAACCTTCAATATCTGGCTACCGGTCGCTGATGAAAAGTTTTGATGAGTAGATGTAGCGGCTCGCACTCTATTTGCTGCCCCACATGCGTTCATAATCCATCTTCATGGTATCCCTGGAGTTTACCAACGCCCAACTGGCGCTGATCCTGAAAACCCTGAAAAGGCCGGGTCACTTCCTCCTCTGCGGCGACTCCAACCAGATCGTCCATCCCAATTTCTTTTCCTGGAGCAGCGTGAAATCCCTGTTCTGGAAGGACCCGGCCCTGGCGGAGCGGCAGGAGCTCAAGGTGCTGAGCGCCAACTTCCGCAACAGCCGGGAGACCACGCGGGTGGCCAATTCCCTGCTGAAAATCAAGCACAGGCGCTTCGGCTCCATCGACCGGGAGAGCAATTTCCTGGTGGAGACGGTGTCCGGGTTCCCCGGACAGGTCAGCGTGCTGAACGATAAGGAGTCGGTGAAGAAGGAGCTCAATCAGAAAACCCGGGGCTCGACCCAGGTCGCCGTACTGGTCCTGCGGGACGAGGACAAGGCCGCGGCGCAGAGATTCTTCCAGACCCCCCTGATCTTTTCCATTCACGAGGCCAAGGGGCTGGAGTACGAAAATATCGTGCTGTACCGGTTCATTTCCGACCACCGGGCCGAATATGCGGAGATTGCCGAAGGGGTTTCGGCCCGGGACCTCGCAGGCGGGGCTCTGGAGTACCGCCGCGCCAAGGACAAGCTCGACAAGTCGCTGGAGATCTACAAGTTCTACGTCAACGCCCTCTACGTGGCCCTGACCCGCGCCATCAAAAACGTCTACCTGGTCGAATCCGACACCGGACACGACCTGTTGCGGCTTCTGGAACTGCGGGCCGGCGGCGACGCGGTGCAGATGGCGGCGCAGAGCTCCAGTCTGGACGACTGGCAGAGGGAGGCGCGCAAGCTGGAGCTGCAGGGGAAGCAGGAGCTGCAGGGGAAGCAGGGGAAGCAGGAGCAGGCCGACGCCATCCGCAAGGCGATCCTCAAGGAAGCGCCGGTCCCCTGGACGGTGTGCCAGCCAAGGTGTTCCGCGACCGGGTGCACGGCTCCAAATTCAAGCAGCAGCTCTACGAATACGCCACGGTCTATGACGAACCGGCCCTGGCTGACGCCTTGTGCGGCCAGGCCGGCTTCAAGCAGGCCGGCCAGTTCCAGGGGCAGCGTCCCACCCTGGGCAGCATTTCGCCTGCGCGATCAGGGCGACCGTGATAACGACGTTGTAGATCTGCGATCCGCTGACCTTCGCCTCGATACTGCCGGACTTGATTTCCAGCGCTACAAGTAAGGAGAGCACAAGAAACTGGACACGGCCTGATTCACTTCGATGACCATTCAGTTCCTCCGTCGGATCTCTGCGCGTAAATTACAAAGGTCAAATAATAAGCGGTAAAGTTGAGTTTATATTTTTATGGGCGTTCCTCTGGTTCCTCATGCAGCGGAGGTGCGCGCGGAATGGTCAATTTCGTCGCTTGCAATACCGCAGTCGCCATGATTTGAGGAATCTCTCGAAACCGGAGAAGCTTGATTCAGGGTGTCGATGGGTCGTTCTTTGAAGAAACGGGTTATGTTGCGCCCGTCCTTTTTCGCTTGATACATCGCCATGTCGGCCCGCTTGAGGATTTCTTCTTGGCCGGATTCGTTGCCGAAGAAGAGCGCCACACCGGTACTGGACGTACAACGATGTTCCACTGCGGCCTCTGCCTCGCCCCCTTGCCTACTCAGCAAATACGGCTCGGCGAGAGCGGATCGAATTTTTCCGGCTACCATGCCGGCCCTCGCTGTCGCTAGCGTTTTATCCGCATCCAACTCGCCGAGCATCACCACGAACTCGTCGCCACCGAAACGCGCGACTGTGTCCGATTCACGCACGCAACGAGTGAGTCGATGCGCCACCTCGATCAGGAGCAAATCGCCCACATCGTGCCCGTATCTATCGTTAAGCGGCTTGAAATTGTCCAAATCCAGAAACATCACGGCACCGAAACGACCGCTGCGTTTGCCGGCGGCCATCGCCTGTCCCAGGCGGTCGATCAGCAGACGGCGGTTGGGAATTTTGGTCAGGGTGTCGTGGAAGGCAAAGTTGCGAACCTGTGCCTCGGCGTTCTTACGCTCGGTGATGTCCGCCGTTATGCCCATCAGTTTTTTGACGTCACCGTTTTTGTTCTTGATGGGAACAAAGCACGATTCGTAAATTTGCCCTCGCGGCCCGCTTCCCTTAAACTCGAAGTGGCTGGTTTCACCGGCATACGCCCCGGCGAGCAATTCCCCTATGCGGTCCCGATCTGCAGGGTCGACCGAGTCCAGGTATAAAGTTCCTTGTACCTCGCCTTCCTCTTTGGCTCCTTGCATGAAAAGACCCGCCCGGTTCATGGAGGTTGTCCTGCCGTCCAGGTCTATCTCGTGAATGCTCACGGGAGAGTTCTCGACAAGCAAGCGATGACGGTTTTCGCTCTCGCGCAAGTCCCTGGTAATTTTCTCTGTTTCCAGTCGTGCGGCTTCCAGTTGTTCGGTGCGGTTGCGCACCTGGGCCTCAAGAGTAATCGCCGTCTGGAAAAGATTGAAGTCCGACTGCTGAATTGAGGTGTTGCGTTCGGCGCGGTCCATCAATGCCTTGATGATCTTGTTGAGACGCGCAATCTCGGCAGGCAAGGCCTGCTCGATAGGCCCCGTCCGGTCAGCCATCGTGCCCCCCCCTATCCTCCTCCCGAGCGGAGCCGATGGCACATCCGGTGAGGGTCTGGTTTACGTGCACCCCTTGGAACTGCTCGCCGTAGCAGCTGAAACCGATGGTGTTGTTGCGACTGAAAATCTCCCCGACGCGATCCTTCAAGCCTTTCTGGGAGATTTCCAGATTGCGCAGGACGCAGTCGCAGCCGAAAACGAGTTGCGGCGGTCCGATTTCCTCCCGGATCTTGTCGAAAGCCCGCTCCAGATTATTTACCAGATCCACGCCGTGCGCCGACCTGAGCACCAACCCCTCCTCGATGGCGCAATAGAAGGTAAGGCTGCCGTCGGCGTTGGCCTTTTGGATAGAGCGCACGTAGTCGGTACCGTCCAGCATCACCACGACGGGCGAGGCGGCGAAGCGCATGGAATTGAGCTCCTGCACCTCGACACCCACCAGCCGGGCATACTCCGCGGCGGCGGGGAGCCCGTTGATCTCGTTGACGATGCGCCTGGCGGGATCGGCTTCAGTGACGACCAGCCTTTCTTCGGTGGAGACAAAATGCTGGGTCTTGAATATCGTGAAAGGCAGGGCGGTATTGATCAGGGTCAATACGACGCTGTCGGTATGGAAGCGGCCGTCGCCGAAAACGTGGGTCCCGGCAAATTTCAGGTCGTCGCCCGCAGAACCGCCGAACATCGGCATTTTGCCCAGCGCGTAATGCAACGCATTTGCCACCGGCTCCTCGCGTACGGACAGACCGTCGATCAGCATGAATCCGAAGCTGTTGTCCGGGCCCGCCTGAGGGGCTCTGCCTTCAAGTTGCTGCAACAGGGTTTGGGCAAAATCGTGCCCCCTGGCGATGCCGAAACCGCTCAAACAATCCAGCACTCCGCTGACGGCTACGAAACCGCCTGCCGGAAAGCTCGCCCCCGACAGGCTGTGCGAGCGATAACCGGTGGTTCCGATTTCCCCGGCCGTGGTACACCCCACTACCCGAACTCCGGCAAAAAGGCGGTTCATTTCCGCAGCCAGCGCTTCCAAGTCGTATTCGCTGGAGCAGAAAAAGACCACCAACTCCGTGCTCGGTTGCGCCACCTCCGCATGAAATTCCTCGACCGCCCGGCGTGCCTCCGTTGCACACGATTGCGCCGTGCGAATTTTCCGAATGCTCATTTGGTGCCTCCGTCTGGATGCCGATACGATTTCGCAACTTCCTGCATTATGAAAGCCTCAAGGTAAAATCGCTCAATCGCCTTGTCGGTGCTCCACCTGCAGCTCCAGTGAAAGTTTTTATGCATTCTTGAGGCGTACTATTGCTGCAGGAAAAACTATGCTTGATGACATCTTACTCTCGCCGTTATATCTAGTATATGTTTTTCAAGTTGATTTCATTTAACCGTCACGGGGGTTTTCCGGGTCGGGACAAGGTGAAACAGGGGGACGCCCCCGTTCTAAAGTCACTGTGGGGCCGTATGATTGCATGCGCACCTTGTCAGGTGGAACGAGAAAAAGTTATCCGCCCCCTGCCCCATCTAGGAGCAGGGGGCTATTTTTTGTGCCGGAGGTGTGCAGGCAGAGACATAGTCGATTCCTGGCCCTTCCGAACGGTTGGGGCAATGATCGATGTAGACGGTACCGGAAAAGGACCGGAGAGACCGGAGCAGTCAAGTCCAGAAGGCGTGCCGTCGGTGGAGAAGCAAACACAGCGGGTTGGGGGGCGACAGGGGGGGCGAGGGGGCGGAAACGAAACTTTCCGAGGTGAGGAAAGGAACATTCTTCGCGGACCGGAAAGGGACCGGAGGGAAAAGAAAAAAGGCCCTTGGCGTGAGCCAAAGGCCGTGATTTTTATGTTCGGAATGGGAGGGTCAGAGCTCCGGTTCGCTGCTCCCGAAGCAGGTGCGGTAACTCGTGCTTTCCTCTTGTGCTGGTGAGGACCCAGTTTTGATCACCGGCGGCGTGGCTCTGAGCAAAACCATTTACTCTTTTCAGCTTCAATAGCCTGAGAAACGCGCGCACGGTAAGAAAAAATTTCTTGGGGCTTGGATTGGGGGATGAGTTCTCCGCGCCCACATGAAGAGCATTTGAGAACAGCGAAAGCCTCAATAATTGAAACGTCCATTGCCCCTCCGCATTTGCATGACATTTTTCTACTTCCTAATGGGAAGGGTGACTATCCACCCCTGAAAATTTATTACTGGTCGTCAGTCTAAACTGCACGTTTCAGGCTAATGCTTTAACGGAAAAAAAGAATATATAGTAGCGCTTAACATTTGTCAAAACAAATTTAAAAAAATTAAAAAAAATTTCGAGATATTCAATACTGGTCTAAGAAGTATCCTCGCCTAAAATGACTTTAAGCCTTTAGATGAATTGGCGGTCAAGTGATTGCGTAAGGCTGACATCCATCTCTACTGCTCACGACATCCTGGCCGCAACGGCCTCTTTGCTGTTCCTCGCTTAGCCCTCCTCGATCGCTACCGCCTGTTTTTCGCGGGCAAATGCCGATCAGCCTTCTTACCGACTTTGTCAGTGTAAAAACGAACCATCTAGGTTAAAATTAATTAGTGTTGGCGCCCAAAACCGCTTGATGGGTGCCTGGTCGAACAGCTTTCTGCGGAAAGATTGGGCAGATGGGCAAGCGTGCGGGTGCTTGACAGCAATCTGGAGCATTATACACTAGACAAGTTGTAAGCATGCGATTTTTAATAGTTTGACTGGGGCTGCATCGCCTAATCGAGTAAAGTCAAGGGCATTGCCATGGATGGCCAGCAGAGCGGCCGTATTCACCCAACAACTGGAAAAAGTCGAGCACAACACACTTAAGACCAGGAGGTCTACCATGAAATCCGGCGCGAAGGACCAGGCAAAGGGCACGATGCGTGAGGCGAAGGGCAAGGTGAAAGAGACTACCGGCAAAATCGTCCAGAGCACTTCGATGGAGAGCCAAGGCAAAGCAGAAAAAATAGCTGGCAAGGTGCAGAAAAATGTAGGGAAGGCAGAGAGGGAACTGGAAAAGAAGTAGGCTGCGGAAGACCTGAGCCGTCGGACCAGTTGCTGAAAGTCCAGGTGGCACGCCACCCACGGAAACAAAGGGGCTAGGTACTAAGTCAGGTTCTCTGTTGGCTGTTAAGTGGTGGCTGCGGTCGCTCTGCTGTTGATCGATGGCTGACGGAAACAGGAGGGTCCGGCTTGGCGCCGGGTATGCGAGGGTGGCTAGAGGAGATAGAAACTATATCCGTCAAAATAAAGGGAGGTGTGTCCTGTCATGCCTTTGATACAGGTAATTCTGGTTCTCATTGTCGTCGGTGTGCTGCTTTGGCTGGTCAATACCTACATCCCGATGGCGGGTTCCATCAAATCGATTCTTAATGCGGTTGTGGTAATTCTGGTGGTCCTGTGGCTCCTCAACGTATTTGGGCTTCTGGATAATCTCTCCAGGATTAGGGTAGGTAAGTGATACCGCCATCGGTGTCAGCTACCGGTAGCGGAAAAGCAAACATGGGCTGGTCCGCCTGCTCTGTTTAAAGCCGGCAATCAAACGGCCCGAAAGGAGGACGACATGCTGTGGACAATCGTTGTTATTCTGCTGGTCTTGTGGTTGCTTGGACTTGTTAGCAGTTACACCATGGGAGGATTCCTTCATCTCCTGCTGGTGATAGCGGTGATCATCGTCATCATTAACCTTGTTCAGGGGAGACGATCCTTGTAGGCGATCCCCGGCAGAAAGGATTGAATGGCATTTTGAAGACAACTCTTCAGTATGCTCTTAAGCAGGAAAAAGGTAGAAATTATGAAGAGGATACTTATAGCAATAGTCTTTGCAGTAGTGACTGTTATGCCCTGTTTTGCCGCGGATGTGCCGTCGGCCGGCAACGCCGGGACGATGAAGCAGCCGATGCAGAAGCATCCGGAGATGAAGCAGGAGATGATGAACAGCCCCCAGCATCTGCTGATGATGGCGTACCACAACAACGTGGTCACCTTTGGCCATGTTCTCAATGAGATGGCAGAACAGGGTCAAACGGTGCCAGTTGATTTCGCTCGAACGGCCATTGCCGAGATGAGGCGCGGCACCGAAGGGATAGAAAAGTACCGCGCTCAGACCATGCGCAACCTGCCGGCGGACATGAAGGGGGCGCGCGACGTGCACAGGGTAATGGATCAGCATCTGGCGAAGGTGAAAACCAACCTGAGGCAGTTGGAGGCTCTGGCAAAAAGTGACCGCATCCAGTCTCAGGAGGTCATCAAGCATCTTCAGTTGATATTCGAAGGGTGCGAGGAGGGGATGGATTGCGACATGGGGCACGGCAAAACGCATCATTACGGAGCACCGATGCATGGCCCTGGATACCCCGAATACCAGGACACTGACGACGAGACGGACATAGATGACGTGGATCAAACAGATAGATGAGATCGATGAGCTGAGTGGCACTTTCACCGAAGCAGTTTTGGTTTGTACATAAAGGCTGGTTGGATGGCGATCAATATCGATAGCCCGTTCCTTCCAGCCTGACGTTTTTTGGAGGTCGATAAAAAACTGAGCTTGAAGGCGAGTTGCTCCGCATCAAGGGATCTAGCCGACGCGCCCCAACTGCCGCGCTTGTTGTTTCCCGCGGGGATTCTGCAGAAAGTTTGCCTTTTGCTTGAGGAGGACCGTCATCCCCTTGACGGGGAGCGGCCGGCTGAAGTAAAAGCCTTGGGCCTCCTGGCTTCCTTCTGCCTGAAGCCAGGCGAGCTGTGAACAATTCTCCACCCCTTCCGCAATCACCTTTAGCTGCATGCTGCGCCCTATGCTGATTACGGCCCGCACAACGGCCGCATTATCGGGATCGCCAGCTATGTTGCGTGTAAAGGACTGGTCGATCTTCAGCTTGTCGACCGGGAGTTTCTTCAAGTAACTCAAACTGGAATACCCGATGCCGAAATCGTCGATGGATAGCTGCAGTCCAAGGGCCTTCATGGCGGCCATGCTACCCAGGACCTTCTGCGGATCGCTCATCAGAGTGGCCTCGGTCAGCTCCAGTTCCAGGCACTCTGGGGCAATCCCTGTCTCCCCGAGGGCCGTCTCGATGGTCTCCTCAAAGTCGCGGTGCTGGAAAAAACTGGCGGAAAGATTGACTGCCACTGCAATGGATTCGATGTCCTGTTGCTGCCACTGCTGAATCTGCCGGCAGACGGTGAGGATGGTCCATTTGCTGATGGGCGTAAGAAGTCCGCTCTCCTCGGCGATGTTGATAAAAGTTTCCGGGTAGATCAATCCCCGGGTTGGGTGTTGCCAGCGGATCAACGCCTCCATGCCGCTGAATTTACCGGTGACCAGATCGACCTTGGGCTGGTAGTGCAGCACGAACTCGTTTCGCTCAAGGGCCCGGCGCAACTCGACCTCGACGGCGAACCGCTCATGGGCTATTTCATTAAGTTTATGGCTAAAGAACTGGAAATTTCTGCCGCCTGATTTCTTGGCATGGTACATGGCGATGTCGGCATTCTTTATCAGGGTCAGATAGTCATGACCGTCCTCCGGATAGAGGCTTATGCCGATGCTGGTATTGACCGTGACGTTGCTGTCCTCTACGGTGAAGCCATTGGTGATGATCTTCTCTGCTACGATGGTAGTTTCGGCGACCCCGCAATCCCAAAGTACGACGACAAATTCGTCACCGCCAAGTCGCGATACCAGATCACATGAACGCGTGCAGTAGCTAAGCCGTCTGGCAACCGACTGGAGCAACCGGTCGCCTACGTCGTGCCCCAGGGAGTCGTTTACCTGCTTGAACCCGTCGATGTCAAGAAAGAGCAAGGCAATGCTTCTCTTAGCCTTTTGGGCCACAGAAAGAATCTGTTCTATTCTGGCGTACAGCGTGCTGCGGTTAGGCAGTTTGGTGAGAGGGTCATGGTGGGCGAGAAAGAAGATGTTTTCCTCTGCCTGCTTTAGATCGGTGATGTCGAGAATGAAGCCGTCCAGCCGGGAAATGGTGCGGGTTTGACCGGTCCCGACCCTCTGTACGGCGCAGTTGTTGAGTATCCAGCGCTCGGCTCCGTTTTTGTGCATTATGCGGTGCCGTATCGGTTCCTGATCCTTGCCGGCGAAAATATCCTCCAGAAAGCTCATTACCCGGCCGCGGTCCTCCTCGTGTATCATGGTGAACCACAATAGCGGATCCTGATAATACTCCTCAGGCGCATAGCCCGTGATTTCGAGGCATTTGGGGCTGTGGTAGATCGATTTGATCTCGCCGTCCTCAAAGCGTACGCTGTAGACGTATTCGTTGATGTTGCTGACTATGGTACGGCACTGTTCCTCGCTTTTGAGCAGTGCCTCTTCCGCTTGTCTGCGCACGGTGATGTCGCGTATGTTGTACTGGAGCACCCTTGTTTGGTCGACCTGATAGCTGTTGCTGACGATTTCAACGGCCAGGCAACGACCGTCTTGCGTTACCAGCGGCAGATCCTGAACGTGCAGATAATCTCTGTGCAGCAGCGCGTCGAAGTCCGCCTTCGTGCTCGCAATACCTGCGAAAATTCCGATCTCCCACAGTCTCCTTCCCAGGAACTCCTTGCGCGGGTAGCCGAGCATCTCGACCAGGAAAGGGTTCACCTCGGTTACTTCTCCGGTATCCGCTTCGACGATCATTATGCCGTCTTTGGCAGTCTCGAAGAGTCTGCGGTAGCGGGTTTCCGAAACCAGCAGCGCTTCTTCGGACCGCTTGCGATCGGAGATGTCCAGAATTGCCAGCCGGAACTCAAGGCCTGAGTTGCACGATACCGCCTCGATTCGTACAAAAAGCGGCTTCAGATCTTTTCCGAACAGTGTCAATTCGCAGGACCCTTTGCACCCGTTTGTAGATATTCTGGCGATCAGGGTATCCAGGGCCGGTCGGGTTTTTTCGCAGACAAGACGCGCGAACGGCCGGCCGATCAGCAGGGAGCGCTCCGTCTCGAGCAGGTTTGCCCCTGTCAGGTTCACTGCGCAGATGACCCCGGCGGTGTCGAGGGTGAAATACCCGACCGGGGCGAACTCATACAGGTCCGTGTACATCCCCAAGGCTGCCGCCGGATCGTCGCAGGGTTCAGGGGGCTCTGTATGCTGTGCCCGTCCCAACTTTCGGCAGATTTCAGATTCCTGCGTCCGTGTGACGGGCTCCTCCGTCGAATTTTCGGCGTGGGAGTCGTACTGCTTTTCCGATAGGGCTAAGGATGCACCATCATTGATATTCATAGTATCCTCGGGGAGTTTCGGGTAGCCGGCCTCCCTGTCTGCGGAGTGATTTGAAATTCTTCGCCCAGCTTTAACCGCGGACGTTGCTGAAAATGATAGCTCATTTCGGTAGCAACTGCACCCATATTATAAAAGCAGAAAGGTAACGCAGAATTTGCAAAGGGGGAGGGAGTTGGAAATTCCGGGGGGCTGTCTGCAAGACAACAGCTTCTTTGGCAAGTCGACTGTATCTGAGTTTCCGTCCGGAAAGAGTGCTTTTCCGCCCTGGCGGCGTCAACCTTCAGGCTTGCGTGGCTGGCCCTCCTAAAGGGCGACTATCTTTGACGAAGGCGTTTCAGGAAGGAATTGTTCAGTAGATAATTGGGGCACTGAATGACGAGAGGAGGTGTCATAGGCAAAATTTTACTATTTGGGCGGCATAGCTCGAGTGCATCAGCTAATAGAAAACTGTTGTTTGACACGGCATGATGGTAAAATATAACCTGATTGGCGCTAATCTTCCGCAAAGGGGATTAGCGTACTGACTTGCGACATACTCTGTCACAGCCGCATGTTACTTTTCACGGCAATAAACCTGTAAAGGAGACCGTCGTGAAAAACCAAATCCAGCTTCAGGAAGGGTTAAGCCTGAGCCAGTTCTTCGATAGATACGGCACGGAAGAACAATGCCAGGCCGTTGTTGAGCAATACCGTTGGCCAGATGGATTCAACTGTCACAAATGCGGCCACAACGCGGCATATGTCTACTTCCGTAAAGCCGTCAAGGTTTTTCAGTGCCAAAGCTGTCGGGCCCAAGCCACACTGACTGAAGGAACGATCTTTCATTCCACTAAACTGTCCCTGAAGATCTGGTTTCAATCGATATTCTTCGTCACGCAGAACAAAAACCATGTCTCCGCCCTGGAACTGAAGCGCCATTTAGGCGTCTGCTACAGGACGGCATGGCGGGTCAAACAGAAGCTCATGCAGGTCATGTATGAGCGCGAAAGAACGACAGTTTTATCTGGACGAGTCGAAATCGACGACGCTTACCTCGGCGGTAAAAACCCAGGTGGTAAAGCAGGCCGCGGGTCCGAGAACAAGTCTCCTTTCATCGCCGCTGTCCAGACGAACAAGAACGGGAATCCGGTCTATGCCATCTTTTCTCCGGTGAAGGCCTTTACCCTTACTGATGTGGGAGCCTGGGCGAAAAGCTCGTTATCTCCGCGTACTACCGTTGTTTCCGATGGACTTGCTTGCTTCAATGCCGTGACTGAAGCCGGGTGTGAGCACCAGAAAGAGGTAGTCGGCAAGAAGCGTAAAAGCACGGAAATGGCCTGCTTTACCTGGGTAAATACAGTTCTTGGTAACCTCAAGACGGCGATCGCCGGGACCTACCATGCATTCGATTTCGACAAGTACGGGTACCGATATCTTGGCGAACATCAGTACCGCTTCAACCGCCGCTTTGATTTGGCGGCCATGTTTAAACGCCTTTGCTCGGCATCGGCGAAAACAGGAAAGAGATCTGAAATATGGCTCAGATTGGCGCTTGCGGAAGATTAGCGCCAATCAGGAAATATAATGCGTAATATCAGAAAAGAACCCCACCCTAGTATTTGAATACGAGTTTCGGACTGGTAACTGTGGCACTGCAACCTGTACAGAGGAAAAACCGATCACTGTTGACGAATGTACATCCGGCTGACTGGGTATACCCCGAGCATTGGCAAGACCATCCTTCCCTATCCGACCCGGGAGAAGCGATCAAGAAGCTGGCTGCCGCCTATAACCGCAGCCGCCTGACCCCTCTGGTCAAGAGGAGGATGCTGGCCGCCTGGCTCCGCTGGCAAAGTGATTAGCCTCTTTTGGTGTCTTTGCGGCGTTGCCTGACCAATTAGATTTTCATCTGGAGTTCCTGCACTATGTTAAAGAAAGTTTTTCTGTTGCTCTCCGCCTTGCTGGTGGTCGGGTTCTTCTTCTACTTTGACCTTTCGAGCTATCTGACCATCGAGGCGCTGAAGGCGAACCGCCAGTCGCTTGCCGAATACTATGCCGAGCACAAGGTGCTGACGGTGGCCGGGTTCATGGCGCTCTACATCTTGCAGACCACGCTGTCACTACCCGGGGCGGCCATCCTTTCGCTGGCGGCCGGCGCCATTTTCGGCGCCATGCTGGGTACCTTCTCTGCCGTCATCGCTGCCACCATCGGCGCCACCCTTGCTTTCCTGGTGACGCGCTACCTGCTGCGCGATGCCATCCTGAACAGGTTCGGCCCGAAGCTAGAAGGACTCAACCGGGAGTTGGAGGCCCGCGGGTTCAACTACCTGCTCTTTCTCCGCCTGGTGCCGCTGTTCCCATTTTTCCTGATCAACCTGGCCGCAGGCCTTACTCGTCTGCCGCTTCGGACCTTCGTGCTCGGCACCTTGATCGGCATCATCCCGGGCGGCTTCGTCTTTGTGAATGCCGGGGCAAGTCTTGCCGGCATCAACTCGCTTCAGGATGTCGCTTCTCCGCGGGTGCTTGGCTCCTTCGCGCTTTTGGGGCTGTTCGCTTTGGCGCCGGTGGTCTACGGAAAACTGAAGAAGCAGGCTTCTGCGCCGTGAGAGGGGCGAGTGAGGGCGCTTTCTCCGGGTAGAGCTTTTCTTGATGGGTAGTTCCTTCACCCGCCCTTCGGGCACTCCCGGAGGGCGAGGGTGATGGAAAGTGCCGTCGAACAGTTGCTGGTAGCCTGGAACGGCTTGTAGCCCTGCGTTTTTGACATCGGATAAGGGTGCGTATAAACTCTGTAAATTGTCGCCGCTACCGGGAAAAGGGTATTGACCATGCCAGAGGATGTGATTGCCACTTTCGAGGTCCGTCGCTTGGCCATTCTCGATGAGACGGGCCATGCCGACGAAGCGCTCATGCCGCCGCTCACCGAGGCGGAAATCTGGCGCATGTACGAGGCCATGGTGCTTGCCCGCACTTTCGACGAGCGCGCCGTGGCCCTGCAACGGGAGGGACGTCTCGGTACCTATCCGCCCATAATGGGACAGGAGGCGGCCCAGGTGGGAAGTGCCTTTGCGATATCCGGCTCCGACTGGATCTTCCCATCCTTTCGCGAGATGGGAGTGCACCTGACCTTGGGGTATCCCATCGCGCAGCTTTTCCAATACTGGACTGGCGACGAACGTGCGCAAAAGGCGCCGCCGCAATTCAACATCTTTCCCTTCTGTGTCGCGGTCGGCAGCCAGATTCCCCAGGCGGTGGGTGCTGCTCTGGCCGCCCGTTACCGGCGGGACCCGATTGCAGTCATCACCTATTTCGGCGACGGCGCCACCTCCAAAGGTGACTTCCATGAAGGGCTCAACATGGCGGGGGTGCTCCGGCTCCCGGTGGTCTTCATCTGCCAGAACAACCAGTGGGCCATCTCGGTACCTCTTAAGAACCAGACTGCCTCAGCCTCACTGGCGCAAAAAGCGATTGCTTACGGGTTCGAAGGTGTGCAGGTGGACGGAAACGATCCCTTTGCCGTTTACCGTGCTACGCGGCAGGCGCTTGACAAGGCGCGTAGCGGCGCCGGCCCCACCTTCGTCGAGTGCCTCACCTACCGGATGGCCGACCACACGACGGCGGACGATGCCGGTCGCTATCGTTCCGCCGAGGAGGTGGCGGCCTGGCAGGCGAGGGACCCGATTCTGAGGCTGGAGCGTTTCCTTGCCGCCCGCGGAAACTGGGACGCGGAGAAGGGAAGCGAGGTGAAGGCGCGCTGCACCGGAATCATTGACACGGCAGTGCAGCAGATGGAGGCCATCGCGCCGCCTGCCGGCTCTGAGTTGTTCGACGAGACGGTGGCGACCTTGAGCCCGCGTCAGGCCGGGCAAAGGAAGGGACGCTGACATGGCGCAACTGAACATGGTGCAGGCTATCAACCAGGCGCTGAGCGAGGAGATGGAGCGCGACGACCGTGTCGTACTCCTGGGTGAGGACGTCGGGCGCGACGGCGGCGTGTTCCGGGTTACCGAGGGGCTGCAGGAGCGGTTCGGAGCCGAACGGGTGCTGGATACACCGCTTTCCGAATCCGCCATCATGGGGGCTGCCATCGGCATGGCTGCCTACGGGCTGCGGCCGGTGCCGGAGATCCAGTTCATGGGGTTCACCTACTCCGCATTCGAGCAACTTTTCGCCCATGCCGCGCGCCTGCGTTCACGCTCCCGCGGGCGTTTCAGCTGTCCGCTGGTGGTACGGACCCCGTACGGCGGTGGTATCAAGGCGCCCGAGCTGCACGAGGAGAGCACGGAGGCGATTTACTGCCAGATTCCCGGGCTTAAGGTGGTGGTGCCGTCCGGTCCTTACAGCGCCAAGGGGCTGCTCCTCGCCGCACTGCGCGACCCGGACCCGGTGCTTTTCCTGGAGCCTACCCGGCTTTACCGCATGCTTCGTGAGGAGGTCCCGGAGGGAGAATACCTTCTGGAGCTAGGCCGGGCCCGAACGGCGCGCGTCGGGGGGGCAGTGACAGTCATCGCCTGGGGAAGCATGCTGGAGCGGGTGCTTAAGTCGGTGGGGGATTACGACGCCGAGGTGATCGACCTGCTCACCCTCAGCCCGTTCGATATCGAGGCAGTAGTCACTTCTGTGCAGAAAACCGGCCGGGCGGTTATCGTTCACGAGGCGGCGAAGACCTGCGGGCTCGGAGCAGAAATATCGGCAACCATTGCCGAGCAGGCGATGCTTTACCTGCGGGCGCCGATTTTAAGGGTGACGGCCCCCGATGTACCGGTCCCCCTGGCAAAGCTCATCGACCATTATCTTCCAAGCAGTGAACAGATACGGGCCGCACTGGACGAGGTGCTGCAGTACTGAAGGTGACTCTTGCTCGCGTCAGCAGTGCCGCTCCTGCCAGGGTGAGCATTCCCCCCGGTTCCTTCGTGACCTCTCTGTGGTGATGCTTATAGCTGGTGAAGGACTTTTCGTTAATCGTTTTAAAACAGCAAGGGGCACCTGTCATGACTTTCGAGTTCAAGCTCCCCGATCTGGGGGAAGGGATTGCCGAGGTGGAGTTGCGCAAGTGGCTGGTGTCGGAAGGGGCACGGATCGCCGAGCACCAGCCCCTTTTGGAGGTGGAGACGGACAAGGCTGTGGTAGAGGTCCCCGCGCCGCGAGCCGGCTTCGTCGCACGTCTTCATCGGCAGGAAGGCGAGACGGTCAGGGTCGGCGAGACGCTGCTCAGCATAGCTGAAGCCGGAGCAGATGTCGCAGAGCGCCCCCCTTCGGTTGGGATCGTCGGCTCGCTTCCCGAGGCCGAGGACGCAGATCGCTCTGCCCCTCCAGAGGATTTCGGCCGGCTCGCCACCCCGATGGTCCGAAAGCTCGCACGGGAGAGGGGTGTCAACCTGAGCAGCATCCGGGGGAGCGGCCCGCGCGGCTGCATTACGCCGGAGGATCTGGATCGGATCGCACCCGCCGCCATTAGCCAAAGGGCGCCTTCGGAAACAGAGGAGACCCTGCCGCTGCGAGGTCTGCGGCGCACCATTGCCCGCAACGTGCTGGCCTCCCAGCGGGCCACCGCCTTTGTCACCAGCATGGAAGAGGCCGACATCACCGAGATCTGGGAGATGCGCGTGCGCGAGCAGGGCGAGGTCGAGTCCCGCGGAACGCACCTGACCTTCCTGCCGTTTTTCATCAAGGCCACGCAGCACGCACTCCTGGAACACCCGCGGCTGAACGCCTCGATCGATGACGCCGCTGAGACACTCGTCCTCAAGAAGCACTATCATTTCGGCATCGCCGTGGATACGCCGGAGGGACTACTGGTTCCAGTGGTACGGGATGTCGACAAAAAGAGCATCATCGAGCTGGCAGCATCGATCCAGGAACTGGGTCAAAAGGCGCGCGCCCGGAGCATTTCTCTGGAGGAACTGCGCGGAAGCAGTTTTACCCTCACTAATTACGGGCATTTCGGCGGCACCTTTGCGACTCCCATCATCAACTGGCCCGATGTGGCGATCCTTGGTTTTGGCCGTATCGTCGAGCGGCCCTGGGTTCATCGCGGCGAAATCGTGATCCGGAAGATTGTGCCGCTCTCGCTCACTTTTGACCACCGGGCCACTGACGGCGCCGATGCGGCCCGCTTTCTCGGTAAGGTGCTCCGTTACCTGGAGGACCCGGTTTTGCTGTTCATCGAAGGAGGCTGATATCTCCGGCGGCCGGTTTCACACCACCCGGCAATCAGGGGCCATGGGATCTCTGCGCGGTCAGCTTACCTTGATGCTAAGCCGCAGGCCTGTCAGGGACGGCCCGCCTGCAACCTCCTCCAGCACCAACCAGGCAATTTCAATGAAGGGGTATCTCCGAATGGCTGAACGCTCCATTTACTGCCCACGCTGCGGCCGGCTGGTCGACGGCAGGCAAACCTCCTGCGAGTGGTGCGGCGCCAAGCGCCCCGGAATATGGGCCAGGCTGGCCTCCTCGACGCGGTTGGACAAGGATGCCGACCGGCTGGTGAGTGCCATCATAGGGGCCAATGTGGTCTTTTATCTGCTTTCCTTGTCATTGAGCAGGCAGAGCGGTTTTACCGGCAATCCTCTCAGTTTTCTGTCTCCTGACCAGACGAGCCTGCTGCTGATGGGGGCCACCGGCTCGGTGCCGGTCATAAGTCTGGGCCGGTTCTGGACGCTAATCTCGGCGAGTTATCTGCATGGCGGACTTTTGCATATCTTTTTCAATATGATGGCGCTTCGTCAGATCGGGCCTTGGGTGAGCTCAGAGTTCGGGCCGAGCCGCATGTTCATCATCTACACCTTAAGCGGTGTGAGCGGTTTTGCCGCATCCTGTGCAGCCGGCGTCCCCTTCACTATAGGCGCGTCAGCCTCGGTCTGCGGCTTGATCGGGGCACTGTACTTCTTTGGCAAGAGCCGCGGCGGCAATTACGGCCAGGCCGTCACCCGCGAGGTGAGCGGCTGGCTGATCAGTCTCGTCCTGCTGGGGCTGGTCATGCCGGGGATCAACAACTGGGGGCACGGCGGCGGAATCGTGGGCGGCGTTATGTTCGGAAAGCTTCTGGGTTACCGGGAGCGCCACCCGGAAACCGCCGGCCACCGCCTGCTCGCGCTTCTCTGTATCCTGGCCACGGTCATGATCCTCCTCCCGGTTGGCTACCTGTCCCTCGCCAGCTGGCGCCGCTGATTCGATGCCTCCTTTTTTGGTGATGTCCTCCGGTAGCATGCTCTCCCCTTCTCCCCGCTGCACACGAACCCGGCCGGCAGCAGCCGGCCTTCCCCCTCGTAGAAAAATGACGGGCGCAGGCTCGCGATTGCAGAGCCTCTCACCATTGCCATCAGCTTACCAACAGGCTGCACAGCTGCTACCCCGGGTTTCATGGTGTGCAATGCAGCGGCGGCTTGCCACATACCAGCTCTTTAAATGAATCACCACCTGCTTTTCCACTATTTGCCAACTTGGTTATCAAAGGTATAATCATATCTTCCAAATAAATTAACCTAGCCTAATGCGTGTGGCCCGCCACACCCACTTTCTGGGATATTGGGAAGCATTGAGCATCGACGCCCGCAAGGCCATCAACCACAAAAAAGGAGGTCATTCATGAAGGGAAACGAGAGGGTCATTGAGCAACTGAATGTGCGCTTGGCCGAAGAATTAACTGCGACCAACCAATACATGGTCCATGCGGAGATGTGCGAAAACTGGGGATACAAAAGGCTCCACTCTATGATACGGGAGCGGGCCATAGTTGAGATGAAGCATGCGGAAAAACTGATCGAACGCATACTGTTTCTGGAGGGAAGGCCGATTGTCAGCAGGCTAGACCCCATTCATATCGGAGCCGAGGTTCCGAAGATGCACGAGTTCGATCATGCCTCTGAAGAAACCGCCATCCGCGGCTACAACGAAAGCATCCGTATTGCGGTGGAAATGGGGGATAACGGCACTCGGGAACTGCTGCAGTCAATTCTGACCCAGGAGGAGGCACACATAGACGATATAGAAGCTCAACTCGACCAGATGTCGCAGATGGGAGTGCAGAACTATCTGGTGGACCAGGTAGGGTAACTACCCGCCCCGCACCCTCGGGCCGGGCTGTTCTTCTTCTGAAAAATCTGCAGCTGCGGCCAAAAGAGCGCAAGGAGTTTTCTCCTTTGCGCTCTTTTGATCCTCGATGTCAAACTCTTCCCTGCGACATATTCAACCGCCACTTACCTGTTTCTCCAACTCGGCAAGCCGCACCCTGAGGGCTTTTTCCTTCTGCCAGCGGTCTGTCACCTCCCTGACAACCGCGGCGGTCCCGGTTATTTCGCCTGCGCCGTCCCTGATGATCGTCATGGAAAATTCTGTGGAGATGCGCGCTCCGTCCTTGCGAATGGCCGGCGCCGCAAGTAACTCCTTCGCGTATCGCGTAATTCCTGTCTCCATTACCTTGAAATACCCCTCCCAATGGCGGGCACGCTGGGCTTCCGGAATGAAGATATCCAGTGACTGGCCGATAGCTTCCTCGGCGCTGAAACCGAGCATCTGTTCAGCCCCCGAATTCCAGAGGCGTATGGTGCCGCTTCGGTCGGAATAGATGATTGCGTCGTGGCACGCCTGCACTATTTGCCGGCATTGTTCCTCATGGGATAACTCGTTCATGACCGCCTCCTGATTGATAGTGATGAATCATACCACGACGCAGGCTGGTGACTTTTGATCAAGATCAAGCTGCACGTCTGAGCCAATGTTTTATTTCCGATAGGAGCCGATTTTGCATCGACCAAGCCGGGCTCTCCCCCAAAATCCAGACGGCGAAGTCTCAAGCCCTGGCCGCCGTCAGAAAATCTCGTATTGTCTCTGCCAGCTATTTTTATTGCCTGTTCCCGTTTAAATTCGGCTTGATATGCTCTGACGCCACAGCATTGTGGCTGCATTAATTCGGTGGACAAATTATAATATGCATCCGGGGTGAAGTTGCAGCTAAAGTACAGCGATACAATGCCGATAATATCCACACACAGAACGCTGTACTGAAAGTAACGACCCTCGGGAGGCCTGATGTTCAAAAACAAGCTTATGCACAAGATCCTGGCGATAATCGGAGCCACACTTTTTGTCGGGATCACCGTCGTAGGGCTGCTGGCTCTCTGGCTTCAGTACCAGGCGAGCATGGATTTGCAGATGAAAAACAGCCGCACCATGTCGACTGTCATCGTCAACGAGATCTCCGAATTCATGATGAAGGACGATTCCAAAGCCGTCACCAACCTCGCCAAGGTCGCCAAGGAGCAGAATTTCGGCTTCGACCTCAAAATCTACAGCATGGACGGAAAAGACACCTCCTCGCAAGAGGCTGCGGCCAACCCCGAGGTTCTCAAAGCCCTTGCCGCCGGCCAGCAGGTCGAGACGCGGCAGGTGGAGAACGGCCTGCATACGCTACGTGCAGTCGTGCCGCTTGCCAACGAGGAGCGCTGCAAGCAGTGCCATGACGCGGCCGACAAGTACCTGGGGGCCATACTGCTCACCTCGTCCCTGCAGGAAGGCTACCGGAGCGCGCTCAGGATGAGTTTCCTGCTGGTGCTGGCAGGTATTTCATTTTTCGTGATCATGATGGGATGCATGTACCTGTTCTTCAAGAAGACAATCATCCGGGACCTCCTGTTCTTTTCTGAAAAACTCAAGGATATAACACAGGGAGAGGGGGATCTCACCAAGGAGATACCGATACGCTCCACTGACGAGATTGGCGAACTGGCCGGACATATCAATCATCTGGTCACCAAGCTGCGGGAAACGATAACTGTCCTCTACCAGCTCGCCGAAAATATCTCCATCTCGCTTTGCCAGGTCTCGAATCGCACGGTGAAGACGGTTGTCTCTGCCTCTGATCAGAAGGACCGCTCGCAATCAGTCGCGGTGGCGGCCGAAGAGATGGCGGCTACGCTAAACGTGGTCGCGGGCAATACGCATCAGGCCGCAGGATTTTCCGCCCAGGTCGATGCAGCGGCCAGCGAAGGCATGGCCGTCGTCGATGGCGCCTGCAACAGCATCGTGATGGTGAGGGAAAACGTGGTCAACACGCTGCGTACCGTCGGCAGGCTTGAGGCGTCCTCCGCCCAGATCGGCGACATCATCAACCTTATCGAGGATATAGCGGACCAGACCAAGCTGCTGGCCCTGAACGCGGCTATTGAGGCGGCGCGTGCAGGAGAGCACGGGCGCGGGTTCGCAGTGGTGGCTGACGAGGTGAAGATGCTTTCGGAAAAGACGGCAACCTCCACCAAGGAGATCGCGAAGATCATCACCAATATCCAGATAGAGAGCCGTGAGGCTGCCAAGTCGATTGCCGAGGAGCAGGAACGGGTCGAGGATGGGGTGGCAAAATCGTCAGCCGCCCGTGAATGTCTGGAAAGGATCCTGGGGCTTGCCGGAGAGACCGCTCAACTGATCAACCAGATCGCTTCGGCAACCGAAGAGCAGAGCGCCACCACGAACGAGATCTCCGATAAAATCCACAACGTTTCGGAATCCGCCTCCAGCGTTCACCTGGACATGCTGGACAGCGAAAAGGCCTTCAGCGTCCTTACCGGCGTTGCTGAGCAGATCTTCTCCACGGTCGGCAAATTCAGCGTCGGCAACCGCCACGACAAGATGAAAGCGTGCGCCCACGACCTGAGAGACGGGTTTATAGCCGCCATCGAGAGAGGGATTGCCGAAAACAAAATCACCGCGGCTGATCTTTTTGACAGAAGCTACCGGCCGATTGCGAACACTTCGCCTCAAAAATACAACACGGCTTTTGACAAGTTCTTCGATCAGTACGTCTCTCCTCTGCAGGAGGAGATCCTCTCCAATCAAAGTACGGTGTTTTTTGCCATCTGCGTCGACGATCACGGCTATGTCGCGTGTCATAACCTGCGCTATACGAAGCCTCTGACTGGGGACGCCGAGACCGACAAGGTGAATAACAGGACGAAGAGGATATTCAACGACAAGACAGGCCTCAAGGCGGCACAGAACCCAGAGCCATTCCTGCTGCAGACCTACATGAGAGATACCGGCGAAATCATGAACGATATCTCCACGCCCATCCTTTTGAACAACAGGCATTGGGGGTGCGTGCGGGTAGGATACAAGGCGGAATAGGCGGGGGCAAAGCGAGGCAGGCCGCTAAGCAATTCTCGGTAACAAAAGAGGCCGCACCCGGAGAGGGCGCGGCCTCTTTTGTTCAGGCCCGGGGCGCGCGGCGCTTAACTTTTTCGTCTTGCCATGGCTGCTACTGCTGGCGGAAAACGTTGCCAGGCTGAGTATCAACTCCCCTGGATGCGGATTGACCAGTTGGGGGCTTTCTGTTATACAAGGATGGGAACTTTTCAATGTTATCTCATAATGGCGATAGGAGCGGTTTATGGATCGACGCAATGTAATAAGGAGGGTGCTTGCAGGAGTCGTTGCCTTGGTGGCCGTGACCTGTTTGCTGGTGGCCGGTTATATATATGGTGCTTTGCACTGGGTCTACTCTTCGGGAGAGCGGGTAGGCTATGTACAGAAGCTCTCGAAGAAGGGGTGGCTTTGCAAGACCTGGGAGGGTGAACTCACCATGTCGCCAATTCCTGGTGCCATTCCGGAGAAGTTCCTGTTTACCGTGAGAGACGAGGCCGTAGCACAGTTGCTGAACCAGGGGCTGGGCAGAAGGGTGTCGCTTAATTATGAACAGCACAAAGGGGTGCCGACTGCCTGTTTCGGGGAGACGGAATTCTACATAGTGAAGGCCAAGGCCCTCGAATAGCCTAGGGCCGGCTCTCGGCTCTCTTGCCATCATCATTATGAACCCCGCAGGTGCGGGGTCTTCCCTTTACCCCTCCACACCTGGTAATCCCCGGCTTCATACGGTGCCCGCAACGCCTCCCTGCATGGCCATCCCTTCAGTGTTATTCCTAAAGCAAAAGCCCCATGCAGGAAGAAATACATCTGACCTGCCCGTTGGGATGGGATTGAACTTTCTTGCCGGAAACTCTTTTTTACTCTTGACGGGGAAGCTGGATCAGATTAGATTGCGTACTGTATACAGCTAACCGCGGCGCTAGATGCTGCAGCGGTTGACGCTGCAAGTCTTCGCCCGCTTCCGCTAAACGCTTTCAGCACGCGTCATAAATGGCGCGTTTTTTGCCCTTGACTATCAAGTCGCCGTTAAGTAGAATCCGGTTTTAATTTTACCCGGTTGCGCTGCTATGGAGCCGCATCACAGCCGATGCTGCCGGCTGTGAGAAAATTCAATTCGTTGTTCTTATTGCGATTTTAACTGATTCCCGTGTAGACACCAAAACAAAACAGGAGGAAGAGATGTCCGATTACGGCACACTGCAAGACCGCGTAAAATGTAAGTCGCTTTTGAGCAAGGTCATGAAGCCCGAGCAGACCATAGAGTTTTTCAAGAACGGGATGAACCTCGGCTGGTCCGGCTTCACCCCCGCCGGCTACCCGAAAGTGGTGCCTATCGCCTTGGCCGAGCATGTCGAGAAGAATAACCTGCAGGGCAAGCTGAAATTCAACCTATTCATCGGTGCCTCCGTCGGTGCCGAGACAGAGGACCGCTGGGCAGTCAACGACATGATCGACCGCCGTTGGCCGTACCAGACCGGCAAGAACATCGCCGCCGGCATCAACGCCGGCCGTATCCGCATGGGCGACAAGCACCTCTCCCTCTTCGCACAGGATCTGGGCTACGGCTTCTACACGAAAGATTCCGAGTCCGGCAGGCTTGACCTCGCCATCATCGAAGTCTCCGCCATCAAGGAAGACGGCAGCCTGGTACCGACCTCTTCCTGCGGTGTCATTCCCGAAATCCTGATGATCTGCGACAGGATCATCATCGAGGTCAACACCGGCCAGCCTTCCTTCGAAGGGATCCACGACCTGCTGACTCCGGCGACCCCTCCCAACCGCCAGCCGTTCAACATCCTCACTGCCGGCTCCAGGATCGGTTCGACCTCCATTCCCTGCGATCCGAACAAGATCATCGCCGTCGTCGAGTCGAAACTGCGCGACCAGGGGCGTGCCTTCGCCGAGCAGGATGACACCTCCGAGGCGATAGCAAACCACGTCATCGAGTTTTTTACCCAGGAAGTGAAGGCCGGCCGTCTGCCGAAGAACCTGCTGCCGCTGCAGTCCGGCGTCGGTTCCATAGCCAACGCCGTGATCGGTGGACTGGCCAAAGGTCCCTTCAGCAACCTGACCGTCTACACCGAAGTGCTGCAGGACACCATGCTCGACCTATTCGACTCGGGCAAGCTCGATCATGCGTCCTCCTGCTCGCTTTCCCTGTCCGCGGACCCGGGCTTTCCGCGCTTCTTCGACAACATGGACAAGTATTTCGACAAGATCACCCTGCGTCCGCTCTCCATCTCCAACGCACCGGAGCCGATCCGTCGTTTGGGGTGCATTGCCATGAACACGCCGGTCGAGATCGACATCTATGCGCACGCCAACTCCACCCTGGTCGGCGGTACCCGCATGATCAACGGCCTGGGCGGCTCCGGCGACTTCCTGCGTAACGGCTATCTGAAGATGATGCACACCCCGTCTTCGCGCCCGAGCAAGACCGACCCGACCGGTATCTCCTGCGTCGTGCCGCACTGCTCGCACATCGACCACACCGAGCACGACCTCGACTGCGTCATCACCGAGCAGGGTCTGGCCGACCTGCGCGGAGTGGCTCCGAAGGAGCGCGCCAGGAAGATCATCGAGAAGTGCGCCCATCCCGATTACAAGGCGCAGCTCACCGAGTACCTCAACATTGCCGAGAAGGATTGCCTGGGCAGAAAGGTAGGACACGAGCCGCAGATGTGGGACCGCGCCTTCAAGATGCATCTCAATCTGGAGCGTAACGGCACCATGAAGCTGAAGAACTGGGACGTGAAGGTCGATCTCTGCGAGGACTAGTCGCCTGGATCGTGATTGAAGGATAAAAAAGGCCCCGCCGGGAAATGGCGGGGCCTTTTTTTATCTGCTGGCTGTCTCTTCGGTCGCTAGCCTCTCGCCTTCGGGTGCGCCTTGTCGTATACCTCCATCAGCCTGTCGATGCTGACGTGGGTGTATTTTTGCGTCGTTGACAGCGAGGCATGCCCGAGAAGTTCCTGTATGGCGCGCAGGTCAGCCCCTCCCTCCAGCAGGTGGGTGGCAAAGGTGTGGCGAAGGGTGTGCGGCGAAACCTTACGCATGGTGGCGATCAGCAGCATGTGCGCGTCCACGATCCTGGCGACGCTGCGGCGGGTGAGCCTTCCTCCCCGGGCGTTCAGGATCAGCGGGGAGCCGGCCGCGGGGTTCCCCCGCTCCTCCAGGTAGGCAGCCAGTGCCTCCGCGGCAAAGGAGCCGACCGGCACGATGCGCTCCTTTCCCCCCTTGCCAAGTACCCGGGCAACCCCCGCCTGAAGGTCGAGGTTCCCGACGTCCATCCCGGTCAGCTCGCTTACCCTGATGCCGCAGGAGTAGAGGGTCTCCAGCACAGCTTTATCCCTCAGGGCCGAAGCCGCGCTTCCCTGCGGCGCGCTCACCAGGGCGGTCACCTGGTCGATGTTCAGGTGAAAGGGAACCCGCTGTTCCTTCTTTGGCGTGCCGACCAGTTCGGCCGGATTCTTCTCTATACGCCCCTCGCGCAGCAGGTAGCGGAACAGTGCGCGGATGGCCGAGAGCTTTCTGCCGATCGAGCTCTTGGTAAGTCCCTTATGCAGCTTCGCCAGGTAGCGCCGGATGGACAGGTGGTCGACCTCCTGCGGGGCGTTTGCTCCTTGCTGCCCGGCGAGAAAGGCCGCGAACTGGGCGAGATCGCTCCGGTAGGCCGAGACGGTGTGGGGCGAGAGGTTGCGCTCATCCTCCAGGTATCGGCAGAATTGCTCAATTTGCTCTTTCATGCTATGAATCTAACCCAGGCCGGGTGCCTTTTACAACAGGTTTGCTTTGGGAGACGCATATGTACTTGGTCGGGGTGCAGAGGGTAGGGGAGTACGAGCGGGTGCTCGTGAAGGAGGGGCTGGTGCGCCTCCTTGAGCCCTTGGGCGGCATGGCGCGCTACGTGAAGCCCGGGGAGCGCGTGCTTATCAAGCCGAACATGCTCTCGGCAAAACCGCCGGAGGCGGCGGTCACCACCCATCCCGAGGTGCTGCGCGGGGTGATCGAACTGGTGCAGCAGGCCGGCGGGATCGCGCTGGTCGGAGATTCGCCGGGTTTCGGCAGCGCCCGTAGGGTGGCCGAGCGCTCGGGGATGCTGCGGGTCATCGAGGAGACCGGAGCGCAGTTCGTCCCCTTCATCGAGTCGGCGCCGGTTGCCGGCGCCGGCACCTTCCGCCAGTTCGAGCTGGCCCGCCCCTATCTGGAGGCGGACCGCCTGATCAATCTGCCGAAACTGAAGACCCACGAGATGATGACCGTCACCTGCTGCGTGAAGAACCTGTTCGGCGCAGTAGTCGGGACCCAAAAGGCTGCCTGGCACCTGAAGGCCGGGGCAGACAAGGAGTTATTTGCAGAGATGCTGCTGGAAGTCTACCGGCTCCGGGAGCCCGACCTGAACATCGTGGACGCCATCGTCGCCATGGAGGGAAACGGTCCGGGAAGCGGCGATCCCTGTGAGGTCGGCCTGCTTTTGGCCGGAGATAATGCGGTCGCCGTCGATCTCATTGCCGCCGAGATCGCCTCGCTGCCGAAGAAGCTCCTCTATCTGGAGAACGCGGCGCGCAGGCTGGAGCTCCCCGGCTCCGAGCGGGGGCAGATCGAATGCTGTGGTCTCTCGGTTGAGGAGGCACGCTGCCGTCCGTTCAAACTCCCTCACCTGTCCGACGTCCAGTTCGGTCTGCCGCGCTTTCTGAAGAACAGGCTGCGTAATCAGTTCACCTCACGCCCGGAGGTGATCACGAAGAAGTGCGAACTGTGCGGTGTCTGTCTGCGTGCCTGTCCGCCGGAGGCGATCCGGATCGATGGGGGGCGGCTGTGTTTCGATTACCAGCGTTGCATACGCTGTTTTTGCTGCCGGGAGCTCTGTCCTCACGCGGCGCTCAGGCTGAAAGACGGTGGTCTTCTTGCCTTAATTAAAAAAATCCCCTGCTCGTCCTGACCGTGCTCTGTGCTGTTGACAACCCGAAACCCGAGTATTACTATTGCAACATCCTCCGGGAAGCACAAGCGAGGGATTGGAATCCAACAGCGAAAAAGGAGATCACCTGAAATGTGGACAAATTTCTATATGATTCGCCCGGTAACCCGCTGCAAAGAGGGTTGCCCTAGTTGGCCCGCCGGATAAACGCGGCGGGCGTGCCCCAGAGGCCCCCTGTTAACAAGAACAGGGGGCTTTTTATTTCTCTTTCATGCAAGCCGCGTCACATCAAACGTCTCTGCTGCTCCTGTCCCGTTAGGTCCTCATTCAGAAACCTCTCCTTAAGCTGAGTCGAGCAGTATTGCCCCGTTGTCATAGCCCGGGACCGCCTCTAATGTGGCGGTCGCCGTCACTCGCCGGAGATTCTGGTGGCGCCTCTGCCGCTTCATGGGATTGTCGACTACAGTCAAAGTGCTGCCGACAACTCGCGGTGCTGGAGCCGATAAGAGCTGCAGGCGCTACGATAAACCCCTTTGAATTGACAATTAGGTAAAATTCCGTTATTCTACGGCACCTGTACGCCTGCCTGCAGGGACACTCAAGAGGTACTAAATGGACAAGGCACTCCTTTTCATACTGGCACTGCTTGCCCCCTGCAGCGCGTTTGCTGATCAACCGTCCGGTGCTTCCGGCTCCGGGCACGACTATTTACAGACCCTGCCTGCGGCTGCCGCAACCCGCATGCAGATAGCCGCCGCTATGCCCGACGCCGGGCTGTCAAGCGTCTTGGGAATCTCTTCCTCAGAGTTTCCGGAAGTTGAAGGTCCGGAAACCCAGATGGTCGAGGCGTTTGAGCTTGAGATACCTGACGTGGAACTGCCGGAATCGGACATTCCGCTTACCTTTAACAGCAAGGTCGAGTATTTCACCCGGTACTTCCAGGGCTCCGGTCGCAACTCCTTTGCCAAGTGGCTCTCCAGAAGCGAGCGATACCTTCCGATGATGAGGGCCGTGCTCAGAAGCGAAGGGCTGCCTGAAGATCTGGTTTACCTGGCCATGATCGAGAGCGGCTTCGCCCCCCATGCCTTCTCGGTGGCGAGTGCTGTCGGACCCTGGCAGTTCATGTCCGGCACAGGCAAGCGCTACGACCTCCGTATCGATCCCTGGATAGACGAGAGGCGCGACCCGCTGAAGTCGACGGTCGCGGCGGCCCTCTATCTTAAAGAACTGTACGCGCTGTTCAATAACGACTGGTACCTCGCGGCGGCCGGCTACAATGCCGGGGAAAACAAGATCCTGCGCGCCATCAACATGTACAACACCCGTGACTTCTGGGAGATCTCCAAAGGGGAGTACCTGAAGCGGGAGACCAAGGACTACGTCCCGAAACTGCTGGCAGCCGCGATCATCGCCAAGGAACCGGCCAGATACGGTTTTGCCGATGTGGCGTATCTCCCCCCCATCGAATTCGACGAGGTGAGGATTCCGTCCCGCACCGACCTGGAACTGGTGGCGAAGGCCTGCGGGGTCACTACCCAGGCCATCCGGGAACTGAACCCGGAGCTGCGCCGGTCCTGTACGCCGCCCGATTACCCGAACTACGAATTGAAGATTCCCAAAGGCTCCACTGCCCAGTTCCAGGCGGGGTATGCCAAGATCCCGGACGGCATGCGCTATGTCGAGCGGGTGAGAAGCGTACAGTACCGCGCCAAGAGAAAGGATACCCTCACCTCCATCGCCAGGCGTTTCAACACCACCCCGCAGGCGATCGCCGAACTTAACAACATCGGCAGGAGGACGCATCAACTGCGCGGACGACTGTTGAGCGTCCCGGTGCAGATCGCCTCCGCCAGCAAGCCGGCAGCGCAGCTGACTGCCAAATCCAAACAGAAGGCTCAGCAAAAGGCCGGGGGATTCAATAAGTACTACACCGTTAAAAAAGGGGATACCCTGTACGCCCTCGCCAAGCGTTTCAAAGTCACGGTTAGTATTCTCTCTGCCTGGAACAACCTGAAAATCAAGATGGCACTCAAGCCGGGCAAGCGCATCATCGTCGCCAGGTATCAGGAGCGAAGGGGCGCCATGATGAAGGAGTCGGGCTAGGGCCCACTGCCGGACCCCCCGTTTTACTACAGACATACACCGCACACGAAAAGGATAAACATCGATGTACAATCTTCTCATTTCTGCAGGCGCTGCACTCGTAGCATTCTTTCTGGTCACGCTCGCTGCCGGGTTCCAGTACTGGTGGGGCGGCCTGCTGGCTGGCTTGCTCATCTTCATGGCGGGGTTTCTGCTTATCTCCCGCATCATCACGAAAAAGCTGGAGGCGATCATGGAGCCGGCCATGAAGGATATCCAGGCTCAGCGCTTCGAAAAGGGGATCCGCGATCTGAAGGGCGCGCTTCGCTACGGCAAGTGGCAGATCTACGTCGAGAGTCAGATCAATTCGGCCATCGGCATGGTTTATTTCGTGAGACGCGAATTTGCTACCGCCTTTCCCTACCTGGAGAAGGGGTTCTTCAAGAACTGGGTCACCATGGGAATGCTGGCCGTCACCTACATGAAAAGGAACAAGCGCGACCTGATGCGCCAGACCTTCGAAAAAGCAGTGCTCGCCACCCCGAAGGAGTCGCTGCTCTGGAGCCTGTACGGCTACTGCCTGAACGAGTGCGGAGATACGGTGAAGGCGTGCGAGGTGGTCGCCAAGGGGCTTTCCAAGCTGCCGGGCGATGAGAACCTGAAGCAGAATCTGGAGCTTTTGCGAGAAGGAAAAAAGATGAAGATGAAGGGGTACGGCGAGATGTGGCTGCAGTTTCACCTGGAGAGCCTGGCCACCATCCAGAAGCAGCAGATGGCTGCCATGGGCGGCAGGCGCCGCGTCGTCAGAAAATAACTTGTCAAACACTTGAAAAAATGCCATATTGAGCTGTTTTTAAGACGGGCGTCATGCTCGTCTTTTTATTTTAGCAGTCAGAGCAAAAAGGAGCTGTTCAGTCATGCAGGAAAAGATCAGAAATATAGCCATAATTGCCCACGTTGACCACGGCAAGACGACCTTGGTCGATGCTTTGCTTAAGCAGTCCGGAGTGTTTCGGGAAAACGAAGCGATCACCGAGCGCGTGATGGACTCCAACGACCTCGAGAAAGAGCGCGGCATCACCATCCTTGCCAAGAACCTGAGCATCCACCACGGCGGCTTCAAGATCAACATCGTCGATACCCCGGGCCATGCCGACTTCGGCGGCGAGGTGGAGCGCGTGCTGAAGATGGTCGATTCCGTTCTCCTGCTGGTTGACGCGCTGGACGGCCCGATGCCGCAGACCCGCTTCGTACTCAAGAAGTCGCTTGACCTTGGTCTGCGCCCCATCGTGGTCATCAACAAGGTGGACCGCCCGGGCGCGCGTCCCGCCGAGGTGGTCGACATGGTGTTCGACCTCTTCTGCGAACTGCAGGCCTCCGACGCGCAGCTCGATTTCGCCATCTGCTACACGAGCGCCAAGCTCGGCTACGCGATGATCGAGATGGACCAGCCTTCCGAGAACATGGAGCCGCTTTTCGAGCTGATCAAGGACAATGTCCATCCGCCGGAAGGGGACGTTACTGCCCCCTTCCAGTTGCTGGTCACCAATATCGACTACAACGACTACATCGGCCGCATCGCCACCGGCAAGATCTTCAACGGCAAGGTGAGTGCTGGCGAGACCGTGGCACTCATCAAGCGCGACGGCACCATCTCCAAGGCGCGGGTAACCAAGCTTTTGGGGTACGAGGGACTGAAGCAGGTCGACATCGCCGAGGCGTTCACCGGCGACATCGTGACCATCGCCGGCTTCACCGAGGTGGGGATCGGCGAGACGCTCGCTTCCGCGGAGAACCCGGTCGGCCTTCCTTATGTCGCCATCGACGAGCCGACCCTCTCCATGAACTTCATCGTCAATAACTCCCCCTTCGCCGGACGCGAGGGTAAGCTTGTTACCTCCAGGAATATACGGGAGCGTCTGGACCGGGAGCTGAGGACCAACGTCTCGCTGCGCGTGGCCGACACCTCCAACGCCGACACCTTCCAGGTTTCCGGCCGCGGCGAGTTGCACCTCTCCATCCTGATCGAGAACATGCGTCGCGAAGGTTTCGAGATGGCCGTCTCCAAGCCCGAGGTGATCATGCGTGAGATCGAGGGCAAGAGACACGAGCCGATGGAATACCTGGTGGTAGACGTTGCCTCCGAGTACCAGGGCGTCATCATCGAGCGTATGGGACCCAGAAAGGGCGAGATGGTCGCCATGACCCCGATGGGAGACTGCACCCGCCTGGAGTTCATCGTGCCTGCCCGCGGCCTGATCGGCCTGCGCGGTGAGTTCCTGACCGAAACCAGGGGCACCGCCGTCATCACCCACACCTTTCATGAGTATGCGCCTTACAAGGGTGAGATCCCGGGCCGGAAGAACGGCGTGCTGACTGCCATGGAGCAGGGGGAGACCACCGCTTATTCACTGGACGCCCTGCAGCCGCGCGGCACCCTGTTCCTGGGCGCCGGCTTCGAGGTGTACGGCGGGATGATCATCGGCCAGCACGCCAAGGACAACGATCTCGAGGTAAACCCCTGCAAGGGGAAAAAGCTCACCAACGTGCGCGCCTCGGGCACCGACGACGCCATCAAGCTGACGCCGCCGCGCCTCTTGACGCTCGAGCAGGCGCTCGAGTTCATAGACGAGGACGAACTTGTCGAGGTGACTCCTCTCTCCATCAGGCTCAGAAAGAAGGAGCTTGACCCGAACAGGCGCAAGCGCTCCAACAGGTAGCCAGTCGAACACCGGGTCCCCGGGTGCTTGCCAGCGCCCGGGGACCCGTTTTCGTCAGCATAGCAATAACTCCAAGGCCTTTCCGCACAACCGTTCTCTTAAGGAGTCGCCTCATGTCTTTGCGAGCCCTGCCGCACCTTGCCCTTTTTTCCGTCCTCTCTCTGCTAAGCGCCTGCGCTTCGGCCCCGGCTCCCGTCAAGAGCGCCGAGAGCTATTTCGCAGAAGGCGAGTCGTCCTATGCGTCCGGAAATTACGGGGAGGCAATTGCCCAGTGGAAGAAGGTGAAGGAGAGCTACAGTTCGCCGGAGTTGACCACCCAGGCGGAACTGAAGATAGCCGATGCGCATTTCGAAGACGAGTCGTTCATAGAGGCCGTGGCGGCCTACGAGGACTTCAGAAAGTTGCACCCCTCGCACCCGAAAGCAGAGTATGCGCTCTACCGGCTCGGTCTTAGCCACTACTTCCAGGTTGCCGGCACCGACACTGACCAGACACCGGTCAAGAACGCGGTCCTCACCCTGGATGGCTTTTTGAGACTTTACCCCGACTCCGCCTATGCGGCCGAGGTGAAGCAAAAGCTCGCCGATTGCCGGATAAAGCAGCTGGCCTACGAAAATTACGTGGGGAAGTTTTACCTGAAGACTGGGAAATACCCCGCCGCCATCAAGCGTCTGCAAGAGGCCCTGGTCCGGTTTCCCCAGATGCCCAAGCTTGACGAAACCCTCTTCTATCTTGGCAAAGCCCACCTCGAGTCAGGGGATGCGGCCCAGGCAAAGGCTGTTTTCCAGAGGCTCTCCGCCGAGTACCCGCAAAGCCCCCTGAACAGGGACGCAGAGAAGCTGCTGGGAAAACTGGCCGGGTAGTCAACCGCTTCCGGCTGGAGTGAAGCTGCACTTTGAGTGCGCAGCGCATGTGCAGTTCTGCAGGCGCTGCGCCCTTTTTTTTGCCGCAAGGGGAGCTGGCTCCGCAGGTGTCGGCCCCCCCCTTAGTCCCCAAAGGAGTCCGCATGACAGAGCAGCATTATTTCGCCACCACCGCCAAGGGGGTGGAAGAGGTCCTCGCCGCCGAACTGGTAAGGCTAGGGGCGCCTGAAGTATCTATAGAGAGCGGCGGGGTGCGCTTTGGCGGCGGCATGGAAGCCGCCTACCGGGCAAACCTCTGGCTTCGCACAGCGAGCCGGGTGCTGATGCCGCTGGCCGAATTTGCCTGCGAGACTCCGGAACAGCTGTATCTGGGAGCCCGCGCCATCGACTGGGGGAGTTACCTGACCCCTGCCATGACCCTCGCCGTCGACTGCAACCTCAGGGATTCCACGCTGACCCATTCCGGCTTCGTGGCGTTGAAGGCCAAGGATGCCATCGTTGACGATCTGCGCGACCGTTTTGGCAGCCGCCCGAACGTGGACACGAAGGACCCGGATCTGCGGGTCAACGTCAGGCTGTTCAGGAACCGCTGTACCTTGAGTCTCGACTGCTCCGGCACCCCACTGGATCGGCGCGGCTATCGCCTGGACAGGCATGAGGCGCCCCTCAAGGAGAACCTCGCTGCCGCGCTGGTCGAGCTCTCCGGCTGGGACGGCAGCGTGCCGCTGCTTGATCCCATGTGCGGCACCGGAACCATCGCCATAGAGGCTGCCATGAAGTCACTGCGTATTGCCCCCGGCATCCTGCGCCCGAACTTCGGCTTCCAGCGCTGGCTCGGCTTCGACCGGCCGCTCTGGGACCGTCTGGTCGAGGAGGCGCGCCAGGGGATGCTTGCTGCGCTGCCGGCGCCGGTCTACGGCTCCGATATTTCGCATTCTGCAATCGCTATGGCTCATGAGAACGCCAGACGTGCGGGTGTAGGTGAGCTGATCAGCCTGGGACGAAGCGAGATCGCGGAGTTGGCACCGCCGCCCGGGCCGGGGATCTTGATCTTCAACCCCCCCTACGGCAAGAGGTTGGGGGAGGCGGAGGCTCTGAAGCCTCTCTACAAGGAGATAGGCGACGTGCTGAAGCAGCGCTGCAAGGGGTACACGGCCTATCTTTTCACTGGTAACCTGGAATTGGCCAAGTCGGTAGGTTTGAAGGCGGCCAGAAGGATCGTCCTTTACAACGGTCCGATTGAGTGCCGTCTGCTCAAGTACGAGATGTATTAAGGAACAGTTTTACTGTCATTGAAATTCATCTTGACACAGTCTTTCCTTTAACATATAGTTAAATTTCGCTTTTCGGGCCTATAGCTCAGTTGGCTAGAGCTACCGGCTCATAACCGGTCGGTCCCAGGTTCGAGTCCTGGTGGGCCCACCACCTAAAATTAGGATGATGTGGGGATGCCCTTAAAGCACCTGGTCAGACGAAAAAATACACGTAAAGTGGAGAAAAAGAGTGCACACCAAGCGGTTGCACTCTTTTTCTTTTGTGTGCGATGATTACTCCAAGAGTTTCGGACATACTCGGAATTACTAACAAAATCGCTCCGAGCGAGCTTGCCGAGTCCTGGGATAACGTCGGTCTGCAGCTCGGAGACCCGGTTCGCCAGGTCTGCCGTCTGATGGTAGCCCTGGACCCCGGCCCCCCCGCCGTCGAGGCCGCCGTCGAGGCCCGCTGTCAGCTGCTGATTACCCATCACCCCTTCATCTTCACCCCGCTGAAAAAGATCACCGCAAAGGACGAGACCGGCCGCCTTGCCATACTTGCCCTGAAGAACGACCTCTCCATCATCTCCCTGCACACCAATTACGATATCGCCGAAGGCGGCGTGAATGATCTGCTCGCTCAGCGCCTGGGAGTGCAGGGGACGGAGCCTCTCAGGGTGACCGGTGCCTGCGAATATCTGAAGATGGCGCTTTTCGTTCCTCACGGTTTTGAGGAACGGTTGCTCGATGCGCTCTCCCCGTTTATGGCGCCGATCGGCAACTACCGCGACTGTTCCTTCCAGGGAGACGGGGTGGGCAGGTTTACGGCACTTAGCGGTGCCAGGCCTTTTGTCGGGGAGCTCGGTGTGCGGCACCAGGAAAAGGAGAGCCGGTTGGAGTTTCTGCTGCAAAAAGAGCGGCTGAACGCAGCGCTTACGGCCCTGAAGGGGGCGCACCCCTACGAGGAGCCGGCCTATGACCTTTATCCGGTGCTGAACCGGGGCCCGCTGCGCGGGTTGGGACGCATCGGCGCACTCCCCGAGGCCACTACTGCCGGCGAGTTCGCCCGTTTAGCCAGAGAGCAGCTTCAGGCCGGCGGCGTACGCCTGGTCGGCGAGCCGGCCCGCCGGGTGAAAAAAGTGGCGCTTTGCGGCGGCAGCGGAGCCTCTCTCATTCATGATGCGGCTCGCAAGGGGGCGGACCTGCTGGTGACCGGTGACGTGAAGTATCACGAGGCGCGGGAGGCGGAGGCTCTTGGCATTGCCTTGCTGGACGCAGGGCACTTCGCTACCGAGCTGCCGATGGTCGAGGGACTCGCGGCAGCGCTTAGGGGGGCACTGGAAGAAAAGAAGTACCAGGTGGAAGTATTGGCGTACCAAGGAGAGCGGGAACCTTTCAGTTTCTGGTGAGGCGGGCTGCTCTTGATGTTCATAAATAAACGCGTTGGGGAGGCAGATTTTGCGTAACAACTTGAAGTCGTTGTACGAGTTACAGGAGATTGACCTGCGGATTGATGGTCTGGACAGCGAGAGGGGCCAGCTCATAAGTGAGGCGCAGGCCCTTGAGGCGAAGCTTGCCGAGGCGCGGGAGAAGATCGCCGCCCGCCGCGAGGAAGCTTCTGCCCTGGAAGCCGATAAGGCCGGGCTGGAGGCGAGTCTTGCCGCCGAGACCGAGAACATCGCCAGATCCGAGTCGAATCTGAAGGAGATCAAGACCCAGAAGGAATATCAGGCGGTCTCCAAGGAAATTTCCGGAGCCAAGAAGCTGATAGCGGAGCTGGAGGACCAGATCCTGCAGAAGATTGCCGCGATGGAGGAGATCTCCGCGGACATCGCCAAAAAGCAGGCCGATCTCTCCGAACTGGAAGGAAACGTGACGCTCCAGCAGGGCGAGGTGCAGGTGAGGGTGGAGAGCCTGCAAGCCGGCATCGCCGCCGACGTTGCCAACCGTGAGCAGACGGTCAAGGGGCTGCCTGCCTCCGTCATGAAGCGTTACGCGCGTCTGCGCGACCAGCGCCGCGGGGTGGCGGTCGTCGAGGCGAAGGAAGGAAACTGCATGGGTTGCAACATGCACCTGCCGCCGCAGCTCTACAATACGCTGTTTCGTGCCGACGACGTGATCACCTGCCCGCACTGCCAGCGCATCCTGGTCATGCGTCAGGAAGCGGCAGGGCAGTAGCACTCTCCAGGCTCCGCGTCTCTGGAGCCGGGGGACGAGGAACGTAGAACGGTTTTTAAAGGTTTGGCCGAAGTAGACCAGATGGCCGCCGCCCTCCGGGGGGGAGGAAAGTCCGGGCTCCACAGGGCATGGTGCTGGATAACGTCCAGCGGGGGTGACCCCAGGGCAAGTGCCACAGAGAGAAGTCCGCCCGCCTAGGCGGGTAAGGGTGAAAGGGTGAGGTAAGAGCTCACCGGGTCCGGCGGCGACGCCGGATGCCAGGTAAACCCCACCAGGAGCAAGACCAAATAGGGAAGCGTTAAGGACGGCCCGTCCGT
>Ga0209317_1000057_pt1 | contig 159057 bp, 135 predicted proteins | sample RifGroB2_FD_183994 | JGI IMG/M metagenome (GOLD analysis project Ga0209317, IMG submission 183994) | Soil microbial communities from Rifle, Colorado, USA - Groundwater B2 (SPAdes) (version 2) | ecosystem: Environmental > Terrestrial > Soil > Unclassified | place: Rifle, Colorado | collected... | reverse complement strand
CGTGGATGCCGGCGACGGCAAGACCTTCAGCATCAGCGGCGGAGCCGACCAGGCGCTGTTCGCCATCAATGCCACCACAGGCACGCTGACCTTCCTGTCGGCTCCCAACTTTGAGGCACCGGCAGACGCCGGGGCCAACAACGTCTATGACGTCCAGGTCACTGTCACCGACACAGCCGGACTGTCCGATGTGCAGGATCTGGCGGTAACGGTAACAAATACGAACGAAGCTCCGGTCATCACCAGCAACGCTGGCGGCGCAACCGCTTCATTGAACGCGGCAGAAAACCAGGCTGCCGTTACCACCGTCACTTCGACCGACGTGGATGCCGGCGACGGCAAGACCTTCAGCCTCAGCGGCGGAGCCGACCAGGCGCTGTTCGCCATCAATGCCACCACAGGCGCGCTGACCTTCCAGTCGGCTCCCGACTTTGAGGCACCGGCAGACGCCGGGGCCAACAACGTCTATGACGTTCAGGTCACTGTCACCGACACAGCCGGACTGACCGATGTTCAGGATCTGGCGGTAACGGTAACCGATGCCAACGAAGCCCCGGTCATCACCAGCAACGCTGGCGGCGCAACCGCTGCCTTGAACGCTGCAGAAAACCAGGCTGCCGTTACCACCGTAACCTCTACTGACGTGGATGCCGGCGACGACAAGACTTTCAGCATCAGCGGCGGAGCCGACCAGGCGCTGTTCGCCATCAATGCCACCACAGGCGCGCTGACCTTCCAGTCGGCTCCCAACTTTGAGGCACCGGCAGACGCCGGCAGCAACAACGTCTATGACGTCCAAGTCACGGTAACCGACACAGCCGGACTGACCGATGTGCAGGATCTGGCGGTAACCGTAACCAATGCGAACGAAGCTCCGGTCATCACCAGCAACGCTGGCGGCGCAACCGCTGCATTGAGCGCTGCAGAAAACCAGACTGCCGTTACCACCGTCACCTCGACCGACGTGGATGCCGGCGACGGCAAGAGCTTCAGCCTCACCGGCGGAGCCGACCAGACGCTGTTCGCCATCAATGGCACCACAGGCGCGCTGACCTTCCTGTCGGCTCCCAACTTTGAGGCACCGGCAGACGCCGGGGCCAATAACGTCTATGACGTACAGGTAACGGTAACCGACACAGCCGGACTGACCGATGTGCAGGATCTGGCGGTGACCGTAACCAATGCCAACGAAGCCCCGGTCATCACCAGCAACGCTGGCGGCGCAACCGCTGCATTGAACGCGGCAGAAAACCAGACTGCCGTTACCACCGTCACTTCGACCGACGTGGATGCCGGCGACGGCAAGACCTTCAGCCTCACCGGCGGAGTTGATCAGGCGCTGTTCTCCATCGATGGCACCACAGGTGCGCTGACCTTCCAGTCGGCTCCCGACTTTGAAGCGCCGGCAGACGCCGGGGCCGACAACGTCTATGACGTACAGGTAACGGTAACCGACACAGCCGGACTGACCGATGTGCAGGATCTGGCGGTAACTGTCACCAACATCAACGAAAGTGTTGTCGTAGATTCAACCGGTGCGTGGCTTGACCTCAATGCCAATGGGATGCTGGATGCGGAAGATACTACAGAGGCAGATTTTACTGCAGGCACAGGCAACATTGATCTTACCGCCAATCCGATAACCATTCATTTCAATGATATACCTGACACGCCGCTTGACCTTACCGGTTTCACCAGCGACGACAAAATAGAGATAGACATTCCTGCATTCAATGAAGCGAGAATGCGCACTTCTCCTGCACATAGCTTTGACAGTCTCTCTACCAGTACGAATGCTGTTTATCTCGGTCTTGATAACCAGGGTTACTACTCGGTGTTTTTGGCGCCCAAAACGCTGCCTTCATCAGCGGACAATCAGGGAGCGCTTGCATTCTACACCAGCAACATCCGCTACCTCGCATACTGGAACGACCTCTCCAACCCGCTTGGCAATATGAGTAATATTCTGCCGAGTGACACATTGTCAGCCCTTAATCTAGGTGCCGGGCACGGAGTCCTGATTGATTTTATCTGGACTCCGGCGACTTCTTTCCCTGAAACAGGGGTTGTGGTGGAATCCACCGGCGCCTGGATAGACACGAACGCCGACGGCGTGCATGATGCGAACGAGATAACCCCCTGGGTCGGGGGCAGCGACAACCTGGCGGGTCACCAAGTCACGATCCACTTTAACAGTGTGCCAAACCAGCCCCTTGATTTGACCGGATTCGGTTCTGATGACCTGATCGAGATCGACGCTCAGGCTTTCATCAACAACGGTCACAACGCCCTCAATATTCTCACCCGGCCCAATATCCTGAAAACCGATGAATTCAGTGTCCCTGGTACACTCACAACAACGTCCAACCGGCTGTCAAACAGTGGGTATTCTTTTGCGAATTGGTACACAACTTCTAACGGATCGACCACATCGGCCAGGGTCGGTTTATTTAATTCTAGTAGTAGTCTCTACTTCACCAGCAACAACGGTTCACGCTTCACCGGCTATCAGCTTGCCACGGGGATATCTACAAATTTGCCGCTGCAGCAGATGGTAAACTTTGTCAACTTCCCCGAATCGCCGGCAACAGTTCATGTGGTTGTGGAGCGTGAGGGTGCCGTCATTGACTATGACGGAGACGGCGTCCGTGACAGCGGGGAAAACAGACTGGCTGTGTTCGGTGCTGGTGGCAATGCGGATTTGGCGACGGGACTCACCCCGGTGATTATCCATTTCAACGATGCCCCATATAATGCGCTTGACCTGACAGGTTTTGGCAGCGACGACAAGATCGAGCTCGATATCCAGGCGATGCAACAAAATATCTTTTTGAACACTCGTCCTGCAACGGCAGAGTCTATTGGCAGTACGGGCATCTTCTCCGGGGAGTTCTACTATTATTTACAATCACATTTTGGCAACACTTTTACCTATATGGAACACCCTATCCATGTCGGGCAGAGTAGTTTCGTAACGGCCGGTTATCGTGGAGGTACTCCTCCCTCCGGTGCATACGGACTCTTTATGCACAGTCTTCCTGCGGTCAGTTCTCGCACTGGGGGGTATATAGCCTATTGGACCGATGCGGGCAATGCCCTTAACAACCTAAACAATTTACTGCCCGGCTACACAGGGGCCAATACAGCTGCCGTGCTGGCGACTCTTAACTCCAACGCGCCCCATGCGGGGTTGATCGATTTTGTCTGGACGATAAATGTTGTTGTGGATGATCAGGCGGGCAATGTGGCCACCTTTATCGACGCCAATGGTAATGGTGTGCGGGATGGCGGCGAGGATACCCTGGCTCTGCTCGGCCAGACCCAGGCGGATGTCGATGCCTTCAACGCCGCCGCCGGAACAGCCTATGGCTCGCAGGTGGTTGATCTGGCATCGGAACAGGTTGCCATCCATTATAATGATCTACCCACTGGGGACTGGATGCCGAACCTGACCGGTTTTGACGGCAATGACAGGATCGAGATCGATGTCGCCGCAATGCGCAATGACAGTGACACACTGGATTTGAATAATCAAACCATCCAGACTACAAGCAGCAGCCAGACACAAGTGTATGCGGGAGTCTCAGGTGTCAGCAGCGGAAGTACGGCGGTTTATATTTCCGGTGGAAATCTCAAATTCGGCCATAGAACGACCACTACCTCCATCCTGGGAAGTTCTACTGTTTTTAATACCTATTACACCGCAACCGGAGCACTGGAAGGGGTCATCGCCAGCAATGCCGGTGCACTGGCTAACCACTTCCAGCAGGTTGTTTTTGTGATGACTCCAGTAATAGAGTAAGATATGGGTGCTTTTAAGCATTGCCTTGCCCGCACCCCACAACGGTGCGGGTTTTTTTATCAGCCTTGGTGAGGTTTACAGGATTTTTCAGTTTCAGGAGAGATAGATGACATTTTTCAATGCCGCGCAGCACTCAACTGCCACAAGCCTTGACCCGCGCCTTGCGCAGGTGCTGAATCTCCTGCAATCCGGCCAGATAAGAGCTGCTATGGACCAGGCGGAAAAGCTGGCCGTGTTCACGGAATTGAAGCCTGCAGCCCGCGCCTTTTTCGCCCTGGCCGCAGCCATGGAAAACGAGCGTGACAAGGCGCTGGCGGCGCTGGCCGAGTTCCCGAGTCCGTCCGATCTCGATCACGCGGAAGCCCTCCTCTCCGTGGGAAGCGCCTGGTTCAGGCTCGGCGACCTGGGGTCTGCCATACCGTTTCTGATACGTGCGCGAAAGACCGACGAACGCCACCCGTTGATCGCGGCCCGGTTGGGGGCCTGCCTGCTGGCGGCCGGTCGGACAGCGGAGGCGCTGCCGATGCTGAAGCAGGCGGTTGATCTGCTGCCAAACGCCGGCGGCGCATGGCTCAACCTGGCGCGGGCCCATCTGGCCATTGGGGAGGCGGGGCAGGCGCTCACCGCCCTGGACAAGGCGGAGAGTTTGCCGGACAAGGACCCCGGCCTGTACCGGATGTCGCGGGTGGAGGCGCTATCGCGTCTGGAGCGGCATGAGGAGGCGGAAGCGTTGATGCGCCAGGCGGCGGAGAGCGGCGAACAGGGGGCGACATCAGCCCTGGTTCAGATGCTGGGCGCCAAGGGAAAGCATGACGAGGCGTGGCATCTGCTGAAGGAAGCCCTGGAGAAGGATCCGGAGGATACCGGCCTGATGGAGCTGGCTGCAGAACTGGCCCAGGTGCGGGGGCGCTTCGGCGAGGCTGCCCACTGGCTGAAGCGGGCGCTGGACAAGCAGCCGGACAACTCCGGCCTCTGGTCGCGCCTGGCCATGCTCAGCAGCCGCCGTCTGGGTGAAAAAAATGCCCGGGAGGCGGCCGACAAGGCTCTTGAGCTGACTGCTGAAAAAGGTGGCCCGCCCCGCGCCCATGCCCTGGCTGCCCATGCCCAGGTGCTGTCCGAATCCGATGATCACGCCGCTGCCGAGGCCGCTTACCGCGAGGCGCTGGCTCTCGCGCCCCAGTTTGTGCCGGCCCTGAGCGGACTCGGGCACCTGCTGATGCAGCTGGGCAAGGTGGATGAAGCCACAGCGCTCTTCGAGGAGCTGAAGAAGGTTGCTCCTTTGCAGGGATGGAGCCAGCTGATCCAGGCCCGCGAGGTGCCGGACGATCCCAAGGTGCTGGAGCAGATGGCCCTGGCCGCACACAGGCCAAACCTTGAGGGGCCGGTCCAGTCACATATCCTCTTTACCCTCGCCTCTGCCTGGGAGAAGAAGAAAGAGTACGATAAGGCGTGGAGCTTTGCCAGCGCGGCCAATGCTGCGGCCAAGGAGCATCTCCAGTATCGCCCGGAACAGCACCGCAGCCGGGTGGAACGAGAGATGGCCCGATTCTCACCGGAATTCATGCAGAGCCGTTCCGGCTATGGGCTGGAGAGCCGTATCCCGACCTTTGTTCTCGGCATGCCCCGCTCGGGCACCACGCTGGTGGAGCAGATCCTGGGGAGCCACAGCCAGGTGTTCGGGGCAGGGGAACTCTCGCTGGTCCCGGAGCTCATCCAGAAGCTGAGCGCCTGGGAGATGAAGCTCGGGACGCGCAGGCAGTATCCCGAATGCATCGACGACATGGGAGCGGAGGAGTCGAGACGTTTTGCCGAAAGGCATCTGGCGGAACTCCAGGCCTACGCCCCCGACGCCCGGCGCATCGTGGACAAGCTGCCCCATAACTTCGAGCATATCGGTCTGATCAAGCTGATCTTCCCCAAGGCGAAGATCCTGCACCTGAAGCGCGAGCCGCGGGATGTGGCCATGTCCAACTATTTTGTGGATTATGCTGCCAAGTTCGGCGGCATGGGCTTTGCTTACGATCTGTCCTGGATCGGCGAGCAACTGGTGGATCATCAGCGGATGATGAACCACTGGCACAAGGTTTTCCCCGGACAGATACTGGAAGTAGACTACGACCTGCTGGTGGAGGATGTTGAGGGTTGGGCACACAAAATCATCGACTACCTGGAGCTGCCCTGGGAGGAAGGGGTGCTTTCCTTTCAGGAACTTGACAGGGCTGTCAAGACCGCCTCGGTCTGGCAGGTGCGCCAGCCGGTCTACACGACCTCCAAGGCCAAGTGGAAGCGCTTTGAACAGTATCTCGACCCGCTGGAGGCGGCCCTGGCGGAGATACCCCCCATGCCGGATTCTCTTCCGCTCCCCAGGGTGGAGCCGGCCCTCTTTCTGAGCGGCATGGCCCAGCTGCAGAAAGGGGAACCCGGCCAGGCGGAAGCGCTCTTCCGTACCCTGCTGCAGGCCCGCCCGGCCCATGCCGCCGCCCATCACTTCCTGGGTGCCAGCCTGTATCAGCAAGGAAAGATCGATGAGGCACGCAAGGAGATGCGGCGCTCTCTGGAACTGCAGCGTGGCCAGCTGCAGTGGATGGAAAACCTGGCATCCCTGGAGGAACATGCGGGCAACAGTGAAGCTGCCGGCAAGCTGCGGGAAGCGGTCGAGCGGCGCAAAAAAGGGCTAAGGGCGGCAGCTCCTGCTGACACCGGGTCAACTCTCTGACGGGAGACAAGTTCTTGCTTCTGAAAAATAACAGGAAACCGCCGCACTCATGATCAGAACTGCACTCAAAATCTTTTCCTGCACTTCCATAACGACCTTGCTGTGCGTGCTGCTGCAGGCAACCCAGGCCTGGCCGGCCAACGGGGACGGCCTGCCGACGGCACTCAGACTTGCGACCAGCAGGCATCCTTCGGTGACGGCCAAGCTGGCAGAACTCAAATCGCTGGGCTACGACATCAACGCCGCCGAGGCCGGGCGCTATCCGTCTCTATCGGTTCAGGCCCAGGCCATGAGCGGCGACCAGTCCCAGGTGGTCGCACGGCTGCAACAGCCCTTATGGGCAGGCGGACGGATCGACGGGGGGATAAACCTCGCGGAAATGAGGCTGCACGCCGCGCAGGCGGCCTTTCTACAGGTCCGCCGCCAGCTGATGGAAGACACGGCAGCCACCTATGCCGAGTTGCTGGGGGCTCGAGAACGGCTCCGTGCGGCAGAGTTGAATGTGAGCGAGCACGAAAAGCTGCTGGGACTCATCTCGCGCCGCCAGGCCGGCAGCATCGCCTCGGAGGCCGACGTGCGCCTGGCCCGTTCCCGCTGGACCCAGGCTCAGACCCTGAGGGAACAGCTGCTGGGAGCGGTGGATAAAGCCCGCGGAGATCTGCTGGCCCTGACCCAGGCGCCGCTGGAAGGGTTGCTGGCGATTGAGGACGAGCTGCTGAATCTTCCCGAGTCTGCGCTGATCATGGCAAAGGCCGAGACCAGCTCCCCGGTTGTGCAGCAGCGCCTGGTCGAGGTGAAGGTAGCCGGGATACAGACCGACCTGCGCAGGGCCGACATGATGCCCACCCTGTATGCCCAGCTGGAGAGGGATATTGTCGCGGCCGACAGGAACGGCACCTCATCGCCCGACACCAGGATAGGGGTGGCACTGACCGGTACGGTGGAAGGGATCGGCCTGGCGGGCTTCGGGCGGATCAAGGCCGCGACCGCCCTGGTCGAAGCGGCCAGACAGGACGTCGAAACGGCCCGCAATGACGTGCGGCGCCGCACACGAGCGCTTGTCTCGGACAGAAACACGTATCTGAGGGTGATGGAAGGGAACAACCTGCTGGTGGCAGCCACGCAGGAGACCCTGGAATCTTTCATGCGCCAGTACGATGCGGGGAGGAAGAGCTGGGTGGATGTGCTGAATGCACAGAAGGAACTGGCCGATGCCAGGCAGGCCATGGAACAGACCAAGAGCTCTCTGATGGAATTTTCCCTGCGCCTGGGCGTGGTTACCGGCCAACTTGACAGATATGCGGAGCTGCAGCCATGAACGGCAAAGGTGATTCAATGGATAACGGGATGCTGAAGCTCAGGCAAACACGCATAGAACCCGGCGTGCTGGTCCGGTTGCTGGCCAAGATCGGTGCTCCGGTCCCGGCCGGCGCGATGGAACAGGCCTGTTCATCCGGGCAGCCTGAAGACGCTGCCATGAGTCCGGCGGAACGGGTCGGGAAGATTCTGGCCGCGGCGCAGAAGAAGAACATCCAGGTGGCCCAGCTGCGCTGGGATCGTTTCGACCGGCGGCACCTGCCGGCGCTGGTCCTGCACGAGGATGCCTGGCGGTACGCCGAGCACGGGGAGGAAGGGTGCATCTCCCTGACCGGCGCCGACGGGGTGTGCCTTTCCCTGCCGGCCGACGCACTGACGGATGCCCCGGTGTTATGGCTGAGGACGCCGGTAAGAGACCAGCAGGTGTCGGAACTTCTGCAAAGCGGAGCCTCGCGGCTGCTGCTGTCGGAAGTGCTGAAGGAAAAACGCTGGATTGTGGAGGTGCTGGTAGCGACCCTGGTGGTAAACCTGATGGCCGTGGCCACCTCGCTCTTTTCCATGCAGGTCTACGACAGGGTCATACCCACCTTCGCCTATTCGACCCTCACGGCACTTATGACCGGCATGGGGATCATTGTCGTCCTTGACTGGGCGCTTAAGTTCATCCGGGCCAGGATCCTTGACAGCATGGCCAAGCGGGTCGACCAGGCCGTGTCCCAGCGTCTTTTCGAGCACGTCATCCGCCTGCGTCTGGATGTCCGCCCCCGCAGCCTCGGTTCCCTGGCGGCCCAGATGAACGGCCTGGAAAGCGTGCGCGGCTTTTTTTCATCAACCATCGTGTTTGCCCTGACGGATGTACCGTTCTGCCTCATGTTCATAGCCATTATTGCCGTTATCGGCGGCATGGTGAGCCTGGTGTACGTTTTCCTGCTGCCGGTTGCGCTTCTGCTCGCCTGGCTGGCCCAGAGGCGGCTGCGTGACCTGGCCCGCCAGGAGATTCAGCGCGGCCATGAGCGCCACGGCCTGCTGGTCGATACCATACAGGGTGCCGAGACCATCCAGTCCTGCGGCGGCGGCTGGCGCTTTGCCGACACCTGGCGCTCCATAACAGAAACCATGGCCGGCTACTCGCTCAAGAGCAAGCTTATCTCCAGCACGACCACCACCACTACCGGAACCCTCGGGACCATTGCCTACATATCGGCCCTGGTGGTCGGCGTTTCGCGCATCGAGGCCGGCGACCTGACCACCGGCGGCCTGATCGCCTGTACCATACTCGGGGGGCGGGTTATCGGCCCGGTGGCCCAGAGTGTGCAGACCATCGTACAATGGCAGTATGTGCGGGAATCCCTGACCATGGTCAATCGTCTGCTCGACCTTGAAACGGACCGGCGCGCTGACCAGAACCTGCTGGTTCCCGACCAGCTGGCCGATACGCTCGATTTCGAGGGGGTGCGCTTTGCGTATCCTGATTCCCCCATCCAGCGCATCGATATCAAGGGGATTTCCTTCAAGGCAGGTGACCGGGTTGTGCTGCTGGGCCCCAATGGCTGCGGCAAATCCACCTTCCTGAAGGTTGCCGCGGGTCTTTACAAGCCGTCTGAAGGGCAGGTGCGCCTGGGGGGCGCAGACATCTGGGAGCTCGATCCGCAGGTGATAAACGAACGCCTGGGATATCTGCCTCAGGACGTCCACCTGTTCAAGGGGACCTTGCGCACCAACATGGCGCTGGGCGGCGGCGTGAGTGACGCCAGGCTGCTGGAGGTCGCCCAGCTGCTCGGGATCGACCGGGTCGCGGCAGACAACCCCAGAAGCATGGAGCTGGAAATCAGTGAGGGTGGACAGGGGTTGTCCGGAGGGCAGCGCCAGCTGGTGGGGCTCGCGCGGGTTTTTCTGGCCAGCCCGCGGGTCTGGCTGCTGGATGAGCCTTCCGCCGCCCTGGATATGGAATCGGAAAACGGTGTGCTGGAGGCCATCAACCGCTGGGCCCGGCCGACCGACATCGTGCTGATCGCCACCCACCGGCCCCGCCTGACCACCCTTGCCAACCGGGTGATACTCATGCGCCGTGGCCAGGTTGTGGCGGACGGCAAGCCGGAAGATGTTCTGCAGGGGCGTCCGCGCAACAAGATCAGACCGGCCGCCGGCATAACCGCAGTGGGGAACTGATATGCATTCAGCCTTCGAACCTGGCGATAAAAAAGCTTACAGCGCAGGGTATTCTGCTGTTCTCTGGATTCTGATCATCGGGCTTGCTGCCGGCTTCGCATGGGCTTTCGTGTACCGCATCGACCAGGTGACGCGCGGAGTCGGCACGGTCATTGCCACCAGCCGGGTCCAGGTCATCCAGGCGGTCGATGGAGGCGTACTCAAGTCATTGAAGGTGCGGGAAGGTGATTCGGTCAAGCAGGGCGAGGTGCTTGCCGTACTGGACCAGACGCGGTTCGCCGCGCAGGTTATGGAGCTGGATTCACGGCTGGCCGCACTGCATGGACAGGCCGCCAGACTGCGGGCTGAAGTTACCGGCGCCTCTGAAATAAGATTTCCGCCCCCGGTGAAGAAGTTCCCCGAGTTGATCGCTGTCCAGAAAGCCCTTTTTACCCAGAAACGGCAGGGCCTGGAAGAGGAGTTGCGCACCCTGGGTGTAGCGGTCAAACTTGCCCGTGAGGATGCGCAGCTCGTAGCGGAGCTGGCAAAGACCGGTGACGTGAGCCGCTCCGAGGTCATCAAGGCGGAGCGCGCCCTGAACGACACCGAGGCCCAGCTGATAAACCGCAAGAACAAGTACTATCAGGATGCCAGGGTGGAACTTGCCAAGACCGAGGATGACATCGGCCAGAACGAGCAGGTAAGAACGCCCCGCGCCCAGCAGTTGTCGGACAGCGTCATGAGGGCGCCGGTGGCGGGGATCGTAAAAAACGTGCGCATCACCACCCAGGGGGGCGTGCTTCGCGCCGGGGAGGAACTGCTGCAGATCGTGCCCCTGGACGATGTGCTGATCGTGGAGACCAAGATCAGGCCGTCCGACATCGCTCTTTTGAAGCCGGAACTGAAGGCCACCATCCGCTTCGATGCCTTCGACTACACGGTCTATGGGTCGGTGAGCGGAACGGTAGCCTATGTCAGTGCCGATACCATCAAGGAAGAGGGGAAGAGCGGCGAAGTAACCTATTACCGGGTACATGTCTCCACCAGTGCCAAACCGGTAAAGACATCCACCGGCCGGACCCTTGACATATTGCCCGGCATGACAGCCCAGGTGGATATCCGTACCGGCGACCGGACGGTGCTGGAGTATCTGCTCAAGCCGCTGCGCAAGACCCTGACGGAATCCTTGGGCGAAAGGTAGCAGCTCCGCCATTTATCCTTTTTTCAAGCGTCCGCCTGTTCGGTGCGCGGCATTTATCGGCGCAGGTGTGTCCTCAGCAGCCGGACCCTTTGTAAAGGCCTTGATATGATCGTGTCATCACATCCAAACTGCAATCAGCTTGAAGCGGAGAGCATCGAGATCATCCGTGAGGCAATGGCCGGGGCGCTCAACCCGGTCATGCTCTACTCGATCGGCAAGGATTCCTCCGTGATGCTGCATCTGGCCCGCAAGGCCTTTTATCCGGCGGCACCCCCCTTCCCCCTCTTGCATGTCGACACCACCTGGAAATTCCGCGAGATGTACCTGCACCGGGAGCGGATGGCGGCGGAGTCGGGCATGACGCTTCTGACCTATACCAACCGGGAGGGGCTGGCTGCCGGCGTCACCCCCTTTACCCATGGGTCCTCCTATTTTACCGATGTCATGAAGACCGAGGCGCTGAAGCAGGCCCTCGACCTGCACCGCTTCGACGTCGTCTTTGGCGGTGCGCGGCGCGACGAGGAAAAATCCCGCGCCAAGGAGCGCATATTTTCCTTCCGGTCGGCCGGTCACCGCTGGGATCCCAAGAAGCAGCGCCCTGAATTATGGAACCTGTACAACACCCGGATCAGGGAGGGTGAAAGCCTGCGGGTGTTCCCGCTCTCCAACTGGACGGAGCTTGATGTCTGGCAATACATCCAGCGCGAGCAGATCCCGATCGTGCCGCTCTATTTCGCCAAGAAACGGCCGGTGGTGCTGCGGTGCGGAAGCTGGATCATGGTGGATGATGACCGGCTGCCGCTGGAAGCCGGGGAACTTCCGCAGACAAGGATGATACGGTTTCGCACCCTGGGGTGCTATCCGCTGACCGGAGCGATCGAGAGCAGCGCCTCCACGCTGGAGGAGATTATCGCCGAGACCTTTCGGGCCCGCGTCTCCGAGCGCCAGGGGCGGCTGATCGATTCGGACCAGCCCGGCTCCATGGAGAAGAAAAAACAGCAGGGGTATTTCTGATGACTACCGAGCGGCCGACCCTCCGTTTTATCACCTGCGGCAGCGTGGATGACGGCAAGTCAACCCTGATCGGCCGGCTGCTGCACGAATCAAAGTCCGTCTTCGAGGATCAGCTGACGGCGCTCGAGCATGACTCGCGCCAGTACGGCACCCAGGGGGAGCAGATCGACTTCGCCCTGCTGGTGGATGGCCTGCAGGCCGAGCGGGAACAGGGGATCACTATAGACGTCGCCTACCGTTTCTTCGCTACCGAGAAGCGCCGCTTTGTCGTGGCCGACACCCCCGGACACGAGCAGTACACCCGCAATATGGCAACCGGCGCCTCCACCGCCGAGCTGGCCGTCATCCTGGTTGACGCCAGCAAGGGGGTGCTGCCCCAGACCAGACGCCACAGCCGTATCGTGGCGATGATGGGGATCCGCCAGGTGGTGCTGGCGGTCAACAAGATGGATCTGGCGGAATTCTGCCAAAGGACCTTTAGCGCAATTGTCGCCGACTTTCTCCAGTTTGCCGAAGCCCTCGACTTTCTGAGCATACAGGCGATCCCGCTCAGCGCCCTTGAGGGGGACAATGTGGTGGCTTCCAGTCCCCGCACTCCCTGGTATGCCGGTCCCAGCCTATTGGCATATCTAAACTCGGTGGAGACGGAGGTCGCCCAGACCCGCCCGGCGTTCCGCATGCCGGTGCAGTGGGTCAACCGCCCCGACCCGAGTTTCCGCGGTTTTTGCGGCCGGGTGGCACAGGGGGAGGTGCGGCCGGGTGATGCGGTGCGGGTTCTCCCTTCCGGGAATGCCAGCCGGGTCAAGGAGATCGTAGTCTGGCAGGGGAGTCTGGAATGTGCCGGAGTTGGCGAGGCGGTTACCCTGACCCTGGCCGATGAGCTGGATATCAGCCGCGGGGACATGATCGTCTCCGCCGCCGACCCGCCCCAGGTGGCTGACCAGTTCGAGGCCCGCCTGCTCTGGATGTCGGAGCATCCGCTGCCGGCCGGGCGCCCCTACCTGCTCAAGCTGCACTCCAAGGAGGTTACAGCCACCGTTTCCTCCATCAAGTACCGTGAGGACGTGAACAGCGGCGCGCACCTCGCGGCCAGGTCTCTGGGGCTGAACGAAATCGGCGTGGTAAATCTCAGCCTCAATCAGGCGGTGGCCTATGAGCCGTATGGGGTCAACCGCACCCTGGGCGGGTTTATCCTGATCGACAAGCTTTCCCTGGAAACGGTTGGGGCGGGGATGATAAACTTCGCACTGCGGCGTGCCGGCAACATCCATTGGCAGGCGCTGGAGGTGGACCGGGAGGCCAGGGCGCGGCTCAAGAACCAGACTCCGCGCTGCATCTGGTTTACCGGGCTCTCCGGTTCGGGCAAGTCAACGATCGCAAACCTGCTGGAAAAGCGGCTGCATGCCGAAGGGCGTCACACCTTCATCCTGGATGGCGACAATGTGCGCCATGGTCTGAACCGGGATCTCGGGTTTTCCGAGGCCGACCGGGTGGAAAATATCCGCAGGATTGCCGAAGTAGCCCGCTTGATGGTGGATGCAGGGTTAATCGTTCTGGTGTCTTTCATATCGCCGTTCAGATCCGAACGCCGGCTGGCAAGGGAGCTGTTCGCGGAGGGGGAGTTCCTGGAGGTTTTTGTCGACACCTCGCTTGAGGAATGCGAACGGCGCGACCCGAAGGGATTGTATGCAAAGGCGAGGCGCGGCGAATTGAAGAACTTCACCGGCATAGACAGCCTCTATGAGCCTCCGGAAGCAGCTGAGGTGCATCTGCAAAGCGGTACCGAATCTGCTGAACTTTGCATGGAACGTATTGTAAGCCTGCTTACCTGAACCCGCTGCAGGCTTAAGCATTCATCGGACCAGAGTCGAGACAGCCGTCATCGATCGCAACGCCCCTCCCTCAAGCAGGTGAAAATGCCAATTGGCCCGGGCACCGATTCTCCACGGAAAATTCGGTTACCAGTGAGGAAGACGGCTCGTCGATGGTGAAGCCGCTCACGATCCTTTTCAGTTCCTCGGCCATCAGGTGCATCTCCGATGCCGCACCGGTGAATTCCTGGGTACCGGTTGCACTTTCGTTGATGAGGCTGGTCACCTGCTTGATGTTTCCGCCAATACCGTGCACAGCCGAACTCTGCTCCTCGGCAGCGGTTGCTATCTGGCTTACCTCCACCGATATGGACTGGATGGTCGCCAGCATCGCTTCCAGCGCTTCCCCGGTCAGAACCGCCTTTTGGACTCCTTGGTCCGCTTCGGACACCCCCTTCCCCATCGCGTTTATCGCGCACCGTGTCTCTGCCTGGATCGCTTTTATCATCTCCGAAATCTCTCGCGTCGCGATGGTGGTCCGCGACGCCAGAGCGCGTACCTCGTCAGCTACTACGGCGAATCCTCTGCCATGTTCCCCGGCCCGGGCCGCCTCGATGGCCGCGTTCAGGGCGAGCAGGTTGGTCTGGTCTGCTATGTCGTTGATGGTCTCGGTGATCTCGCCTATCTGCAACGAGCGCTCGCCAAGCCGGGAGATGACGGCCGAGGTCCCGCGAGAATGGTCGCCGATGGCCCGCATCGACTCTATGGTCTCGCCCATGATGCTGAGTCCCTTTGCCACGGCGCTATTGGCCTGGGAGACGTTGTCGGCCGCTGTCGTGCAGTTGCGGGCGATCTCGGAAGCGGTCTGGGTCATCTCGTCGCTGGAGCTTGCCACGGCAAATATCTCACCAGAGGCAAGTTCCGCCCGCCGGGCCATGGTCTCGGAAGTGTTGTTCAGGTTGCCCGCTGCAGCTGAAAGCTGGCTGGACCCGGAAGCGATCCTGGAAACCACGGAGTGAAGCATATCCGCCATCTGGTTTACGTGGTGCGACAGGATATGCAGCTCGTTTCTGGATGATTCAACCGAGGTGCACCCTATCCTGACTGTCAAATTCCCCTTGGCGATGTCGGCGACCTTGCCAGCAATCTCCTTAAGCGGAGCCGTGATGCTCCGTGAAAGGTAATAGCCGATTACCAGTGCTGCCGCGACCCCCAGCGAGAGGCAGAGCATGCTGATCGCCAGGACATAACGCGCAGCCGAGGCGTTGTCAGCATATCTTTTGTGGGCCTGCGCCTTGTTGAGGGCGATGACGTTGGCGATACCTTCGTCGATTCTGCCGATGACGTCCGAGCCTTGGGTACGCATGATGTTCACGGCCTCATCACGACGGTCCGAAGCGGCAAGATCAACAATCTTGTCCCTGAAAAAGCCGAAGAGCCTCAGGTCTTCAGTTATGCTCTTTTGCAAGGCGGCGGCTTCAAGGGAGCGATCCGAGGCAAAAAAAGCGGCAAGTCCCTTCTCGACCTTTACCCCTGACTGTTTCAGCAGCTCAAGGTGCTCATTTTGTTCCTGGGGGGATCCGTCGATGATTATGTCACGCAACAGGTAAAGGGAGGTCTGGTAACCCTTCACAACTTCCGGCAGTTCGCTTATGGGAACCAGATTATCGGAGTACATCAGCTCTGCGCGCCGGCTGACCTCCCAGATGCTGCCAGCGGCGAAAATCCCGCTCGCCCCGGAAAGGCAGGCAACCAGTAGGAAACCTGCCAGAATTTTCCTCCCCAGTGTCATTCGGGAGTACCAGTTCATAGTCGCTCCTGACAGAGCCGTTGGTTGCAGGCAGCTCTACCCGACGGCCCTGAAGGGCGCGCCTCTTCAAAGGCCGTGAATTTTTTGTGGCAGGCGGCACAGCAGAGTTGGTTCGCCTCGACCCTGGTCCACAACGTCATGTTCCTCGTGTCACACCATTCGCAAAACCATACGTAATGATCCCCTAGTGGCATAAGCTGCATAATCCCTCCTATAACTCCCTATATTTATGCAGGAGTTTAGCCGGTAAATATTGCAGTTGCATTGCGGGCTGGTGAATTCTGGCAAAACTCGTAAGAGGGTTTTTAGGCAGTGACCGGTAATTTCAATAGAAGCAGTGGAAAGCCTTAGCCTCAGCATTTACGCGTCCTTTTTTTGGTTTCTCTGTGTAATGCTGTGCCCAGTTTTTTACCGGTGCAAGCTCTGGGGCAACTTTTACCAGATAGACACATGGTCCCCATAATCACCCGGTAAAACCTAAGTAAGACATTAAGCCAGCAGCAAACCTGAAGGAGGTCAGCATGGTCACGGGAACAAGACATCTCCCAGCACCCCGGAAATTGAACCCCCGATGCGTACCAAACTCTTCAAGATGACCGGCATTTTCTTTGTTGGAGCGCCGTCTGTTAAGGGAACTGATGAGAAGGAGTGTGCGGCATGAAACTAATGAGCTATATTTTCTGCTCGTTTTTCAGGGATCTGGACCGGCCGATAGCAAGGCTGCAGGGAATCAGGGATTCCTACCGGCTGTTAAACGTCAATATTTACCACGAGGAGATGGCCAGGGCCCAGCGGCTGACAGCGGGTTTGAGTTTGTAAAAGCACAGGCCGAACTGCACACACAAGTGGCGAGCGGTCTGCGGAACTAAAGCGTTTTGCCGTATGAACAACAAACGGTACGCCGGCATGGCGTCTCCTTTATCCATTTTCAAAAACCTCCCTTTACATAGCGCCGTTATCATAAAGCGCCACGTCGATCTATCTGCCATCTCCATGACCAAGGATTTCCCGGCACCCGGGCCGTCTGCGCAAATCCCTGAGCAACCTCGCCGGCCCGGGTGGGCTAATGCAGCTATCGCCCCAACTCTCCTATAATAGAGCTGTATGTAGTAGATCAGGAAATTTCCCTCCAGGAGGCTGTATGCAAACCATATTGATTATTGAAGACGAGAGGGATCTCGCGGATTTGCTTGCCTTCAACCTTGAGAAGGATGGCTACAAGACTGTCATCGCGACGGACGGGGTCGAGGGCCTGGATGCTGCGGCCCGAGTCCTGCCGGATCTGATCCTTCTCGATCTCATGCTTCCCGGCATGATGGGTATGGAGGTCTGCAAGAGCTTGAAAAGGAACGAAAGGACCTCTCCGATTCCGGTGATCATGCTGACTGACAAAGGGGAAGAGATCGACAAAGTGGTCGGTTTCGAGGTCGGTGCCGACGATTACGTGGTGAAGCCGTTTTCCAGCAGGGAACTGCTGCGCGTGAAGGCCGTGCTGCGGCGGATCCACACTGAGGCTGTCCCGAACCCGGTCATCAAGGTCGGGGCGATCACCATCGATACCGAACGGCACCTGGTCCTGGTAAACGGCAAGGAGATCGGTTTCACCACGACCGAATTCAAGCTGCTGCATACCCTGGTGAAACGACTCGGCAGGCTCCAGAGCAGGGATGTCCTGCTCCGGGATGTCTGGGGTTACAACTTTGTCGAGGATACCCGCACGGTCGACACCCACGTAACCCGCCTGCGCACCAAGCTCGGTGAGGCTGGAGAGATGATAAAAACGGTCCGCGGCTTCGGCTATAAGCTGGATGCGCAATGAGTTAAGCCGCGAGCACCCCCTTAGCGCCAGCCAGCTGCACAGAAACGATGCAAGGCTCCCCTGTTACCCCAGGCCTCCTGCAAGCTACCGCATCCTCAATCACTGAAGCTGTCTGACCAGGTATTCGTGTTTCCTCTCAATTGGCGCGCTCACTCATCCGTCAAGCCTTATCTGGATTGCTATTGCGCTGCTGTTTGTCTCCTATTGCTTCCTGCAGACCCTGCCGTTGCCTGCTACCCTCTTGCGATTTCGCATTTCTTCCTCCTGGCCATGGAATCCTGCTTTGTCTCCACGGACCGGTTTGCCCGCTAGGCCGAGCAAACCAAAAGCGAAACCCGCCTGTGAGCGGGTTTCGGTGATAAATCAGGGGAGTTGCCATGCCCTCCATGGAACTCTAAAGGAGGTCTCGAACATCGAGACATCTCTGGTCAGAAAATGAGCTGGGCCTGTAAACGATACTGCATATCATCGGTATCAGCCTTGCCTATGACATTCTGCTTGTGGATGCTGGTCACGTCTCCCTGAAGTTTCAGGTTGTGCTTGCTAAAGTAGTAGGAGACGGCTCCCTGAACCTCGGCTTGCAGGTCCTGGGACCGGTCCCGGTTCGGGTCGACATAGGAATAGCGGACAGCCGTCTCGAGGCGCTTCGGGATGATGAAGTAACCCGCCTGGGCGTAAAAACCATGGGCACGAAGTTTCTGATCCGTCTGCTGACCGGTGGCCTGCCCCATGAAGTACTCGCTCTGCGCTGAGAGTCCCATCCACTTGAAGGCTGCATCGACTCCGATGCTGTCGATATCGATCTTTTCGGTCTGCGTGAAGGTCCCGGCCCCTTTTCCGAGCCAGCCGTTGGAGCCGGCAAAACTGAGGTTGTTGGTTTCAATAGCAGTAGCTGTGCCGCTTCTGGTCGCCTTCAGAGTATCCATGAAGTAACTTGCGCCGATGGAAACCAGCGGCTTAGCGCTCTGGTCAAGGTCCGCTTCGGAATAGGACATGTCGCCCAAGGGGTTTATGGCGATCCTGGCAGCCATGGCGTTGTCATTAGTAGTTCGCAGGGTGCTCTGCCCTACCCCGCCATACCATCCAAGGTTGTAAGCGAACAGGCTGTCAAGAACCTTTCCGTGCAGCATGACGCCGATATCGCGACCGGGTTTAAAGGTATCGGTCGCATGGGAACGGTCCACGAACTGCTGAGCACCGGAAGAGGTGAGTTCCTGTCTGGCAAAAGGCACTTTGTCCTGGCCAACCTGAATCTGGGCCTCTTTCATGAAGCTGTAGTTCAAGACAGCATCCTCAAGCAGTTTGGATGAACTACCCTCGGTAAAGTTGACCTGCATTTTGTAGGTCAGATCCTTTGTGTAGGCATGTCCGCTCAACCACATCTTCATTCTGCGAACGCGTAATTCGCTAACGTCCTGTGCAGGACCGTTCACGTCGTCCTTATCAAAAAAGGAGTAGCGCGCCTGCAGTCTCGCGCCCAAGGAAAGCTGGAACTTCTCATCCTGGCTGAGAAAGGTGAAACCCTTGCCAACTTTGTAATCCAGCGGTTTCACCTTGACGATTTCCTTGTAATCCGCCTCGGTAATCACTCCTTTTTCCTTGAGGACATCTTCAAGGCTCTTTGCAAATGCATTCTGGCCAACTACGGCAATTGCCAACAATCCCACTGCTACGATTCTCCGGTTCACATTGTTCTCCTTTGGGCATTTAACTACATGGTGTCAGCGTACAAAATTTCGGCTCTGGCAAATTTCTCTCTCTAACGTAGTGCCGGCATACTAACTGAGAGATATTAAGACTATGTTACGTTCGCAAAACAACTTTGCAATTTAATGACACAGCTTGTATACCTAAGACAGGCGGCTTGGACTAACGACTACAAGCTTCTTTGTAGTTTGCTTTCATTATGAACAAGAAGAGTTACGGACCGATAGTAATCGGGATGATAGTCTGTGTCGGTTGAGAACTTGACGTACCAATGGCTGCAGACAGGCTGACAAGCGGTGCATCGGAAGATGCGTCGGGCATGAAAAAGGCCCGGGCTTTCGGTATTTCACCGATCCGCCCAGGCCCGTTCAATTTACTGTCTATGTATCTACTTTATGCTACTTGATGGTATTGATGGTCTTTTCAACCATCTTTACTACGTTCGCGGGGAGCGGCGCATAAAGCATGGGAGCCGCCATTTTCTGTCCCTTGGTCATGCTCCATTTCAGAAATTCGACGATCTTCTTTCCTTTGAGGGGGTCTTTTTGCTCCTGGTAAACCAGCAGCCAGGTGAAGCCTACCGCCGGGTAAGCGTCCCTGCCCAGCTGGTTCACCAGCGAGATCCGGTAATCTGCCGGCATCTGTTTGGCCGCTGCGGCCGCGGCAGCGCTGGTTGACTTAATGGACGGCTCTACGAAGACACCGCTTTTGTTCTTGAGCGAAGCGTAGGGGAGCTTGTTCTCTACCGCATAGGCAAGTTCCACGTAACCCACGGAGTATGGCGTGGTCTTGACCTGACCGGCAACCCCCTCGTTCCCCTTGCCGCCGAGGCCCACGGGCCATTTGACGGAACCGCCCTTGCCGACCTTCTGCGCCCACTCGGCGCTCACGCCGGTCAGGTAGTCGGTGAAGATACTCGTGGTGCCGCTGCCGTCGGAGCGGTGCACGACGATGATCGGCTTGGCGGGGAGATTGATCCCCTTGTTGTCAGCAGTGATCCTCGGGTCGTTCCACATGGTGATCTTGCCCAGGTAGATGCCGGCGACATCCTCCGAGTCGAGCTTCATCCCTTTGGCGACACCGGGGATGTTGTAGGTGACGACGACTGCGCCCATCACGGTCGGGATATGGATCAGCTTGCCGGGAGCGGCCTTCAGTTCACTGTCGGAGAGAAACTTGTCGCTCGCGCCGAAGTCGACGGTCTGTGCCGTGATCTGCTTAATGCCGCCGCCGCTTCCGATCGACTGGTAGTTGAACTTGACGCTGGTGTCAATCTTTGCGTACTCGCTGAACCACTTGGAGTAGAGGGGGTAGGGGAAGGTGGCGCCAGCGCCGTTGATCAACGTGCCGGCAGATGCCTGCCCCGAAGAGATGCCTAACGATACCAGCGCGAGCGCCATGATTGTTTTTCTTATGCCATGTAACATCTGTTTCCTCCTAGGTTGGTTTTTCTGAAGTATAGGCTGTGACTGTGTCGGTCCAGTTACAGCTGCAGCAAGAAATGGTGAATAAACAACTCCGAATAAAACCAACCCACCAGGTATCCTTCAAAGATCAGGAGGATCACGCCAATCTCGCCTCTGGAGCGGTGGATTTACCGTTACACCCTGGCTAGCAATTAAGCCCGAGCCAGCCCCGTTTTCTATATAGTTTCCATCCGGAAACTCCGGATGTGAAACAGTTGGTTTCCGATTCGGAAAGCGGGGATTTTTCGTCCTGGCAAGGAAACCGAGGGGTTGCGCGGAGGCGTACATCGGTACGCCGCACAAGCAAGACCAAAGGTTGACGCCGCCAGGGCGGAAAAGCCCCCTTTCCGGACGGAAACTATATAGGATGACGTCAACTGGAATGGGATCGGACAGCACCTGGAGCTATAGCTTTCTCAAACCGTAAAGAAATTTCTGGTACTCCACCCTGCCCTCGCATATCAGCGGCCGGGTGATTCTTGCCAAAGGTGCCGACGGTGGGGGACCGAACAGCACGCCGGCGGGAACGTTTGTGGTCACCACGCTTCCGGCAACCACGACCGATCCCTCGCCTATGTTGACACCGTTTAGAATGGTGCAGTTGGGCCCTATGAAGGCATCCTTTTCGATCACCACTTTGCTGCTGTTCTCGTCCGGAGAATTGGCGCCCAGGTGGAAGTGGGCGAATATCGTACATCTGAGATTAAGGGCCACGTTATCTTTGATGACCACGTTTTCCGGGTGAAGTTCGTCAATGTAAACCATCTGACCTATCCAGACATTCTTTCCTATTTGTACGCCCCGTGCCTTGTGCAGCCACGGCCTCAAGGTATAACCACCCGGTACAACCAAGGCTAGTTTGCTAAACAATATGCTTATCAATCGTCGTATCATTTGATTTTCTCCGTGGCAATAACCCCATCACGAACTCAATACGGAGCGCAGGGCTCCTGTCTCCATAGGCCGCATCTTCTCCTCTATGAAAAGCGCAACCTTCCTGATGGAATCCAGGTGTTCGGGGGTAAGTTCCGCGTCTTCGATAGTGATGAGATATTGCTCCTCTATAAAAGCCGTCAATTGCACAACATCGGTAGAATCCACAATGCCCTCCTTGAGAAAAGAACTGTCAATACTGAGCCCTCCGTCCTCACCATGAAGATAATTATCGACTATGAAATGCCTTACTCCTGTAAGCTCATTCGCAGACCTCCTTTATTAGTCGCAGGGGATGAAGATGAAGAAGCGCGTAGCGGCCTGCTTGTCCGGGTACTGCCTTGATAATGCAATGCTCCAGTTAAATGTCAAGCAGGGTGGGCACCGGGCAGACCCGGCAAGCTAACATGCCGTAGTTAAAGGCTTACCCAAATTCAGGGGCGGGTGATCAGGCCTAAAAGACTGGGAAAACCGTCTTCAGCGAACTCCTTGTAACTAGCCAGAACCCGCCAGAATAGTCCTTTGCCGGCACCAGTTTTCCACGACTTCATGAAGAGCAAGTTATCCTGGCGGACCTGTTACTATGTATAAGGGATCCAACGCGGCAATGGGCGCCGCAGACAGGGCGAAAAAATGGTTTCACTCCTTATCTTGATATGATACATTATAGTCAGCCTGTTTCCGAAACGGTAAACTTGGAAGAAATTCCGAGGGCACAAAGCTGACGGACCTGTTATCCGAAATGTATCAGGTAGCCGAGCTACCGAAGAAGCAGGCAACAATTCAGGAAGGCCGTCCATCACTGGTTGATGGGCGGCCTTTTCCGTTCCCGGGCATTTGGAAGAGTATAGACCGGAGATATCGTCTTCCCTGGCGGTTGGGGATCGTCAACACGCTTTTACTGGAGCTGATTTTGTCGGAAATTTGTTTAGATAAGGTGACAGCCAGAATAACTGACCGGAAAACCCTGGAAAGCATCAGCCTTAAGATATGCACTAAAGAACAGTGGTCCATTGTCGGAGCCAACGGGTCGGGCAAATCCTCCTTGGGCAAGCTGCTCTGCAACGCTCTCCCCATAATATCCGGGACCCTCCGCACAGCGCAAAGAGCGGGGTTTGTCTCCTTTGAAAAACTGAATGAGGTCCTGGAAGCCGAAAGGTATAACGACGATTCGGATTCTTTGGGCTTTGTCAGCCAGGGAACAAGAGTCGACAGGTTCATCCTCGGCGAGACAGCTGCAGATGAAACTAAACTCGCCGGCCTTGCACTGCAAATGGGCTTTACCGGCATTCTCGAGCGCGGCATCAAATTCCTGTCAACGGGAGAAATGCGCAAGGTCCTCATCTGCAGGGCCCTGTTGCAGGAACCGGAACTGCTCGTTCTCGATGAACCTTTTGACGGACTGGACCAGCAATCCTCTGCCGTGCTGCGCAACCTGATAAGCAACTGCGTCGAGAGTGGGATCAAGGTAGTCTTGTTGCTTAACCGTTTCAGTGAGATCGTCCCCGAGACTACGCACATAGCTTAAAGACAGCCGTATCATGATGTCGGGAGCAAGGGACAAGATGCTTAACTGCGACGCCCTGCTCAGATTCCACGCGTTTCACTACACCCTCCCCTGCCAACTGCCGGAGATCGACAGCGGCAACCGAGCGGAACCTTTGCCGGCTGAAATCCCCCTGATCGAGATGAAAGGGGTAATGGTGCGCTATGATCAGAAAACGGTGCTCAACAGGGTCAGCTGGACGGTGCAGCCTGGCGAGCACTGGAGGATAAGCGGGCCCAATGGCTCCGGCAAGTCCACCCTGTTAGCCCTGGTGAGCGGAGACAACACCCAGGCTTATGCCAACGACATTAGTCTTTTCGGCAGGAAGAGAGGTACAGGAGAAAGCGTCTGGGATATAAAAAAGCGGATAGGACTTGTGTCGAACTCGTTGCAGCAGGATTACAGGGTCGGAGTCACCGTCAAGATCGCCGTCATTTCCGGTTTTTTCGATTCGATCGGCGTCTATGACGACTATACGCCTAGGCAGCAGGAAATCGCCCTGGAATGGCTTGAGATGCTGCACATGGAGCAGCGCATGGATCATCCCTTTCGCGATCTGTCCTACGGCGAGCAGAGACTGGTCCTGCTGGCGCGGGCAATGGTGAAGCAACCCGACTTGCTTATACTGGACGAGCCGTGCCAGGGGCTGGATGACGTCAACAGGGAAATGGTCCTGAAGCTCGTGGACCATCTCGGCAAGACAGGCTCCACGCAGATACTTTATGTCACTCACCATCCTGAAGACAGCATCCCCTGTATCACTAACAGCATGGAACTGGTGGCCACCAGCGGGGGAGGCTATACTTCCAGAATCCAGTAACCCGAGAATGCTCCGGTGTCGCCCCTCGAAAAATCTGCCCCTGCCTGCAAAGTTCTCCTACGCAATACCTGAGCGGATGCCGAGGATTTCGGCATGAATCGGCCCTGCGCTTCCACACCTCGGTCTCGTTTTACTATGGCCGCTGGAGGTGGAGGGTATGGCGTGTGGCGCGAGGGGCGGGGAAGACGCCGAATAGGTAGCCGCCATCCAGCGCCGCCCGGGCGACTGTATTTATGGTTCCGTCACCCCCCGCTGCCACGACAATCCCCTGTTGCTGCAGCGCAAGCTCCACGGCCTGCCGGGCCGTGGCAGGCAGCTGGTAAAGGTCGCTGACTAACCACAGACGGTGGGGGCGCCCCGCCTGGGAGAGGACCTCACGAATGGTCGTTTCTCTGTTTTGCGCGTCTTTGTCGCCAGAGCCGGCATTCATGACTACGAAGATGGGGGCTTGCGCGGAGACGGTTCGTCCAGACGGCAGCGACAAGAGAAACTACTTAGTTGGTTTCCATCCGGAAACTCCGGATGTGAAGCTGCTGGTTTCCGATTCGGAAAAGATGCATTGCGGTTAAGGGCAGGGCGGCGTGATCGGGAATCGCTGTCGAGTTTACACCAGCTTGAGCTCTCCTACCAGCCGTTGCAGTTCCTCCGCCAGCCCGACCGGGACGGGCGGCTCGCCGCGCCGGCAAATTCCTGGGCGCTCCGCGCCAGCTGGTGCAGTAGCGGCTGATATCCCGCGTGGTGACGGTATGTTGCCCGGCAACTGCGAGTTGGCTCACATGTTTCATATTGCCATTTATTGGAATATACTTAAGACATACAAAATACAGAGTGAGGTAATGGGGAATTTACCATCAATCATGGCAACTCGCTCCCGCCATAAAAATGAAAGGGCCAGTCAAGATGCTCACGCTAATTTCGGTATGGCACCGGATCCGACTTAGCCGGGGGCAAGATCGGCTCATTTGAATTGGCAAGAGCAGGCTCTGCCTATCATTAGGGTAGTGCCTGATCAACCGGAGAAAATTGTTGCTTGGAAAAATTCATAAGTTATACTTAACCCTCAATGCGCCATTAACAGACTTAAGATGCTAAAGAAACAGGTGTAGCTGTGGAAAGAATCACCTTTCAGGTAGCAGCAGAGCCACCGGATCAGGGACAGGTGGTGAAGGGTTGATGCACTTGGTACAGTTGCCCAAACCGACAAAGATGGGACCCTGAAAACCATGAGGAGGTACGACAATGAAAAGTGTTAGAAAGGTTCTGATAACAACAGTAGCTATGGTTGGCCTGATCGCTCTGACCACAGGCATAAGCATGTCAGCCAGCTTCGACCAGTTTAGAACCGGCGCTCAGACGACTACGGAAAAGGACTACACGATTTCAGGGCCGACCTATGAAACCGGCACCCGTAGTGGCGGCACTACGGGCACTGGCGCGGGCGGCACGATGGACACCGGTACGGGTACCGGCACCATGGGTCCCGGCGGCCGGACCGGCACTGACACGGGCACAGGTGGATCGATGGATACCGGCACTGGCGGCACAATGCACCCTGATACGGATACCGGCACCATGACCCCCGGCGGCAGGACCGGCACCGACACGGGAACTGGTGGATCGACAGGGACCGGCACTGGCGGCACAATGGACTATGATACCGATACCGGCACCATGAGCCCCGGTGGCAGGACCGGCACCGACACGGGAACTGGTGGATCGACAGGGACCGGCACTGGCGGCACGATGGACTATGATACCGATACCGGCACCATGAGCCCCGGTGGCAGGACGGGCACCGACACGGGCACTGGCACTGGCGGCACGATGGATTATGATACCGATACCGGCACGAGTGGCACGGGAGGATCTATGGGTACCGGTACCGATGGATCGACAGGGACCGGTGGCGGAGGGACTGGTACTGGTGGCGGAGGAAGGTGAGTTCTCTTTGCTGAACCTTCTAAGGCGGCCGTATTCCAGCGGCACTAAGTGCTTTACTCGGTGCAAAAAAGCCTAAGCCAGCTTCTTCGCTGACAGCACAGGTGCATATACGGGGAAGCAGGTTCTTTTACCGGAACTTCATGACTTGTTCGGCAATGAAATTTCATATTTCTCACTGAAAGCGACAGGCACCTGCAATTTCTGGCAGACGCCTGTCGCTTTCATTTATTAGAGTCAGGTGTCAACAGGTATCGGATACCCTATGTGTGAAGGATACCAAAACCCGATGATAGCCAGATCTAACGGTCTTTAAAAACCTGCGGGTACTGTCTGGAAGTGCACGCTTTAGACCGTGATGAAGTCTCACTTTCAAGATCAACCTTCCTGCCAGCGTGAGTGGAAGGTAGTAAGCCGTGCCGACACAAGAACGCCCTTAAACAGTAGACCCGGCTATAACTTGAATAGACCTGCCTCGCCCCGCTCTCAGGCGAGCTTGCTTACATCTCGATCACCATCGGCAAAATGACCGGCCTGCGCTCGACGGTCTTCTTGAAGAACCGCCGCAGCGCCTGGCGCACCGCGGCTTCTACCTCTTCATGGTCGCAGCGCATCTCCTGGTTTAGTTCGTCCATGGCCTTGACGGCGACTTTTCTGGCCTCTTCCAGATAGTCCCGGCTCTCGTCCTCGAAGACGAAGCCGCGCGAAACGATGTCCGGGCCGTAGATGACCTCCCCCGAGCTCTGGTCGATGCCGATGATCACCACCACCATGCCGTCTTCGGAGAGATGCTTGCGGTCCTTGAGCACTACGCTCCCGACGTCGCCCACCCCTTTGCCGTCCACGAAGACCCGCCCCGACTCCACCTTCTCCACTATGGCGCCCGTACCGGAATAGAAGTAGACCACGTCGCCGTTGGTGACCTGAAGGCAGCGCTCCTCGGGGATGCCTACCTTTTTGGCCAACTGGATATGTTTGTAAAGGTGGCGGTATTCTCCGTGGATCGGGATGAAGAAACGCGGCTTCACCGTGTTGATCATCAGCTTCAGCTCTTCCTGGCTCGCGTGACCGGAGACATGCACCTCGGAGACCCTCTCGTAAAACACCTCGGCCCCGCGCCGGTAGAGATGGTTGATCAGTTCGGAGATGGTGCGCTCGTTGCCGGGAATGACGCGCGAGGAGAGCACCACGGTATCGCCTTTCTCCAGCTTGATCTGCTTGTGGTCGTTCATGGCGATGCGGCTCAGGGCGCTCATCGGCTCCCCCTGGCTGCCGGTGGAGATGATGCAGACCTTTTCCGGAGGGAGGTGCGGGAGTTCCTTCAGCCCCATGAACAGCTCGTCGGGGATGGTCAGGTAGCCGAGCTCCCGGGCGATCTGCACGTTCTTGACCATCGAGCGGCCGTTCAGCAGGATCCTCCGGCCACAGCGGGCGGCGGCGTCGGCCACCTGCTGCACGCGGTGGATGCTGCTGGAAAAGGTGGCCACGATGATGCGGCCGGGGCAGTTGGGAAAGATCTCCGCAAAGGCCTCCCCGACCGATTTTTCGGAGAGGGTATAACCCTCGCGCTCCACGTTGGTGGAATCGGACAAAAGGGCCAGCACGCCGGCTTCCCCGTAGCGTGAAAGGCTCGCCAGGTCGGTCAGCTGGCCGTCCACGGGGGTCTGGTCTATCTTGAAATCGCCCGTGTGGATCACCACCCCTTCCGGCGTGGTGATAGCCAGGGCGCAGCCGTCAACAACCGAGTGCGCCACCCGCAGGAATTCCACCTGGAAGCAGCCGAGGGTGACGCTGTCGCGCGGCTTGACAACGACCAGCTCCACGCGGTCGTTCAGCTTGTATTCTTCCAACTTCGCTTTGAGAAAGCCGAGGGTCAGGGCGGTGCCGTAGACCGGCACATTCAACTCCTGCAGCACGAAAGGGAGTGCGCCGATGTGGTCCTCATGGCCGTGGGTCAGGCAGATGGCCCGGATCTGCTCGCGGCGCTCGCGCAGCCAGGAGATGTCGGGGATGACAAAGTCAATGCCGAGCATGTCCGGGCTCGGGAACATAAGCCCGCAGTCGACGATGATGATGTCCTCGGCATGCTGGTACACCATCATGTTCATGCCAATTTCATTCAGCCCGCCCAAGGGGATGATTTTAAGTGCAGAGCTTGCTTCGGTCATGTTGGGGAATTCCTTTCTTTCTACGGTAGGATCTGCCCATCTCCAATATTCAAATTCATCATCTCCACTCCTTGTGGGCGGTGGTGCTGCTGTCAATGGCGAGCATAAGCCGCGCTCCGGCCAGACTCGTGCCAACATACAGCATTTGCACGATCTTGTAAGCAAAGAATAGGAAGCCGAGGAGCATTCCCCCGTGCAGGGGCCGGTAGCTCGACGGCAATTCGGGATTTGACCAGAGGCAGGCGGCAGGCGGCTCCCTGTATCTGCAGAAAAGGCAAAGCGGCAGGGCGGCTTTGGGGGGCGATCAGCCTAGGGCTTGCGGTGGTTATTCTTCTGGCGAGGCGGGATCTTCCGCCCGTGGGGGTCGAGCGCCGGTTGGCCGAGCTTTTCAGCCAGATAATCCACGGTGCCGTTGCCGCGGATATGCTCCAGGCGGTGGGCGGCCGGATGCAGCGCCTCCCGCGGCGTGCCGATCGATGCCAGGTAGCTCTCCCAGAGGCGATGGGCGCGCAGCACCTGGCGGGCTTCCTTGTCCCCCGCCTCGGAGAGGCGATAGCCGTCCGCCGACTCGCTCAAAAGGCCATCCTGCACCATCTGCCGCAACGCCCTCGGGAGGTCGGCCGGCTGCTGCACGAACTGATGAAACACGGAAAGCGGGGTGTCCCCCTCATGGCGTAGCGCCGTGATCAGCACGTCCTCAACCACCTGCTGGGGCACCAGCCGGCGCAGGCGCAGCCAGCGCGCCAGCAGGCCGTAACGCGGTGCCAGGGCGAGCACCACCAGGAACTGCAGGGTGCAAAAGAGCATGACCGCCCCGCCTCCGGCCGAGTCCAGCCAGACACAGAGGTAAAGCCCTCCGATCACGCTGGTCACGCCGAAAAGGGCCGCCAGGGCCATCATGCGGTCCAGGCGGTCGCTCAGGAGGTAGGCGGTGGCGGCAGGTGTGATCAAGAGGCCTACCACCAGGATCACCCCCACCATGCTGACCGCGCTCACCACCACCAGCGAGACGCAGCTGGTCAGCGCGTAGTCGAGCAGCAGCACCGGCAGGCCGGTGGAGGCCGCCATCACCGGGTCGAAGGTCGCCAGCTGGAAATGGCGGAAAAAGAGCACCAGCACGCTCAGTACCGTGGCGCAGACGAGAACGCTCACCCAGAGGTCGCTGTCGGCGACCCCCAGGATGTCCCCCATGATGAAGTGCATCAGATCGATGTGGATGTACTCGCGGAACATGGAGACCACCACCACGCCCAGGGCGAAGACGCCGGTGTACATGATGCCGATGGCGGTGTCCTCCTTGATCCTGGAGACGCGGGAGACCAGGCCGATCAGCGCCACCGTGAGCACCGCCGCCAGCAGCGAGCCGAGCAGCATGCTCGGCGCGTGCGCCTCGATGCCGAACAGGAGCTTCATGACGAGGTAGCCGCCGGCCACCCCGGCGATCATGGCGTGGGAGAGGGCGTCTCCCAGAAAGGCCATGCGCCTCAGCACCACCAGGCAGCCGACCACACCCGAGACCAGGGCGACCGCACAGCCGCCGATCAGCGCCTTCTGAAAATAGGTCTCGGTGAGCGGAGCCCAGAACGCCTGCGCCAGAAAGTTCATCGGGCGCCCTCCTTGGCCATCAGGTTGGCAAATACCCGCAGCCGCCCTTCGTACACCTGGCTCAGCAGCTCTTCGTGCAGCACGGCGGCCGGGGGGCCGAAGGCGTAGAGCCGCTGCTTCAAGAGGATCAGATTATCGAAGTATTCCGCGGCGGTGGTCAGGTCGTGATGCACGACCACCAGGGTCTTGCCGGCCGCCTTGGCCCGCTCCAGCACCTCCAGGATGGCGTGCTCGGTCGCCGCGTCGACTCCGGCGAAAGGCTCGTCCAAGAGCAGGATATCGGCCCCTTGCGCCAGGGCCCGGGCCAGAAATACCCGCTGCTGCTGGCCGCCGGAGAGCTGGCCGATCTGGCGGTCGGCGAAGTCTGTCATGCGTACCATCGCCAACGCCTCCATAGCCGCCTCGCGGTCCGCCCGGGAGGCGTTACGGTACCAGGGGATGCGCTGGTAGCGCCCCATCAGCGCAACCTCCCGGACAGTAATGGGGAAATCCCAGTCCACCGCTCCGCGCTGCGGCACGTAGGCCACGTCCCCCTTGGCCTTCTGCACGTCCTCCCCGCGTATCAGGATCTCGCCGACATCCGGCTTCACGAAACCGAGGATCGCCTTGATGAAGGTGGACTTGCCGGAGCCGTTGGGGCCGATTACCCCGACCAGTTGGTCCTGTTCGATAGTCACCGAAACGTCCAGGAGAGCCGGCCGGGCGCCGTAGCTGACCGTCAGGTGGCGGACCTCGATGGCCGGCGCCTTAGTAGTGTTCATGGCCGGCGTCCTCCGTTTCGCTCAGGGTAAAGGGGATGGAGCCTGCGACGTTAGCCCCCTTTTCCCCCCAAAGGGTCTCGTCCAGCAGCACCCGCCCTCCCTGCAGCAGGCGCACCCGCACCGCATGATCCAGCGGAGCGGCAAGAGGAGGGACAACCCTCAGGTAGATCTCGTTACGCCCCGCGACGAGACCGGCCACCGGATGAACGGTCACGGTGACCCCAGCCTGTTGCGGTTTGTCGCTGCGGTAAAGCTCACGCCCTCCCGTCCGCACCACAATTGTGGCCCCGGCGGCCGGATCCTCCTTGAGGGCGAAGGGGTCGGCGGCCGTGGCAAAGCTCGGCGTGATCTCCAGGGTAAAGGCCTCCCCGGGCGCGTCCTTGCTGACCACAGCCTCCATTTGCGGGGGGAGCCGCCGTTCGCGCTGATAGGTGTACAAGAAGAGACCGCCGACCAGGATCAGCCAGATCGCCGCCACCAATGCAAATCTCATAGGGAATCCTCTTTCCTAGGGCCGCGGCTGCAGGGCCTGGACGATCAGCAGCACGTTCTCGCGCATCATGCCGATATAGGTCTCGGCGGCGCTCCCTGCCGTCCCCATGGAATCGGAGTAGAGCTCGCCGCCGATCTTCACCCCGGTTTCCCGGGCGATCTCCCGGATCTGCTTCGGGTTTATGGTGGTCTCCACGAAGATCGCCTGAGCGCGGGCCCGCCGGATCGAGTCCACCACCTGGCGGTGCCGCTCCGGGGTCATCCCGGCGCCGACCTCGCTGCCGGTCGACCAACCGACCGGCGCGATGCTCAGGTAGTCGTTCTCCGGGTTGAAGCGGTATTCCCGGCAGAAATAGTTGAAGGCGTCGTGGGTGGTGACCAGGATGCGCCGCTCGGGCGGAATGCGGTTCACCTGCTCCCGGATCCAGGCGTCCAGCACCCGCAACTGCTGCAGATAGAGCCTTCCCCGGTCCCGGAAACCGGGGGCGCCTGAGGGATCCAGCCGCTCCAGCGCCAGGATGATGTTGTTCACGTAGATTGCTGCGTTGGTGAGGGAAAACCAGGCGTGCGGATCTGGGACGCTCTGCCCGGAACTGCGTATCGCCAGCGGCGGAAGGCCGCGGGTGACAGTCACCAGCTTCTTGCCGGCGTCCCGGGCCAGAGCGGCCATCCAGTTCTTCCCCTCCAGGTGCAGGCCGTTTTCCAGGCAGAGGTCCGCCCCCAGCACGATCTGCACGTCGTCCGGCGTCGGCTGGTAGGTGTGCGGGTCGGCCCCCGGCGCGAGGATGCTGCTGACGGTCAGCCGATCGCCGGCTACCTGGCGGGCGAAATCGGCGATCTGGGTGGTGGAGGCGACCACCACCTGTTTGCGCGGTGCCTCATTACGGGCGGCCAGGGCCGCAGAGGGCCAGACAAGCGTCAGGGCGAGTAGGACCAACAGGCGAAACATGCACACCTCCCGCGGCTGGTCCGGAAGCAGCAAAGCGGCCCCGGATCGAGTAACTGCAAGTTCTCAAAAAAAAACAAACTATGACACCTCATTCATTATTGTCAATCGACTGCAGCTCTTAAAGAGCGAAGAGCGAAAACCACTCCTTCGCAGGCGGTCCGGCACAGCGCCTGGCTGGAGCCCGGAATAGCGGCCCCGATCCTATCCTTCCGACGGAGGTTGCCTGTTGATTGGGCAGGGGCATTGTAGTATGGTCCAGATGTATAGATTCGCGACAACCACCACCTCTGCAAGGATCGAACATGCGTATCCTGATAGTCGAAGACGAACAAAAGGCTGCCAATTACCTGAAAAAAGGGTTGACGGAAAACGGCTTCAGCGTCGACATCGCCACCGACGGCGAGGACGGTCTCCACCTGGCCATTACCGAAGCCTACGACCTGATCATCCTTGACGTGATGCTGCCTCTGCGCGGCGGCTGGTCGATCATCCAGGAGCTGCGCGCCGCCGGCAACGATACTCCCGTCATCTTTCTCTCCGCACGCGACACGGTACACGACCGGGTGCATGGCCTGGAGCTTGGCGCCGACGACTACCTGGTCAAGCCTTACGCTTTTTCCGAACTGCTGGCCCGCATACGGATCATTCTCCGCAGGCACCCGCTGCAACAGCCAGACCTGATGAAGATCGCCGACCTGGAGCTGGACCTGGTCCGTCACAAGGCAAGGCGCAACGCCGTCTCTTTGGACCTGACGGCTAAGGAGTTCCAACTGTTGGCCCTCATGCTGCGCCGCCGCGGCGAAGTGCTCACCCGCACCACCATTTCCGAGCAGATCTGGGGCATCAACTTCGACAGCGATTCCAATGTGGTCGACGTGGCGATACGCCGACTGAGGAAAAAGGTCGACGATCCTTTCACGCTCAAGCTGATTCAAACCATTCGAGGGGTGGGATATGTCCTTGACGAAACCGATTAAAACCGCCTCCTCTATCGCAATCACCACCCGCCTGGTGCTCTTCTACCTGATCAGCATCCTGTTTATCATGTTCTGCACCAACTGGTTTCAGTTCAAGGCACTCTCCGAGGACCTTGAATTCGAGGACAACGACTTCCTGACGGAGCGGATGACCCGCCTGCGGGCGGTGATTGCGCGTAACCCCGACACCCCGTTCGCGCTCAAGGATCAGATCCCGGCGAACGACTCCGACCGGCACATACGCTACCTTGTGCGTGTGCAGGATGCCCGGGGCCGGACCATACTGGAATCCCCCGGCATGTCCGGGCTGCCGGTAGCGCTCTTCCCCCCTGCCGTCACCGGGGACCAGCTCGGGCGCGGAGCCAAGTACCGCGGAGCCGGCGGCGAGCACTACCTGTTGAACTCCGCCTGGGCCGAGGCCTTTGGCGATCCGCATTTCAGGCTGGTGCAGATTGCGCTGGACGTAGAGGACGAACACGCCCTGATGGTGAAATACCAGCTTAAGATGGGGGCCTCGGTGTTGATCGGGCTGCTGATGGCAGCGGTGCTCGGCATAGTCATCACCCGCAAGGGGCTGCAACCGCTGCAGGAAATGGCCGCGACCGTGGCGCAGATCAGCGAAACCGATCTGCACCAGCGCATAAGGATGGGGGTCTGGCCAAAGGAACTCGACCAGTTGACCCTGGCACTGGACGGCATGCTGGGGCGCCTGGAGGATTCTTTCGCCCGCCTAAGCGAGTTCTCCGCTAATCTGGCCCACGAATTGCGCACCCCGATAAACAATCTGAGAGGCGAGGCGGAGGTGGCCCTCTCCCGGCCCCGCTCCAACGATGAGTATCGCCATATCATAGAGTCGAGCATCGAGGAGTGCGAGCGGCTCTCCCGCATGGTGGGGGATATCCTCTTTCTGGCCCGTCCGGAGCAGGGCTTTGTGCCCCATCTGATCGACGCCAGGGCGGAGACGGAAACGCTGGCCGAGTATTACCGGACCCTGGCCGATGAGCAGCAAATAACCATCGCCATCCAGGGAGGCGGTACAGTCAGTGTCGATCCGCCGCTGTTCCAGCGCGCCGTCGGCAACCTGATCTCCAATGCCCTGCATTACACCCCGACCGCCGGGCGCATCACCGTGACCCTCACCGAAACGCGCGGGGGCAGGATCGATCTGTCTGTCGAGGACAATGGCATGGGGGTCGACGCCTCTGAATTGCCGCGGGTTTTCGACAGGTTTTACCGCAGTCCGCAGGCCCGCCTGCGGCACAACCAGGGAAGCGGTCTGGGACTTGCCATCGTCCGCTCGATCATGACACTGCATGGCGGCACCGTGACCATCGCCAGTGAGACCGGGCGGGGAACCGTGGCCACCCTCAGTTTTCCCGGCCCGCAACTCGCAGCGAGACAGGGGGGTGCGGCGCCGGTCTGACCAGCTACATGACAACAATGTCATCTCCCGGCCATGTTCCGGCAAGACTTTTCGGCGTATGCTCGGTGGCGAAGTTAATCTACAGCTAAGCCACGGAGTAACGATATGCCGAAGTACCGCCTGGGCCTGGTCGCCTTTGTCTCTTGCACCTTTCTAGCCTTTTCCACCGCAGTACGGGTCATGCTCTGCCTCATGACCCCCAAGGGAGCAGGGCTCACCTTCGCCATGCTGCTGAAGGCGGCGGCCGCCGGGCTCCTTTTCGACCTGGCGACCCTGGCCTACGCCCTGCTGCCGCTCGCACTCTATCTGCTGCTGGCCCCGCGCCGTTTCACCACCCACCGCTGGCACCCTTGGCTGGTTCGCCTCTTCTTCACCCTGTTCCTTAGCGGGCTGGTTTTCGAGGGGTGCGCCGAGTATTTCTTCTTCGACGAGTTCGGCACCCGCTTCAACTTCATCGCCGTCGACTATCTGATCTATACACACGAAGTGATCGGCAACATCCGCGAATCGTATCCGCTGGTCCCCATCTTCGCCGGCATCACGGCAGCCGCCCTTTTTGCTGTCTGGCTTTTGAAGAGCCGGCTCGACCGGGCCTCGGAAACCACCTTTGGCGGCGCCTACCGCCGCACGGGGCTACTGCTGCTACTCCCTGCGCTGACGGCAGTCACCTTCGTGAACATTTCCCAGTCCGCCATATCCTCCAACAATTTCGCCAACGAGATCGCCGGAAACGGCGTCTACAATCTGATGGCCGCCTTTGTCAACAACGAACTCAGCTTCACCCGTTTCTATCGCACCGAGCCGGACCGTCAGGCAGTGCTGGGCCGGCTGAAAGGGCTGGTTGCCGAAAGGAACAACAGCTTCCTCGATCCGAGATCGGAGGGGCTTACCAGACGGATCCGCGGGGAGGGGCCGGAAAAACGGCTGAACCTGGTGGTGGTCGTAGAGGAGAGCCTGAGTGCCGAGTACCTGGGGAGCTTCGGCAACCAAGACAAATTGACCCCCAACCTCGACCGACTGGCCGGCCAGTCGCTGCTTTTCACCAATCTCTACGCGACAGGCACCCGCACGGTGCGGGGCCTGGAGGCGCTGACCCTCTCCATGCCGCCTTTGCCCGGCATATCCATCGTCAAAAGACCACACAACGAGGGTTTCCGCTCCTGGGGCGAAATCATGAAGGGCAAAGGGTATGACACAAAGTACCTCTATGCGGGATACGGCTACTTCGACAACATGAATGCCTTCTTTTCCGGCAACGGCTTTTCGGTGGTCGACCGGGCCGCCTTTTCCAAAGAGGAAATCACCTTTGCCAACATCTGGGGGGTATGCGACGAAGACCTGTTCCGCCGGACCATCCGGGAGGGGAACCTCTCACATGCCGCCGGCAAGCCGTTTTTCTCGATGGTGATGACCACCTCGAACCACCGTCCCTACACCTACCCCGAAGGGAGGATCGACATCCCTTCCAAGACCGGCCGCAGCGGCGGGGTCAAATATGCGGATTACGCCATCGGCAGGTTCATCGCCGAAGCGAAAAGCCAGCCCTGGTTCAAGGACACCATCTTCGTTTTTGTGGCGGACCACTGCGCGAGCAGCGCCGGGAAAAGCGACATTCCGGTAAAGAAGTATGAAATCCCGCTGCTGGTGTTTGCCCCGGACCATGTCAAGCCCGGCCGCGTTGACCGGCTGATGAGCCAGATCGACGTGGCTCCCACCCTGCTCGGCCTGATGAATATGAGTTATGTCACCGATTTTCTCGGTCGCGACCTGCTCAAGGATTCCGGCAATCCCCCCCGGGCCTTCATCTCCACCTACCAGAAACTCGGTTACCTGACCGAGGATCGCCTGCTCGTGCTCGGTCCGCGCAGGTATGCCGCCCAGTACGGGGTCGACCGCAAATCAGGCGGCCTCCAACCAGTGCCGCTTGACCAGCCGCTACTTGACGACATGCTCGCCTACTACCAGGGGGGCGATCACCTGTATCAGCGCAGGTTGAACCGGATCCGCTGAAAGACGGCCCGTCTCCGTCCCGAAGAGGTTCCGAGTTGCGCCTGACTCTATGCTCTCTCCCCACCCGGGGAGAGAGCTTTTCGGGCAGCCCGCCCGTTCCACGAAACCATATCCACCACCCGCATCCGCCCCCCCGGTTTTTGCCTTTCCCCCTCACCTTCGCGCCCCGTGTCCGCACGCTTTGCTTTCTTCGCTGTAAAACTTTTCGATTTCGGGCCGCCGGGCCTATTTTTATGCAGCAGCCCGCCCTCTTCTATGCTAGCCTTACTGCTATTTTGTTTCCATCCGGAAACTCCGGATGTGAAACTGTTGGTTTCCGATTCGACAAAGGAGGGATTTTTCGTCCTGGCAAGGAAACCGAGGGGTTGCGCGGAGGCGTACATAAGTACGCCGCAAAAGCTTGACCGAAGGTTGACGCCGCCAGGGCGGAAAAGCACCCTTTCCGGACGGAAACTATTTTGCAAACCGCAGGGGGCAAGGGGCCAAGTCATGCACAATAGCGCTATCGAGAAGCTCCTCAAGGGGGTATGCGAGGGGACCGTCGAGGTCGGGCAGGCGCTGGAAAGGCTCAAGCACCTGCCTTTCGAGGACCTGGGATGCGCCACGCTCGACCACCACCGCGCGCTTCGCCAGGGGTTCCCGGAGGTGATCTTCGGCCAGGGGAAAAGCATCCCCCAGATGCAGACCATCATCTCGGCCCTGCTTGAAAAGGGGGGCAACGTGCTCGCCACCCGTGTGAACGGCGCCAAGGGGGCGAAGCTTCGGGATTTTTTCCCGGCCGCCGTTTACCATCCGGAGGCCCGCGCCCTGACCATCGAGCAGCACCCGGTCGCGATCCGCGGCAAGGGAAAGATCCTGGTGGTCTGCGCCGGCACCTCGGACATCGCGGTCGCCGCCGAAGCGGTGCTGACCGCGCAGCTGATGGGAAACGAGGTGGAGAAGCTCTACGACGTAGGGGTCGCCGGGCTGCACCGCCTGCTCGCCCGGCGGGCGATACTTGCCGAGGCTTCCGTCATCATCGTGGTGGCGGGGATGGAGGGGGCGCTCCCGTCGGTGATAGGGGGCCTGGTGGACAAGCCGGTGATCGCGGTCCCCACCTCGATCGGCTACGGCGCCGCCTTCGGAGGCGTGGCCGCACTGCTCGGGATGCTCAACAGCTGTGCTGCGGGTGTCACCGTGGTGAACATAGATAACGGCTTCGGCGCGGCTTACGCTGCCAGCCTGATCAACAGGGTGCACGCATGAAGATCCTTTATTTCGACTGTTTTGCCGGTATCGCCGGCGACATGGCTGTGGCGGCCCTGCTGGAACTCGGCCTGCCGATGGAGACGCTGCGCGAGGGACTGGCGGCGCTCCCCTTTTCCGGCTACACGCTGGCAAGTTCCCGGGTCGACCGGCACGGCATCGCCGGCACCTCTTTCCAGGTAACGCTCCTGGAGGAGGACCAGCCGCACCGCCACTACTCGGGAATCGCCGCCATGATCGAGGCGGCGGCGCTCAGGCCCCGGGTGAAGGAGCTCTCGCAACGGATCTTCCGGCGGCTCGCCGAGGCCGAGGCGAGCGTGCACGGGGTGGCGCTGGAGCGGGTGCATTTTCACGAGGTGGGCGCGGTCGATTCCATCGTCGACATCGTTGGCACCGCCATCGGGCTCGACTACCTGGGGATCGAGCGGATCTACGCCTCCGGCCTCCCCTTTGGGCGCGGCTTCGTACAGACGGCCCACGGCCGCCTGCCTGTGCCGGCACCTGCCACGGCCTTTCTCATGCAGGGGATCCCGCTTTCGCCCGACATCGGTGAGGGGGAGCGGGTAACGCCGACCGGCGCCGCCATCATCGCGGCGCTCGCCGAGGGATTCGGCCCGCCCCCCGCCATGAAGCCGGAGAAGATCGGCTACGGCGCCGGGGAAAAGGATTTCCCGGAGCTGCCGAACCTGCTACGCCTGGTGCTCGGTGAGGGGGCGGACATGGCGCGACGGGAGGAGGTGCTGGTGATCGAGACCCACGTCGACGACATGAACCCGGAGATCTTCGGCTACCTTATGGAAAGACTGCTGGAGGCAGGTGCCCTCGACGTCGCCTTCAGCCCGCTGCAGATGAAGAAGAACCGCCCGGCCACCCGCCTTACGGTGATCGCCCAAGTGGGCGACCTGGAGAAACTCTCCGGCATTATCCTGACCGAGTCTACCGCCATCGGCCTTCGCTACTACCCGGCCGGGCGCCTGACGCTTCCCCGCAGGGCCGAGCTGCGGGAGACCTCGCTTGGACAGGTGCAGGTAAAGGTGCTGGAAGACGGCCGGGTGGCGCCGGAATTCGAGTCGTGCCGGAAAATCGCCCTCAAGCGCGGCCTGCCGCTCATCGATGTATACCGCACCGTGGAAAGGGAGACCTGGCAAGCATGAAGCGCTTCGTGATGTTTACCGCCACCTGGGGCGGCACCGGCTTTTCCCCTTTCGCCTCGGGCACCGTCGGGACCCTGGGCGCCATACCGCTCTACCTGGCACTCTCAAGGCTCCCGCTGCCGCTCTACCTTTTATCCACCGTCGCCTTCACCTTCTTTGCCTGCTGGGTCTCGGGGCTGGCGGAGCAGGTCTTCCACGAGCACGACTGCGGGAAGATCGTCATCGACGAGGTGGCCGGCTTTCTGGTCACCATGACAGCACTTCCCCCCAGCTGGCAAACAATCCTGGCAGGATTCCTGATGTTCCGGTTTTTCGACATCGTCAAACCCCAGCCGGCCCGCTGGTTCGACCGCTCGCTCAAAAACGGCTACGGTGTGGTGCTGGACGACGTCGCCGCCGGGATCTACGCCTGCGCCGCCACCCACCTCGTCATGAGGTTTGTGTGAGGCTCTCCACCCTCTCCATAGGCGACGAACTTCTCTGCGGGGAACAGCTCGACAGCAACGCCTGCCATATCGCGGGAAGAGTGTACGACGCGGGGAGCCGTGTGCTCAGGCATCTGACGGTGGGAGACGACGAGGAGTCCATCGTCCTGGCTCTCAGGGAACTCGCCTCGACAAGCGAGGCAGTCATCGTCACCGGCGGGCTCGGCCCAACGCCGGACGACCTGACCACGGCTGCGGCTTCCCGGGCGGCCGGAAGCGAGCTGGAGCTCTCCAGCGAGGCGCTTGCCCACCTCTCCAGTTTTGCAGCCCGGATCTCGGGCGGACTGCACCCGGCCAACCGCAGACAGGCGCTGCTCCCCAAAGCCGCTTCCCTGATCCCGAACCCGCTCGGCACCGCCTGCGGCTTCACCCTGGAGCTCTCGGGATGCCGGCTGTTCTTTCTTCCCGGGGTCCCCGCCGAGATGAAACGGATGCTGGAGGATACGGTGCTCCCTGCCCTGGCCGGGCGTGAAAAGGGCGGGGGGGTGCGGGTCACCCTGAAGATCTTCGGCATCTCCGAGGCGGCGGCCGCGGCCCGGCTGGAGGGGTGCCTCCCTTTCGGCTCGCCGGTCGAGCTTGCTTACTGCGTGAAATTTCCGGAGATCCAGCTGATCCTTCGCTGCCAGGCGGAGCATGCCGGGCGGCTGACCGCGGCCGCGGTAGCGGTCCGGGAGCGGCTGGGGGCCTACATATTCGCTCAGAACGACGAGACCATGGACTCGGTACTCTGCTCGCTCTTTAAAAGCAGCGGTCTCAGCCTCGCGCTGGCCGAGTCCTGCACCGGCGGCATGATAGCTGCCCGCATCACCGGCCAGCCCGGGTGCTCCGCCTACTTCCTGGAGGGAGCGGTCACCTACAGCAATCAGGCGAAGACCAGGCTCTTGCAGGTCCCAGCGGAGCTGATCGAGGCAAAAGGCGCGGTAAGCTTGGAGGTCGCCCGCGCCATGGCGATCGGAGCGCGGCGTGCCGCCGGCAGCGACCTGGCGCTCTCGGTAACCGGCATCGCCGGCCCGGACGGCGGGACGCCCGACAAGCCGGTCGGCACCGTCTTCCTGGCGCTTGCCGACTCCTTTGGCTGCCGCGTGCACAGCTACAGCTTCCCGGGGGATCGCTCCGAGGTCAGGTCGATCACCTGCTTTACCGCCCTTGATTTACTGCGCAGACACCTCCTCGCCCTCCATGGAGCTTCAAGCCGGGATTGACCGGCGCTTTGGCAACAGCTGGTACAGGGGATACACCTTGGACTTTGCACAGCTTGCACTGATCATCGCCTGCGAACTCCTGCTAAGCCTCGCCCAGCAGCTCACCCCGCTGCCGGCCTGGCTGCACATCGCGGCCATCACGCTCCTCGCCTCGGCGTTACTCGCCTACTCGGCGGCTTCTCGAAGGCGGGAGAGCCGGGTGCTTAGCGGGCTTCGCCTGGAGATCTCCGAGATGCAGCAGGAGGTGGCGACGGCCGCCCGCCGCTACAAGAGCCTGCTGGAGGGGGCGGGAAACGCCATCTTCGTCTTCAATGCGGAGACCGGGAACCTGGAGGAAGTGAACCGGATGGGGATGGAGCTCCTGGGCTTCAGCCAGGAGGAGCTCTCCTGCATGCTCGGTCGGGACCTGCTGCACACCTCCGAGCAGGTGAAATTCCGCTCCCTGGTCTTCCAGCTCAAAAGACGCGGCAGGGCGGACAGCGAAGGGCTGCGGTTCCAGAGAAAGGACGGCACGCTCTTTTACGGCGAGATCAACGCCACCCTGATCGATCTGGGCGGCGAACAGGTGGTGCACTGCATCCTGCGCGACATGACCCAGAAAAGGCGCACCCGGAAGGTGATCTGGCAGAGAAGCCGCGAACTCTCCATCCTGAACAACATCCTGACCGGCATGAACGAGGACCCGAAGCTTGCCTGTGTGCAGCAGGAGGCGCTCACGGAGATCATGGAGCTGTTCCAGGCCGGCGGCGGCACCATACACCTGATCGGGGAGGGGGCCGCCCCCCCCGAGCTCTGCGTGTCGCGGCAGGTCTCGCCTCAGCTGGAAAAGCTCACCTCAGCCTTCATCGCAGCCGGGCCGAAGCAGTTTCGGGAAGTGCGCGTGCAGGCCGGGCAGGACGGGGAAAGCCTGGCAGCCGGCGCCGCGGCCGAGGGATGGGGCTCCCTTACCTCCATCCCGATCACCGCCCGGGACCATCTGATCGGGGTCATGCACCTCATGCACCTAAGCCTGCACCGCTACAGTGAAGAGGAGCTCCGCTTTCTGGCCAGTGTCGGCAAGCAGCTTGGAAGCGTGATCGAAAAGACCAGGCTCTTCAGCGAGCTGAACTGGAAGAGCGATGAACTGCTCCGCTCGCACCGCCTGCTGGAAAAGGCCAGCCACAACCTCTCCGTCTCCGAGATCAAGCTGAAGCAAAACCTCGCCCTCGTCGAGCAGGCAAACCTCGAGCTGAACCGGCTGGACCGGATGAAGAACCAGTTTCTGGGGATGGTGTCCCACGAGTTCAATACCCCGCTTACCAGCATCATCTCAGGGGCGGAACACCTGCTGCAGCAACGCGCGGCCGCCGGGACCGACGGCGGCCAGGTGCTGGAGATGGTCCGCGACGGGGGGCTTCGGCTGAAGGAGCTGGTCGCCGACCTGCTGAAACTGATCCGGCTTGAGGCGCGCGGGGGCGAACTGGAGACCTCCGCGGTCCACCTGAAGAAATTCCTGGAGTCCATGCAGGAGCAGCTGAAACCGCAGCTGGAGAGCCGCAGGCAGACTGTGAGACTGACCGGTCTGGACTCTCTTCCCTTCTTCGACGGGGACCGTAAGTACCTGGAGCGGGTCTTTGGCGAGCTGCTCTTAAACGCCATCAAGTTCAGCCCGGAAGGAGGCGAGATCGAGGTGACCGGGCGGGTGGTCGACCGCAGCGCGCTCTGGGAGCGCAGGGAGACGCTGGATCTCTTCAACGCCGATTTCCTCAAAAGGTGCGGCAACCGCTGCTATCTGGAGGTGGAGGTGCGCGACTACGGCATCGGCATCCCGGCCGAGGAGCAGCAGGGGATTTTCGAGATATTCTACGAGGTGGGAGAGATCCGCCACCACTCAAGCGGCAAGAGCCGCTTCCAGGGAAAGGGTGCCGGGCTCGGGCTTGCCATTGTCAAGGGAATGGTGGAGGCGCACGGCGGCATGGTCTGGGTTGAGAGTACCGCCGGGAGCTCCTTCTTCCTCGTGCTCCCTCTCGAGCAGGAGTCGAACCAGCCGGCCCTCTTTTGAGGATAAGCTTGAAATGGCGCTGGATGTTGTGCTATGTGTGATGGGATCGACTTTCCGATTCAGCCCCCGACCTACTACAGGCAATTCAGGAGATATAACCGATGGCAATGCTCGACAGGGAAAAAGCGATTGAGCTGGCACTGGGCCAGATAGAGAAGCAGTTCGGCAAGGGTGCCATCATGAGGCTCGGCAACGACGAGCCGCTTCCGGACGTGGCGGCCATCCCGACCGGCTCGCTCTCGCTCGACATCGCCCTCGGAGTCGGCGGCGTGCCGCGCGGCCGGGTGATCGAGATCTTCGGACCGGAGTCCTCGGGAAAGACCACCCTCGCGCTGCACATCATCGCCGAGGCGATGAAGCTCGGCGGCATCGCCGCCTTCGTGGACGCCGAACACGCCCTCGACATCGGCTACGCCAGAAAGCTCGGCGTGAAGACGGACGATCTGCTGGTATCCCAGCCGGACACCGGAGAGCAGGCGCTGGAGATCGCGGAGACGCTGGTCAGAAGCGGCGCCATCGACGTACTGGTGGTCGACTCGGTGGCGGCCCTCGTGCCCAAGGCGGAGATCGAGGGTGACATGGGAGACTCGCACATGGGGTTGCAGGCGCGCCTGATGTCCCAGGCCCTGAGAAAGCTGACCGGCATCATCTCCAAGTCGAACTGCTGCGTCATCTTCATAAACCAGATCAGGATGAAGATCGGCGTCATGTTCGGAAACCCCGAAACCACCACCGGCGGCAACGCCCTCAAGTTCTACGCCTCGGTCCGCATGGACATCCGCAAGATCGCGGCCCTCAAGCAGGGAAACGAGATGATCGGTTCGCGCACCCGGGTCAAGGTGGTGAAGAACAAGGTGGCTCCCCCCTTCAAGGAGGTGGAATTCGACATCCTGTACGGCGAGGGGATCTCGCAGGAAGGCGACATCCTCGACCTCGCGGTGGAGCGAAACGTGGTGGACAAGAGCGGCGCCTGGTTCTCCTACGGCAAGGAGCGCATCGGCCAGGGGCGTGAGAATTCCCGCATCTTTCTGAAAGAGCACCCGGAGATGACCGCGGAGATCAGGGCGAAACTGACCGCGCCGCCGGAAGCAGCCACAGCCCCGGCAGTTCCCGGCGCAGCCTAAGCCGATGGAGTTAAACGAGATTCTCACCATCGCCATGAAGGCCAAGGGGTCCGACATCCACCTGAAGGCGGGACTTCCTCCCATCGTCCGGATCGACGGGGCCCTCCGGGCGATCCCGAACGCGGAGCGGCTTAGCGCCGACGCGGTGCGGACCATGGCCTTCGCCATCATGACCGAGCGCCAAAAGCGCATCTTCGAGGAAAACTTCGAGGTGGACCTGGCCTACGGCGTTCCGGGCCTGGGGCGCTTCAGGGTGAACACCTTCGCCCAGCGCGGCACCGTGGCCCTGGTGCTGCGCGCCATACCGATCGCCATACCGTCCCTGCAGGCGCTCAACCTCCCGCCGGTGCTGGAGAAGCTGGCGCTTGAGCAGCGCGGTCTCATCCTGGTCACCGGCACCACCGGCAGCGGCAAGTCGACCACCCTGGCCTCCCTCATCGACTACATAAACGAGCATCGGACCTGCAACATCATCACCATCGAGGATCCGATCGAGTACCTGCACAAGGACAAGAAGAGCCTGATCAGCCAGCGCGAGGTCGGCTGCGACACCCTCAACTTCGGCAAGGCGCTCACCTCTTCGCTCAGGCAGGACCCGGACGTCATCCTGGTGGGCGAGATGCGGGACCACGAGACCATCGAGACGGCGCTAACAGCAGCGGAGACCGGGCATCTGGTGCTCTCCACCCTGCACACCCTGGACGCCGCGGAGACCGTCAACCGGATCATCTCCGTCTTCCCCCCCTATCACCAGCGGCAGGTCAGGATGCAGCTCTCCGGGATCCTGAAGGGGGTCGTCTCGCAGCGGCTGGTGCCGCGCGCCGACGGCAAGGGGCGGGTCCCCGCCGTGGAGGTCATGATCGGCACGGCCCGCATCAAGGACTGCATCGACGACAAGGAGAAGACCAAGCAGATCCCCGAGGCGATCTCCCAGGGGTTCACCACCTACGGCATGCAGAGCTTCGACCAGTCTCTCATGCAGCTTCTGACCGGCAAGCTGATCACCTACGAGGAGGCGCTCAGGCAGTGCTCGAACCCGGACGACTTCGCCCTCAAGGTGTCAGGCATCTCCTCCACCTCGGACGCCAGCTGGGACCAGTTTACCTCCAGCGAGCCCTCCCCCGCGGCCGAGGACGAGCTGGTCATCCAGAAATACTAGGTGCAGCGCGGCTCCACCTTCGACTGCAGCCTCAGGGTACTCGCACTGCGCGACCACTCCGAGTGGGAACTACGCAGAAAGCTCAGGGAGAAAGGGTACCCGGAGGAAGAGGTCGGCGAGAGCGTCGAGCGGCTGAAGGAGCTCGGCTATCTGGACGACACCCGCTTCGCTCGCCTCTTCGCCTCTTCCGCCCTTAGAAACGGCAGGGGATACGGAGCGAGACTGAAAGCAGAGATGGCAAAGCGCGGAATCGCGGCAGAGATCGTGGCCGCAACGCTTGCCGAGCTGGCCGAGCAGTTCAGCGAGAGCGAGCTCTTGAAAGAGATGATCGAGCGCCGCTTTTCCCGGTTCGATCCGGAGACGGCGACCGAAAAGGAAAAACGCAGGGTGGTGGGTTACCTGCAGAGAAAGGGGTTCCCGCTCTCCGCCATCTTCGCGCAACTGAACACACATTCCACTTTTTGAGGTTGTTTCTATGACAGGCAGAGAAATCCGGGCGCAGTTTTTCCACTTCTTCCAGCAAAAGGGGCACACCCTGGTCGAGAGTTCCAACCTGGTTCCCAGGAACGACCCGACCCTCCTTTTCACCAACGCCGGGATGAACCAGTTCAAGGACACCTTCCTGGGTCTCGAAAAACGGGATTACCTGAGGGCGGTCTCCTCGCAGAAATGCGTGCGGGCAGGCGGCAAGCACAACGATCTGGAAAACGTCGGCCGCACCGCCCGTCACCACACCTTCTTCGAGATGCTCGGCAACTTCTCCTTTGGCGACTACTTCAAAAAGGAGGCGATTGCCTTTGCCTGGGAATTTCTGACCGTGGAGCTCGGCCTCACCAAGGAGAAGCTCTACGTCACCGTCTACCAGGATGACGACGAGGCGGCAGCCATCTGGCACCAGCAGGAAGGGGTGCCGATGGAGCGGATCTACCGCTTCGGCGAGAAGGACAACTTCTGGTCCATGGGCGACACCGGCCCCTGCGGCCCCTGCTCGGAGATCTTCTGGGACAACGGCCCGGGGACCGGCTGCGGCAGCCCGGACTGCGCGGTCGGCTGCGACTGCGACCGCTACATGGAGATCTGGAACAACGTCTTCATGCAGTTCAACCGGGCCAAGGACGGCACCCTGGCGCCGCTCCCCAAGCCTTCGGTGGACACCGGCATGGGGCTTGAGCGGATCTCGGCCGTCATGCAGGGGGTGACCTCCAACTACGACACCGATCTTCTGCAGGGGATCATCCGCCACATAGAGACGCTCTCCGGCAAGAAGTACCGCGACGACCAGAAGGACGACGTCTCCATGCGGGTGATGGCGGACCACGCGCGCGCCGTCACCTTTCTCATCTGCGACGGGGTGCTGCCGAGCAACGAGGGGCGCGGCTACGTGCTTCGCCGCATCATGCGCCGGGCGGCGCGCCACGCGAAGATGCTCGGCATCTCCGAGCCGGTGCTCTACCGGATCGTGGATGCGGTGAACCTGATGATGGCTGACGCCTACCCGGAGCTTTTGGAGCGCGTGCTCTACGTGAAGAAGGTGATCCACGCCGAGGAGGAGCGCTTCGCCGAGACGCTCGACCGGGGGCTCGCCATCCTGAACGAGGAGACCGCCGGCCTGAAGGCCAAGGGCGAGAGCGTACTCTCCGGCGAGCTGATCTTCAAGCTGTACGACACCTTCGGCTTCCCGGTCGATCTCACCGCCGACATCGTGGAAGCGGAGGGGATCACCCTCGACGAGGACGGCTTCGCCCTCTGCATGGAAAGACAAAGGGTGAAGGCGAGAGCGAACTGGAAGGGTTCCGGCGAGGAGGGGCTGGCCGCCATCTACAAGGAGCTGCACGGCGCCGGCATCAAAAGCCACTTCACCGGATACACGGAGCAGACGGCCTATGCGCCGATCATCGCCATCATCCGTGAAGGGGCGCTGGTTGAGGCGGCCGGCGAAGGAGAAGAGGTGGAGATCGTCACAGCCTCCACCCCGTTTTACGGCGAGTCCGGCGGCCAGGCCGGCGATACCGGCACCATCTCCACAGGCTGCGGGCACCTGGAGGTGAGCGCCACCGCACGCCCCTTCAGTGACCTGATCGTGCACCGCGGCCGGGTGATCTCCGGCAGCCTGCGGACAGGCGAGACGGCGGACCTGAAGCTCTCCCTGCCGACCCGCGCGGCCACCGCCCGAAACCATACCGCGACCCACCTCTTGCAGGCGGCGCTGCGGACGGTCCTGGGAGAACACGTAAAACAGGCAGGCTCGCTGGTCGCCCCCGACCGGCTGCGCTTCGACTTCACCCATTTCCTGCCGATGAGCGCGGCTGAGCTGCGCCGGGTCGAGACGCTGGTGAACGCGCAGGTCATGGCCAACTCGCCGGTCGTATCAAACGAGATGCCGGCTGGCGAGGCACTGGCCGGTGGCGCCACGGCGCTCTTTGGCGAGAAGTACGGCGAGGTGGTCCGGGTGGTCCGGGTGGGCGAGGTAAGCTGCGAGCTGTGCGGCGGCACCCACGTGCGCGGGGCCGGCGAGATCGGCCTCTTCAAGATCATCTCCGAGGTCGGTATCGCGGCCGGGGTAAGGAGGATCGAGGCGCAGACCGGTGAGGGCGCCCTGGCCCTGGTGCACGCCCTGGAAGACGAGCAGCGCGCCATCTCGGCACTCCTGAAGGCCGAGGGGGGCACGGCGCTTGACAAGGTAGACAAGCTCCTTACCCACCAGCGCGAGCTGCAAAAGGAGCTCGATTCCCTGCAGGCCCGACTGAACGCCTCCAAATCGGCCGACCTTATCCAGCAGGTCCGGGAGCAAAACGGCGTCCGGATACTATCGGTAAAGGTGGACGGCGACCCGAAGGGGTTGCGGGAACTCTCCGACACCCTTAAGGAGCGGATCGGCTCCGGCATCATCGTGCTTGGCACAAGTGATGCGACCAAGGCCAACCTGCTGGTGGCGGTCACCTCCGACCTGGCGGGGCGCTGGAAGGCGGGCGACATCATCAAAGCGATCGCCCCGATAGTTGGGGGCAACGGCGGCGGCAAGCCGGAACTTGCCCAGGCGGGCGGCTCGAAACCTGAGCATCTCGCCGAGGCGCTGGAGGCGGTCTATCTGATCGTCGGCTGACAGGGGGTGACACTTCAGGACATGCCTCACAGCCGGAACCTGCCAGTACAGTGAACCAGTAGCAACCGAAGAGATAAATGATGTTTGAGCTTATCCATAATCCTGATCAGGCGCTACCGAAGGACGGGGAGCGGAAAACCGTGCTCATCGTAGACGACGAGTCGGTGATCCGCGAACTCTGCACGAGGGTGCTGCACGACTACCATTTCATTCAGGCGGAAAACGGCGAGGAGGCCCTGGATATCTTTCTGCGCGGAGGGATCGACGTCATCCTCACCGACGTGATGATGCCGAAGATGGACGGGATCGAGTTGCTTAAGAGGGTGAAGGAGCAGGAGCCGACGGCGGTGGTGGTGATCATGACCGGGTATGCCGACAAGGAGCTGATCCTGGAGGCGTTGAAGGCCGACGCCGACGACTTCATCACCAAGCCGCTTAACATGCTGCAGCTTAAGAGCGCCGTCGAAAAGGCGCTGGTCAAGAAGGCGCTTAAGGAAGAGATAGTCAACCTGAAGAATCTGGACCGCTTCAAGACGAACTTCCTTTCCCTCGTCTCGCACAAATTCCGCACCCCGATCACCTCCATCTCGCTCTTCCTGCAGAACCTGGCGGCAGGCGTCTATGACCCGACCGAAGAAAGCACCGAAGAGAACCTGCGCCTGGTCTACCACGAGGCCTGCTACCTCGGCAAACTGGTGACCGACCTTTTGACCTTCTCCACCGTCATGGACAGCGGCGACGGCCTCCACCTTGAGCCCTGCGACCTCGCCACCCTGATCCCGTTGTTTCTGAACGGCTCCAAGGAATGGTCGGCGAGACCGGGTGTCGTCCAGAAATACGACCTGGAACCGGTGCCGGAGCTCCTTTTGGACCGGGAAAAGATCGGTTTTATACTGCAGCAGGTGATCGACAACGCCATCAAGTTCTCCAAGGACATCGGGACCGTCCGGGTCATCCTCAGGAACCTCGGGGAGAGCTGCCGGATAACGGTCGAAGACAACGGCATCGGCATCTCCAGCGAGCAGCTTCCCAACGTGTTCGAGAAGTTCTACCAGGCGGATGCCGACCGCACCGGCCAGGTGCGCGGTTTCGGTCTGGGGCTCTTCTATACGCGCGAGTTTGTCAGGATGCACGGCGGCAGCATCAGCATCGAGAGCAAGCCCGGCTCAGGGACCAGCGTCATCATCACCATCCCCAATAAGCGAGCCTTAAGCGCCTGAACCGCTTCGCCCCCCTCCCCTATTTGAAGTTGATTATTTTACCCTATCTGCTATATTAGCCTCTTTCTATGCAGGAACTTACCAAACAGAGGCGGTCATGCAGAAACTCATAGAGAAGGCGAGCACTCTCATGGAGGCGCTCCCTTATATCAGACGCTTTTCAGGAAAGACCATCGTCATCAAGTACGGCGGTCATGCGATGGCCGACGAGAAGCTCAGGAAGTCGTTCGCCCTCGACATCATCCTTCTCAAGTACATTGGGATCAACACCGTGGTAGTACACGGCGGCGGCCCGCAGATCAACGAGACACTGAAGCGCTACGGCATCACCTCCGAGTTCGTGAAGGGGATGCGGGTAACCGACGCGGAGACCATGGGCGTGGTGGAGATGGTGCTGACCGGCCAGGTGAACCGGGAGGTGGTGGGCTATATAAACCAGCACGGCGGCCGGGCAGCCGGCGTTTCCGGCAAGGACGGCGGCCTGCTTTTGTGCGAGAAGATGCTGCAGGAGGTGCGCCGGGAAGACGGCAGCACCGAGATGGTTGACATCGGCTTCGTGGGGAACGTGGTGGAGGTGAACCCGTCCATCCTGCTCGCGCTGGAGAAGGGAGGCTTCATCCCGGTGATCGCGCCGGTGGGAGTCGGCCGCGACGGCGAGAGCTACAACGTGAACGCGGACCTGGTGGCGGGCAAGGTGGCGGCGGCGCTCAATGCGGAAAAGCTGATCCTTTTGACCGACGTCTCCGGCGTAAAGAGCAAGGGGGGGGAGCTCCTCTCCAGCATTCCGCTCTCCGACGTCGCCACGCTGATCGAAAACGGCACCGTCACCGGCGGCATGATCCCGAAGGTCACCTGCTGCACCGACGCGCTGACGGCGGGGGTCAAGAAGGCACACATCGTCGACGGCAGGATAGAGCACGCGATCCTCCTGGAGATCTTCACCAATATCGGGATCGGGACCGAGATACAGGCTTAGAGGCTTAAGAGCCGTTCTACGTTCTACGTTCTACGAACGGGGTGATAAGTACCGCCAAATATTGAGCTGCGGTCGTGATGGTAATTCTGCTTTTCAACGTTTAACCTGGAACGTTGAACGTAGAACGGCTTATAAGGAGTTGATATGAAATCGGCAGCCTGGATTGAAAAAGCGGACAAATATATCATGCGGACCTACGGCCGCTTTCCGCTCGTGCCGGTCAAGGGCGAGGGGTGCTACCTGTGGGACGCGGACGGCAGGAAATACCTCGACTTTCTGGCCGGGGTCGCCGTTAACAACCTGGGGCACTGCCACCCTGCCGTCACGGCAGCGCTCGCCAGCCAGGCAGCCGAGCTCATCCACTGCTCCAACTACTACCATATCCCGCAGCAGATCGAACTCGCCGAGCTGCTCTGCAGCCTGAGCTTTGCTGACAAGGCGTTCTTCTGCAACTCGGGCGCCGAGGCGAACGAGGCGGCCATCAAGCTCGCCCGCAAGTACAGCCGCGAAAAGTTCGGACTGGACCGCTACGAGATCATCACGGCGCTCGCCTCCTTCCACGGGCGGACCATGGCGACGGTGTCGGCCACCGGGCAGGAGAAGGTGCAGAAATTTTTCGACCCCCTTTTGCACGGGTTTCGCCATGTCCCTTTCAACGATGCGGCAAGCCTAAGGGAGGCGGTCTCGCCCTGCACCTGCGCGGTCATGCTGGAACCGATCCAGGGAGAAGGCGGGGTGGTGGTACCCGAGGCCGGCTACCTGCAGGAGGTGCGCAAGATCTGCGACGAGCACAACCTGATCCTCATCTTCGACGAGGTGCAGGTCGGCATGGGGCGGACCGGCAAGATGTTTGCCCATGAGCATTTCGGCATCACCCCGGACATCATGACGCTCGCCAAGGCGCTGGCGGGCGGCGCGCCGATCGGGACCATGCTTGCCACCGAGGAGCTGGCCGCCGCCTTCACCCCCGGCACCCACGGCTCGACCTTCGGCGGCAATCCGCTGGTGACGGCCGCGGCAGTCGCCACGGTGCGCACCATTCTCCAGGAGGGGATCCTGAACCGGACCTGCGAGATGGGCGAATACCTGATGGGAGAACTGGAGGCGCTGAAGGGGAAATTCCCGGCCATCACCGAGGTGCGCGGCATCGGCCTGATGATCGGCGTGGAGCTCTCAGTGGCCGGCGCCCCGATCGTGCAGAAGGCGCTCGAGCGCGGGCTCCTCTTGAACTGCGCCCAGGAGAAGGTGCTCCGCTTCGTACCGCCGCTTATCGTCGGGAAAAAGGAGGTGGACGAGATGCTTGCCATCCTGTCCGGCATCCTGGAAGAGCTGCCAGTAGCCTAACTGCCAAGTCAGAGCCGGCACACGGATAACATCGAAAAAAGACGGAAAAGGCAGGATAAAACTGCTGGCGGTTGCCAGACCTTAAAGTTTAACCTGCCGTTATCCGTACTTTTCCGGTCGATTCCGTGTGAATTGTTTTTGTTCCCCAACAAGCCGAACCATCACGAAGAAAAGTGAGACCCCGACTTTATGAAAAAAGACTTCCTCGCCCTCAGCCAGTTCTCCAAGACGGAACTGGACGCCATCTTCGCTCTCACGAAGGAGCTCAAAAAAAAGCAAAAGAGCGGCGTCGAGCATCATCTCCTGAAGGGGAAGACGCTGGCCATGATCTTCGAGAAGTCCTCGACACGCACGAGGATCTCCTTCGAGGTCGGCATGTACCAGCTGGGCGGCCACCCGCTCTTCATCAGCGGCAAGGACTCGCAGATGGGTCGCGGCGAGCCGATCAAGGACAGCGCCCGGGTCATCGCCCGCTACTGCGACGGCGTCATGATCCGCACCTTCGCCCAGGAAACGGTGGAGGAATTCGCCAGGTACGCCTCCATCCCGATCATAAACGGACTTACCGACCTGCACCACCCCTGCCAGATCATGGCCGACCTGTTCACCGTCATCGAGCAGAAGGGGAGCTACCAGGGGCTCAAGTACGCCTGGATCGGGGACGGTAACAACATGGCGAACAGCTGGATCGAGGCCGCCGCCATCTTCGGCTTCCAGCTGACGCTCGCCTGCCCGCAGGGGTACGATCCCGATCCGAAGGTGCTTGAGTGGGCGCGCAGCCAGGAGGGGTCGAACATCGTGATCACCCGTGACCCCAAAGAGGCGGCCAAGGGCGCCGACGTCCTCAATACCGACGTCTGGGCCAGCATGGGCCAGGAAGAGGAGCAAAAGATCCGGGAGAAGGCCTTCGTCGGCTTCCAGCTGAACGAGGAACTGCTCGACCTGGCCCAAGGCAATGCCATGGTGCTGCACTGCCTGCCGGCACACCGGGGCGAGGAGATCAGCGACGACGTCATCGAAGGGCCGCACTCGGCCGTCTGGGACGAGGCGGAAAACCGGCTTCATGTGCAAAAAGCGATCATGGCGACGCTGATGAAGTAGTTCAGGAGCGTCCGCAGGTGGCATCTCCCTGCATTCCACGGAAAATGCGGTACAGACTTATTCATGAGTATTTCGGGGTTGCGCTGGAGATCGTCTGAGTGCTGGGCAAGACGATTTGCCCGATCGCAGAGGGTTCCGGCCCCGGTCCTGGAAGAACTAGTCCATAACAAAGCGTAAGGAGAACCCATGGCCAAGAAAGAAGTGAAAAAGATCGTCCTCGCCTATTCCGGCGGGCTGGACACCTCCATCATCCTCAAGTGGCTGAAGAACGAGTACGGCTGCGAAGTGGTGACCTTTTCCGCCGACCTGGGACAGGGCGACGAGCTGGCCCCGGTCCGGGAAAAGGCTTTCGCTACGGGCGCCGACAAGGTGTATATCGACGACCTGCGCGAGGAGTTCGTGCGCGACTTCGTCTACCCGATGTTCCGCGCCAACGCGATCTATGAGGGGCAGTACCTGCTCGGCACCTCGATCGCGCGACCGCTGATCGCCAAGCGCCAGATGGAGATCGCCGGGATCGAGGGGTGCGACGCCGTGTCCCACGGCGCCACCGGCAAGGGGAACGATCAGGTCCGCTTCGAGCTCGCCTACTACCACTTCGACCCGTCCATCATCGTGGTCGCCCCCTGGAGGGAGTGGAAACTGAACAGCCGCCAGGCGCTCATCAACTACGCCAAGAAAAACGACATCCCGACCGGGATCACCAAGAAGCGCCCCTGGTCGAGCGACCGTAACCTGCTGCACATCTCCTTCGAGGGGGGCATACTGGAGGATACCTGGCTGGAGCCGCCCGAGAGCATGTTCGTCCTGACCAAGTCGCCGGAGAAGGCACCCAACAAGGCGCAATACGTCGAGATCGAGTTCGAGAAGGGAAACGCGGTCGCGGTGGACGGCGAGCGGATGACGCCGGCACAGCTGCTCGGCCACCTGAATACCCTGGGGGGCGAGCACGGCATCGGCCGGGTCGACCTCTTGGAGAACCGCTCGGTCGGCATGAAGTCCCGCGGCGTCTACGAGACCCCGGGCGGCACCATCTTGAGGGAAGCGCATATGGCGGTCGAGCAGATCACCATGGACCGCGAGGTCATGCACCTGCGCGACTCGCTGATCCCGCGCTACTCCGAGATGGTCTACAACGGCTACTGGTTTTCGCCGGAGCGCGAGATGCTGCAGGTCCTGATAGACGATTCCCAGAAGTCGGTGAACGGCGTGGCGCGCGTCAAGCTCTACAAGGGGCACTGCCGCACGGTGGGGAGAAAGTCGGAGTCCGATTCACTCTTCAACCTGGACTTCGCCACCTTCGAGAAGGATCAGGTCTACAACCAGGCGGATGCCGAGGGATTCATCAAGCTTAACTCCCTGCGCCTCAGGATCCGCTCGCTCATGCAGGCCAACAAGAAGAAGTAGCCCAACATACAGCTCAGGAGGTCATAGGGGCACGAGCTATCGTGCCCCTATCCGCTTTATATGGAGCCAAACGATTTCAAGGCAGGCCACATCGTCACCTCGGTGGTCGCCGTCATCCTCGACAGCGACAACCAGGTGCTCTTAACCAAGCGCAACATCCCGCCTTTCCAGGGGGAGTGGGTGATGCCCGGCGGCAAGATCGATCTGGGCGAGCCGATCGTGCAGGCGCTAAAGCGCGAGGTATGGGAGGAGGTCGGCCTGGAGGTCGAGGTCGGCCAGCTGGTCGACATCTTCGAGCATGTCACCCCGGGCGACGACAACTACCACTTCATCATCATCTACTACCTCTGCACCCCGCTCTACTGCGACGTGAAACATAACCACGACGAGGTATCGGAGGCGCGCTGGGTAGGAGGCGACCAGCTTAACGACTACAGGATTCCGGCAGGAGCCCGCTTCATCCTGGGAAAGATCTTCCCGGAGCAGGCGCCCGGCTGCAGATAGTGCCCCCGGCTCTGATTAGAAGAGATGCCGGCCTTCCTTGTGGGTCTTTCGCGGCTTTGCGTGAGCAGATACAAGGCGGGCTTAATGTCCACAGCGTGCGGCTTCAGGGATGAGCAGGCAAACCTATGATCCAGATCATCGAGAAACACCTCCAGCTCGAGTTCCCCCTGGGTCACCACCTGCACTGCCTCATCGCCCAGATACCCAACCGTCTGGAGCGCCGCGCTCACCTCTTTTCGGTCAGCAATCCCGAGGAGCAGTGGCTCATGGTGAAGGGGATCCTAGATCTGGTTGCGGCCGGCGAGGGGAACATGAAGCGGCTGCACTTCCTGATGCTGCCGGAAAGCTCGCTCCCTATATCCCGTTTCGACGAGATGCTTGCCATCATCGAAGGGGGCTTTCGGTGCAACACGGTCACCATGTTCGGGCTCGAACAGCTCACGCTGGCAGAGTATCGAAGGATGCTGATCCGCTTTCATGCAGACAACGCCGAGGCGCTCGAACTGCTGGAGCGGGATGTCGACTCGGGTGACATCCTCAGCATGCCGGTCAACTGGTGCTGCATTGCGGTAAAGGAGGCGACCGGGAAGTTGCGGGTATTTCTGGAGGCGAAGACCCACCCGTTTCGGGGCGAGGAGTTTCTGGACAAGGACCACGACCTCTACCGCGGGCGCCACTTCTACTTTTTCAAGGGAGAGCCTGCCTGCTTCAACTTCATGACGCTCATCTGCCTGGATTACCTCTACCGCGACCTCTACTCGTCCAACATCCGGCAGATCATCGACCATGCCAACCGGCTCTTTTTCACCAAGCGGCAGTCGCTGGACGCCATCTTCGTGATACAGTGCAACCCGAAGCCGGAGCACAGCTCCTACCGGGACGTCCTGAGCGGCTATTACGGCGAGTATCTGGAGGACACCCCGGGGGTGCGCGACACGGTCACCGTCTTTGGCAACTGTTCCGACCAGAGCGAAATCGAAGGGGTGAATTGCGGTGACCACTGCTATGGCGTCTCCTTCGTGGTGATCAGCGGCAGGCATAAGATGCTTAAGTACCGGGAGCGGGAATTCGCCAGCGACGACTTCCACGGCGCCCCGGTCTGCCGGCTAAGGTTCGGCTCCGGGACCCGGCTTTTCTATTTCAACCTCCCTCTGCACCATGAGCTGGATCCGCGCAGCTCCCGGGTGCCGCTCAAGGTGCACTCGGTCCTGCACTGGACAGCCGGGGCAGGATGGGTAAAGACTGGAAACGGGGAGGACCTGAAGACGCTTCAGGAAAGCTGAGATGACCGGCCAGGACCGACAAATTCGCCATTCTAGCGCGAAAGGTACCCGCAGGACAATGATCCCTTCTCCCTCCGGGAGAAGGTGCCCCGAAGGGGCGGATGAGGGAGATTCCACGAAGGCAACAACGACGAGGATCCGGGAGTTTGGCTTCGGCTGCGATACGGGCAAATCCCCCCCGCCCCCCTTTTTCAAAGGGGGGAGAGCCAGGCAAGATGGATGGGCCGGTGGATCGGTTGGCTGGTGGCTGGGTTGCGTCGCAGCTTCTCGAACAGCAGCGGAAATTTTAGATACTAATAACCAGCGGGAGATTTAACATGTCAAAAGACAAATTGTGGGGCGGGCGCTTCACCCAGCCCACCGACAAGTTCGTTGAAGAATTCACGGCGTCCATCAACTTCGACAAGCGCCTCTACCACCAGGACATCCGCGGCTCCATCGCCCACGCCACCATGCTCGGCAAGCAGGGGATCATACCGATCGACGACGTCGAGTCGATCGTCTCGGGCCTGAAGGCGATCCTTAACAAGATAGAGGAGGGGAGCTTCGACTTCTCCGTCTCGCTGGAAGACATCCACATGAACATCGAGGCCCGGCTCTCCCAGCGGATCGGCGACGCCGGCAAGAGGCTTCACACCGGGCGCTCGCGAAACGACCAGGTGGCGCTCGACATCCGTCTCTACCTAAGGGACGAACTGGTGGAGATCTCCGCCTATATCGACCTCTTGATCGACTCGCTGCTCTTCCAGGCCGAGGAGAACCTCTCCGTCATCATGCCGGGCTTCACCCATCTGCAGACCGCCCAGCCGATCCTCTTCTCGCACCATATGCTCGCCTACCACGAGATGCTGAAGCGCGACAAGGAGCGCATGGAGGACTGCCTGAAGCGCACCAACGTGATGCCGCTTGGCGCGGGTGCGCTGGCCGGCACCACCTTCCCGATCGACCGGGAGTACGTGGCAGAACTGCTGGATTTCCCCGCGGTGACCCGCAACTCGCTCGACTCGGTCTCCGACCGCGACTTCGCCCTGGAGTTCTGCGCCGCCTCGTCGATCATGATGATGCACCTCTCCCGTTTTTCCGAGGAGTTGATCCTCTGGTCCACCAGCGAGTTCAAGTTCGTGGAGCTGTCCGACTCGTTCTGCACCGGCTCCTCGATCATGCCCCAGAAGAAGAACCCGGACGTCCCGGAGCTTGTGCGCGGCAAGACCGGTCGCGTCTACGGCAATCTGATGGCCCTTCTCACCGTGATGAAGTCGCTGCCGCTTGCCTACAACAAGGACATGCAGGAAGACAAGGAACCGCTCTTCGACACCATCGACACAGTGAAGGGGTGCCTCAAGGTGTTCGCCGACATGGTGCGCGAGATGCGCGTGAACCCGGTCCGCATGAAGACCGCGGCGGCAGCCGGCTTCTCCACCGCCACGGACGTTGCGGACTATCTGGTCAGAAAGGGGGTTGCCTTTCGCGACGCCCACGAGGTGGTCGGCAAGGCGGTGCGCTACTGCATCGAAAACGAGATGGACCTCCCCGAGCTCTCCCTGGCCGAGTGGCAGCTTTTCTCCGGCCGGATAGAGGACGACATCTTCGCGGCCATCACCCTGGAGGCCTCGGTGAATGCACGCAGTGCTACCGGCGGCACAGCTCTTGAGCGGGTGCAGACTGAAATTGCCCGCGCCAAGGAAGGAAGGTAGCCGGTGGCGGCCTTGCGAGGACAGCTTTGCGGCTTGCTGGTAGTGGCGGCGCTCGCCCTGATGGCCGGCTGCGGCAAGAAGGGAGCATTGATTGCGCCCGAGGCGCTGGCACCGGCTCCCGTCGCCGACCTGGCAGTAGCACAGAAAGGGGAGCGCTTTCAGCTGAGCTGGTCCGCTCCCTCCAAAAAGGAGAGCGGCGCCCCGCTCAAGGACCTGGCCGGGTTTCTCCTGTTTCGCCGCCTGCTCTTGCCTCCCGCGGAGGACTGCGAGGAGTGCCCGAGCGCCTATGCCGAACTGGCCCGGGTCGACCTGGACTACCTGCAGGGTGTCCGGCGCATGGGGAACCGCTTCCTTTACGATGATGCCGATATCAAAAAGGGGAAGAGCTATCAGTACAAGCTCCGCTCGTTTACGGCCGACGGCACCAGGAGCCGCGACTCCAACAAGGCGCGGGCAAGCGCGCTCACCCCGCCCCTTCCCCCCGTGCTGGAAGCGCTCTCCTCCGCAAGCGGAGTAGTGCTTGCTTTTGTGGCACTCCCCCCCGAGCAGGGTAACTTCATCGGCTACAACATCTACCGAAGCAAAGAAGGGGGCGAGATGCCGCTCTCCCCGCTAAACGCCACCGCCGTGACCGGAACCACCTACGAGGACAAGGATCTCGTCCTCGGGGTCCGCTACAGCTATACGGTGACCACCCTGGCTGCGCTTAACGGTCAGCTGGCGGAGAGCGCGCCGTCGAACCTCGCACAAGGGGCCATACTGGAGCGTGACTAGCCGGGGAGCCAAAGACAGCTTTCCTTTAATCTGCATGCCTGGTAGGGGCGGCCACATGGGGCCGCCCCTACTTGCCTTTTTGCCCCTTTCATGATAATAACCGATGGCAATCTAAAACAACTGGACGCGGTGACAGGCGCCCCCTGGAGCAGGCATGAAGATTACCAGAGTCGAGGTAGAGCATGTAGCGAGGCTCGCCCGGCTAGAGCTTACCGAAACCGAGCTGGACACCTTTACCGTGCAGATGGACTCGATACTCGCCTATGTGGAGAAACTGAACGCGCTCGACACCGAAGGGATCATGCCGACCTCGCATGCGGTCCCGATGGAGAACGCCTTCCGGCCTGACCAGCTTGGCCAGCCGCTCGGTGTGGAAGGCGCCCTCGCCAACGCACCCAATCACGCGGAGAGCTTCTTCAGGGTCCCTAAGGTGATCGAATAGAGGAACGGGTTCACCGCAGAGGGCGCGGAGAACGCGAAGTAAAGCCAAGCACGGCTATTTTTTCTCTGCAGGTCTCGGCCTTTAGAAGCGGCATCCGTTTTTCTGGCGAGGCAAATCCCCCCCGACCCCCCTTTTTCAAAGGGGGGAGAGTTGATGAAGGATGCAGAGGGAGTCAGTTCACAGATTCTCGTTTATCAGGTTTTCAGACGACCCAGGTGCCGCAGGCCTTGGATCCGAGCCAATCCGGAGCGTTTTTACATGGAAATTTTCGACCTTACCATACATGAGCTGCACCAGAAACTTAAGACGAAGGAGCTCTCCTCGGTGGAGGCGACCCGCGCCATGCTGGCGCGCATCGAGGCTGTCGATGACCGGGTGAATGCCTACATCACGGTCACCGCCGAAAAGGCGCTGGCCGAGGCTGAGGCCGCCGACCGGCGCATCGCGGCGGGCGAAATGGCCGCTCTCACCGGCATTCCGGTGGGACTCAAGGATATCTTCGTCACCAAGGGGATCCGCACCACCTGCGGGTCGAAAATCCTGGAAAACTTCATCCCGCCCTACGACGGGACCGCCGTGGCGCGCCTGAAGGAGCAGGGTGCGGTCATCGTCGGCAAATTGAACCAGGACGAGTTCGCCATGGGCTCCTCTTCGGAGTCGAGCTACTTCGGCGCGACCAGAAACCCCTGGAACCTCGACTGCACACCGGGCGGCTCCTCCGGCGGCTCGGCTGCGGCGATCGCCGCACGCGAGGCGACCGTGACCCTTGGCACCGACACCGGCGGCTCCATCCGCCAGCCCGCCTCCCACTGCGGCTGCGTCGGGCTCAAGCCCACCTACGGCCGGGTCTCCCGCTACGGGGTGATCGCCTACGCCTCTTCGCTCGACCAGGTGGGACCGCTCACCCGCGACGTGACCGACGCGGCGATCATGCTGGGGACCGTCGCGGGGTACGACCCGCTCGACTCCACTTCCGTCAATACCCCGGTCCCCGACTACCTGGCAGGGCTTGCCGCCGGGGTGAAGGGACTGAAGATCGGGCTTCCCGCGCAGTACTTCTTAGACGGGTTAGATCCGGACGTGCAGCGCGCCATGGACGAGGCGATCGCGCTCTACAAGAGCCTTGGCGCCGAGATCAGGGAGGTGAGCCTCCCGCACACCGAGTACGCGGTCGCCACCTACTACCTGGTCGCCACGGCGGAGGCGAGCTCCAACCTCGCCCGCTACGACGGCGTCCGCTTCGGACACCGAAGCGAGACGGCCAAAGGGTTGGCGGAGATGTACGCCAAAAGCCGCGCCGAGGGGTTCGGCCAAGAGGTGAAGCGCAGGATCATGCTCGGCACCTACGCGCTCTCCTCCGGCTACTACGACGCCTATTACCTGAAGGCCCAGAAGGTGCGCACCCTGATCCGGCAGGACTTCCTGACCGCCTTCGAGGAGGTCGACCTCCTGCTCACCCCGGTCGCCCCGACCCCTGCCTTTCGCATGGGCGAGAAGCTGGCCGACCCTCTCCAGATGTACCTTTCCGACATCTTCACCATCCCGGTGAACCTGGCCGGAACCTGCGCGCTCTCCGTGCCGGCCGGCTTCAGCGCGGGCGGGCTCCCGATCGGGCTGCAGCTGATCGGCAAACCCTTCGGCGAGCAGTCGATCCTCTCGGCGGCCTACGCCTTCGAAAGGGAGACCGACTGGCACCGGAGAAAGGCTGAGCTTTAAGGCTCATGCAGACATTAAAGGCATTAGCCACGGAGAAGGTCTGAGAAAATCTGAGGAAAACCGGAGCCGCTAAGTTAAGGCTGCCGGTTTAACGTCTTTCTCAGATTTGCTCAGATTTTCTCCGTGGCCAACAGCTTATGTTTTTGGAGCTCATCTATGAAATACCAGGTAGTCATCGGGCTTGAGGTGCACACCCAGCTCACCACCAACACGAAGATATTCTGCGGCTGCCCGACCCGCTTCGGCGCCCAGCCGAACTCGCAGACCTGCCCGGTCTGCCTCGGCTTTCCCGGTGCGCTCCCTGTTTTGAACCGGCAGGTGGTCGAGTACGCCATCAAGGCGGGGCTCGCCACCAACTGCTCCATAGCACCCCGCTCGATCTTCGCCCGCAAGAACTACTTCTACCCGGACCTTCCCAAGGGGTACCAGATCAGCCAGTTCGACCTCCCGATCTGCCTGAACGGCCACCTGGATATCGATCTGGAGGGGGGCAGGAAAAGGATCGGCATCACCCGCATCCACATGGAAGAGGACGCCGGCAAGCTGGTGCACGCGGATCTGCCCGGAGTGGGCGACGACTCCTGCGTCGACCTGAACCGCGCCTGCACGCCGCTTCTGGAAGTGGTCTCGGAGCCGGACATGCGCTCCCCGGAGGAGGCGATCGCCTACCTGAAGAAGCTGCACCAGATCGTGGTCTATCTCGGGATCTGCGACGGGAACCTGGAGGAGGGGAGCTTTCGCTGCGACGCCAACGTGTCGCTGATGCCGGTCGGCTCCACCGTCTTTGGCACCCGCGCGGAGTTGAAGAACATCAACTCCTTTCGCTTCATAAAGCAGGCGATCGAGTACGAGATGGAGCGCCAGGCCGAGATCCTCGACGAGGGGGGGCGCATCATCCAGGAGACCCGCCTCTTCGACCCGAGCACCGGCACCACCCGCTCCATGCGCGGAAAAGAAGAGGCGCACGACTACCGCTACTTCCCGGACCCGGACCTGGTCCCGGTGATCGTCGATGCCGCCTGGATCGAAAGAGTGCGCGCCACCCTTCCCGAGCTCCCCGAGGCAAAGCGGACCCGCTTCACGACTGAACTGGGACTTTCCGAATACGACGCCGAGGTGCTGGCCGCCAGCCGCGAATTGGCCCGCTATTTCGAGGAGACGCTCGCCCTCTTCCCTCAGCCAAAGACCGTATCCAACTGGGTGATGGGCGAGGTGACCCGTGCCCTCAACGAGGACGGCAGAGGAATCGCCGACTGCCCTGTCTCTCCGGCGGGGTTGGCCGACCTCTTGAAGCTGATCGAGCAGGGAACCGTCTCGGTGAAGATCGCCAAGACCGTCTTTGACGAGATGTACAAGACCGGCCAAGAGCCGGCCGCCATCGTGCAGGAGAAGGGGCTGGTTCAGGTTTCCGACACCGGCGCCATCGAGGCGATCATCGACGAGGTGCTCTTGAGGGAGCCCGGCCAGCTGGCCGAGTACCGAAGCGGCAAGGACAAGCTGTTCGGCTTCTTCGTGGGCCAGGTGATGCGCGCCTCCAAGGGGAAGGCGAACCCGGCGCTCGTGAACGAACTGCTGTTGAAGAAGCTGAACGGGTAAGCCCCCGCGGCTCCCCGCCTGATTTCACCCGGCTTCCACCAACTCTCCCCCTCTGCATCTCTCCCCCCTTTGCAAAGAGGGGTCGGGGGGGGATTTGCCGTTTACTCCTAAACCCAAATCCCCCTAATCCCCCTTTTGCAAAGGGGGACTTTCCAGTAGAGGTAACGACCATGTCTTTTAGAACCATAGAATGGCGCGACAACAAGGTGATCATGATAGACCAGACCAGGCTCCCCGCCGAGGAGGTCTACAACGAATACTGCGATTTCAGCTCGGTGGCCGAGGCGATCCGCGGCATGGTAGTGCGGGGGGCGCCCGCCATCGGCATCGCGGCCGCCATGGGGGTGGCTCTCGGTGCCCGCGAGATCATCGCGGACAGCTTCGACACCTTCTACCGGCAGCTGGAAAACGTCTGCCAAGTGCTCGCCCGCACGAGGCCTACCGCAGTCAACCTCTGCTGGGCATTGGAGCGGATGAAGCGGGTGACGCTGCAGCATCGGGAACTCGATCTGAACTCGATCCGGGAAATCCTCAAGGCCGAGGCGATCAGCATCGAACGGGAGGACCTGCGGATCTGCAGGGAGATCGGCAAAAACGGCGCCGCCCTGGTCAAGGAAGGCGCCTCCATCCTCACCCATTGTAACGCCGGCGGCCTCGCCACCGCAGGGTACGGCACCGCGCTGGGGGTGATCCGCGCGGCCCAGGAAGCGGGCAAGGGGATCCGCGTCTTCGCCGACGAGACCCGCCCCTGGCTCCAGGGCGCACGTCTCACAGCCTGGGAGCTGATGAAGGATTCCATCCCGGTTACCCTGATTACGGACAACATGGCCGGCTGGCTCATGAAATGCGGCGAAATCGACTTCTGCGTGGTGGGTGCGGACCGGATCGCCGCCAACGGCGACACCGCCAACAAGATCGGCACCTACAGTGTCGCGGTACTCGCCAAGGAGAACAGGATCCCCTTCTACGTGGCGGCCCCCATCTCCACCCTCGATCTGACCCTCGCCAGCGGCGACCAGATTCCGATCGAGGAGCGGTCAGCCGAGGAAGTGACGCGGGTGCAGGGCGTCAGTACGGCACCGGCAGGGGTCAGGGTGAGAAATCCCGCCTTCGACGTCACCCCCGCGCGCTACATCACCGGCATCATCACCGAAAAAGGGGTGGTGCGCGGCGATTACCAAAGGGAACTGAAGAAATTGGTAGGTCTATGAGCCGGCTCCCTGATTTCGCGCACTCGTTGTCGGAAGCGCTGGCCGCGGGTGCCGCCACAGATCTGCCGCAGCTCCTCGAGCAGGGAGGATTCAGCTATGGTGCCCGCTCGGCCGAAAACCTCCGCCTGCTGGGCGAGCTGCTCCCGCCAGCTACCCTGATCGAACTTTCCCTTGCCGCCCTCGCCACGCCGCTCCCGGACATGGCGCTAAACGGCGTAGAGCGGATAGCGAACACGGTCGGCCGTGAGGCGCTGGTGGATCTCAGCTCCCGGCGCGTGCTGCTCACCTGGCTGATGAACATCTGCGGATCCTCCCCCTTTCTCACCAACATCATCTGCAAGGACCCCTGCTACTTCAACCGGCTCTTCCTGGAGCGGGAGATCAGGCTGAAGCGAAGCGAGCCGGAGATGCTTGCCGCCCTCAGAAGCCGCCTCCCGGAAGAGATCGGCTATCCCGAGGTGTTCCCGCATCTGCGCCGCTTCAAGTACGCCGAAATGCTCCGCATCGCCTCACGCGACCTGAACGGCCTGGCTCCCCTGGAGGAGGTGACCTACGAGCTCGCCTCGCTGGCCGCGGCCACCCTGCAGGTTGCCTACGAGACGGCCCTTGCCGAACTGGTCAGGGAGCACGGCACACCGATGGAGCTTTCCCCGGACGGCCCGGTTCCGGCCGCCTTCACCATCATCGGCATGGGGAAGCTCGGCGGCCGGGAACTGAATTTCTCCTCCGACATCGACCTCATCTTCTTCTACTCCTCGGACAAGGGAGAATCGACCGGCATCGACGACGGCCGGGGCGCTTTCAAGGGAAAGCTCTCCCTGCACGCCTTCTTCGTGAAGCTGGCCGAGATGGTAAGCCGCGCCATCTCGCAGGTGACCGCGGACGGATTCGTGTTCCGGGTGGACGTGGGGTTGAGGCCGGACGGAAAGGCCGGCGATCTCGCCACCTCCATGCGCTCGGCCGAGGTCTATTACGAGTCGTGGGGGCAGTCCTGGGAGCGGGCGGCCATGATGAAGGCGCGTCCGGTCGCGGGCTCGCTGGAGCTCGGCGAGGAGATCCTCGCGGCGCTCGACCCCTTCATCTACCGGCGCTACCTGGACTACAACCTGATAGAGGACATGATGTCGATGAAGCTGCGCATCGACGCCTCGCTCGCCAGGTCGCAGGAGGGCGAGGTAAACATAAAGCTTGGGCGAGGCGGAATCCGGGAGATCGAGTTTTTCATCCAGGCCCTGCAGCTCGTCTACGCGGGGAAGAACCCGAAGCTCAGGGAACGCAACTCCCTGATGGCGCTGCAGACCCTGAGGGATTCCCGCATCATCAAGGACGCCGACTGCCTGGCACTAAGCGAGGCCTACCGCTTCCTGCGCACTGTGGAGCACAGGATCCAGGTGGTCCAGGAGCGCCAGACCCACGCCCTTCCCAGAAAGGACGACGAGATGAAGGCCCTCGCCAGGCGCACCGGCTATCTCAGGGAGGACGGCGCCGAGCGCTTCACCGAGACGCTGGAGGGACACCGGCAGGCGGTATCTGCCATCTACGGCGACCTGTTCCTGTCGCGCGACAAGAAACTAAAGGAGGAGGTGCTCCCGGAGGTCTACTTCTTTTTCGATCCGAGCGCCGACCCCGACCTGATCAAGGACATGCTGGCCGAGCGCCGCTTCGAGCATCCCGACGCGGCCTACCAGAACCTGCTCGTGCTGCGCGAGGGTCCGCCCAAGCTGAACCTGACCGAGCGCGGCAGGCGCACCCTGGAAAAGATCGCTCCGCTCTTCTTACAGGAGGTGTTCGGCGCACCCGACCCCGACCTGGCGCTTTCCAACCTGGAGCGCTTTCTCTCCGCCATCAGGACCCGCTCCTCCTTTTACGCACTCCTGGCGGAAAACCACGACATCCTGAAGCTGCTTACCTCGCTTTTCGGCATGTCCGAGTTCCTCTCCAAGATCTTCATCGGGCACCCGGAGCTTCTGGACAGCATGACCACCCGCGGCTACGCCTACCTGCAAAAAGAGCGGGTCACCATGGCCGAGGAGCTCGATGCCCTGCTGTCAGGGGCCGAAGACTTCGAGGAGCAGCTGGACGCCATGCGGCGCTACCGGCATGAGGAGTTCCTGCGCATCGGCATGAACGACGTGCACGGCAAGATGAAACAGCCCGAGGTTGCCCTGCAGCTCACCAACCTGGCAGACGTCTGCCTCTCCGCCGCCTGCTGCCTGGCCACCGGCCAGTTGGCGCGCTTCGGGCGGCCGCAGGTGAAAGAGGAGGACGGACCGCTCCACGAGGCCTCCTTTGCGGTCGTCGCCATGGGGAAGCTGGGTGGGTTCGAGCTCAATTACCACTCCGACCTCGACATCATCTACATCTACGACGGGCAGGGGATGACGGACGGCGAAAAGAGCATCAGCAACCGGGAATATTTTGCCAAGCTCGGCCAGAAGATCATCATGGTCCTGACCACCCAGACCCGCGAAGGGTACGTCTACAAGATAGACACCCGGCTGCGCCCCTCCGGCAACGCCGGTCCCCTGGTCACCTCGCTGGAGTCTTTCCGGAACTACCACGGGAGCGAGTCGCAGATCTGGGAGCGCCAGGCGCTCACCAAGGCGCGGGTAACCTATGGGGAACCGTCGCTCAAAGAGGCGATCGAGCAGGTGATAGAGAATGCCGTCTACGGGGCCGGAGCCGACCAGCGGGTGAGAAGCGAGATCCACCGCCTGCGCATGCGCATGGAGGTGGAACTCGCCAAGGAGACCACCGGAAGCTACAACATAAAGACCGGCCGCGGCGGCATGGTCGACGTGGAATTCATCGTCCAGTACCTGCAGCTAAAGCACGGCTTTCAACACCGGCAGATAAGAAGCTGCAACACGCTGGGCGCGCTGGAGTCGATGCGCCAGCTGGCCATTCTGCCGGAGCCGGACTTCCAGGCGCTCGCCGAGGGTTACCGATTCCTGCGCAGACTGGAAAACCGGCTGCGGATCATCCACGACTCCTCGATGAACGACCTGGGCGGCCCGCTCAAATACCTGAATAAGCTGGCCCGCAGGCTTGGCTACGACAGCCAGCTGAAGAACCCGGGACAGGCGCTGATGGCAGACTACGAGCGGGTGACCGGCGCCGTGCGGGCTGTGTATGCGAGGATACTGGGCGAGGAAGTGACTTCGTAAGTTTCCCTCCCCCGGAGGGGGAGGGCCAGGGAGGGGGAACAGGGACAGTTCTTCGCAGAAGCCTGGGTCTTCCCTCTCCCAAGCTCCCCTGTGGGGGTAGGAGTAACTGCGTTGTCGCAATAGCTAATCGGGAGATGTTATGGAAGTAAGAATCTACTACGAGGACACCGACGCCGGCGGGGTGGTCTACCACGCCAACTACCTCTGCTACATGGAACGGGGGAGGACCGAGTTTCTAAGGGAGCGGGGGCTGTCGGTGCGTGCCATGCACGACCTGGGAATCATCTTTCCGGTGGTGGCGATCGAGGCCAACTACCGCGCGCCAGCACGTCTGGACGACCTTTTGGAGGTGAAGACGCAGATCGTGGCCATGAAGAACAGCTCGTTCGTAGCCGCCCAGCAGGTAATAAGAAAAGAAGACGGCAAACTGCTGGTGGAGGCGCGGGTGACGCTTGCCTGCGTCGGGGAAGGGATGCGGGCCAGGCGCATTCCGGCCGAGCTAAGGGAGCTCTTCAGCTCGCTGATCGGCTAGCGGGCGCGGCGCTCCTCGCGATACATGTCGATGGCGAGCAGGAAGACGCCGACGCAGATGGCGGAGTCGGCGACGTTGAAGGCGGGCCAGTAGTGCTCGTACCAGTGGACGTACAGAAAATCTATCACCTCGCCAAGCCTCACCCTGTCGATCAGATTGCCGACCGCCCCGGAGAGGATGAGCGAGAGAGAGACGGCCGCCAGCTTCTGGTCCTCGCGCAGGCGCTTGATGACCACGAAGATGACGCAGACGGCAACGGTGGTGACCAGGATGAAGAAGGGGAGCCGGAAGCTGGAATTGGCAAAAATCCCGAAGGCAGCCCCGCGGTTGCGCAGGTAGGTGATGCTGAAGAAGTTCTCGATGACGGTGATCGAACTGTGCAGCGCCATGCTTTTGTCGATGTAGATCTTGGTCGCCTGGTCCAGGACCAGCACGAGCGCTGAGACCGCCAGCAAAATCGCGTATCTTATTTTCATTAAATATCCCGGTAACCGTTCAGTCTGCATGAAAACCCCACAGCCGCTCTTCTGCTTGTTAAACCTTTGACCCTCGAATCAGCATTTTGACCTGCTCCAGCCACCGGTGCAAATCCCCCCCGACCCCCCTTTTTCAAAGGGGGGAGAGTTGGGTGACTTTTCCAAAGGAGAGTCGAGCCTCTTTCCAAAGGAGAGTCGAGCCTCTTTCCAAAGGAGAGTCAAGCCTCTTTCCAAAGGAGAGTCAAGCCTCTTTCCAAAGGAGAGTCAAGCCTCTTTCCAAGGGAGAGAGTTGGCAACCTTTAGTAGAAGCAAATCGCCAGGGATCTGCCTTCTAACAGAGGGTGACTGCTACTTGACCGCCGCCAGGCATTTCGGGCAGAGGGTCGGGTGCTCGGCGTCCGTGCCGAGCTGCTCGTCAAAGCACCAGCAGCGCTCGCACTTCTCGCCGGGTGCCGCACTCACCTCGATCTCCAGCGCCTCGCCCCCTTCCGATCGGTACGCCTCGCTGGAAAGCTCCTGCGCAAGAACCGCCTTGGATACGATGAAGATCTGGGCCAGCTCGCCCTCGAACTCGGCAAGCAGCAGCGCCGTCTCACCGGTGGCCTTGATGGCTACCGCCGCGTCCAGCGAGTGCCCGATCACCTTCTTCACCCGGGCAAGCTCCAGCGCCTTCGACACCTCGGAGCGCACTTTCATCATTTTCTCCCAGCGAAGCGAGAGGGCGTCATCTTTGACTTCCGGGGTGAGCGCCGGGAAGAGTGCCAGGTGTACGCTCGCCTCCCGTTTGCCCGGCATCGCCGCCCAGACCTCTTCGGAGGTGAAGGAGAGCACCGGCGCCAGCATGCGGACCAGGGCATCCAGGATGGAGTACATGACGGTCTGCGCGCTTCTTCTGGCCAGCGAGGAACCCTTGCTGGTGTAGACCCGGTCCTTCAGGATGTCGAGGTAGAAGGCGCTCATCTCCACCGTGCAAAAGCCGTTCACCGCATGGTACAGGATATGGAACTCACAGTCGTCGTAGGAGGCCAGCACCTTCTCCTTCAAGAGCTCCAGCTGGTGCATGGCCCAGCGGTCTATTTCGGGCATCTGCGCGTAGGCGACCGTGTCTGTTTCCGGGTTGAAATCATGGATATTGCCCAGGATGTAGCGGCAGGTATTCCGGATGCGGCGGTAGCTCTCGGAGAGCCGGGTCAGGATCTCCTGGGAGATGCGCAGGTCCTCGCGGTAGTCCTGCGCGGCAACCCAGAGCCTCAGCACGTCGGCGCCGAATTTCTTGATGACGTCCTCGGGCGCCACCACGTTGCCGACCGACTTGCTCATCTTGCGGCCGGAGCCGTCCATGACGAACCCGTGGGTCAGCACGTTCTTGTAGGGGGCGCGCCCGCGGGTGCCGACGCTTGCCAAGAGCGAGGAGTGGAACCAGCCGCGGTGCTGGTCGCTCCCCTCCAGGTACATGTCGGCCGGCGAACCGAGGTTCGGGCGGAGCTCCAGAACCGCCGCGTGAGAGACGCCGGAATCGAACCAGACATCCAGGATGTCCGTTTCCTTGTCGAACTCCGTTTTTGCACAGGCGGGACAGCAGGTCCCCTCCGGCAGAAAGGCGGCGGCGTCCCAGTCGTACCAGATGTCGGAGCTGTGCTCGGTGAATAGGTCGGCGACATGGTGCATGATGGCGCCGTCGGCCAGCACTTCTCCGCAGCTCTTGCAGTAGAACGCCGCGATCGGCACACCCCAGGAACGCTGCCTGGAGATGCACCAGTCCGGGCGATTCTCGATCATGCCGTAGATGCGTTCCTTTCCCCACTTGGGGATCCAGTTCACGTTGTTTATCTCGGTCAGGGCATTTTTGCGCAGGCCGTTCTTCTCCATGGAGATAAACCACTGCTCGGTAGCCCGGAAGATGACCGGTTTCTTGCAGCGCCAGCAGTGCGGATAGGAGTGGGAGATCTCTTTTTGCCCCAAGAGCGCACCGACCTCGGCCAGCTTCTCGATGACCAGCTTATTGGCGTCGAAGACGAACTGGCCGGCGAAGAACTCTATGTTCTCGTAGAAGCGTCCACGGTTGTCGACCGGGTTGTAGATGTCCAGCCCTTCCTTGAGGCCGAGCTCGTAGTCTTCCTGGCCGTGTCCCGGGGCCGTGTGCACGCAGCCGGTGCCCGCATCGAGGGTTACGTGCTCGCCCAGGAGGATCACGGAGTCCTGGTTGTAGAACGGGTGCCGGCAAAGCCTTCTCTCCAGGAGCTTTGAGGCGAAGCGGGCGACCGTCTCCCCTTCGGCCCCGATCTCCTTGAGAAAGTTCTCTTTCAGGCCGTCGGCGACGATGACGATCTCGCCATTCACCTGAAGCGCCACGTAGTCGAGTTCCGGGTGGATGGCGACGGCGAGGTTTGCCGGTAGCGTCCAGGGGGTGGTGGTCCAGATCACCATCGAAGAGCTTTTGCCCGAGAGCTCCGGAACCAGAGCGCCCAAGTCCTCCTTGAGCGCGAACTTCACGAAGACAGAGGGGGACTTGTGATCCGCGTGCTCCACCTCGGCCTCGGCGAGCGCCGTGCCGCAGGATGAGCACCAATGCACCGGCTTCTTCCCCTTGTAGAGGCCGCCGTTTTCGGCGAAGCGGGCCAGCTCGCGGGCGATGGCACCCTCGTAGCTGTGGTGCAGGGTCAGATAGGGGTTGTCCCACTCGCCGAAGATACCAAGGCGCTCGAACTCGGCAGCCTGGATCGCCACGAATTTGGCCGCGTACTCCCGGCAGAGCTTTCGCATCTCCAGCTTGCTGATCCCTTGCTTCTTGGAGCCAAGGTTCTTCTCCACCTGCAACTCGATGGGGAGGCCGTGGCAATCCCAGCCCGGCACGTAGGGGGCGTCGAAACCGTTCATCCGCTTGCTTTTGAGGACGATGTCCTTGAGGATCTTGTTCAGCGCGTGACCGATATGGATGTGGCCGTTGGCGTAGGGGGGGCCGTCATGCAGTATGTAGCGCGGCCGGCCGTCACCTGCCTCCTGAACTTTCGTATAGAGCGCGTCCTCTTCCCACTTCTTCAGCATCTCGGGTTCGCGCTGGGGGAGATTTCCCTTCATCGGGAAGTTGGTTTCGGGCAGGTTCAGTGTTTCTTTGTAATCCATTTAAGCGGCCTCCGCTGTCGATCAAGCCTTGAGAGAAACGTCTAAAAGTACAAGGAAGCCCGCGTAATGTCAAGCGTAAACACGGTTTTCGCCTGATCGACAGCCGAGGTCGCGCGACGTGCCCGCGCTGCCGCCCCCCGACCCGCCGCAGTGCTCCGGGATCGGACTGGGCCGCAGGGGCTCCCCTTACATTCTGGGTTACAAGTTTAACGGAATGGTGTATAAAGCGGCAGCGGCAGCAGTATTTTTCTTCGGCGTTCAGGCGCCGACAGGGAGTTTCATGACCGGCAAGAAGCAGGATTCATTCTGGGGTGGCATCGTCAAGGCCCTGGGCCTGGTGTTCGGCGACATAGGCACCAGCCCGATCTATACCCTTACCGTGGTCTTTCTCATGACCAAGCCGACCGAGGCCAACATCTACGGCATCCTCTGCCTGATCTTCTGGACCATGACCATTCTGGTGACGGCCGAGTACGCCTGGCTGGCGATGAGCCTCGGCAAGAAGGGCCAGGGGGGCGAGATCGTCCTCCGGGAAATCATCATCAAGCTCTTCAGGAAGGGGCGGGTGCTGGCCTTTGCCGGTTTTCTCTCCTTCCTCGGGGTGTCGCTCCTTTTGGGCGACGGGGTGATCACCCCGGCCATCTCGATCCTCTCGGCCGTGGAGGGCCTGCTGCTGATTCCCGGCCTGGAGACCACCCGCCAGGGGGTGCTGGTGTGCATCGCGGCGCTGATCGCCATCACCCTCTTCTTTTTCCAATCTCGGGGCACCGACAAGATGGCCGGCATCTTCGGGCCGGTCATGGTCGTCTATTTCCTCTCCCTGCTGGTGTCGGGGCTGGTCTCCATATCCGGCAACCCCGGCATTGTGGCGGCGGTAAACCCCTGGTACGCGATAGAGTTCTTTCGCGAGAACGGCTTCGCCGGCTACATCGTCCTTTCCGAGGTTATCCTCTGCGCCACCGGCGGCGAGGCGCTCTACGCCGACATGGGACACCTGGGCAAAAAGCCGATCATTCGGGCCTGGTACTTCGTCTTTGCGGCCCTCTACCTGAACTACCTGGGCCAGGGTGCCTTTCTGCTCGACCACCCCGAGGCCAAGAACATCCTGTTCTCCATGATCCGCGACCAGTCTTCCCTGCTCTACATTCCCTTCCTGCTACTGACCATCATGGCGACCATCATCGCTTCCCAGGCGATCATCAGCGGCGTCTTCTCGATCGTATACCAGGGGATTACCACCCGCCTGATGCCGCTTTTCAAGGTCGACTATACCTCCACCCATATCCAGTCCCAGATCTACATCGGAGCGGTCAACTGGACCCTCATGTGCGCGGTCATCTTCGTGATGTTCTTCTTCCAGAAATCGGCCAACCTGGCGGCGGCCTACGGCATGGCGGTAACCGGCTCCATGACCATCACAGCTCTCATGATGATCATGGTCTTCTCGAAAACGACCAAGAAATGGAAGGTGCCGATCGTGGCGGTGATCGCCGTGATCGACCTGGTCTACTTCACCTCCACCTTCTCCAAATTCTCACACGGCGCGTACTGGTCGCTGCTGCTCGCCTCGGTCCCGTTTATCACCATCCTCGTCTGGACCAATGGCCAGCGCGCCCTTTACCGTGCCCTGCGCCCGCTGGACCTGGATACCTTCCTGCTCTCGTACGAGCAGATCTACGCCAAAGGCAAGAACATCCCGGGGACGGCGCTCTTCTTTCTCAAGGCACTGGACGTGATCCCGCCCTATATCGTTCATTGCACCATCCGCTCGAACATCATCTATGAACGGAACATCCTGATCTCCATCGTCCGCACCGACGAGCCGTTCGGGAACATCTGCCGGCACAAAACGGACGTAGGAACCGGTCTGGAGTTCTTCCAGATCAGCGCCGGTTACATGAGCGTGCTCGATATCGAAAAGCAGCTCAAAGAGCACGGCATCTCCGAGAAAGTGATCTTCTACGGCATAGAGGATATAGAGACGAGGAATCCGATCTGGAAGCTGTTCGCCCTGATCAAGAAACTGACCCCGAATTTCGTACAGTTCAACAAACTCCCATCCACCAAGCTGCAGGGAGTCATGACAAGGGTGGAGATGTAGCCGGCCCCGTCTAACCTGCCGCGATGCAAAAACAGGAAAGGCCGCTCCCCGATGAGGGAGCGGCCTTTCCTGTTGAACAAATAAAGCGGCTCCAGAATTAGTCGTCGTAGTCGGGCTGTTTGCCCCAGTTGTCCTTGATCTGGATGCGGTGCAGCGCGTTAATGCCGGTCACCTCGTAGAGGATCCTTTCCGCCTCCTCCTCGGTAAGCCCTACCTTCGGGCGCACCCCCATCCAATGGGTCGATTGTCCAGAAGGGGCGTCCAGCGGGCGCGGCAGAGGCGGGCCTGGCTTGTACTTCTTGTCGAAAAACAGCGCCGCTTCGTACTGGGATCCGTTTTTCACCAGGCAGATCTCCAACAGTGCTCCGGTATTTTGCAAGACCCTGTCCACCAGCACTTCCTGGACTTCCATTTTAGGCGGCATCTCCTTAAATTCGCTCATAGCTTCCTTCTCCATTTTTTCCGTCGCAGGGACGTTTTTTCTTGATAATGGCTCTCTTCGGCCAGCGCAACAATAACTTTAATACAATCAGCGGGCGCTTCGCTCTTCCGGGCGCCGGCCAGGCCTGCCGGCCCGCCTCTTTAGGCTAGCCTCAGCTTTACCACCAGCGGCAGGTGGTCCGAAGCGACCCGGGTTAGGTCGGTCTGGGGAATCTGCACGCTTTCCACGCCCAGGTCCGGGGACACGAGGAGGTGGTCGAACCTGACCAGCGGATAGTGGCTCGGAAAGGTCCATTCGGTGTGCCCGAAGGTCAGGCGCTCCTGTTCGTCGTTCAGCACGCTCTTCAGACGCTTGTGGACCGCAGAGCTCGGCAGGGCGTTGAAATCGCCACACAGGATTACCGGTGGACGACAGGCGGGATGCAGCAGCCATTCCTGGCCGGTCAAGACCTTTACCTGCGAGCTACGCTCGGGGGGAGTAAGCCCCAGATGGGTGTTGATCACCTGCAGGAAGCGGCCGCAGATTTGGATCTCCACCCAGAGGACACCCCGGGGCACGATCGAGCGCCTCCTGCTTTCCGGGTGGAGCCCCCCGGCCCGCACCAGGCGCATGGGGAATCGGCTAAATACCACGTTCCCCCAGCGCTCCCGCTCCAGAAAGCAGAGTTCACGCGCCGCCTCAAGCTGTGCCAGTTCATGGACCAGGTCCTGGCAATCCCCGTTTTCTTCCGGACGAAACCTGCCGCCCGGCAGCTCCTGCAGCGCCAGAATGTCCGGGTGGTAAGTGTCGATCACCTGGGCGATACGAGCGGCAGAGGTGTTGCGGTCGTTACCGATCAGGCGGTGGACATTGTAGGTCACGATGGTGAATGAGCACACTTTTCGCGTCATGGCGCACCCTGCGGTTCGGCGGCAAACTGCTTTTTTGCCGGACCAGGTCCAGGCAAATTATACCTGCTTTGCGCGCCGCCGGGCAAGGTTCGGTTCAGTGAAGGGGGTTAAAGGGGGACAGGCACCTGCGGAGCCAGTCCCCTTTCCCAGGGACGTCTGCTTTCACTGACTCTCCGGGGCGTGCCCCGACTTGAACCTGCCGATCTCGTTTTGCAGTGCGCCGGTTTCGGTGGCGAGATTGGCCATGGTGTCGCCCAGGACCTTCAGCGCGCCGAGATTGCTCTCGGCGGCGACCTTGATGCTGTCAACAGCGGGGAGGATCTGTTCGCTACCCCGGCTTTGTTCATCGCAGGCGCTTTTAATCCGCCTGATCATGTCGGTGATGTCTTGGGTCGATCTGGCGATGAAACTGCCGACGTTGCTCTGCTGACGGATGGAGGTTTTTACCTGGTCCGTCATCGCCTTCATTCTCTCCACGGCAGTCAGCACCAGCGAGCTCCCCTCCCCCTGCTCCCGGGTCGAGATGGCGATCTGTCTCACCATGGCCGTCACCTGTTCGGTGGCGTCACGGATCATCTTGCTCCCCTTGGCCTGCTCGGCCGTGGCGCGCGCGATGCTGTTCACCTGGTCGGTCGCCATCTGCACGCCGTTCACGATCTTCTCCAGCGCCGCGCCGGACTTTCTGGAGAGTGCCTCCCCCTCGGCGATGTTCTGCTCGGCCAGGCCGATTGCCGCCACGGCGCGCCCTGTTTCGTCCAGTACCCCGTTCACCACCTCGGAGATCTTCCGGGTGGAACTGCTGGTACGCTCGGCCAGTTGCTTGATCTCTCCGGCCACTACGGCAAAGCCTTTACCGTGTTCGCCGGCCTGGGCGGCGATGATGGCCGCATTGAGGGCAAGCAGGTTCGTCTGGGCCGCCACGTCGTCGATTACCGACAGCATGGCCTCGATGTCTCCTGCGCGCTTGGAAAGGGTGGCGATTACTTCCGAGGTGATCCTCGAAGAGCTCTTGATGGCGTTTATGCCGAGGATGGTGGAATCCACCGCCCTTTTGCCGATCTCCGCATCCTTTCTGACCGCCTCCGAGATGGTGACCGTATTGAGGGCGTTTTTCTCCACCTCTTTTATGGAGCTGTCCATCTCCATGATGGAGGTGGAGTTGATGTTGGCCGCCTCCATCAGGATATCCGCATTCTCCCCCACCTGCCGAATCGAGGCGGCCATTTCGATGATCGCCGAGCCGACCTCGTCCACCGATTGAGCGAGCGATTCCGTACTGAGGGCCACCTCCTCTACGCTCGCCGCCATTTCCAGGATCGAGGAGGAACTATCCGAGGCAGACTGCGAGAGGCTCTCCACCCCGTGCGCCACCCCCTTGATGGAACTGTTGATCTGAGTGATGGCGGAGGAGGTCTCGTGGATGGAGGTAGACTGCTGTTCTGCCGCCCCCATGATGGTGCCCGAGACCTGCAGCAGACTCGCGGAGACCCGGCTCAACTCGGTGCTGGAGGAATTCACCTGATGCACCATCTCGGAGAGCTTCTTCGTCATGGCATTGAACTCGACGCCGAGTTCGCCTATCTCGTCGTGAGTATCGATCCTCAGCGGCTGGCTGAGATCCCAGGTGGTGGCCACCGCTATGATGTGCTCCTTAAGTGTCGTGAAGAGAGCCAGACTCCTTCTCAGAGCGAGATAGAACAGGGAAAGAGCAACCAGCATGATGACCACGAGAATCGCCAGGTTGGCCGCGACCCCCTTCCAGAGGGAGGAAAAAAGAGGGCTCACATCCCTATGCGAGAAGAGAATTCCCACAGTAGCACCCGCCGCATCCTGTACAGGGCTGATACCGACCAGGTACCTGCCGCCCTGGTGGGAGACGATGCTGACCTTTGGCTCGTGCAGAGCGTCCTTCATTTCCGGGATCTGCAGGGAGGCAAGCCCTAGAGCCAGCTCCTTTTTGGTCGGGTAAAGAATCCTGAAGGTCCCGACCTTTTCAGTCTTAACCTCCGTGGTGCCGCCGCTTAGGAAGTCCTCGGTGAGAAAAAGGCTCACCTCGTTGCCGCTGACCTGCTTCAGCTGCTGAAAGACGTGGTCTATCTCCTGCGCCACCTCGATGTAGCCCAGAGGCTTTCCCTGGAAGAAGACCGGGCGCACGCTGCGCAGGGAGAAAAAATTCTTTCCCATCTCCAGACCGCTTGCTACCCGCCCGCTCGACTGCGCATTCAGGAAAGTGGTCCTCTTCAGGACATCCCCTGCCTGCTCTGGCTTGTGGACCCGGAGCAGCACCTTTCCGTCCGGCTCGATGAAGTACATGTGGGTGATGTTGTTATGCTGCCTGATTTCGGCAAAAATCGGCCGCGCCGCCGCGAGCAGCTCGTCCCTGTTGCCGGCGGCAAACGGCTTCAGCAACACATCCAGCCTGTCGAGGCCGGTGTGCGCCCTGGCGAGTCCTTCGGCGTCCGCCGCAAGTATCGAGTTGAACATGCGCCCATCATTTTTAGCCTGATCCTGCAACCCTTTGCGCAGTTGGTGCAGCTGGAACCTGTAAGCAAAAAATCCCGACATGGCGATACTGACCGCGCAAAGAGAGATGACTGAAATGATTACCCTGTTCTTTATGGACATCCTCGCAAACATCTTTGTCTCCCGGGGCTGGCGTGATGCACGGACTGATATTATTTTATTTTTTATAAGCTAATTAGACGGAGAATAAAAGCAATAAAGACAGACATTTCAAGCATAAATAATATCTAACAATACGGCTCCCAATTGCACGGACGCCAAGGCAGGTAATATGGCGTCTAAATACCCATATAGGTGCCACTTCAATGACTTGGCAAATGGAATCATTGACCTTATAATGGCCGTCGAGTTAAGCTCGGAAATGCCCGCGAAGCAGGGATGGGGCTAGAACCTTCGGAGGGAGTCACATGATTTTGTTAGAGATGGGTAGCGATTTGGTTCTCGGAGTAAAGCAGATCGATGAGCACCATGAGCGGGCCCATTGCTCCTCCACCCCGCGGCATCCTGGAAATATCGCTGATCCTGCCGACTCGACAATCCACCGCATCTTACACGCGGCAATCTTACTCAACCACCGGTCTGCATCTTTGCCTCTTCGGTTTTTATCACGAAAGAAATCAGCTGAACGATCTTGGCGTCTCGAAACCGGTAGATGTCGCAGTAAGCGTATGGGGCGGTTTTCCCTTCCGTGTCCCTCATTGTCATGTTGCCGTAAGCCGCCACGGCGTCACCCTCGGCAATTACTATATCAACGGAAAACTTCGGCGGCTCCATATCCATGGACAGCATCCATTTGCGTATGGTCTCCTTTCCTTTAACAGATTTGTCCCCGACCATCGTCCACTCGATGTCGTCAGCACAGCATGACAAAAAACCCTCCACGCTGTTGTCCGCAAAGGCCGCGTTTACTTTTTCGACAATTTTTTTGTTTGTCTCTGACATGGTTTATCCTCCGCGGTAGATGATTTACCTATTTGAAGTCCTCCCCCAACGACAACCCGCCTGAACTTCAGGGTAACTAGATTTTACTTTGCCGTTTAAGCATTGCAACATTAACCAGGCGGCGTGGTCGCTGCAAGCCACACGGCATAAGATCACTGCCAGGGGGCTCATCCTGGGAGTTGGGGAAAGTCGCACCCCAGCGGCTTCGGCTCACGAGAAAAGCTTAACGTGCTATAAGGAGAACAGGCATCCTCAGCATGTCCGACTCTCACAGGTAATGGGACGGGATGCGCAGATATGTCTCAAGAAATATCACACCTACGTTTATCCATTGCTTTTCACTCCCTATAAGGTAACCTCCAACAGTACATAAGACAGGACACAGTAGGGAGGCTTATCATGGACCAGAAAACAGAGTACGTCGAAAAACTTTCAGCGCAGTTAGTGGAATGGGATGCGCAGATAGATCTCCTGAAGTACAAAGCGGACAGTGCCCCAGGAGAGGAGAAGCTTGTATTCGAAAGGGAAATAGCCGCGCTGTTGCAAAAGCGCAAAGAGGTCGAACTGAAGCTGCAGGGCATATCGGCCAGCAGCGACGACACCTGGGAGGATGTAAAAGCAGAAACGGAGAATATCGCCGACCAGATGAAGAGCTCTCTGCGTGACGCCATCATCAAGATCAAATAAGTGCGTGCAGGAGGGGTTGTCGGTAGGGGGCAAGAGGGCCTGCTCCCCGAGGACCTGCCACTGGATCCGCCAGTCCCCGCCCCTACCCCATCTTTCGATCCAGGCTTCGGTACTGGATCGCCTCGGAGATGTGGTTCTCGGCTATCCCGGCGCTTCCCTCCAGGTCTGCGATGGTGCGGGCCACCTTCAGTATCCGCGTATAGCTTCGGGCTGAAAGCCCGAGACGGTCGGTGACAAGCTCCAGCATCCGGTTCCCCGCCTGATCCGTCTCGCAGAACTTCCTGATCATTCGCGCGGTCATCTGGGCGTTGCAGCGCACCCGGGTCCCGCTGAAGCGCTCCTTCTGCACCTCGCGCGACTGGGCTACCCGCGCCGCGATGGCACCCGAACACTCGCCCTCGCCGCGATCGGCCAGGTCCCGGTACTTGACCGCGGGTACCTCGATATGGATGTCGATCCGGTCCAGAAGAGGCCCGGAGATGCGCGAGCGGTAACGCTGAATCATGAGTGGTGTGCAGGAGCAAAGATGAATGGGGTCGCCTAAATACCCGCATGGGCAGGGGTTCATGGCAGCCACCAGCATGAGACGGGAGGGGTAGGTGACGGAGGAAAGCGACCGGGAGATGGTGACACGGCCGTCTTCCATAGGCTGGCGCAGCACCTCCAGTACGTGTTTCTTGAATTCGGGGAGCTCGTCCAGAAAGAGCACGCCGTTGTGGGAAAGGGAGACTTCGCCGGGTTTTGGGGTGTTGCTGCCGCCGATCAGGCCGACGTCGGAGATGGTGTGGTGCGGGGAACGAAAGGGACGGCTGGAAATCAGTGCGTGATCGCGCTCAAGAAGGCCCATCACGCTGTAGACTTTGGTGGTTTCTATCGCCTCTTCGAAGAGCATGGGAGGGAGGATGGAAGGGACTCGCCGGGCCAGCATGGTCTTTCCCGAGCCGGGAGGACCAATCATAAGGAGATTATGAGAGCCGGCCGCCGCCACCTCGAGGGCGCGCTTCGCGTGTTCCTGGCCTTTCACCTCGCTGAAGTCGTCGCCTGCTTCACCGCCCCGGCCAAAGAGTGCGGCAATGTCCACGATATGGGGAGGGATCTCCACCTTGCCGTTTAAAAACTCGACCACCTGGGAGAGTTCGCTGACGCCGATCACCTCGATCCCCTCGACCACACCCCCCTCGCAGACGTTCTCAACGGGGATGATGATGCCGGACAGACCCGCCTCGCGTGCCGCGACCGCCACCGAGAGGCAGCCCCTTACCGGCTTCACGCCGCCGTCCAGAGACAGCTCCCCCAAAAGGATGTAGCGCTGCAGCAGCTCTCTTCTGACCACCCCGGTCGCGGCGAGGATGCCGATGGAGATCGGCAGATCGAAGGAGGTCCCCTCCTTCTTTACGTCGGCCGGGGCGAGATTCACGGTGATCTTTCTGCTCGGGAAATCGTAGCCCGAATTCTTCAGGGCCGCCTTGACCCTGTCCTTGCTCTCCTTCACAGCGCCGTCCGGAAGACCTACCGTAGCGAGCTGCGGAAGCCCCTGGGCGATATCCACCTCCACGTCGATAAGGATGGCGTCGATTCCAAGCAGTGCACTGGAGAGGACCTTGGCGAGCATGAGAACCCCCAACTAGCCTTTCAGCATGTCCAGGTACCTGTCAGCAGGTCATACAGGTTTATCGAAAATTCACAGCTGTCTGTTATCGGTTGCCTGTCATCGTCCAGCCTTTCCGGACCGCACATAAGGTAGCAGATCAGGTTCTCAGCATTTCCAGGTAACGGTCTGCATCGAGTGCTGCCATACAACCGGTGCCTGCGGAGGTGATCGCCTGCTTGTACATCTTGTCCTGCACGTCGCCCGCAGCGAAGACGCCAGGGACATTGGTTGCCGTGGAGTTACCTTCGCAACCTCCGAGGGTCTGCAGGTAACCGTCTTCCATCTCCAGTTGGCCTTCGAAGATGCCGGTGTTCGGCTGATGGCCGATGGCGATGAAGCAGCCGTGCACGGGAATAACCTTGTCGGTTCCGCGCGAGTGCCGGACCCTGATCCCGGTAACGCCTGAGGCGTCGCCCAGCACCTCCTCGAGATGATGGTTCCACTCGATGGTGACATTGCCGTTCTGAGTCTTCTCTATCAGCCTGTCGGCGAGAATCTTCTCGGAGCGGAAGCGCTCCCTGCGGTGTATGATGGTCACGTGGCTCGCGATGTTGGAGAGGTAGAGCGCCTCCTCGACGGCCGTACTTCCCCCGCCGATGACGGCAACCGGCTTGCCGCGGTAGAAAAAGCCGTCGCAGGTGGCGCAGGCCGATACGCCTTTTCCCTTGAATGCCTCTTCCGAGGGGAGTCCCAGGTATCTTGCCGAGGCTCCCGTCGCTATGATGAGCGCGTCGCAGCTATAGGTCCCGTTGTCACCTGTGAGGATAAAGGGGGGCTTTGTCACCTGCGCAGCACTGATATGGTCGTTGATAAACTCTGTCCCGAAGCGCTCCGCGTGCTTTTGCATGCGCTCCATAAGTGCGGTCCCCAGCACGCCTTCCGGGTCTCCCGGCCAGTTGTCCACCTCCATCGTGGTCATCAGCTGACCACCCTGCTGCATCCCGGTGATCAGGACAGGGTCCAAGTTGGCCCGCGCTGCATAGACCGCAGCAGTGTAACCGGCAGGGCCTGAGCCTAAGATGATGAGACGGTGGTGAATCGGTTCCATTTGCTACCTCCGACAACAATTTGGCGGGAAAGATATCAGTATATAGGCAAAATTGCAAGGCGGCAAACGGCTAAGTTATTGACCGGAATAGGTGCCTCTGCTAAGATCAGAATTATTCTGGAATATAATGAGGAGGAGGAAAACATGAAAAAAAGCATGGCTTTGGCATTATCACTGGCGCTTCTGGTCGGGACTCAGGCAATGGCAAGGGACATCGACTTCGTAAGAGGAATCAATCAAGACTCTTTCAAGGAGTTGAGCAAAGAAGCAGGCGCCGCCATCGGCTTCAAAAATATGGCTCCGGCGGAACCACTCGGAATCACCGGTTTCGACGCCGGTGTCGAGGTTTCGGCGGTCAATATCAAGTCGGACAGCGACTACTGGAACGCGGCTTTCGGAAACGATGCGCCGTCCTATCTCCTGCTCCCGAAGCTGCGCGTCAGAAAAGGGCTACCTTTCGGTATCGACGTCGGCGCCATGTACTCATACGTGCCCGATTCCAACATCAAGCTGTACGGCGTAGAGGTGAGCAAGGCAATACTGGACGGCACCATGGCAACGCCGGCACTAGGCATCCGCGGCACCTATACCAAGCTTGCAGGCGTTGGCGACCTCGACCTGCAGACTGCGGGCATCGACGCGTCCATCAGCAAAGGGATTCTTTTCCTGACACCTTACGCCGGAGCCGGCTTAGTCTGGATCGACAGCACCCCAAAAGGCGACCTTAAGACATTTAATCCGACCCTTAAAAGTGAGAGTCTCTGGCAGCCGCGCTATTTTGTGGGCCTGAAAATATCGCCGTTTCCCTTGGTCGGCATCACTGCCGAGGCTGAGTACCAGGAGCGTCCCATCTATTCGTTGAAGGCCGCGCTCAGCTTCTAATAACACACCATGAGTCAGGGGGGGCTTACCCCCCCCTCTGCCGGGGTACAACATGCACGCTGACACCCATCTGGACAAGAGCATTGCCGGCCGTTTCAAGTACGCCATCATCCTCACAGCGGCAACCCTGATCGCCGAAGTCGCAGGCGGGCTCTGGACGAACTCCCTGGCCCTGCTCTCAGACGCGGCGCACGTCTTTCTCGATCTCTTCGCGCTCTTGCTTTCCCTGGGCGCGATCAAACTCTCCTCCTATCCGGTCAGCGACACCCGCACCTTCGGCTGGCACAGGATGGAGGTGTTCGCCTCCTTCATAAACGGCAGCACCATATTCCTGATCGCGGGCATAATCTGCTACGAGGCGCTCGGCAGGATCATGCACCCGGAGGAGGTGAAGAGCCTCCCGATGCTGCTGATTGCCGTGATCGGCCTGGTTATGAACCTCTTTGCGGCCGGTGCCCTGCACTCCCACTCCCACGACGACCTGAACGTGCGGAGTGCCTTTCTCCACGTGGTCGGTGACGCTGCAGCCTCGGTCGGCGTCATCATCGGCGGCATCATCATGTACTTCACCAACTGGTATCTGCTGGACGCGCTCATCTCGGTCGGCATCGGTCTGGTGATTTTCTGGGGATCCTGGCGTATTGTGCGGGAGGCCGTACACATCCTGCTGGAGGGGGTGCCGCGCGGCATGGACGTAAACCAGGTCTCCAGCGCCATCCGTCAGATGGACGGGGTGGAGGATGTGCACCACGTGAACATCTGGACCATCTGCTCCCACATCATCGCCCTCTCCGCCCACGTGGTGGTCCCGCCCAGCTTCAGGGGCGAGCATGGCGGCATGCTGAGAAAGATCGAGGAGCAGCTCTTCGAGCGCTTCCACATCTCCCACACCACCCTGCAGCTGGAGAGCACGCGCTGCACGGAATCCGAAGGCGCAAAACAGTTCCGCCACCGGCCAAGGGCGGTTTCCGGCGCTCATCCGCACGCGCATCCCCACCGGCACCCGCACGGCGGCTGCACCGGAGACCACGGTCACGACCACACACACTAAAGCTCCGGACGGTAGACAATGCTCGACTACAACCTGATCCTGGACGCGGCCCTCAGGCTTAAGAAAAGGGTGCGTCGCACGGAACTGATCCACGCCCAGCACTTCAGCGAGCGGCTCGGAATCCCCCTCTATTTCAAATGCGAGAACCTGCAGCGGACCGGCGCCTTCAAGATCCGGGGCGCCCTCAATTTCATGACCTCCCAGCCGCGCGAGGCGCTGGCCGGAGGGGTGATCACCGCCTCGGCCGGAAACCACGCCCAGGGGGTCGCCTTCTCCGCCGACCTGCTCGGCGTGAAGGCCGTCATCTACATGCCGGAGAGCACCCCGCCCCAGAAGGTGTTCGCCACCCGCGAGTACGGAGCCCAGGTGGTGCTCGAGGGGAAGAATTTCGACGAGGCCTGCGCCGCGGCCCTCAGACAGGCCGAGCTGAGCGGCGCCCTTTTCGTGCACCCGTTCAACGATCCGCTGGTGATGGCGGGACAGGGAACCATCGGCCTGGAACTGCTGGAGGACCTGCCGGACATGGCCAACCTGCTGGTGCCGATCGGAGGCGGAGGGCTGATAGCCGGGATCGCCTGCGCCATCAAGGAGACCCATCCCAAGGTGCGGATCATCGGCGTCGAGTCGGCCGCCGCCCCCTCCATGCGGCACTCGCTGCAAAAAGGAGAGGTGATCACCGTCCCGATCCGGGCGAGTCTTGCCGACGGCATAGCGGTGAAGACCGTCGGCTGCCACACCTTTCCGGTGGTGCGCGATCTGGTAGACGAGGTGGTGCTGGTTGAGGAGGAGGAGATCGCCCAGGCGATCGTGTCGCTTCTGGAGCGGAACAAGCTGATGGTGGAGGGAGCCGGCGCGGTCGGGCTGGCGGCGCTTTTAAACGGGAAGCTGAAGAGGCTTTCCGGAAAGACGGTTGTGCTTCTTTCCGGCGGAAACATAGACGTGAAGACCATCGCGGTCGTCGTGGAGAGGGGGCTTTTGGCGGCCGGTCGCTACCTGAAGCTGAAGATCGAGCTCGATGACATCCCGGGCGCGCTGGCAAGGCTCGCGGCAGAGATCGCCGAGACCCGGGCCAACATCTCCATCATCACCCACGACCGGCGCTCCGAGTCGCTGCCGATAGGAAAGACCGAGGTGCTGGTCGAACTGGAGACCAGGGGTGCCGAGCACATCCAGGAGGTCATCCACCACCTCTCGCACCACGGCTATTCTCTGGAAGTGATGAGGTAGAAAGCGGAGCCCACCAATTTGCCACCAGGGTTAAATCCCCCCCGCCCCCCTTTGTCAAAGGGGGGAGCGCTCAATCCCTTTAATACAGGCTTTCGGCCAGGAAGCGGAGGTTCCAGAGCAGGGTTTCCTCTGTGGTCCTCTGGGACCTCTGTGGTGGGTCTTTTGCCGCAGTACCTTTCCTAATGATGCGCCTTGATCACCCTCAGGAAGGCATCACCATAACGGGCGAGCTTGTGCTGCCCCACGCCGGTAATCTTCAGCAATTCCCACTGGTCCTTCGGCATCTGTGACGCCATCTCCGCCAGCGTCGCGTCGGCAAACACCACGAAAGGCGGCACCTGTTGCTCGTCGGCAATCTCCTTGCGAAGGGCCCGCAGCTCCTGGAAGAGCGCACTGTCGTAGGACGGCTTCTTTGCGGCCGACTTCTTCTCGACAGCCCTGGTGTCGCGCGCACGAGCGAGCTCAAGCCGCTCTTCTCCCCTTAAAAGCGGACGTGCCCGCTCGGTCAGCTTCAATACGGAGAAGCTCGCCAGGTCCTGCTCAAGGTAGCCCAGGTGTACCAGTTGGCGCAGCAGGCTTCCCCAGGCCTCCTGGGAGAGATCCTTGCCGATCCCGAAGGTGGATAGCTTGTCATGCCTTAATTCCAGCATCCGCTGGTTCTGCGACCCGCGCAGCACGTCGATCACGTGCCCCATGCCGAAGCGCTGGCCTACCCGGTAGACGCAGGAGAGCGCCCTGCGTGCGTCCTCGGTGGCGTCGAAACGCTCGGGCGGGCTCTCGCAGATATCGCAGTTGCCGCAATCATTCTCCAGCCGGTCTCCGAAATAGCCGAGCAGCACCCGGCGGCGACAGGTCTGCGCTTCGGCGAAGCCGGTCATGCAGTTCAGCTTGTGCAGCTCGATGCGATTTTGTTCGGCGTTGCCGCCGTTTCCGATCAGTCCCCGGGCGACCGCTATGTCACCGTAGCCGAAAAGCAGCAGGGCGTCGGCGGGAAGACCGTCGCGCCCGGCGCGCCCGGTTTCCTGGTAGTAGCTCTCGATGCTCTTCGGCATGTCGTAATGGACCACGAAGCGGACGTTCGACTTGTCTATCCCCATGCCGAAGGCGACCGTCGCCACCACCACCTTGAGGTCGTCCCGCAGGAAATCCTCCTGAACCCTGTGGCGCTCCTTGTCGGGAAGACCGGCGTGGTAGGCGGCAGCCTTGATGCCGGCCGCGGCGAGTTTACCGGCCACCTCTTCCACCCTCTTTCTGGAGAGTGCATAGACGATGCCGGCCTCCTCCGAGCGGCTGGCGAGAAAGCCGGTCAACTGGTTGAACGGTTTCTTCTTTTCCACTACGCTGTAGCGGATGTTCGGGCGGTCGAAGCCGGCAAGGTAGCAGGAGGCCCCGGAAAGCCCCAGGCGGGAGAGGATGTCACCCCTGGTCTGGCCGTCGGCAGTGGCGGTGAGGGCGATCATGGGAACGTCGGGGAAGATCTGCCGCAGGATGCCGAGCTGGGCGTACTCGGGCCGGAAGTCGTGTCCCCATTGCGAGACGCAGTGCGCCTCGTCGATGGCAAAGAGCGAGATCGGCAACGACTTGATCCGCTCCAGGAAGCCGTCGCTCAAAAGCCGCTCAGGTGAGACGTAGAGAAGCTTCAGGGTCCCCGCGTGCAGTTCGGCGAGCACGCGGCGGGCCTCCACTTCGCCCAGGGCAGAGTTGTAGCAGGCGGCAGAGACGCCGTTCTCGCGCAGAGCGTCTACCTGGTCCTTCATGAGAGAGATGAGCGGAGAGACCACCAGGGCGGTCCCCGGCAGGCAGAGGGCCGGGATCTGGTAGCAGAGCGATTTGCCGCCGCCGGTCGGCATCAGCACGAAGGCATTTCCGCCGGAAAGCACCTGCTCGACGATCTCCTGTTGAGGAGGCCGGAAGGTCTGAAAACCGAAGACTTCGTTCAGGATCTTTATGGGGGATGCTGGCATATGCCCTTTTCCTTTGAATTTTCCCCTTGGAGGAGCGGCGCTGTGTGCATGCACGGCTCGGCCTGTAGGAGCGTTTGCCTTAGTTCTGTGGGAGCGGGTGCCCAGGCGGCAAGGTAATCGCGGCAGGAATGGATTGATTCGAGCGGCGGTGTCTGGTCGGCCTGACGACCCTTACAGGAAAGCAGGTATGGAAATATTGTCAACCGGGGGGAAGGCTGCCCGCCTCGGCCGCCGGCCAGGGCGCGATGCCCCGCTCGCTTAGGAAAGCGCGGGTGAGCGGCGCCCCGTTGCACGGGTCGCGAAGGCCTGGACGGGAAAGGTCTGCAATGGCGTCGACGTCGTACCAGCTCGGCAGCAGCGAGCTGGAAAGGCCGGCCTCGCGCACCCTTTGCAGGCTTCTTTCCAGCACATCCGGGCCCGACCAGGGAATATCGGTGAACAGGGCGCCGTGGGCACCGCCTAGCGCAACCAGATAGTAGCCGCCGTCCTCAGCCGGACCGAATACCACCTCGTTTCCCCCCTCTATGAGACGGAAGGCCTCCTCTATGTAAGAAAGCGGCAGATCGGGCGCATCGCTTCCGATCACCACACGCGGCCCGTAGCCAAGCAGGGAGAGCGTGCTGAAGGCAGTCTCCAGCCGGGTTCCGAGCCCGCCGGCATGCTGGGGGATGAGCGGGAGTCCGTCTGCCTCCTCCAGGAAGAAGAGCTGGTCTCCCTGATGGAAGATGAGGGTGTCGACCTGAAGGGTGCGCGCACGGGCGATGGTATCCATGAGCATGCAGCGGTACAGCTCGGCTGCTTCTTCGGGCGACAGCGGAGGAGTAAGCCGCGTCTTCACCAGGCCGGGAAGCGGGGTCTTGGCAAAAATGGCGAGAGCACGTTTCATGGAAAAAAAATAGCCTTAAAAGAGTTAAATGAGGGGCAAAAGCTAGCTTTGTCCACAGTTTTGCGGGTTTTCAACAGAGTTATCCACAGTCAAGGAATTGACCTGCCGGCCAGGCTACGACTTGCTTCTCTCGATGGCCGCATAGGCGGAGTGCTTGTGGATCGACTCAAAGTTCTCCGCCTCAACCGAAAACCAGGTTATGTTGTCCATGGATTGCAGGCGAACGGTCGCCTCGCGCACCATGTCCTCCACAAAACGGGGGTTCTCATAAGCGCGCTCGGTCACGAACTTTTCGTCTTCTCGCTTTAAAAGCGAATAGACCGGCGAGGAACCGCACTCCTCGATGATCTCGATCAGGTCCTCGATCCAGATGAACTCGCTGTAGCGGACCTGGACGGTCATGATGGAGCGCTGGTTATGGGCGCCGTAACTGGAGAGTTCGCGGCTGCAGGGGCAAAGCGAGGTGACCGGCACCTTGATGCCGAGCACGAAGTCGAAGCTGTCGGAAAGGGAGGCGCTGAAGGTGCAGGTGTATTCCATCAGGCTTTTGGCGCGGGAAACCGGAGCGCTTTTCTCGACGAAGTAGGGGAACTCCATCTCCAGGTGCGCGCTGGAGGCGCCCAGCTTCTCTTTCATGGAGGCCAGGATGGTCTCCATCTTATCCAGGGCGATCTCCTCCCGATAGTAGTTCAGGATCTCCACGAAGCGGCTCATGTGGGTCCCTTTGAAGTGGTGCGGCAGATCGACGTACATGTTGATCCTGGCCACCGTGCTCTGGAAGGACCGGTTCTTGTCCATCACCACGATCGGGTAGGAGATATCCTTGACGCCGACCTTGCCGATCGGAATGTTCCGGGTGTCGCGGGTGAGCTGCACGTCGGAGAGCGATCGGGATCCGGCAGACCGGGGAGTAGGGACCGGGGAACCGGGACCGGGGACGGAGGAGCGGCGCTCAGGGATCTTTGCTGCGGTCATTTCCTGCTGCATCTCGTTATCTTTCACTATGATTTACCTTTAGCCTTCTCTTTAGCCTTTGGCTTGCCCTTCTTGAGTGGATCGCGGCAAGAATGCCGCTCCTGAAGATAGCGGCGCTTTCTGTCCGCTCCGGATTCAAAGGCTACCCTTTCAGGTAGCGAATCGGGTCGCTCACTCCCGCCTCGGCGAACCCCTTGAGTCGCAGCCGGCAGGAGTCGCAAAGCCCGCAGGCGGCGCCGTCTTCGGACGGATCGTAGCAGGAGTGTGTGCGCCCGTAGTCGACTCCCAGCGAGAGCCCCTTCCTGATTATGTCGGCCTTTGTGAGGCTGATCAGGGGCGTGTGTATCTTCACCCTCCCCTGCCCCTCGACGCCAGCCTTGGTGGCGAGATTGGCCATGGTTTCGTATGCTTTAATGAACTCGGGCCGGCAGTCGGGATAACCCGAATAATCGAGGGCGTTCACACCGATGAAGATGTCGAAGGCGCCGAGCGTCTCGGCCCAACCAAGCGCAAAGGAGAGAAAGATCGTGTTGCGGGCCGGCACATAGGTGACCGGGATCTCATCCCCCACCCCGTCCTTGGGGACCGCCATATCCGAGGTGAGCGCGCTGCCGCCCATCTTTCTCAGGTCGAAGTCGACCAGCAGGTGATCCAGCGCGCCCATCGGCCGCGCGTTCTGCCTCGCGACCTCCAGTTCCTGCTGGTGCCGCTGCCCATAGCTGAAGCTGATGGCGTAAGGCGCGTACCCTTCGTCCCTGGCAATGGCCAGGCAGGTGGTGGAATCGAGCCCGCCGCTGTACAGGATAACCGCTTTTTTCTGCATCATACACCTCATGTTCGTACAGGAGCCGTCAAACCTAAAAAACAGGCCGCGCCGATGATCCGGTGCGGCCTTAAAGGCTACTCTACGAAGCTCTTCAGCTTCTTCGCCCGGCTCGGGTGGCGCAGTTTCCTGAGCGCCTTCGCCTCGATCTGACGGATACGTTCTCTTGTCACCTCGAAGTCCTGACCCACCTCTTCCAGGGTGTGGTCGCTCTTCTCGCCGATGCCGAAACGCATCCTGAGCACTTTTTCCTCACGCGGGGTAAGAGTGGAAAGCACTCGCGAGGTCTGCTCGGAGAGGTTCGCCTTGATGACCGCCTCCAGCGGGGAGACGACCCCCTTGTCCTCGATGAAGTCACCCAGGTGGGAATCCTCCTCCTCGCCGATCGGCGTCTCCAGAGAGATCGGCTCCTTGGCTATCTTCAGGACCTTCCTCACCTTGTCAAGCGGCAGCGCCATCCGCTCGGCGATCTCCTCGGGGGAGGGCTCGCGGCCGATCTCCTGGACCAGCTGTCTGCTGGTCCTGATCAGCTTGTTGATGGTCTCTATCATGTGCACCGGGATCCGGATGGTGCGCGCCTGGTCAGCAATGGCGCGGGTGATCGCCTGACGGATCCACCAGGTGGCGTAGGTGGAAAACTTATAGCCGCGCTGGTATTCAAACTTGTCCACCGCTTTCATGAGCCCGATGTTCCCTTCCTGGATCAGGTCGAGGAACTGCAGACCGCGGTTGGTATATTTCTTGGCGATGGAGACCACCAACCGGAGGTTCGCCTCCACGAGCTCGCTCTTGGCAAGCTTTGCCTTGCGCTCCCCATGATCGATCGCCTGCAGCGCGCTCGACAGCTCGCTCGCCTTGAACCCCGACTCCTGCTCGATCTTGCGCAGGTTCTTCTCGGCGGTCCGGTAGCGCTTTTCGAGCTTTTGCCCCTCTTCCAGACTGAGATTCAGCTTCTTGGCGAATTCCGCCTCCGGAGCGCCCAGCAGCGCGTCAAAGGCCGACAGGAAGGGATCCTTTTCCGTCCCGGTCTCCTTCTCAAGTTCCACGATCTCCTGCATGACCAGATCGACCTTGCAGGAGAGTTCCTTCAGGCGCTGTGCGATCTTCTCTATGTGCCGGTCCTTCAGGCGCAGCGATTTCAGCAGTTCCGCCAGCTTCGCCTTCAGCTCGGTATGCTCGGCCTGCAGGCGCTCGCGCTCCTCACCCTCCATGGAGACCGGCTCCAGTGCAAGCTGGATATCCTGCATGCGCTGGTCGAATTCTTTGATCTCGTCGATGATGGCCAGCACCTTCATGGCCTGGAGGTCTTCTTCACCCTCCTCCAGCACCTCTTCCTCGACCTCCTTGCTGATCTCGATCGCCCCGATCTGCAGCTTCCTCAGACGCTCGCCCAGGGAGGCGACCTCCTTCACGGTGATCGGGGTGTTCAGGATGACGCTCGCCACGTCGCGCTCGCCAACCTCGATTCTCTTGGCGATCTCGACTTCGCCCTCGCGGGTAAGCAAGGAGACGGATCCCATCTCGCGCAGATACATGCGGACAGGGTCGCTGGTACGACCGAGGGTGCCCGGCTCGAACTCGACTTCGTCCTGCTCGCCTTCGTGCTCTTCCTCTTCCTCAAGATCCATCTTGATCTTCGGGATCTTCACCTTTTGGGCGGAATCCACGATCTCGATGTCCATATCGCCGAACATGCTCATCACGTCGTCTATCTGATCAGATGAGACGATATCGGGAGGAAGCAGGTCGTTCACCTCTTCGTAGGTGAGAAACCCCTTTTCCTTGCCGAGGTCGATGAGCTGCTTCACTTCGTCCATATTTTTCTTGGCCATTTCACCACGCTCCGCTGCCGCTATTCTCACTATAGTAATTTCGATTTTTTGTTACGCAACCCTTCAAGTTCCGCCAGAATCTCCCGATACCTGGGAGAATCCGGATCTACCGTGGCAAGTTCCCTCGCCAGGGCCTTCCCTCCACCCTTCAGCGCCCCGCGCTCCAGGGTCTGCCGGCACTGCTCGAACGCCTTCAGGGCGTTCATGTCCTCCAGATGGGCATCCTCCACAAACAGCGAAAAGAGTCGCGCCCGCTCCTCGGGGGACTCCAGCTGTTCCAGTATCAAGGGGAGGTCCACTTCGCCCGCCTCCGACTGTCCGAGGATCGCCTCGGCAACGCCGAGATGGGCGGCGCTGAAAAGCTTGACTGCGCCGTGCTCGCGAACCCGCTCCACCACTTCAGGGAACTTAACCATCAAGGTGAGCAGCACCTCTTCGGTGCCGGCGGTGCGTAGCTCCGGCTTTGCCTGGGGCTTTGGACGCGGCGCGGCTATCCCCACCTTCTGCTGCAGCATCCCCTGGTCGATCCCTACCGCCCGAGAGATCTCCTTCTCGTAAAGCGCCCTCTCCACCGGGTCGGCAATCTTCAAAAGACGGGGGGCCACCTCGTTCACGAAGGCAACCTTACCCTCTACCCCGCGGGTGTCCAGGTTTTTCATCAGGCCGCGATAGAAAAATTCGAAGATCGGCCGGGCCGTCTCCAAAAGCGGTGCAAAGGCGGCTGCCCCCTCGCGGCGCAAAAAGGTGTCGGGGTCATCCTCGGCAGGAACCTCGACCACCCGTGCCGGGAAAGATTCCTCCAGAAAGAGCTCCATCGAGCGCACCGTCGCCTTGCGGCCGGCGTCGTCCCCGTCAAAGAGCATGTAAACCCGCTCTGCGTAGCGCTTCAGGAGTTTCAGGTGCGGCGGAGTGAGCGCGGTGCCGCAGGTGGCGACCACATTGGTGTAGCCCGCCCGAAAGAGCGCCAGGTGGTCGAAGTACCCCTCGACTATGATGGCACTCCCTTTTTCCCGCATCCCCTTCTTTGCCAGGTCAAGGCCGAAGAGCACCTCGCTCTTACGGTAGACGGGCGACTCGGGGGAGTTTATGTACTTCGGCAGCGAGTCGTCCATCACCCTGCCGCCAAAACCGATGGCGCGGCCGTGCAGGTCGGAGATGGTGAACAGCAGGCGGTTACGGAAGGTATCGTAATAGCCGCCGGCCCCCTCCCTTTTCCTCAGCAGACCGAGGTTTTCCGCCTGCTCCGGGGCAATCCCCTTGCGCTGCAGATGTTTCGCCAGGTTGTCCCAGCCGGCAGGGGCAAAACCGAGCCGATAGGTGGCGGCCGTCTCCCGATCCACGCCGCGGCGCTCCAGGTAGCTTCTGCCGGCAGCACCCGCCTCGTCAGATTCCAGCACCCGCCGGTAGAATTCTCCGGCCAGCTCGTTTATCACGTACAACTGCTCCTGCTCGTCCACCTTGCGCTTCTCGTCGCGGGAAAGCGGGCGCTCCGGGATATCGACACCTACCCGCTTGGCGAGGAACTTGACCGCCTGCGGAAAGCTGATCCCCTCCATGCGCATGACGAAGGTGACCACGTTGCCGCCTGCGCCGCAACCAAAGCAGTGGAAGATCCCGCGCGCCGGGTTGACATTGAAGGAAGGGCTCTTCTCGCCGTGAAACGGGCAGAGGCCCTGGTAATTCGCCCCGGATTTCCGCAGGCTCATGTAGTCGGAGATGACCTCGAGGATGGGGGCCCTCTCGCGCACCTCCCTAACCTTATCGTCCGGTATCATCGACACTTTAGCGTCCTTATTTCTTTTCTTCCCTCAACGGGTGCGTTTTCCCTCGCCCGGACCCTTCCCAGCCCGCGGCGATGCTCGAACCGGTGGCCGCGAAGGCATGCGCGGTCTTCGAGCCGGAAATGATCCCCCGCAACTTGTTCGGCATCGGCCCGGTCGTAGCTAAGTACAGAAGAAGGCAGAGGACGAAGCCCCCTTCCAGAAAACCGAAGACGATGCCACCGATCCGGTTTACCCCGCCCAGCAGCATGATCTTGAAGATGACGGTGAGCAGATGACCGAGGAAATAGAAGAGGATGCCAAGCAGCAGGAAGATGAGCAGAAAGGCGAGCGGCTGCGCCACCAGCGTGGGGACATTGATGAAACTCTTGATCCCCTGGCTTAGGAAGGAATAGTACCTGAAGGCGGCCCAGCCACCCGTGACCAGACCGAGCAGAGAGCATGCCTCTCGTACCAGACCCTTCGAGAACCCCTTTGCCACAAAGAAGATCAGTACAGCCCAGATAAGGATATCGAGAAGGATCATGCAAACACCTGGTCACCAGCCACAAAGCAAAAGAAGGGGGAATCGCTAGATTCACCCCTACCCCGTTACACCAAAAGCTCGCAACCACCCCCGGGAGGTCGTCCCGAGGGCGATATCTACGCGAGCTTCTCCTTTACAACTTCGCTTACCAACTTCCCATCTGCACGGCCGGAGACGGACGGAAGCAGGGCTTTCATTACCCGGCCCATATCCTTTCCGCTGGTAGCGGAGGTCTCCGAGATCGCCTTGTCCACCAGGGACTCCAGCTCTTCCCGCGTCAATTGCTGGGGGAGGAAACCCAAAAGGAGCGCGAGCTCCGCCTCCTCCTTATCCACTAGCTCCTGTCTGCCTGCTTCCTTAAAGAGCCTGATGGATTCCCTGCGCTGTTTGCAGAGGGTAACGATGGTTTCGGTGATCTCCGCATCGCCCAGTTCGCGCCTGAGTTCGATGTCCCGGTTTTTCACCGAGGAGAGGATGCCGCGGATAACGGAAAGACGCAGAGCATCGCGGCTCTTCATCGCTTCCTTCATTTCCGAGGTCAATCTCTCCCGCAGTTGCATTTCAACCTCTTAATCTACCATCTTACGCTGTTTTTTCAGAGCACGCTTGCGCGCTGCAATGGCCTTTTTCTTCTTCTTGATACTCGGCTTCTCGTAGTGCTCTCTCTTGCGAACTTCTGAAAGGATTCCAGCTTTCTCGCACTGCTTCTTGAACTTTTTCAGTGCTAGTTCAAATGGTTCAGCTTCTTTTACCTTTACTCCCGGCATTCATATTCCCCCCCCTTCTCTATCTAGATTTACAAACTTTGTGGGTAGATTGGGCCGGCAGACATTCTTCAAGGAATCAGCACTATAGCATGCAGGCATAAATAGTCAAGGAATTTCTGCAGTTTCGGCCGCCTCAGTCGACGCGCGACTGCTTCTCCTCGATGCCGGAAATGCCGAAGCGGCGCCGCAACTCGACGTAGACCTCCTCGGGCTCGATGTCGTAGAAACCAAGCAGCACCAGGTTGTGGAAGATGAGATCCGCCGTTTCGTAGACGATCTCCTCCCGCTTCCCACCCTTGCCGGCGATCACCACTTCGGTCGCCTCCTCGCCGATCTTCTTCAGGATCTTGTCGACCCCTTTCGCCATCAGACTGGCGGTGTAGGAGGAATCGGTCGGGTTCGCCTTGCGCTCCCGGATCACGCGGTAGACTGCGTTCAGGATATCGTTTTTATCTTGTTCCATCACTCACCCCCCTATACAACTCGCGCCGCCCTGGCGGTGCTTTACCAGAAGGCAAAATTCCGACCTCCGCCAGAGTCATGCTTGTTCCTCCCTACCCCGGAGAGGCGGTCGGCAGGGGAGAACGGTTCGGCTTCTACGAAGAACAGGCCGGGGGCCCCCTCCCTGACCCTCCCCCTCCGGGGGAGGGAACATTTATAAAAGTTAAAGCCGGACTGCGACGCCCCTCTCGCGAAGGTACTGCTTCGCCTCCTCGATGGTGTGCTCGCGGTAATGGAATATGGAGGCAGCCAGACAGGCGCTGGCACCGGCTTGCGTGAAACCGTCATACAGGTGCGAAAGCCCGCCGACGCCTCCCGAGGCGATCACGGGGATGCTGACCGCATCGACCACGGCGCGGGTGAGCGGCAGGTCGTAGCCGTCCTTCGTGCCGTCCCGGTCCATGCTGGTTAAGAGGATCTCGCCGGCGCCCATCTTTTCCATGCGATGGGCCCACTCGATCACGTCGAGTCCGGTCGGGTTACGGCCGCCATGGGTGTAGACTTCCCAGCCGCCGTCCGCCCTGCCGCGCGCGTCGATGGCGACCACCGTGCACTGCGAGCCGAACTTCTCGGCCGCCTCGCTTACGAACTCGGGGCGGGTCACGGCCGCCGTGTTGATGGAAACCTTGTCGGCTCCTGCGTTCAGTAGACGCCTGATATCCTCCACCACCCGGACCCCGCCACCGACGGTGAGCGGCATGAAAACGCGCTCGGCGGTGCGGCGCACCACGTCGATGATGATGTCGCGGTCGTCCGAGGAGGCCGTGATGTCGAGGAAGGTGAGCTCGTCGGCCCCCTGGCTGTCATACAGTTCGGCAATCTCCACCGGGTCGCCGGCGTCGCGCAGGCCGAGGAACTGCACCCCTTTCACTACCCGTCCCCCCTTGACATCCAGGCAGGGAATAATTCTCTTGGTCAGCATCGCGTATATCTCCGAAACTTCAGTACCAGATCGGCTCAGTCTGGGACTGGGTCACGATCTCCAATGTCCTGCTGTAAATCCTCACAATCCAGGCTCCCGTTCTCCGTTTCCAAAGGAGAAAACGCAGAATCGAACCGTCGGGGCTGGATAGGGAACTATTGCTTTCCCCTGGTCAGCGCAATCGCCTCGGCAAGGTTGATAGCCCCCGAATAGATCGCCTTGCCGGTGATGACCCCGGTCACGCCTGAGGATTCGATGGCCATCAGGTTCTCGATGTCCTTGAGCGAGGAGAGCCCGCCTGAGGCGATCACCGGAATGCTGATCGACTCGGCCAGCGCCTTGGTCGCCTCGATGTTCGGCCCCTGCATCATGCCGTCGCGGCTGATGTCCGTATAGATGATGGCCGAGACGCCGAACCCCTCAAGCTTGCGCGCCAGGTCGCTCGCCGTCACCCCGGTCACCTCCGCCCATCCCTGCACCGCTACCATGCCGTCCTTGGCGTCGATGCCGACCACGATACGTCCCGGAAAGAGCGCGCACGCCTCCTTGACGAATTCCGGATTTCTCTGGGCGGCGGTCCCGATGATCACCCGGCCGATGCCAAGCGACAGGTACGCCTCAACGGTCGCGATATCCCTGATCCCGCCACCCAACTGGGTCGGGATGCTGACTGCCTTGACGATCGCCTCGATTGCCGAGCGGTTCTTCGGCTCGCCGGCAAAGGCGCCGTCCAGGTCGACGATATGGAGGATTTCCCCGCCCTGGCGCTGCCACTCCGCCCCCTGTGCCGCCGGGTCGTCGTTGAAAACAGTGTCCTTCTCCATCAGGCCCTGCTCCAGGCGGACGCAGCAGCCACCCTTCAGATCTATCGCTGGAATAATTATCATTGGTACTCCGAAAAGTTTTCTAGTTGATCACCAAGGGGACCTTCCACCCTCAATTACTTCATGAGGGCGAAGTTCCTGAGCATCGCCAGGCCCTTGTCCTGCGACTTCTCCGGGTGGAACTGGGTTGCCACGACGTTGTCGCTCCAGATCGCCGAGCAGAAATCGATGCCGTAACTGGTGGTCGCTGCCACCACACTTTCGTCCACCGGCTTTACATAATAGGAGTGCACGAAATAGACGTTGGTCGCGTCCTCCACATCTTTGAAAATGGGAGCTGCACGCTTGACGCTGAGCTGGTTCCATCCCATGTGGGGGACCTTGAGGCTCTCTCCGGCCTCCTGCATCCCTTCGGGAAAACGGAGCACCCGACCCGGGATCACGTTCAGCCCCTGGTGCAGGCCGAACTCCTCGCTCTCCGTGAAGAGGAGCTGCAGACCGAGGCAGATGCCGAGGAAAGGCTTTCCATCCCGGATCACCTTGAGGATCGGCTCGACAAAGCCCCCCTCCTCCAGATTCCTCATGCAGTCGCGGAAGGCGCCTACCCCGGGCAGGACTACCCGCTGCGCATCCAGCAGCACCTTGGGGTCCGAGGTGACCACGGCGTCAAAGCCGACCTTCTCGAACCCTTTTTGAACGGAGCGGAGATTTCCCATGCCGTAATCTATAATTGCGATCATCTGTAAATCCTTCTGGCACTATGATGAGGGCGGCAGTGCTGCCGCCGATCCACAAATCCCCCCCGCCCCCCTTTGGAAAGGGGGGAGAGTACGGGAGCCCTCCGTTTCAAATGGCGGAGAGCCGGAAAGGGATGTTCACTAAGTTTTCCTACAGCTTTCCCTTGGTCGACATGACCCCTTCGATGCGGGGGTCCAGCTGGGTCGCCTGGTCGAGCGCGCGCGCCGCCGCCTTGAAGCAAGCCTCCAGGATATGGTGCACGTTCTCGCCGTACATCACGTTCACATGCAGGTTGGCGCCGCAGTGGTTCACGAACCCCTGGAAGAACTCGCGCACCAGTTCCACGTCGAAGTCCCCGATCTTCACCTTGGGAAGCCGTACGTTATAGACAAGGTACGGCCTGCCTGAGAGATCGGCGGCCACGCTCGCCATGGTCTCGTCCATCGGGACGCTCGCCTGTCCGTAGCGACGGATGCCGCACTTGTCCCCCATCGCCTCCTTGAAGGCGGAGCCGAGCACGATGCCGATGTCTTCCACCGTGTGGTGGAAGTCGATGTCGATGTCGCCGTGCGCCTCCACCTGGAGGTCGAACAGCCCGTGCCGCGCGAAGAGGTCCAGCATGTGGTCGAGAAACGGTACGGAGGTGGAGATGCGCGCCTCCCCCTTCCCGTCGAGTGTCAGGGAGAGCTTGATCTGCGTCTCCTTGGTGATCCGTTCGATGACTGCCGATCTCGTCATATCCGCTCCTCCTTGTGCTGCAAAACCTGAAAGATGACCGTTAACTTTCCAGCCTGAGGCTAACCGATCTGCCGTGGGCGTCCAGCCCTTCCATCCCGGCTATCCGGACGATATCCTGGCCGACTCTCTGCAGCCCGCCCCTGGTGAAGTGGATGATGGAGCTTTTCTTCACGAAGTCGTCCACGGAGAGCGGCGAAAAGAAGCGGGCCGTGCCGCCGGTGGGAAGCGTGTGGTTCGGGCCGGCCAGGTAGTCCCCGGCCGCCTCGGGGGTGTAGTGCCCCATGAAGATCGCCCCGGCGTTGGTGATGAGCGGCAGGATCTCGAACGGGTTCTCAACAGCCAGTTCCAGGTGCTCGGGAGCTATCCTGTTGGAGAAGGCGATCGCCTCGTCCAGCGTGCCGGCAACGATGATGACGCCAAAAGAGTCCCAGGATTTGCGGGCGATCTCCTGCCTGGACAACTCCAGCAGCTGGCGCTCCACCTCGGCCGCCACCTTTTCACCGAAGGAGCGGCTGGTGGTGATGAGCACCGAGGAGGCGAGTTCGTCGTGCTCCGCCTGAGACAGCAGGTCGGCCGCTATGTGGGCCGGGTTGCCGCTGCCGTCGTTGATGACCAGGATTTCGCTCGGCCCGGCGATCATGTCGATGCCGACCTGCCCGAAGACCAGTTTCTTGGCGGTGGCCACGTAGATGTTCCCCGGTCCGGTGATCTTGTCAACCTTGGGAATGGTCTCGGTCCCATAGGCAAGTGCGGCGACCGCCTGGGCTCCGCCGATCCTGAACACGCGGTCCACGCCCGCCAGTTTGGCCGCCACCAGCACGTGGGGGTTGGTCTCGCCCCCCGGCGCCGGAGCGACCATGACGATCTCGCCCACTCCGGCAACCTTGGCCGGAACCGCGTTCATGATGACGCTGGACGGATAGCAGGCCTTGCCGCCCGGAACGTAGATGCCGACCCTGGCAAGCGGGGTCACCTTCTGGCCGAGCATGATGTCCGGCTCCTCGGTGGAGAGCCAGCTCTGCTGCTTCTGCTTTTCATGGAAGCGGATCACCCGTTCCACGGCATGCTTCAGGGCCGCCAGGTCCTGAGCGTCCACCCGGGAAAAGGCCTGCTCGAAGTCGGCCGCGGTAACTTCCAGGCCGGACGCCCCGCACTCCAGCCGGTCGAAACGCCTGGTGTACTCCAGAAGCGCCTCGTCCCCGCGGCTGCGCACCTGAGCGATGATGCCCTGGACGACCTCCTCCACCTCGCGGCCCGACTCCTCGCCGCGCTCCACGATGGCGGAAAACCTTGCCTCAAAACCAGCTTCTCTCATATCGAGGAACTGCATTTTAAACCTCGCGACTATAATGCATTGGATTTCAGATCCTGTAGGAGCGGCATTCCTGCCGCGATGTCAGGCGGCTATCGCGGCAGGAATGCCGCTCCTACAAAGTCACCTGCCAGACCTTTCGCTTGATCGTTTCCGGCCGGAAACGACCGATGCGAAACTGTTGGTTTCCGATTCGACAAAGCGGGGATTTTTCGTCCTGGCAAGGAAACCGAGGGGTTGCGCGGAGGCGTACAGAAGTCACGCCGCGAAAGCTTGCCCCGAAGGTTGACGCCGCCAGGGCGGAAAAGCACCCTTTCCGGACGGAAACTAGATATGCTGCTCCAGCCCCTCAATGATCTTCGAGATCCTCTCGTGCTTCGTCTTCAGGCTCGCCCTGTTGACGACCAGCCGGCAGGTGATCTCGGCGATGGTCTCAACTTCCACCAGGCCGTTTTGCTTCAGCGTCTCTCCGGTGGAAACCAGGTCGACGATCCGCTCGGAGAGCCCAACGATCGGGGCCAGCTCGATGGAGCCGTACAGCTTGATCAGCTCCACCTGGACCCCCTTGGCCGCGAAGTACTTCTCGGTCACGTTGGGATACTTGGTGGCGATCCTGATGTTGTTCCAGGCGGAGGGGTCGTCCTTGCCGGAGAGCTCCACCGGCTCGGCGATGATCATCCGGCAGTAGCCGAACTTCAGGTCGAGCGGTTCGTAGAGATCCTTCTCCTGCTCCATCAGGGTGTCCTTGCCGACGATGCCGAGGTCGGCGCAGCCGTACTCGACGTAAGTCGGGACGTCCGTCGCCCGCACGATCATGTAGCGCATCTTCTGGGCCTGGTTCTCGAACACGAGCTTTCTGGTGTCGGAAAGCAGCTCGTCGCAGTCTATGCCGATCTTCTTGAAGAGGGCGACGGAATCCTGCAGGATCCGTCCTTTCGGTATGGCAATGGTCACGAAATCAGACATATAAAAACCTCACTTAAGAAGGTGACAGCATGGATGCAAATGCTCCCCCCTTTGAAAAAGGGGGCCGGGGGGGGTCGGGGGGGGATTTGGGCCACTCTGGCAGGTCAAAATCAAATCCCCCTGAATCCCCCTTTTTCAAAGGGGGGACTTTCAGGCAGAAGCGTGTAATTAGGAGTTGGTGTCCTGCACACGGATGATATCCGCGCCAAGGCCTGCCAGCTTCTTCTCTATCGCCTCGTACCCCCGATCCAGGTGGTAGATGCGGGAGATCTCGCTGGTGTTGTCTGCCGCCAGGGCTGCCAGGATCAGGGAGGCCGAGGCGCGCAGGTCGGTCGCCATCACGGGCGCACCGGAGAGTTTCTTGACCCCTTTCACGGTGGCGCTGTTCCCTTCGGCGATGATATCGGCGCCGAAACGAAGCAGCTCGGAGACGTGCATGAAGCGGTTCTCGAAGATGTTCTCCGAGATGACGCTCGCTCCCTCGGCAATGCACATGAGCGCCATGAACTGGGCCTGCATGTCGGTCGGAAAGCCTGGATAGGGACGGGTCTTGATGTTGACGCTCCGGATCTTCTTCGGCCCCTTCACCCGGACCACGTTGTCCTTGTTGGTGATCTCGACGCCGGCGTCCTGCAGTTTGAACGCCAGGGCGTCCAGATGCTCCAGGCGCATGTTGCATATCTTTATGTCGCCGCCGGTCATGGCCGCGGCAATCATGAAGGTCCCCGCCTCGATCCGGTCCGGCATGACCGAGTGCTTGGCGGGGGTGAGCGCCTCCACGCCCATAATCCGGACGGTGTCGGTGCCGGCGCCATCGATGCGGGCGCCCATCTTGATCAGGATGTCGGCCAGGTCGACGATCTCCGGCTCGCGAGCCGCGTTCTCCAGAATCGTCTCGCCCTGGGCGGTCGCCGCTGCCATCAGCAGCTGTTCGGTGCCGCCGACGGTGGAGACGTCGAAGTTGATCCTGGCCCCTTTGAGCCGCTTCGCCTTCGCCTCGACATAGCCGTGTTCCAGCGTGATCTGGGCCCCCAGGGCGGCAAGCCCCTTCAGGTGCAGGTTGATCGGCCGGGCGCCAATGGCGCAGCCGCCCGGAAGCGAGACCCGGGCCTGTCCGAAGCGCGCCAAGAGCGGCCCGAGCACGAGCACGGAGGCGCGCATGGTGCGTACCAGATCGTAGGTTGCCTCGAAACTGTTCACGTCGGTGGTGTCGATCTTGACGACGTTTCCTCTCCCCTCGACCCGCGCACCCAGATGCTCAAGCACCTTGATGGTTGTGTTGATGTCACGCAGGAAGGGGACGTTGCTGATCTCGTGGCAGCCCGGCGCCAACAGGGTGGAGATGAATATGGGAAGGGCGGCGTTCTTGGAACCGCTGACGGTCACCTCGCCGGAGAGTTTGTTGCCGCCTTTAATTACCAGTTTTTCCACTCTTACCTCTTTATGTCTGATATTGCCCGCCTCAATAGAGGAGGGGTTTTTGATCGATTGTTGATTTGCCCCGCCGGATCAGCCGTTGGCGAGCCTGCCGCCCACCACCCGCTCGATGCCGGCCGCATCGGTCTGCCTGAAACAGTCGGCAGAGAAACCGCCGGCTCGCAGCAGGCCGAGTACCTGGGGCGCCTGACCGGCACCTACCTCGAACAGCAGCCAGCCCCCAGGGTTCAGGTGCCCGGACGCCTGCTCTGTAATGCGCCGGTAAAAATCAAGGCCGTCGGCCCCGCCGTCCAGAGCACTCAGCGGCTCGAAGCCGCGCACCTCCTGCTGCAAAGTGGCAAGTTCTGCCGCGGGTATGTAAGGGGGGTTGGATACTATCATGTCGAAGCGCCGGCCGGCAAAGGGTTCGAAGAGCGATCCCTGGAAAAACTGCACCGGCGCACCGTTTTTCTCCGCGTTGCCCCGGGCGACGGCGAGCGCCTCGCCTGAGATGTCGACGCTGAATATCTGGGCCCTGGGAAGCGCCTTGGCGAGCGCCACGGCCACGCAGCCGCTCCCGCTTCCTATGTCCAGGATGCTGTCCGCCGAGGCGCCCCTCTGGATGGCCCAGGTTACCAGCACCTCCGTGTCGTGGCGCGGGATCAGGACTGCCGGGGAGACCTGATAATCGAGCCCCATGAATTCCTGGCTCCCCAGTATGTACTGCAGCGGCTCCCGCTTGCCGCGCCGCCCCACCATGCCCCGGTAGCTTGCCAGCTCATGCTCGCTCAGAGGCTTGTCGAAGTTCAGGTAGAGTCCTACCCGGTCCAGTGAGAGCGCCTCGCAGAGCATCCACTCGGCCTCAAGCCTCGGGTTTTCCACCCCTTTTTCGGACAGATACCCCTTGGTCCAGTTGAGTATCTTCAGAACGTCCCATTTTTCGAGCTGCGTGGTCATAGTATTTCTACCTGCAACGGGAATCTTTCCTGGAAGCGGCATTGCTGCCGCGAAAACTTCGCTATTCCGAGAGGGCCACCTCGAGCCGCTATGGCTAAATCGCCGGCCCCGAAGCCGGAATCAGTTCATTTCGCTTTGCGCCTGCAGCGCCTCCATCTGGTAATGGGCGCGCAGGGAGTCGGCGATCTCGGCGATGTCTCCGGCCATGATGGCATCGAGGCGGTACAGGGTGAGGCCTATCCTGTGGTCGGTCATCCTTCCCTGCGGAAAGTTGTAGGTCCGTATCCGCTCGCTCCTGTCCCCGCTTCCCACCTGGCTCTTTCTGTCCGCCGCCATCTTGGCGTTGTTCTCCATGACCATGGCGTCCAGGATCCTCGACTTCAGCACCTTCATCGCCTTGGCGCGGTTCTTTATCTGGCTCCGCTCTTCCTGGCATGCAACCACGGTGCCGGTCGGCAGGTGGGTGATGCGGACGGCGGAATCGGTCGTGTTGACGTGCTGGCCGCCGGCGCCGGAGGAGCGGTAGACGTCGATCTTCAGGTCGGCCGGGTTGATGTCGATGTCGACGTCCTCGGCCTCCGGAAGCACCGCGACGGTGCAGGCGCTCGTGTGGATGCGACCCTGCGCCTCGGTCTCCGGCACCCTTTGCACCCGGTGGGTCCCCGACTCGTATTTGAGCCTGGCGAACACGCCGCTCCCCTCGACCAGCGCTACCACCTCCTTGAAGCCCCCCTTCTCCGACTCGGAGGCGGAAATGACCTCTACCCGCCAGCGGTTCAGCTCGGCGAAACGCGAATACATACGGAACAGGTCGCCGGCAAAAAGGGCGGATTCGTCGCCGCCGGTTCCGGCCCGTATCTCCAGCACCACGCTCTTGTCGTCATTGGGGTCCTTCGGCAGCAGCAGCAGCTTGATATCGCTCTCCAGCAGGCCGCGGCGCTCTTCCAGGCCGAGCAGCTCGGCCTGCGCCATCTCCCGCATCTCAAGATCCGGCTCTTTCAGCAGTTCGCGGTTGTCCTCCATGTCGATCAGGATTTTCTTGTACTCGCGAAAGGCCGCGACCAGACTGGAGAGTCCGGCGTGCTCCTTGGAGAGCCGCCTGAATTCCGGCTGGTTCCCCAGCACCTCGGGGTCGGAAAGCAGCGATTCCAGTTCCTCAAAACGTCTCTCCAGCTCGGCTATCTTATCAAACATTAAAACCTCAAAAAATCAAAATACGGCTATGGCTGCGGGCGACCGCTACCGGAAAGAAAAACGCTGCAAACTCCCCCCCTTTGTCAAAGGGGGACTAAAATTGACAATGCTAGACCACCAGCCGGTCGTCCTTGTGGCCGTCGTTCACCTCAAGAGCCACCTGCATGGATCTGATCGCCACCTCGATCTGGCTGTCGTCCGGCTCCCGGGTGGTCAGGCGCTGCAGGGCGAGTCCCGGCGAGATCAGCAGCTTCACCAGCGGGTGGCCGTCGTGCTTCGCCGTCCACTTGAGAATCTCGTAGGAGACGCCGGCTATCACCGGAAGCAGGAAAATCCTGGATCCCCCCTTCAGGTAGAAGGGCCACAGTTTCGGAATCAGCGAGAAGACCAGGATGCTCACCAGCATGACGATCAGCAAAAAACTGGTGCCGCAACGCGGGTGCAGGCAGCTGTACTTGCGGACGTTCTCGACGGTCAGCTCCTCTCCCGCCTCGAAGGTGAAAATCGACTTGTGCTCGGCGCCGTGGTACTGGAAAACCCGCTGGATGTCGGACATGCGCGAGATGGCGACGATGTAGATCACAAAGACCGCCACCCTGATCACGCCGTCCACCAGGTTGAAAACGATGTTGGAATCGCCGATGACCGGGATGAGCAGCTTGGTCAGGTAGAGCGGCATGATAAAAAACAGCAGGATGCCGAAACCAAAGGCCGCGGCCATGGTGCCGCCCATCGCCCAATTGGAGAGCTCCTCCTTCTCCTCTCCTTCGGCAAGCGCCTCGTTGGCGGAAAAATTGAGAGCCCTCACGCCGATGATCAGGGAGGAAAAGAGCGCCACCGCACCCCTGACGATAGGAAGCTTCACGATCGGAAACCTCTCCGAGAGGGGAATGACCGTCTCGCTCTTGACGGATATCTCGCCGTCGGGCCTTCTGACGGCAATGGCCAGCGAGCGGGGAGCCCGCATCATGACCCCTTCCAGTACCGCCTGTCCGCCTATATTGATCTTTGACACTGTTACCTCGATTGAAGCCCCCCGAAGCGGGCACGGGAAAACCGGGAGAAAACCTGGAGAATGCCTGCCGGAGCAGGCCGCCCTACATCTGCCGGAAGAAATCCCGCACCTGGGACTGCTTTCCGCAGCACATGGCCCCCTCGGGACAGGGACCCGCCAGGCAGCCGGGGCCGGCCTTAGCGAACACGGTGGGCGCCACCGGCCGTACCAGTCTCAGCATCTCGACGGCCATGGCACGGATCTCCCACTGGGCGCGCTCGCAGCAGCGCACGGCGAAGAAATGGAGCAGCTCCCTGGCGTTCATGGTGACCAGCAGCTTGGTTTCCGTAGCGTTTGGCAGCAGGTAACGGGCATCCTCGGCCAGGACTCCCGCTTCGATGAGCCCGGCATAGGCTGCGTGCAGCGCGGCCACCTGCGCATCGAAGAGCGCGGCGAACTCCGGATTTTCGGCTATGGAGGGGGGGGTGACCACCGCGAAACGCTCCTGGTGGGAGACGTAGCGCTGGGACTGCTGGGAATAGGAGGCGACCCGGTGCCGGACCAGCTGATGGCTGGTCACCCGCGAGATCCCCTCAATTCCGAAGGTAAAGGAGGCATGCTCCAGCACGGACTGGTGTCCGAGCGACATGATCTTGTCGAGGAAGTTTTTGATGTCCGCGCCCGAGAGCCTGTCCTTGAGCGCTTCGATGTCGACCTGCGAATAGCAGAGCCTGGCCGCCAGGGCGATGGTCAGCTCGGGCTCGGGGGTGTGTTGAAGAAGTGCAACCTTCATGAAGATCCTTCAAAGGCGAACTGGTCACAAGAAAACGAAATAAGGGGATTTCGCCATAGACAAAATCCCCTCGAACGGATCCGCAAACGCGAGAGCCTCTAGCTTTCTTCGGTAGGCGCTGCCGCAATGTTGTATCTCTTGCGGAAACGCTCTACGCGGCCGGCGGTGTCGATCAGCTTCTGCTTGCCGGTGTAGAACGGATGGCACTGCGAGCATACTTCCGTGGAGATCTCGGACTTGGTGGAACGGCTCTGGAAATTGTTACCGCAAAGGCACTTCACGGTGATTTCTTCGTACTTCGGATGGATCTCTGCTTTCATATCTTCCTCCTCGCGGGGCTTAGGCCCCGTTACTTGTTCATAATTTTAAGCTGGAAAGTATTTACGAATAACACTTTCGCCACAAAGTTTCAACATTTTTTTCACTTGCTCATTGAATCGAGGAAGGCCTGATTGCTCTTCGTGCTGCCGAGCTTCGAGATGAGAAACTCCATGGAGTCGACCACGTTCATCGGATGCAGCACCTTCCTGAGGATCCAGATCCGGTTCAGGGAGGCCTTGTCGATCAAGAGCTCCTCTTTCCTCGTGCCGGACTTGTTGATGTCGATGGCGGGGAAGGTCCGCTTCTCCACAAGCTTTCGGTCCAGATGGAGTTCCATGTTGCCGGTCCCCTTGAACTCCTCGAAAATGACCTCGTCCATCTTGCTGCCGGTATCGACCAGCGCGGTGGCGATGATGGTGAGCGAGCCACCCTCTTCGATGTTGCGGGCCGCTCCGAAGAAGCGCTTCGGCTTGTGCAGGGCGTTGGAGTCGACGCCGCCGGAGAGGATCTTGCCGGAGGGCGGGATCACCGTATTGTAGGCGCGTGCCAGACGGGTGATGGAGTCGAGCAGGATGACCACGTCGCGCTTGTGCTCGACCAGCCGCTTTGCCTTCTCGATGACCATCTCGGCCACCTGGATGTGGCGCGAGGCCGGCTCGTCGAAGGTGGAAGAGATCACCTCGCCGCGGACCGAACGCTGCATGTCAGTCACCTCCTCGGGCCTCTCGTCGATCAGAAGGACGATGAGGAACACCTCGGGGTGGTTCTCGGCGATGGAGTTGGCGATGTTCTGGATCAGCATGGTCTTGCCGGTCCTGGGCGGAGCCACGATGAGCCCCCTCTGCCCTTTGCCGATCGGCGCGATCAGCTCCATCACCCGTGTCGACATGTTGTCGTGGGTGGTCTCCAGCTTCAGCTTCTCCTCCGGGTAGAGCGGAGTCAGGTTGTCGAAGAGGATCTTGTCGCGGGCAACCTCGGGCGACTCGTGGTTTACCGTCTCCACCTTCAAAAGGGCGAAGTAACGCTCCCCTTCCTTGGGAGGCCGGATCTGTCCTGCCACCGTGTCACCGGTGTGCAGGTTGAAGCGGCGGATCTGGGAAGGCGACACGTAGATGTCGTCCGGCCCCGGCAGGTAGTTGTAATCCGGCGCCCGCAGAAAACCGAAACCGTCCGGCAGCGTCTCCAGCACACCCTCGCCGAAGATCATGCCGTTTTTCTCGGTCTGGGCATTGAGTATGGCGAAGATCATATCCTGCTTGCGCAGGCTGGAGGCCCCTTCGATGTTCAGCCCCTTGGCAATCGCCGTCAGATCGTTGATCTTTTTCTCTTTCAGTTCCTGTAGGTTCATCTGTTCTCCTGATATGGCGCAAATATAGATCGTATAGGCAGTTGCCTTGCTGCGAGTAAGGGTCTTTTTAACGAATGGGGCATGGATTGCATGCGCGGGATGCCTAAAGTGTGCTGCTATGTGTGGTAATTATGAGCCTTGATTAGCCTTGAGGTGACGGTACGGGTTCGGTATGAGAAACTATAGGGGTATGTGCAAAGGTCATATTGAGGATGATATAAATTTATACCCTTCAGTACATTGCCTTGTCAACTTTTTTTTATGCGGCAACTTCAGCTGCCCGACTCGATGACCCGGGCGAAGGGGGCTGATTTGACGTCCAGCAGCCGCTGCACCCGCCGTCAGTGGCGCAGCAGGCGATCGCGGGAAGAGAGATCCCCACCATTTTTTTCTCCGGCTTTCCAACTTATCCTGCGTCGCCTGTTTCTGGCAGAGGCTCCTGCAGAGGCTCCGCTGCGGCGGGCCCAGCATACTTCGCGCCACCTCGTCTCTTGCGCCTCGCCTTTTGCCTCTTGAGCTTTTCAGTCGCCAGACCCTTCTTGGTGACTCCACCGGATAGCGCCTCCACCTTTTCCAGCAGCTGGCGCCTGGCAAGGAAGCGGTTCAGTGACTGGCTGCGCGACTCCATGCACTTCACCTCGACACCGGTCGGGATATGCTTCAACTGGACGCAGGAGGAACTCTTGTTCACGTGCTGCCCGCCGCTCCCGGAGGCGTGCACGAAACGCTCCTCCAGGTCCGCCTCGACCACCCCGAGCAGTTCCATCTTCGTCCTAAGCCAGCGGTTCTTCTCCATGCTCACCGCAAAATCCGCCATCGCACCCCCTTTTAAACGTCCCATCATAGCGCCCTGCCGGCAGGAAGTCAAAAAACTGTCCAGACCCTGCCAGCTGCCTGCGGCACTTTCGGTAGGAAAAGGTGGCAATTTCATATTGCCGGAGCTTCCCGTCGGCTAAAAAAAGCTAGCCCGCTGCCGCAGACTGCAGGATGAACGGGTCCGTACACTGCTCGGCACTCTTTTCACTTTCTTCAGCCCTTGCCCTGCATTCACCCATGAGTGTGCAGTAGGTGTCGCCCAGTGTATCGGCATCAAAGCCGTGGGCAATTTCCTCCGCCTTGCAGAGCCGGGCAAGCCTGTGCACGATCATCCTGACCGCCGCATCCTGCTCCGCGCCGATTCCCTCGCCAGCAGCCTCATCTGCTGCCTGCAGAAGCGACCTGGCTATCGCCCTCACGTTTCGTGCCCCCTCCATAATTGCCAAAGCGTTTTCGTGGCGTTTCATGCGCTACCTCCGGGTTCCATGCGAGACCATGTGGTGAAGACCAGGATAAGAAAATTTAAGGCAGGAAATGAGTTCACCCTGCCGAACCCGGCATGACGACTTCGGCCATCAAGGATGCAATGCGGTCGGCCGGGCACCTGGCGTTGTTAAAGAGCAGGTGATAAAGGGTCGGCTCGGCGATGTCGCGCCCCAGGAAATCCTTCAAGAAGGCGTCTCTTTGCCGCTGCTTGGCCTGAATAAGCTCCTGTGCTTCATCGGCTGAAAGCCCCATTCTTTCGGCGATGGAGGCCACCTTGAAGCGCATCGGCGCCACGATCCTGAAATGGAAGCAGTTCCCGGTGTCCTGGGTGAGAATCACCGCACCTCTGCCGACCAGGATCACGTTACCCTGCTGCGCCAGGGCCAATATCTGGCGGCACAAAAGCCGGTAGTAGTCCTTGTCGCTCTTCCAGCGCGCCGAAAAGGTGGAGAGCATGTCGTCCAGAAAGCGGTTCTTGACTCCTATATCTTCCAGGATCTGCGCGGAGAGGTGGTGATCCTTTGCCACAGCGTCCAAAAGGGCCCGGTCCATCACCACCCAAGGCTGCCCGCTTTTAACCTCCAGCAGCGCCTGCAGCCTCAGTGCCACAGGATAACCCTCGCAGCCGAACTCGCGGGTCAAGGTGACCGTCGGCCGCACCCTCTCACCCCTGGCCAGGTCGTGCTCCCGCAGGTTCCGCCGGCTCACCTCGATCAGACCGCGCAGCCTTTCTTCAATGGAGGGGATCAATACCTGCTTAGCCATGTGCACCACCTTGCCTTGGATAGGACACCTGAAAAAAGATCCCTCAATTAGGCCGCTTTTTTCAGCAAAGTCAACCCGCCGCCAGCGTTTTTTCAGGTCAGCCCGGCTGCAGGCCTTGCTGCATTGCCTGGAAGTTGCGCTATGATTTGCCGATGATACCGCTCTGGCTGCCACTCACCCTGCTCTCCGCCCTCGCCCTTGCCACGAGCGACGCCCTCACCAAAAAGGCGCTCGCCGGGCATAACGAGTACCTGGTCACCTGGCTCAAGCTTTTGCCGGCGCTGCCGCTCTTTCTTCTTCCACTCCCCTTCCTGAGCATCCCCACCCTCACGGCGGAATTCTACCTCTGCGTCCTCTTTTCGCTGCCGCTTGAAGCGCTGGCAATCTTTCTCTATACAAAGGCGCTGAAATTCTCCCCTCTGAATCTCACCCTCCCGCTGCTCTCGCTCACCCCGCTTTTGCTGCTGGTGGTCCCTTTTCTGCTTTTGGGAGAAAGGATCTCCGGCTGGGGCGGCCTCGGAATCCTGCTGATCGCTACAGGCAGCTACCTTCTTAACGCCAAGCGCGGACAAGGCGGAGTTTTGGCGCCGCTTAGAGCGCTCATGAGCGAACGTGGCTCGCTCTGCATGATGGGGGTCGCGGTCATCTACGCCGTCACCTCAACTCTCGGCAAGCGGGCCATAGCGGCCTCCTCGCCGCTTTTTTTCGCGGCCTGCTACCTCCCGCTGCTCGTCCTCCTGATCACACCGGTTGCGCTCTACAAGGGAAGGTGGGAGCTTCGACTTATGGTGCAAAACGGGACCGTCAGGGCCTCGGCACTGCCGGCTCTTTGCTACGCCATACAGATACTGGCCCATCTCTATGCGATAAATCTCACCAACGTGGCCTACATGATCGCAGTGAAGCGGACCAGCCTGCTCTTCGGCGTCCTGTACGGCCGCTACCTCTTTCAGGAAAAGGGGGGCCTTCTGGCCACACTGATCATGCTTTCGGGAGTCATTCTCATCCTGGCGGGCGGCTAGTCATTACCTGCAGAGAACTTCCACCCCTTACCCTTTGTCGATATTTACGTCCGGTCACAACATCGAGAGCCGTCCCTAGCGAAGCAACACACACAACTGAACAAGGTGATGTATGAAAATTTGCTTTTGCTCTTTGTATCGAATATATTTTTGCTGAACAAAATACTGATCGATGGGAGCATCGTCATGGGAGTCGTTAAGTTATCACCCAAATATCAAGTTGTCATACCACGCGATGTCCGCGATAGCCTGCATCTCGTACCCGGTCAAATGATGCAGGTCATAGCCTATGGCAACCGGATTGAACTGCTGCCGTTCAGAGATATCAGGGAAATGAGGGGGTTTTTGAAGGGGATTGACACGACCGTGGAGCGAGAGGCCGACCGCCCATGAACGTGGTGGATTCCTCAGGACGGTTGGAGTATTTCGCGGATGGCCCGAATGCAGACCATTTTGTGACATTGCTCGGTAATGTTTCCTAATTGCTGGTACCGTCCATCACCCTGTACGAGGTGTTCAAGGTCGTCTATCGACAGCGGGGGGAGGACGCGGCGCTCCAGTCTGTGGCGATGATGCAGCAGGGCAAGGTCGTTGATTTGTCCTCATCCATGGCTCTGCTGGCCGCAAAACTGAGCCTGGATTTGAAGATCCCCATGGCCGGCAGCATCATCCTAGCCACGGCACAGGCCCATGCTGCGGTTCTCTGGACTCAGGACATCGATTTTGAAGGGCTGCCCGGGGTAAAGTACTTTCCTAAGGTTTCGTCCTGAATGCTTGCCCCTGCCGACGGTTACTGATTCTACGCCTTACCATATAGAGGCCCATGTAATGGATATCAGTTTAAAGCACATTAAATGGTGCCTGTCCCAGTGCCTGTCCCCCTAGATGCTGCCTAGATGCTGAGATGCCTCCGGTGGCATGATACACCGAGTAGAGCGGCAGAAACATTATCTTCTGCTCCGGCAGTTCGGCATAGGTCCGTGAGGAGAAGACCAACCCCCCGCCGCAGTTCTGATAGGTTGCAAGGAACAGGTGCAGACTCTTCAGACTACCGGATGCGCCGCTTTTCACCTCTACCGGATGGATTACCCCGTCCAATACCGCCAGGTAATCCACCTCGGCAGAACTGCTCTTAGCCTGCCTGCTCCAGTAATACAGGCTGCCATTCTGGGAGACGGTCATCTCCTGCCCCACAAACTGCTCGGCCATGGCGCCGCGATAGATCGCCAGCAGGTCGGTTTTTGCGTACTCCCGATCTGCAGGCATGCCGGAAAGATAGCGCATCAAGCCGATATCCAGCATCAGCGCCTTGAAGATCTTTGGTGACGCAGTAGCACCAAGGGGCAGGCCGGAAGGGTCGGCCGACGGAACCTTGCGGACGACATTCGCCAGGCAAAGGAGCTCGAACGCCTTTTTCAGTGTGGGATTTGAGTACCCCTCTCCCAGGCGGGCATACTTTATCTGGCCGCCGACCTGTTGCGCAATGGTACTGAACACCGTGTCGAGGCAGAAACGATCAACCTGCGGCGTATATTTGACAAAGTCCAGCCGGTAGGAATCAACAATCTCCCCCTGAACTTCAAAGGCATCAGTGAACGAACCTGTCTCCCGGTACGCCTTGACGCAGGCAGGCATGCCGCCGATGAAGAAGTATCTCTTCAGCTCTTCGCACAGCATGTCATGCACAGGAGCAGAGATTGCCGCCGGTTCCCGCAGTATTGCTGCCGCTGCCTCCAGGTTCCCCATCGCTTCCAGATACTCGGCAAAGCAGAGGGGGTGGAGAGTGAGGAATTGAATCCGGCCCACTGGGAAGGAGGCCTCTTTCAGGGCAAATTCCAGCAGGGAACCGGCCGCGACAACGTGCAGGTCGGGCAGTTCTTCGTAAAAATAGCGCAGGGCGGTGATGGCACGGGGAGCGGCCTGGATTTCGTCAATGAATAGAAGGGACTTGCCGGGGGTAATCTTCTGTCCGAGAAATAGTTCCAGGTCTGCACATATCCGCCGAGCGCTTAGATCGCCATCAAAAACCCGGCGCAGGGCTGGATTCCGCTCAAGGTCAACCAGCGCCAGGTTTTCAAACTGACTGTTGCCGAAAGCTTTGAGCGACCAGGTCTTGCCCACCTGACGGGCTCCCCGCAGGATCAGCGGCTTTCTGCGCTTCCCTCCTTTCCACTTTGCAAGTTCGTCATCAATGAATCGCCTCATATCAAATAACTCCGCCCTATAGATTTAAATACACAAGGGTATTTTATCAATATTAGTTTATAATTGAAAGGGTCTTTTATAATAGCGAGGCAGCGCTGCCGGAACAAATGTTGAGGTCTTTTACTGGTGGGAAGGAAACCAGGAGGCAGTGGTGTCGGGTAGGTTGTTGCACTCAGTGCAACGCCCTCATCTGCCCCTTCGGGGCACCCGGAGGGAGAAAGGTGACATACTACCCTCGCCCTCTGGGAGAGGGTGGCCAAAGGCCGGGTGAGGGGGCCTTTGCGCAGTTGGCGATGCCACTGCAAAGTACTCACCGGACAATGCCGAACCAGGAGGTGGATTTCGGTCGGGCGTTATTTTATGAATAGAGCCAGCTATGTCGTAACATATCGTAAAACAGGGGTGTCTGAAAATTTTGCCAGCCGCCTGAAGAGCCATGGCCGAGACGACATCCTGCTGGCCGCTCGTCGATTCCTCTTGCGCGATTTAGGGGTAGGGCGTCCCCCTCAATTTGCCCTGGCGAGGTACTCGGTGCAAACCCCGCATGATGCACAGTTGCCTTAGTCGCGACACTTGCGTCAAATTTCCGACAGCAACTGTCCGCCCCTTGTCGGCAAAACTTTGACTATCGCGATAAGTCAGGCAGAAAATTCCGCCCGTTACGCCTTTTCTTGAATGATCAGGCCCTGTAGCGTATCCAGCGCCTTTGAGAGTTTCAAGGCCACCTCCGAGGGGATCTGCCGTATCAGTTCGCCGGTCTGCTTGCTCACCACCCTCACTACTATCTGTCCGGAGTCGTGTTCCGTGGAAAAATGAAGCCCGATCGCGGCATGCTTCATAAATTCGTTCATCAACTGCGTTGCGTTCTTCACGCGCGCTTCCTCTTTGGCAGCATCCACCTTGGAGACATTACGCGAAGCCGGTTCCTGAGCAGGAGAACGCTCTCTTACGCGTGGCTCCGCCTGGGACCTCTTGAAGGTTTCGACCTCACCACTCACGACTACAGGTGCCGGAGTTACCCCTTGTGCTGGACTTATTGACATAAAAGGCTCCTTGCAAAACGAGTTGATAGTAAACTGAATAGACTTATCGGCAAAAGAAGACAAAATCTTTAGAAAAATCGTACTACTCGACTTGGCGTGAACTAACTTCGCCTGCAACTGCAGCTCAAAACTCTACGCCGTCGGTTCAATACCTTGATTTGCCGGACACGGGCGCAATATTTGCTTCTCCGCTAACAGCTGTGCCGGCGCACCAATAGACTGCCATTATGGCTGCGCTGCAAGGCCGTAAAAACATTCCTCGTGCATTCCCTGCTAAAGATTTGCGAAACCGCGCCGAAAGCATATATAACGATGGAATAATCATTCAGGAGGAAGTCTCTTATGATCAAGCTGACCAGAATGGACGGCAGCGAAGTTTATTTGAACCCGGACCTCATCGAGTTCCTTGAGGAGACCCCCGACACCCACATCACCCTTTCAAACGGCAACAATTACCTTTTTCTGGAACCAGCCAGCGTAGTGATAGAGCGGATCATTGGATACAGGGCACGCATTCTGCTGCGCACCTCCGCGGTTCAGGGGAAGAAATACCTGCGAAAATGCCAGGCGGAAAAATATCGCCCCGTCTGCAAGCTGAGAAACCTATAAAAAACGAGTGAATTACTATGGATTTAGCAACAATTGTCGGATTGATTCTCGCAGTCGGCGCGGTTTTAGGCGGGGCACTTCTGGAAGGTTTGCACATGGGGGCGCTGGTCCAGCCTACCGCAGCGATGATCGTCTTGGGGGGAACTTTCGGCGCAACCTTCGTAAGTTTCCCCCTACCCATTGTTTTGAAGGCGTTCAAAGATGTCGGGCGGTGTTTCTTTCCTCCCCAGGATGATCCCGAAGGGGTCATCAAAAACATCATCAACTACGCAGCCAAGGCGAGGAGAAACGGACTGATCTCGTTGGAGCAGGAGGCGCAGACCGTCAAGGACTCCTTTACCAAGAAAGGGATCTCGCTGGTGGTTGACGGCATAGATCCGCAGAAACTGCGGGAGACCATGGAGATCGAGCTGAATTCCTTCGAGGAGCACAACAAAGGAAGTGCGGAGGTGTTCGAAGCGGCCGGCGGATTTGCTCCCACCGTCGGCATCATCGGGGCCGTGCTCGGCCTGATCCACGTAATGAGCAACCTCTCCGACCCTTCCAAACTGGGGGGAGGGATCGCGGTGGCATTCGTTGCCACCATCTACGGCCTCATGGTCGCCAACTTCTTCTGCCTCCCCTTCGGTTCGAAGCTGAAACATCGGCTAAAGGAGGAGCTTTTGCAAAAGGAGATGCTCATCGAGGGGCTGATAGCCATCCAAAACGGGGAGAACCCGCACTTTATCGAGCAGAAACTCAGAGCCTACCTGCATGATGGCGGCGAGAAAAAGGGGAAGTAGATGGCCCGCAAAAAGAAGCACGAAAAAGAGCCGAACCACGAGCGATGGCTGGTGTCATACGCCGATTTCATTACACTGCTCTTCGCCGTTTTCGTGACTCTGTACGCCATGAGCCAGACCGACAAAAAGAAGGTGGAGGAAGTCATGGCCTCGATGGCCAGTTCCTTCGGCTTTGCCGCTTCACCCGCCTCAAAACCTAGCGTGATCGAGATGGGCGCCATGAACATCATCCCATCCCTGAACAAATCCGCCTCTATACCGAGAAGAGGGAAGAGCCGCGGAGGTGAACAGGATTTCAAGGCGACCAAGGCCTCCATCGAGGCCTACCTTTTAAAAAACGGAGCTCAAACAAAGGTTGACGTTTCCATAACCCAGCGGGGTTTAGTGGTGAGTCTCAAGGAGGCGGGTTTCTTCGACTCGGGAAGCGCCAACATCAAGCACTCATCCCTCTCCCTGCTGAACGATGTCCTGGGGTCTCTCGCCAACTACTCCAACAGGATACGGGTGGAAGGGCACACCGACAACGTCCCGATCAGCTCCCCGGCCTTTCCCTCCAACTGGGAGCTATCGACCGCGCGCGCAACCAACGTGCTTCAGTATCTGATGAAGCAGGAGTTTGAGCCGGTCCAGATGTCCGCCGCCGGGTACGGCCAGTACCACCCCGTCGCCGACAACAGCACCGAGGAAGGGCGCGGTAAAAACCGCAGGATGGATATTGTGCTGCTCTCCGAACAAAGCGAGAGAGGCGAGCCGTAGCTTTATGCATCCGAAGCTTGAGCTTCCAGGACCCAGCGGTACCGCCTTCAATAATTTGACACAGCCTTTCCCGCCTTCCCCAAAGCCGTTTTTCAGCCCCTCCCGCCGGCCAGCCGCGCCCCGCGGCAACAGGCAAACTCCATAGCAACAGGCAGTTAACGCACCAAGGCAGAAAGAGCTGCAACTTGGCACGTCAGTTGCTATGTCCTTAGTGAGTTTTTTCATGTCCTATGTGTAGAGACAATAGAGGTATCCATGTTAAAAGATAAGTCACTTCTTGTCACAGGCGGCACCGGTTCCTTTGGGAAAAAATTCGTGGAAACCATACTGCTGGAGTATCCTGAAATCTCGCGTGTGGTGGTTTTTTCCCGCGACGAACTGAAGCAATCCGAGATGGCCCAGCAGTTCCCTGCCGAGAAGTTCCGGCAGATCCGATATTTCATCGGCGACGTCCGCGACAAAGACCGGCTCACCCGAGCCTTGCAGGGGGTCGATATCGTTGTGCACGCCGCGGCGCTAAAACAGGTGCCGGCCTGCGAATACAACCCCTTCGAGGCGATCAAGACCAACATTCTGGGTGCTCAGAACGTCATTGAAGCAGCTTTGGACAACGGAGTCAGCAAGGTGGTCGCCCTTAGTACAGACAAGGCCGCGGCACCGATCAATCTCTACGGCGCCACCAAGCTCTGCTCCGACAAGCTTTTCGTTGCTGCCAACAACTTCAAAGGAAAGCGAGATATAAAGTTTTCGGTAGTGCGCTACGGAAACGTCATGGGGAGCCGCGGCAGCGTGATTCCCTTCTTCCTCAACAAGAGGTCCGAAGGTGTTCTACCTATCACTGACGCCCGTATGACCCGCTTCAATATCACCCTTGACGATGGGGTCAGCATGGTGCTGAGCGCATTGGAAAACATGTGGGGCGGTGAAATCTTCGTCCCCAAAATCCCGAGCTACCGGATCACCGATGTCGCAGAGGCGGTCGCGCCCGGCGGCAAGCTTTCCATGGTCGGTATCCGGCCCGGGGAGAAGCTACACGAGGAGATGATCACCAGCACGGACGCGCTGAATTCCGTCGAGTTCGATAGGCACTTTGTAATCCTTCCCTCCATTCCACTTTGGGATGTAAAGGAATTTACCAAGACCTTCAACGGAGTACCTTGTACTGCCGATTTTGCCTACAACAGCGGTACTAACGATCAGTGGCTGAGTGTCGATGAGTTACGCCTATTAATGGTCAACCATGTAGACAAAGACTTCATACCCTATCTCGCGGGTGCAACATTATAAAGTCATGCGGAGCATCGTTCTTAATTATTCGAACCAGAGGTGAGTGTGCTAAATAGAGACTTAAAGCATAAGACTGGCGGAGGAAGTTCTTTCCTAGTGCCGACGGTTCAACTATGATTCCTTACGGACGGCAGTCGATCAGTGCTGCCGATATACAAGGGGTAGTGGATGTTCTGGAATCGGATTGGTTGACGCAGGGCCCGACCGTGGAACGATTTGAGTCGAGCGTTGCCGCTTATTGTGGCGCCACCCACGCCGTAGCGGTAAACAGCGCCACATCGGCGCTGCACATTGCCTGCCTGGCGGCAGGGCTCGGCCCTGACGACATCCTCTGGACCTCCCCCAACACTTTCGTGGCATCCGCCAATTGCGGACTTTACTGTGGCGCATCCGTCGACTTTGTCGATATCGATCCTGACAGCTACAACATGAGCGTCGAGCGCTTGCAAGAAAAGTTGGAGCTGGCCGACCGCACGGGAAAGCTCCCCAAGGTCGTGGTTCCGGTACATTTTGCCGGACAGTCCTGCGACATGGAAGGGATCGCCCGCCTCGCCGCTCGCTACGGCTTCAGTGTCATCGAGGACGCCTCCCATGGCATCGGCGGCCGCTACCAGGGGGAGCCGGTCGGTAACTGCCGTTACAGCAACATGACTGTCTTCAGCTTCCATCCCGTAAAGATAATTACCACTGGCGAAGGGGGGATGGTAATGACCAACAGCGCCGAGCTCCGCGAAAAACTGGTACGGTTACGCAGCCACGGCATAACCAGCGATCCTGCCCTGATGACGGGAGAGCCCCACGGGCCTTGGTACTACGAGCAGATTGAGCTCGGCTTCAATTACCGAATGACCGATATCCAAGCGGCCTTGGGGGCAAGCCAGATGACGAAGCTGGACCAGTTCGTCGCCCGGCGTCATTACTTGGCAAAGCGCTATGACCAGGCGCTGGGCGATCTACCGATCACCCTTCCCCGGCAACACCCGGATACCTTTTCCGCCTTTCACCTCTATGTGGTCCGCCTACAAGACGAAATGACCGGCAAGGGCCGCAGGGCCGTACTTGAAAAGATGCGAGCAAAGGGGATCACGGCGCACGTGCACTACATTCCGGTGCACACCCAGCCGTACTACCGAGCCCTCGGGTTCCGCCAGGGGGACTTCCCCGAAACAGAGCGCTACTACCAGGAAGCCATGACAATCCCCCTATTCCCGGCAATGACCGACAAACAGCAGGACCAGGTTGCGGAAGCGCTCCGGGAAACCCTCAGCGCCCCTGCAAGCAGCAAAGGAGGCAGCCGTGGCTAATCCTCTCTTTATCGCCGAGGTATCCAGCAATCACCACCGGGATCTTGAACGCTGCCTCAGGTTCATCGACACGGCAGCGGCCGTTGGCTGCGACTCGGTCAAGTTTCAACTCTTTCGCATCGAGGAGTTGTTCGCTCCTGAAATCCTGGAGAAGAGTCCCATGCACCGGGCACGCAAGGAATGGGAGCTTCCGGTGGAATTTCTGCCTCCGCTTGCGCTCCGCTGTCGGGAGCGGGGAATCAAATTTTCCTGCACCCCCTTTTACCTGGACGCAGTGGAGGAGCTTTCCCCCCACGTGAATTTCTACAAGATCGCCTCCTATGAACTGCTCTGGAATGAACTCCTGACCGCCTGTGCCCGCACCGGCAAGCCGGTGGTCCTTTCCACGGGAATGGCGTCAATGGACGAAATTCAGGGAGCTGTGGAGACGCTGCACACGGCGGGCTGCCTCGATCTGACGTTGCTGCACTGCGTCTCCGGGTATCCCACACCGGTTGATCAATGCAATCTCGCCGCCATCCGAACGCTTGCCGATACGTTCAACTGCAAGACCGGCTGGTCGGACCACAGCGTATCGCCTGCCGTCATCTACCGGGCCGCGCACCGCTGGAATGCCGCCATGATCGAGTTTCACCTGGACCTAGAGGGAGTGGGAGAGGAGTTCAAGACAGGCCACTGCTGGCTGCCAGATCAAATAGCACAGGTCATCGCCACCGTCGGCGACGGATTTTCCTCCGACGGCAGCGGAGTAAAGGCGCCAGTCGCTGTGGAACTGCCTGACCGTGACTGGCGGGCAGATCCGGCAGACGGCCTGAGACCGCTGGCAGCCATAAGAAAGCAATGGATTCCAAGATAGGATAATGCTATGAAACATGTATTTTCAAACGATTACAATCAACAACGTATGGACGAATAAAAAATTCAGCAATTAGCCAACGTCTCAAGCACATTAAAAGGAATATACCGTGGAAGTTCAGATAATGAGCATTCAAGCAGTATGAATAAAAAACTCAAAGTAGCAGCTATAATCCAGGCCCGCATGAACTCGACCCGCCTGCCAGGAAAGGTTTTGCAGCTACTGTCGGGCAAGCCGGTGCTCTGGCACATAATTCATCGTCTGCGCAAGTGCCGGACAGTAAGCGTGATAGCTATTGCTACCTCGGACAGTTCGGCTGACGACCCGCTTGTTGAATTCGCTCGCTTAGAAGGTGTTGAACTGGTGCGCGGCCCTGAAGACAACGTCCTGCAGCGGTTCGCGCTGGCAGCCGCACAGCTTGATCCGGATATCATAGTGCGTATAACCGGAGATGCCCCGCTGATTGACCCGGAGACCGTTGACCGCCTCGTTGAGACGCTGGTCGGTGAGGGCGCGGAATATTGCACGGGCGAAATTGGGGTTGACTCCATCAACGAAGGCTTTTGCCCGTTCACACGCGCCGCGTTGAATCGTCTGCTGGCTGAAGCGGCCGAGGACCCGGTAGCCATTGAACACGTCACAGCCTATTTCAAGGAACACCCGGAGTCTTTTTGCATTGCCCACATCGGCATCCCTCCCGAACACCAATTCAAGGGGGCCCGCATCTCGGTAGACACACCCGCGGACCTGCGTTTCATCGAAGAGCTTTACCGTCGGCTAGCGGTCCGTCCCGGCGAAATCGAGATAGACGGCGTGGTAAGACTATTGCGAAGCTCTCCGGAACTACTGGAGATCAACGGGCACATATACCAGAAGAAAGCCACCGACCGCACTGTCAGGATGGTGGTTCGCTGTGACGGTGACGCCAGTGTTGGCCTGGGGCACGTTGTCCGCTGCCTGGCGCTTGCCGACGAACTGCGCGAGACGCACGGCTGCGGGATCACCTTCGCTATGGCAAGCGGAGAGCCGGGGATGGCTCTGGTACGCGAGAACGGATTTCCGATTGCAGCCAAACCGACCGACATCAATGAAGGCGACTGGCTTGACGAGCTCATGGAACAGCAGCAGCCCGCTGTTTTATTGCTTGATCTTCGCAGTGACCTGCCGCGTGGTAAGCTGCGAAGCTGGCGCCAAAGTGGCGTGCTGATAGCCACCATAGACGACCCCAGCGACCGCCGTCTGGAGGCGGACCTGGCGTTCTACCCCCCAGTGCCCCAGGTCAAAGAACTCGACTGGAGAGGTTTCGCTGGCGAACTCTACATGGGGTGGGAGTGGGTAATCCTTCGAAACTCATTCGCCGGACGCTCATCATCACCCGGCACCCCTCCCCGCATCCTGGTAACCATGGGAGGTAGCGATCCGGCTGGGCTGACCCTGTTGGCCATTCGCGCTCTCGATACGCTGGAACATCGCTTCGAGGCAACAGTAGTGACCGGCTCTGGCTTTGCCCACACCATGCAGCTCTTTGAGCTAATCGCCCAGACCCGTCGCACCTTTCAGGTTGAGCACAATGTCCGTGACATGGCGGAGTTGATGGAGACAGCGAACCTGGCGGTCGCTTCTTTCGGGGTAACCGCCTATGAACTGGCAACGATGGCTGTGCCGACGGTGCTCGTCTGCCTGACGGCTGACCACGCGCACTCGGCCTCATCTCTGGTGGAGGAGAGGATCGCCGAGGTCTGCGGAACATACCCGCTGGTCACTGTCGAAGGGATTGCGCGCTCTGTGCGGGGACTGATCGAGAACCCGGATCTCCCCCAACAAATGAGAATAAATGCCCATGGCCTTCTTGATGGCCGGGGTGCTGCCAGAGTCGCCGAAGTAATAATGGAAAGGAACAGGGCCAGAAATGACTGAGAAGATATGGGGGGAGCACTCCGGTGAGGTCTTGGAAACGGTGGGAGATTTTGACGTCATCGACTGCCGTGGCTGCGGTTTCCGACACGTCGTTCCCCTGCCAACCACTGACGAGCTCTCCAAGGTGTACCGCGAGGATTACTACGCCACTGAGAAGCCCCTTTACCTGGAACAGAACGCCGAGGACCTGGCCTGGTGGAACCTGGCCTACCGGGATCGCTTTGACAGCTACGAGCGCAACCTCCCGGCCGGTCGAAGGCGCATCCTTGACGTCGGTTCCGGGCCAGGTTCTTTCCTCCTGCACGGCAGGGATCGCGGCTGGCAGGTGCAGGGAATTGAGCCGTCCCGGCAGTCAGCTACACATAGCCGGGAATTGGGGTTGCCTATCATCGAGGAGTTCCTGGATGACGCCCTTGCCGCCTCTCTTGACCCATTTGACGTCATCCATCTCTCCCAAGTACTGGAACACATCCCCGCCCCGGAGCAGATGCTCAGGTGTATTAATGGGCTTATCGCACCAGGCGGCCTCATCCATGTAATCGTTCCCAACGACTTCAACCCCTTCCAGCTGGCGCTCAGAGGGGCCGGTCTGCGGCCCTGGTGGGTGGCACCTCCGCACCATCTCAATTTTTTTGACTTCAACTCCCTGTCCGCCTTGCTGGAACGGTGCGGTTTTATCGTACTGGAGCGAGAAACCAGCTTCCCGATCGACATGTTTCTCCTAATGGGAGACAACTACATCGACGATGCCACTCTCGGTCGAACCTGTCACGGCAGACGCAAGAACCTGGAACTTAACCTGAACGCGGCTGGCATGAATCCACTAAAGAGACAGCTTTTCCGGGCAATGGCCGAGCTGGGTATAGGGCGCGAAGCACAAATACTTGCGCGTAAGTAAGCACCGGACCCTAAAGCTCTCGAAAGCGAAAACAGGAACATTATGATGACCAAAATCTGCCAAATATGCGGCGAATCCAACTGGAGCCAGGTGTACTCGAAATCCGTGATTCATCCCCTCTGGAGCGTGACCGGGCAAGAGAGCAAATTCCAGCTCAATTACTACTGTTGCCATGAGTGCGGATTCATTGTGCTCAACCCTGTTCTCTCCCTTGAGCAATACCAGCAATACTACGAATCGTCGTCGGCTCCCTCCCACGCCTCGTTTGGCAAACGGGCTCCCATGCTGGTCCAACGCCGGGCATTCCTGCTGAGACACCTGGAATCCGCCTCACTCGGCAGAGTCATCGAGGTAGGACCGGCCTACGGCGACTTTCTGCTGACCCTGAACGGAGCCAAGGACCTGATCGGCATAGAACCGTCCCGAAAATATTGTGACTTTGTCAAAGCTGAACACCCAGAACTCAGCTATTATCCGTTCATGCTGGAGAATCTGTCCGACAACGCCCCTGAGCTGATCGGTACGGCCGACCTGGTCATTAGTTGTAATGTCCTTGAACACACCATGGACCCGAGGGCATTCGTGCAGGCGCTGACGGGAGTGATCCGGCAGGATGGCCTGGTGCTTCTGGAGGTTCCTGGAGTGGAGGCGATGGCTGAGTGCCCGGCTCCGCGCTACCAAACGCTTCATCCTGGGCACGTATGCCAGTTCAGCGCCGCCACCCTCAACCGCCTGTGCGCTTCCCTGGGGCTACAACTAGTTGCGCTTGAATCCACGGCAATGCTTGACTATCCAGTGCTGCGGGTACTGTTTCGAAAGGCCGCTAACGGGGAGCAGATTGCAGAACTGTTCCGCCGGCACTGCGACGCCGTTGACACTCAAGCCCAGATCGCCAAGCGCATTATGCTAGAAAACCTGGCGAAAGCCCGCGGGCCTGTCATCTGGGGGTGTGGCCAGGACTTGCTCGACATCGTAAATCTTTGCAGCGACGCCGAACATGCGAGGTTGATTGAACAGGTGACTGTTGTAGACGTTAATAAAATGAAACACGGAAAGGAATTCTTCCAGGCCATCGTCGTCAGTCCTGATGACGTCTGCAAGGAGGTCGATCTGGTCCTGATCCCTTCCCGAAGCGAACTGCTGCGCGATGACATCCGAGCCGCCGCACATGCCCGTTTCCCCAGGGCTCACGTGGTTTACTGCTACAACTGAGGCTGTGAAATCATGAAAAATAAAATTTGCTTCGCTGGCGCGTACGGAATTCGCAGCCAAGGTGATGACGCAGCTCTCGTGGTCATGTATGAAAGGCTGCGCGAGCGCTTCCCCGATCTCTCTGGGACGGTAATCTGCCGCCACTCCGATGAGGATAGCTACGCGCCCTACGGCCTGCGCTCCCTGCCCAATTTTGAGTACGAAACCAAGGAGGAGAGCATTGACCGGTGGTTCCGAGGTTTCAATTTTCACGACGACCGGGCCGACCTCTGCCGCCTGCGAAATGAAATTGCCGAAAGCGATCTGCTGGTACTTGGAGCAGGGAACGCCCTTGTCGATTACTCTATCGATCTGCTGCGGGGGCCGATACCTTACTTTGTCATCCTGACTCTGATGGCACAGATGGCCGGGACTCCGGTCATGTGGTTCGGAATATCGGTGGGACCACTACGCACCGACTATGGTCGGGAGCTCACCCGACTGGCGGCACGACTGGCCGACATCATCGCCGTGCGCGACGAGCGAAGCATCGACGAACTTCGTGGGCTGGGTTTCAAAGGAGAGATCACTTTGTTGCCGGATCCTGTACTTGGCCTTGAGCCGGTAGGTGTTGGCGACCCGAGACAGCAGCGGATCATGGAGGAGGCCAAACATCGGGGTGGGCCGGTAGTCGCTGTGTCGGTGAGAAATCTTCCAGACTCGCCCGAGCTTTCCTGCAACCACTACCTCGATGCCATGGCGGCCGTCTGCGACAGGCTGGCTACTGAAAGGAGAGCCACGCTCCTTTTCATTCCGCAATGCACTTACAGCCACGGCAACCTGTTGGAGGACGACCGGCAGGTAGCTATTGAGGTGGTACGTCGGATGAAGCTGCCAAGCAATGCCATAGTGGTTCAGGACCACCTCTCTATCAGAGAGACCCAGGGCCTGTACGCCGGAGCCTCGATCGCCCTTTGCACCCGGCTGCACGGTAACGTCAGCGCGGCCATTGAAGGGGTGCCGACGGTGGCGGTCAGTTACAATCCCAAGGTTGCCAGCTTCATGCAATGGCTTGGCTGCCCCGAAATGATTGTGACTCCAGCAAACTTCAGCGCAGACCAGATAATGGCACGGCTGGGACGAGCGCTCGACCAGCGCGATCAGCTTGCGCACCATGTGAGACAGCGTACCGCCGAGGGACGCCTTCAAATCGGCGAATATGTCACCCTGGCCGACAGGGCCATGAAACCTGTCGACCTGGGTGCCAGTCCCGCTAAACAAGACGGAGATCATCCATGACCGACACCGACCTAAGACACCGTGCCCGACAGATACGCATGGAAACGCTCCGAATAATCCATGGAAGCACCGGAGGTCACCCCGGCGGAGCCTTATCCATAGCCGACATCCTGGCAGTGCTCTATTTCAGCGAAATGCGCATTGATCCCAGCCAGCCCCACTGGTCGGATCGTGATCGCCTTGTCCTCTCCAAGGGGCACGGCTGTGCATCACTTTACGCAGCACTTGGTCTGAGAGGGTTTTTCGACTGCGCTGAATTTGACCGTTTCCGGCGACTCGATGGACTACTCCAGGGACACCCTTCTGTTTCCATTCCAGGAATCGACGCTCCGTCAGGGTCCCTGGGCATGGGACTCTCTCAGGGACTGGGGATGGCTCTCGGGGGACGCTATGCCGGCAAGAACTTCCGGACACGGGTCATCCTTGGCGATGGCGACATGCAGGAAGGATGCACCTGGGAGGCTATCATGGCCGCCGGTCACCACCGGGTAGCCTCTCTCTGTGCGATTCTCGACGCCAACGGTCTTCAGGCCGACGGCCGGGTTTGCGACACCATGGATTACGCACCGGTACGGGAGAAAATAGAGGCATTTCGCTGGAACGTGATCGAGACCGACGGCCATGACTGCGACTCCCTAGTCGGCGCCTTCCACTTGGCCAATGACTGTGGGGACAAACCTACGCTGATTGTTGCCCGGACCGTCAAAGGAAAGGGAGTTTCCTTCATGGAAGACCAAGCCCACTGGCATGGCACAGCCAAGATTTCTGTGGACGAATTGCAACTGGCGTACGCAGAAATCGGGACCTTTTCAGTACTGTGACCCGAGCAGACAATGGTCAGACGCTACCCCCGCCACCACTGGGGAGAGACAACAAGGGGCATGAACGACATGATGCAAAACTTTGATTATTTTCCACCGGGCCAGGATGTGTCCATGCGGGAAGGGTTTGGCCGGGCACTGGTAGCACTGGGAAGGACACGGAGCGATTTCTATCTATTTGATGCTGACGTGGCCGGTGGGACCGGTGCCAAGCCTTTTAGCCAAGCCTTCCCTGAGCGCACACTGCAGTTTGGTATTGCCGAACAAAATCTTATGGCTGCCGCGGCCGGCTTCGCTGACACCGGTCTCATCCCGCTGATAGCCGGGTTTGCCTCCTTTACCGTGATGCGCGCCCACGAGCAGCTCCGCACGGCAGTCTGCTACGGAGCTCGTAACGTCAAAATCTGCTGCAGCCACGTCGGCCTCGATACGGGTCCTGATGGTGCCACTGCTCAGATGCTGGAAGATCTGGTCACCTGCCGGGCCATCCCCGGCCTGACGGTGGTCGTGCCAGCCTGCGCCAACGAGATCCAGCCGCTGCTCGCTGCGATCCTCGATGATCCGGGGCCGGTCTACATGCGTATAGGTCGCAGCCCATCACCGGTAATATATGAAAAGCCAGGCCCGATTCGGATCGGCAAGGGCAACATCTTACGTAATGGAGATGACTTGACCCTGATGGCCTGCGGTACGCGCGTCGCTGCTGCGCTTAAGGCTTCGGAGATTCTGGCAGCGCAAGGCGTCAGCGCCCGCGTGGTAAACATGAGGAGCATCAAACCGCTGGACCACGCCTTGATTCAACAATGCTGCCGCGATACCGGGGCAATAGTCACAGTGGAAGACCACACTGCACTGGGCGGCCTGGGCGGAGCAGTGGCCGAATCTGTGGTGCAAGGCAGTCCAGTGCCCATGGAGATTGTTGCCGTCCGAGATTCCTTTGGCCGCAGCGGTGAACATTCCGAGCTTTTCGGCGCCTACGGGATCGACGTGGCGGACATCGTGGCGGCTGCACTCAAAGTTCAGCGGCGCAAACGCGCATAAAAAAGAGGACATCATGAACCACCTACGTCCACACAAAGTTTTCAACCTGCTCGGCGAGGAGAACCGGATGGCCCGGATCAGCCTGCCGTTCCAACACTCCGTTACCTCCATGCTGGAGCGAGCAATTCTGGTAAGCCTTTTGAAGATCATCTCCCCCCGCGCCATCTTCGAGTTCGGCACCTACCTCGGGGAGACTACCATCATGTTCGCCGAAAACAGTGATGCCCGGATATTAACCTTGGACCTGGGCGCTGCGTTCGGCTCGGAGTTGCTGGACGGCTACGAGCAAAAGAATCTCGGACAGAGCCTGCGCCAGAAAAAGCTTTTTGATAGTTCAACGCACCGGGAACGCATCGTCGAGCTGTTCGGCGACTCCACGCAGTTTGATTTTTCTCCGTACCGGGATGCGATGGACTTCATCCTGATCGATGGCGGCCACCATATTCAGGTTGTCCGCAGTGATACAGAAAATGCCCTCAGCATGATCGCCAAAGACCGGCCGGCGTGCATCATCTGGCACGATTATCGGAACCCGAACTACCAGATAACCGAATACCTGGACCGGCTCTCCGTTGACATGCCCTTATTCCACGTAGAGGAGACTAAATATGTGTTTAGCTTTCACAACAGCACTACCTTATCGGAATTGCTAAGCTAGTGTGGCCTGGAGATGCCCCGATGAAAATCGTCCTTTTTGTTGCATCACTCCCCGAAGACCAATTGCAGAAACACCAGTTCCCTCTGAACGTCGGCTACCTTGCTGCCTACCTGGAAGAACTGATACCAGGTATCGATGTAAAGCTTACGGCTGACGTTGACGAAATCATCCGCGAAAAACCTGACATTGTGGGTATAAGCTCGGTCTCCCAGTGTTTCCAGCATGCGGAATTAGCAGCTCGACGTATTAAGGAAGAACTGGGAGTACCGGTGTTGCTTGGGGGTTACCACGTAAGCTCTCTTCCACACAGGATGCCCAGGTGTTTTGATGTGGGAGTGGTTGGCGAAGGAGAGATCCCACTTTTCGAACTTGTCCGGCTATGGATAAAAAAAGGCGCCTTTACCTGCCGCGATCTAGAGCAGATACGGGGCATCTGTTTTCATGATGACGCGGGGAGTATCTTACAAACCCCACTGTCCCCACCGTTTCCCTGTATCGACGATCTCCCCTATCCGAAGCGCAACATCTCGCGTGGGGCCAGAAACATTTATCTCTTTTCCTCGCGGGGATGCGTCTATCGCTGCAAGTTTTGCGCTTCAACTCGCCACTGGAAACAGTTTCGTGCCCATAGCGCTGAGCATGTGGTTGAGGAACTCAAGTACCTGAAGGCGACCTACGATGCCACCTCTATCCAGTTACTCGACGACCTGTTTTTTGCTGATAGGAAACGACTATCGAAGATCGTTGATTTATTGGAAAGAGAAAATTTGCTGGGAAAGTTCGTCTTTGACGGTTTCATATCTTCTAATCTTGCCAGCAGAGAAACTCTTGTGCTAGCCAAAAGACTCGGTTTCAATGCCATTAGATTCGGAGGGGAAACCGGATCTGATCGGCTGCTCAAGGAAATGAAAGGCTCGCAAGCCTCCGTTGAGCACCACCAACGGTGCATTGACCTCTGCGATGAACTGGGTTTCGAAGTACGTGCTTCTTTCATGCTTGGCACCCCGGGCGAGACAGTTGAAGATATTGAAGCGACCTACCGTTTTCTGAATAAAAACCGGAATTCCCTCAAAATTCACGGGTTTTACTTGACCACCCCGGTGCCGGGAACCCCTTACTGGGACTTGGCCTTGTCTAAGGGCCTCGTCAGCGAGGAGATGGACTGGAACCGCCTGAACCTCGACTATATGAAGAACGGATCGTTTCGTTTGGAGGACGCCATCTATATGAACGCCGACGTGATGCCCCTGGAGACACTGTCCATGTACTTCCAGAAGTTCAAGAACGAATTCCATTTTCATTAACCAGAGCACCCGGAGGGAAGATCATGAGACTTAGTGGAAAGGTCGCCGTCATTACAGGAGCATCGAGGGGAATCGGCCGGGAAATAGCCCTTTCTTTCGCCCGCGAAGGGGCTGACATAGTGGTTAATTATATCAGCCACTTAGAAGCAGCTCAGGAGGTAGCTGACGCCATTAGCCAACTCGGATGCCGGGCACTGGTGGTTCAGGCCGACGTCTCGAGACGCCGAGAGGTAAGCGAACTGTTCCGACAAGCGGCTGAAACTTTTGGACGCATCGACATCCTGGTCAACAACGCGGGCATCAACAAAAGGGGCTGGTTCGATGAGGCCACCGACGAGGACTGGGATCTGATCATGGGGGTTAATCTCAAGGGCCCGTTCATCTGCTGCCAGGAAGTTTTCCCATACATGAAAAGCCAAGACGGGGGGCGCATCATAAACATCTCCTCGGTGGCTGGTCAGTATCACGGCCCAAAAACCGTCCACTACGCCGTTTCCAAGGCAGGTCTAAACAGTTTGACTAAGGTGGTGGCCCGTTACGGCGCTGAACACAACATCCTGGTTAACGCGGTAGCTCCCGGAATCATGTGGACCGAACAGACCGCCGATGAACTGGCCAGCGCTGCCGGCCAAAAAATCGTAGACATGACCTTGCTCAAGAGGCCAGGGCAGTTGCGCGACGTTGCCAGCACCTGTATTCTGCTTGCGGCGGACGAGCAGAATTACATAACGGGTCAGGTAATCAGCGTGAGCGGGGGGGCCTACCTTGGCTAAGCAAACAAACTTACAGATAGAAACCATCTTCCTGCTGGGTGCCAGTGCCGACCAATTATTCGCCATCCGCACAGCAAAGGCTATGGGCTTACGGGTTCTGGTAGCGGACATGAACCCGGATTCACCAGGATTTGCACTGGCTGACGACTTCGCAGTGATCAGTACCCGCGACGTGTCAGGACTGAAGGTTTTCGCAGATGATTACCAAAGACGCGGCCACCGTATTGACGGCGTGCTTGTCATGGGTAGTGATATTCCGCAGGTAGTCTGCGAACTGGCCGAGCATCTCGGCACACCCCATATTCCGATGGAGGCGGCTCTTCTCTCAACACACAAATATCAAATGAAGTGCCGCTTCCAAAAGTGTGGGATTCCGGTTCCATGGTTCTCAATGGTAGGGTCGGTAGAAGAGTTGCAAACGATCATTCAGCTACGCGGTTACCCTATCATCATCAAACCAGTGGATCGATCGGGTGCTCGCGGGGTTTTCTTCCTGGAAGATGGTTGCGATCTCGAAGGGCTCTTTTACGCTGCGCGGGAATTATCTTTTTGTGGCGAGGTAATGGTCGAAGAGTATCTGCCGGGATTGCAGATCAGTACCGAAAGCATAATTTACCGTGGGACTGCCTATACTCCGGGGTTTGATGACCGAAACTATGAAAAATTAAAAGATTATGCTCCCAACATAATAGAGAATGGCGGCACAATGCCTAGCTGCGTGACCTTAGAGCAGCGTCTCGCGGTCGAACAACTTGTGGAGCAGGCAGGACGAGCCTTGGGGGTTGTAAACGGCGTAATTAAAGGTGATGTGGTAATGACTCCGGCTGGGCCGAAATTGATTGAGGTGGCCACGCGTCTTTCAGGGGGCGATTTCTCTGAAAGCATCATCCCATTGGGGTGCGACGTTAACATTGTGGAAGCGGCAATATCCATTGCTTTAGGCCGAGAGCCTGACTTTAAAAAGCTGCGCCCGAAATTCGAAAAAGGCGTTGCCAACAGATATTTCTTTCCTGCACCAGGGCGTCTCGTGTCGATTGAAGGAGCCGACCAAGTCCGAAATCTACCGTGGGTACATAAGCTTGAGTTTTGGTACAGGACAGGAGATACTGTGCCTGTCGTTACTTGCCATGCGGATCGGTTCGGTGTCTTTGTCGTGTCGGGCGAAACACGAGCAGAGGTTGAATCGCGCGTGGACCACATTTACCGGAGCATACACATCCTGACCGAGCCTGTTGAATGAGTACGCTATGACACTGCGACTTTACTCTATCTTCCATCTCAACCTGGCTTTCTCCTCCATCGAAGAGGAGCAGCGTGCCGAGGTAATTCGTAGATGCTATTGGCCCCTGCTTCGCTTGGCGCGCGAGCTGGATCTACCTTTTGGTATTGAGGTCTCAGGTTACACACTGGAAACCGTGGCAGCCATTGATCCGACATGGGTAGCGGAACTTCGCGACCTCTGTGCGGGGAAATGTGAATTGATCGGCAGCGGGTATGCCCAGTTGATCGGACCGTTGGTCCCGGCAGAAGTGAATCACCAAAATTTAAGACTCGGCAACGTGACCTATGAGTCATTGTTAGGATTAAGACCTACCGTGGCCCTTGTGAATGAACAGGCGTATTCAGCCGGATTGCTTGGCCATTATCTTAATGCCGGTTACAAAGCCATCGTTATGGAATGGGACAACCCCGCTGCTTACCATCACGACTGGAATCCGGAGTGGCGATATCTACCCCAGATCGCAGCGGGACAGCATGGTGAGGAAATCCCGTTGATCTGGAATAACTCGATATCATTCCAGAAGTTCCAGCGCTATGTCCACGGAGAGTTGGAGCTGGACGAATACTTGGAGCTGATCGCCCGCCATGGCAACGGCTCGGCCCGTGCCATCCCCCTCTATGGAAACGACGTGGAGATCTTCGACTTCCGTCCCGGTCGCTTCACCACAGAGGCGGTCATGGGGCACGACGAATGGGGACGGATCAGAGTGCTTTTTACGCGGCTCCTGAGGGAGGGACAATTCAACTTCGTCCCCCCGTCGCAGCTGCTCGGCCTGCTTCAGGAATCAGGTGCCGGAAACCGTCTGAGCCTGGAATCTCCCGATTCCCCCATCCCGGTGAAAAAGCAGGAGAAGTACAACATCACCCGATGGGCCGTAACCGGCAGGGACGACATCGGCATAAACTCGAACTGTCAGCGGCTCCACGATGCCCTTGCCGCCAAAGGCGACGCAACCGACGAGGATTGGCGTGAACTCTGCTACCTCTGGAGCAGCGATTTTCGTACACATATCACCCCACGCCGCTGGAAAAGCTACCGTAGTCGCCTGAACTCCTTTAGCCGTCGTCAGGGGATCGCCCCTCCACAGACGCTTGAAAGTGGCGGAATTGAGACATTCCCGCCACAGGTGGTGGTGCAGCGCAACGCTGACCGATATCTTTCAGTGGAGACTCCAGGACTGAGACTGAAGCTGAATCTACGCCGAGGCATGGCCTTCGACTCGCTTATTTTTCCACGAATTCACAAAGACAGCCTATGCGGCACTCTTTCTCACGGTTATTTCGACGATATCACCACCGGTGCCGACTTCTACACCGGTCACCTGGTCTACGAAACACATGGCCGGCCCAGGGTCACGGACCTTTCGCCTGCAGACCCTTTGGTCCGGTGGCATCCGGACCAAAGAACCGTAACGGTTACCGCCACCTTCGCGACCCCGTTCGGAGCGATGACCAAACAGATCTCCATTTATCCGGACGAAAACTTCGTTTCCATAGACTACCTTCTCGACTGGCCAGTGATACCCGTCGGCTCTCTGCGCTTGGGAAACGTCACTCTCAACCCGGAGGCCTTCGATCAGTCATCTCTTGCCTTCCATACCCATAACGGAGGGCGTAAACCCGAAACTTTTTCAACGGCAAACAAACGGATATTTCACGGTGAGGCGACCTCGTTCCTCGTCTCGGCAAAGCAGGGACTAGGCATTACCGAAGGGGTCGTTGAGATCGGCGATGCCCACAAGGCTTTGCAGCTGAAAGTTGATCGGTCACTCAGCCCATTACTCGGACTAGTCACCTCAAGGCCGGTCGGTTCCTCATATTTTTTTCGCTTCAGCTTCAGCGCCTCTGAGATGGACGAGACCAGCAGGCCGAGGCGCCGTTCCAAACCGCTACGAGCGCGCATCGTCATCTCTGCTGTGACGAGAGACCCTGCGTAGCGTTGTTGCGCTTATGATCCAAACTTTAAAAGAAAGGTCACCCTATGTCCGATTTATCAAATTCTTTAGGACCGTTCCTCGTCAATGACTTCGGAGACCGTTACCTCTATCAGGTCAACCGGAACGCCTTTAATGCAATTGGTTCAGACTCACTTTATAGATCATTGTATGGCGAAAAAATTTTTGCTGAATATCAATTCAACATAATCATAGGGACTGATTCCGGCATCTATCCTAAATTCATTGTAAAAAACGGAGTTCCTACCGGTTCACGCTATCTTTTCATTGAACTGTCAGAGGTTCTTGACACGCTCATGCGGGATGGCCAAATGGAGAACCTCCCCCCCGAGATCAGCATCATCACGCTCGACGGGTGGGCTGAACAGGCAACGAAGCATCAATTCTCCGAATATGTCTTTCTCGATTCGGTGTACTGCCACGGGTCCGTTGCATCCAGCGATGCACACCTCTTTGAATATCGGAGCCTGTCCTGGACACTGAACCTGGAGCTCAAGGAGAAGATCCACCAAATTCAATCAACATCCTGCACTATCTATTTCATACTGCGTCAGCTAGAAAACCTTACAGAAAACAGGATAAACTTTTCCCAGAGCTTAGTCGGGGCCTTCAGCGGCAGGACTGCAATAATCCTCGCAGGTGGACCTTCTCTGCAAGACGCCTTACCGTGGGTAAAGGAAAACCGGGACCGCGTCCTCATTATCGCCGTTTCACGCATCAGCAGAATTCTCATCGCGGAGGGAATCGTCCCTCACATAGTAGTGACCGTCGACCCGCAAAAGATAAGCTTCGAGGTAAGCCGGGAGATGCTCGACATGGCTGGAGCCCCCGAGGCGCCGCTGCTCATAACCAGTTTTCACGCTTCCCCCTTGCTTGCGTCGCAATGGCTCGGGAAAAGCGTTTTTGCCGGCCCCCTTTTCCCTTGGAAAACAGCACTGAATGTTGACAAACTCGATTACTTTGGCCCAACAGTAGGCAACTACGCGCTTTCCATTGCCATGCATCTGGGTTTGCAGACTATTATTCTCGCCGGGATCGACCTCTGCTTTACCCCCCAAGGGCAGACTCACGCGGCAGGAAGCAATGAAAGCATAATGGGACCAAAGCTGGGACAGGTATCCCCCCGAATTGAAACCTACGGGGGCCAGCATACTGATACCAGCCAGGGGTATGCGGAAGCGCTCCAGGTTTTGGGGATACAGGCGCGCATCGCAGTCGAACGCGGCCTGCAGATTTACAACTGTTCCCCCGGCGCGGCAAAAGCTTCCCTCATCGACTTCAAATCTTTAGACGAGGTTAAACTATCGGCAGACAGTACCACGCCAGCGGAGATTCTTGCGAACCAAGTGCCGGAATCAACGTCAAAGGAACGCCTTGCCCACTACCGCCGCGTCAAGAAGGAGCTTTCACGGGCGCGCCTTAAATTTCAGGAAATCCTTAATCTCTCGCGCGAAGCACTCGACTGCACCGACGCATTGTTCGGCGCTAACGGTACAAAACCCGATTTCCGCCACAAGCTAAGGATGGACAAAATAGAGCGGCGACTGGACCGAAGTTTCGGCGACTTTTCAGTCCTTGTTAGGCAGTTCGGCATCAGAAAGTTCCTCACCATACTGAAAACTCCCAAGAAGGCGGAAGATTGGACCGATGAGCAGATAGAGAAGGCGACCCGCGACTACTACGAAGCATACCTGGCAGGAACCGAAAATCTGATCGGTCTCATGGACAGCGCGCTAAAAAGGGTTGACTCCAGGATGGAGGAAGAAAAAGACCTCCCCGATTTCCGCACCATCTTCTCGCAGTGGGAAAGGGATGGCCAATACGGCCGCTTGCGCGTGTGGAACCATTGGCACGCCGCCCCGTTGCTCCTTATGACCGCAGCCGAGCACGACGAAGCAAAGCAGTTGGAGCAAATGTTTTGCAACATAATGACTGAAGAGAAAACTTACCAGATACAGGCCTTCGAAAAGCACGATGGCCTTAAGGACATCCGGAGCAAGGCGCTACTTCTTTTCCGGCGCAAGGAACTCGTCGAACTGGAGATCATGACGCAGGGACTTGCCAATCATCCCCAACAGGTCAAGGCGCTCCCCTACCTGCACTTCGTTAATGGCCTGATCGCGGAACTTCGCGGCGAGATCAATGAAGCTTTTGGGTACTATCAACCACTGCTCGACGAACGCCACCCCCTGACCGAAGATGCTCTGCAACAGATAGCGACACTCGCCATCTCCTGCCAAGATGTCGACAATGCCCTGCTTGCCCTGTCATGCCTGACGGAGTACTCTCCGGCGTACCTTCCGCCCTACGGTGATCTCCTCAAGCTCACGGGAAATTTTGAAGACGCCTTCAACGCCTACAACCGCTACTTGGGGCTGGTCCCGGACGATGCAAGTGCCATGATGAAACTGGGAATTTTTTGCGGCGAGGCCGGGCTTGTGGATGCTGCAGGCGAACTGTTTCAAAGGGTTCTGGCGCATGATGCGCATAACAGTGCCGCGCAGAAGCTCCTTGCGGATTTAACCACTCCCGCAATGTCGCAATCGCAGCCATAAACGGAAAATGGCCGGGAAGATAGAAACTATCCCCCGGCCATTTCGAACTATCTCTGATCGATCATCTCAGCTGCCGCCCACAGTGCCGCTTACCATCCCATGCCGTGCCCATTCCCCTCGTAGGCGGTGAGCACTGTCCTGCGCTTGGCAAGCGCGGCCAGATCCCCCTTGAGCGCATCGAGCCGCACTTTGGCAAGTGCGATGACCAAGGCGTCAAGCTCCAGAATTCTCCCCGTTGCAGCCTCCTGAAAGAGTCTGAATTCATCCAACTGGCGCCGGCTTGCACTTCCCTGAACCTTCTCGTAGCAGGTCTGCAGCAAGTGGTCAACGTTTTGAAGGTCATTGATGATTTCCTGACGACGGGCTATCAGCTCGGTTACTTCTTCTGAACTGAAGGTGTCAAGATTTCGCAAGAGCGCGGCGGCTTCTTCCAGCAGCAGTTGGTACTGGCTTTCACGCCTGCAGAGAAGCGTCTGAAGAGCTACCGGGTCCATACCTTAACCCGCCGCCATCATCTTGCTTCCCGTAGTATGTTCCGCCGCCCGCTGGCTCTGCTGGATCTCTACCGCCTCGCACCAGGCATCGCGCAGGATCAGCAGCACCTTGATAGCATCTTCCAACGGCTTTGCCGTACCCTGAAGGTTGGCGCGGGTGAACTCACCAAGCAGGTACACATAAAGCTGCTCCAGGCGTTGAGAGATCTCCCCGCCCACCTCATGGTTGAGCGTGTTCATAAGCTCGGCCACAATAGCCAGTGCCTTGCCGATATACAAACCCCTTCCAGCAATATCCCCTTGGTTGAGCTTATCCAAGGCCGTCCGGGAAAAGCTGATGGCACCGTCGTAAAGCATGATGAGGATCTTTTCGGGGCTGGCTGTAGTAACCTGGGTCTGCTGATACGGATTAAAGGGGGCGGCCATTTGCTATTCCTCCTGTTTGATGATAACGCACGCGCAGCCCGCGGGTCACCTTTTCCCCTACAGCTTGTTGCTAGTGAGACTGTTCAGGGAGGCGATCATAGCATTACCCTGGGTCTGCAGGCTGCTCACCATGCTTTCCATGGCTGAAAATCTTTTCTGCATGGCTTCTTGCATCCGACCGATGCGGTCTTCCATAGCTTCTACCTGTTTGTCAATGTCGCTGATCGAGCTCTGAAGGCCCTTGATCCTGGTTTCAATGAAGCCGTTCTTGTTTGAGGTGGGCCCTTCATATGCGTGAACCAGACGTTCCATCACCAGGTTGAACTGCTGAGCTATGCCGTATTCGTTTTCGGGAAAGGATGCCAAAATCCCCGTGTTGTGGGTGAACAGATCCACCACGTTTTCGAAATTGGTTGAGAGAGCGGTCGAAAGCTTGGTCGCATCGACCGAGAGGGTCCCGTCGCTTTTGCTGGAGGTGATGCCGAGTTGGGCAAGCGTCGAATAAGGGCCGCTGACACCTGCAACCGGCGTCGTCAGCAGGCTCCGAAGCTGGGTCTGGATGGCCCGCAATGTCGAGTCGCCTGAAAGCACTCCGGCTTTCTTGGTGGAAGGGTCGTAGGCCGACTGCGTGTTGATGAGGTTTATGGCGTTATTGTAGGCGGCCACCAGATCATTGACCTTCTTGGTAGCGCCATCGGTGTCGTTGGCAACACCGAAGGTCGTGGTCGCACCCTCCTTGAGAAGGTTTAAGGTGACCCCCTCCATTACGTCGCTCACCGCATTCGAGGTCTTGGTTATGATGATGCCGTCCAGCTTGAACGATGCCGCCGTGCCTGCCTGGTAGCTCGGATCGGCCGGCCCCAAGAAGCCAGGCACCTGGGCAGGTGCTCCCGATAGCGGTGGCGTGGTCAGGGCGCTGAAGTCGAGGGTGTAGTTTTTGGTGTCCTTCCCGGTAATGACAAGCCTGTAGGGCGTAGCGGAGCCGTCGTTGATAATTGACGCGGTGACCTGGCCCCCCGAGCTGTTTATGGCTGCGGCAATACCCTGCAGGGTGTTACTCCCTTCCGAGATGCTTATCGGGGTGACACTCCCCGCCCCGTCGTCGATGCTAAAGCTACCCGTGCTGAAGACCGCATCACTGGCATACCCTGTGGTCACCTGCCGTTGCGAGCGCGCCAGGGTGAGGACCTCAAGGGTGTGGTTCCCGGGGGATGCGGTGCTCGTGGCAGTTACCGTCATAACCGAACTGTCCGCCACAGTGGATTGCATCCCCTTGAAGCCGCTGCTGGTGCTTATCCCGGTCGCGACAGTCTTCAGATTGATAAGGGCGTTCTTTAGTCTCGTGTAGATGTCGGCCTGCGACTGATAGGTCTTCTGCTTCGCCTTCAGCACACGCTGGGGAGAGCGTTCCAGGTCCATGAGCTGCGAGATGATCGAGTTGGTATCAAGCCCCGTTGCCAGTCCGCCAATGGAAAAGGTTGACATATTCGTTCCTCCTTCTTCTGATTAGCAATATATGTGCCAGCTACTGTTTTTTGGCGTACATCGCACTTCGACGAGCGCGCCTCGACCGACAGTCCCGGCCCAAGTTGCTATATCGGTGTCCGGGCCAAATTCTTGAGCCATTCCCGAAAAAAAGAGGGGAAAGCCTGAGCTCTCCCCTCCGTCCTACTCAGTTGGCAAAACTAATCCTAGCCCAAGAGTTTGAGGGCAGCCTGGGGAGACTGGTTCGCCTGGGATAGAATGGATATACCGGCCTGGTTCAGGATCTGCGCCCTAGTCAGGTTGGCGGTCTCTGCGGCGATGTCGGCATCAGCGATACGCGACTGGGCAGCCGAAGTGTTCTCTGAAGTAACCTGCAGGTTGTTCATGACCGAGGTGAAGCGGTTCTGTACAGCACCGAGCTTGGCGCGCTGCTGGGAAACCGCGTCGAGAGCCGTATCCACAAGACCCTGCATCGCAATAGCGGTGGTTGCAGATGCAATGCCGGCGGTAACGACAGCGCTACCTAACAGCGCAGTGGCAGTCATCGTGGCAGTACTGATGGAAATGGTGTCATAAGCCTCAGCGCCGGTTCCGACCTGGATGTCAGTAGTGGTAGCTGCAGCCAGCATGTGGATACCGTTGAACGCGGTAGCCGAGGCGATACGGGTGATCTCTTGGGCCAGCTGACCGAACTCGTTGTTGATGTAACCGCGCTGGGCCGAGTTGACGGTGCCGGTTGCAGCCTGGGTGGAGAGCTCGCGCATCCTGACCAGGATGTTACTAACCTCGTTGAGAGCACCCTCTGCTACCTGCGCCAGCGAAATGCCGTCGTTGGTATTGCGTGTTGCCTGGTTCAAGGAGCGGATGTTCGCCTTCATCCCCTCGGAGATTGCGAGGCCTGCTGCGTCGTCGGCGGCGCTGTTGATGCGCAGACCGGAGGAAAGGCGCTGCATCGACTTCTGGAGAGAGTTTGCGGAAAGGCCGAGGTTACGCTGTGCGTTGAGGGAAGCGGTGTTAGTGTTTACTGATAACATGGTGAAATCCTCCGTGATGTTGTTGTTGGGATTTCCTTACCCCAAGTTGAGTGTGCGACTACTGCTTCATGAAAGCTGCCAGCGCTAGCAACTTAATTAGACTTATCGGAAGCGCCCTGACAAACTTTAGTAAAATTTTCGCTATACCAAAAAAAATTACTGGGCGCCAGGGAGAGCTTGTCAAGGAGCAGACTGCGAGTCACTTTCCTGACGGAAGAAAGGATGGCGGGTGCTGAATCGCTCCCCTTCCAAAACGATCTGCCTGGCCACCAGATTCTCGGGGTTCAGGGCGATGGGGCCCCGGAGGTTCACGGTAATGTCGCTCGGCTTGGAGGCCATGGTCACCACCAGAAGAAAGAGCACCTCGGAGAGCTCGCCTAATTCCAGCAGCCGTGCCTCCTCCTGAGTCAGGGCAAAGGTGCCGTCCGGGACGCACTGTGTAGCGTCAACGACCACGAAGGCCAGCTCAGGGTTGTCCACCGCCTGAAACCAGCAAAAGGGACCGAGATTGGGGGGGGTGAGGAGAATGAACCGTTTCTCGGGAAATCCTAGCATTCCCTCCGGCATACTGATGACCTTGTCGTCATCGACCTCCTGCTCGCCAAAGCGTGTCGTCTGCACCCGCATGGAGTTCACTCCTTCGTGCCGGAGCCGATCACGGCTGCGGCCTGTTCAAGATCGGCCAGGCTCCATTCGGCGGCCTGACTGTTTTCCTTTTGCACCATGTCGTAAATCTCCTGACGATAGATGCGCAAGTCCTGCGGCGCCTCGATCCCCAGGCGCACGTGGTTTCCCTTCACCTCGACCACCGTTATGCGGATCTTGTCGCCGATGGCGATGACTTCACCGAGTTTTCTGGACAAAACCAGCATAACCACATCCTCCGGCCCTACCTGAGATAATCCAGCAGTGAAACTTGAGAGATCTTGGCAGAGGCGGCAAGTGCCGTTTCGAAGGCAGTCTGCTGCTTGGAAAGGTCGCTTATTACCTGAATGTAATCGACATCCTGCAGATCGGCCAGCACTTTGCTGGTGGTAAGCTGCATATCCTCGTTCATGGAACTGGCATTGGTAAGCCGGTTGGTACTCGCACCAAGAACGGAGCGCGCGGTAAGCACACGTCCGGCGGCTTCGTCCAGGGTGGCGAGTTCCGCCCTTACGCCGGGGGTGCTCGCCGTAGTAATTGCGCTGGTGAGCCTGTCAAAAATCATCAACATGTCGCTGGCAGGAGGTGTAGCGCCCTGGAAAAGGGTGCCGCCCGGATAGTTCACGTCAATGTACGCGCCCTGGCTCACCTCGATGCTAATGGCATCGTTGGTGCCGACGAAGTTTCCCGCGGGGTCTAAGGGGGGGGTATCGTTCTTAAAGCCGCCGAATATGTACTTGCCATTGAACTGGGTATTGCCAAGGGAGGTGACATGAGCTTTGAGCTGTTTAATCTCCTCCAACGCCGCATTCCTGGAGTCGTTGCTGTTGGTCTCGTTGGCCATGGAGAGTGCCAGCTCCTTGGCCCTGACCAGTGCGTCCCCTATCTCGGAAAGGGTCGAGTCGCTCATGGAGAGGGTGGCCGTGGCATTGGTTATGTTGCGTGCGAATTGTGTGCTGGAGGCGGCAAAGGATTTCAGCTGGAGTACCTGCTGGGCGGTGGTCGGATCGTCGCCGGGGGCGCTGATTTTACCCCCGCTGGAGGCCTGCTGTTCCAACCGGTCCTGGCGGCTGCGGATGACCTGGAGGTTGTTCATGATCTGGTTTGCCGTGGTGTTTTGAGTTACGCGCATCGCTTGCTCCTTGCCGGGAACGTTGCCGCCCCGGCGCTATTCTGACTACCTTATTAAACCAAGCACGGTGTCCATCATCTCTGTGCCGACATTGATCAGCTTTGCCGCCCCCTCGTAGGCCTTCTGGTATTTGGACAGATTTACCAGTTCCTCGTCCAGCGACACGCCGGAAAGAGATTCGCGCAGGTTGCCCAGCTGGTTGATGATCGCCTTGCTCTGGATCTCAGCGCGCCCCGCCTGCTGCACGTCGACGCCGACCTTCCCGACCAGGGAATTGTAGAATGCAGCCACCGTCATGTTTCCGCTGCTCATGGCCATTGGCTGGCTGTAGAGGCCAGCTATAGTCTGGGCGTTCTTGTTATTGCCGGTCCCTCCCCCTAATGGATCGGTGTCGGCGGCGGCGATTTGGGAGCCGGAGGTGATGTTCAGCTCTAACCCCGCCGCTGTTGCGGAGGCATTAAAGAAATTGACGCCGGTTGCCCCCGAGAGATCGAACCCTGCGGCATGGGCACCGTTAACCTGGGAGGCCAAGGCGGAGGCGAACTCGTCCAGGTCGGCCAGGTATTTGTTCACCACCACGTCGCGGATTTGGAGCATCCCACCGATGGCACCCTGCGTGTTGTCGGTGCCGCCGACGAAGGAGGTTGCATTTACCATGGGAGCGCCTACCGGCGTCAGCATCACGTCATAGTACCCGGAGTTGGCGGCGTTCGCCTGCAGTGAAAAGGTAGCGGCGTTGTTCTGTTCGACCAGCGTCTGCCCGTTGGGAGGCGGGAGGCTGACGGTGATGGTCCCATCAGATTGTTCCGCAGCAACAACACCCACCTTCTGCGAGAGATCGCGGATCAGCAGATCCCGCTGGTCCCGTAACTCGTTCGCGTGCCCGCCCAGAGCTTCGACCTGCTTGATCTGGATATTGAGCGACGCCACCTGCTTCAGGGCATCGTTGATGTCCGAGGTCACCCCTTCCAGCGTTTGGTTCATGTTGTTCTTGACGTCGGTCAGGCTGCGGCTGGTCCGGTGGAAGTCGTCCAACAGATTCTCTGCCTTGGAAAGCACCGCCTGCCGCTCCGGCACCCCTTGCGGGTTGGCGGTGAGATCCTGCCAGGCCGAGAAGAAGTTTTGCAGCGAACTGCCCAAAACACCGGTGGTCAGGTCGTTGAAGAGCGGTTGCACCATTTGCAGCGCCGAATCGGTGACCGCCGCCTGGCCACTGGCGGCGTTTGCAGACAGGAACTGGCGCTGAAGAAAATCGTCGTAGGAGCGCTCGATGCTCGACACCATGACCCCGCTGCCGAAGGCATGGCCATTGGTGACGTAGGTGGGGCCGGGGGAGAAGGTGGCGGTCTGACGCGAGTAGCCGGGGGTGTTCACGTTGGAGATGTTCTCGCTGGTGACCTGGAGAGCGATCCTCTGTGCGGTCAGGGCGGTGTTTCCGATATCCAGCAGTGGGCTCATGCTCATTTTACGCCTCCCTGCGCAGGAGTTTGGGTGTGGAAGCCCCACCCATCATCCGCCCTGCGTCGCCATAGGTGGTGCTGCGGTTGAACACCCGAAAGAAAAACTCCAGTGAGCTGTTTACCGCAAGCAACGAGCCTTGAAGAAGATTTGTGTTTCGCAAGGAGGCTTGATCCAGCTTTTTCCCGAGCTCCAACAACTTCTTTTGCGCCACCTGCAAACTTTCCCGTTCAGGCTGGGGCACTTTGGGGAGAAGCAGTGACAGGCTCTCGGCGCCCGCAACACCCATTTCCTCGGCCAGCCTGGCCATAACTTGCCGGCTATCTCTGGTCGAGCTCGCCACCAGCGCGTAAAGCTCCTTCTTCTTCTCGGCATTGCTCTCAAGCTTCTCCACATCCAACTCGTTCAGGCTGTAAAGCTCCTCTTCGAGAAGGTGCAAAAGCTCTTCAAGCATACTCTCCTTCCGCAACAATTGCTCTATGAGCAGGTAAGCCCCGTCTGCCATAACTCTTCCCCCTAACCTTTCTTGGCACGATCGCTGTTCGATTACGGCCGCGCCGCTTTAGGCTGCAGGCTTAAGAACCCTGATCACGAAAAATAAAACTTTACCTTCCCATCATTTTAAGCGCTATCTCGGCCGGATCGGCGCGGTAGGAGCCGTTCTGAATCTGCTGCCTGGCTAACGCAACCAGCTCGAGCCTTACCTCGGGAATCGCCTCCATCTGCTGCCTCAGCCGCTCAATCTCCCGCATATTGGCAGAGATGACGACCCGCTCCTGGCTCAAGGGCTTCGCTGGACTGAGCGCTTTCTGCAGGGGCAGGACCGGCTGGTCCGGCTTTAGCGGCTCCGGGCGCTTGAGCTCAACTATATAGGGGGGACTCTGTCCGTCAATCCGCATTGCCGCCCACCTTTGGAAGAGGCGCGTTCTGACGCTTAAGCTCCCTCTCCATTATCTGTGCCAGTCCGATACCGCCGCTGCGAGCCGCGGCCGTGGCGTATTCATTGTCCAAAAGGGAGCGGAAGGTCTCCTCGCCCTGGCCACCGCCGGTCAGCTTGTCCTTGCCGATGGTACTGCGCATCGACTTCAGCATCATGGAGACGAACATCGCCTCGAAGTCCTGTGAGACCTTTTTTGCGGCGATACTACCCTTATCGGCAGGGCGATCCCCGGGCTTTAAGGAATTTTGCACCTTGAGCTGCTGCAATGGTAATGCCGCTTCCGGCACTGTCTTAATTTCCATTTTCCCCACCTTTGCCTACATGACGCTCAACTCGGCGTTCAGCGCGCCGGCAGCCTTGATCGCCTGCATGATGCCGAGCAGATCCCTGGGGGTCACCCCCAGCGTGTTCAGGCCCCGCACCACCTCGCCCAGGTTCGCCCCCTCCCGCAGCAGCGAGAGGTTCACCTTATCCTCGACGACCTTCAGCTCGGTGCTCGGCACCACTACAGTTCTGCCGGCCGCAAGCGGATTAGGCTGGGATACCCTCGGACTCTCCTTCACCACCACGGTCAGGTTGCCGTGAGACACGGCCACCGAGGAGATGCGCACGTTCTCGCCCATGACGATGGTGCCGGTCCTCTCGTTCATCACCACCCGGGCTGTGATATCCGGATTTACCTCCAGCCGTTCCAACTGCGCCACGAACTCGACGATCCGGTTGCGGTACGACTCCGGCACCGCGATCAGCACGCTACCCGGATCGGCAAGGGTCGCCACATCCCCCTGAAACTTGTCGTTGATGGCACGCGCCACCCGAGCTGCTGTGGTGAAATCCGACTGGTGCAGATTCAGCCTCAGATCCTTCTTGTCGGCCAGCACATTCGGCAGTTCGCGCTCTATCAGCGCCCCCCCGGGAACCGTCCCCGCCGTCGGGTGGTTCTTGGCGGAACTGGCCGCCTGGCCGCCGTAGGAAAAGGAGTTGGTCAGGATGGCGCCCTGGGCAACCGCATACACCTGGCCGTCGGCCCCTTTGAGCGGCGCCATCATCAGGGTTCCACCGGCAAGGCTCTTGGAGTCGCCGACCGAGGAGACCAGCACGTCGAGGCGGTTTCCCTGCTTTGCGAAGGGGGGAAGTTGTGCGGTCACCATGACGGCCGCGATGTTCTTCACCGTGATCTCGTTGCGGTTGACGGTGACTCCCATCCGCTCCAGAACTCCCACCAGCGACTGCACCGGGAAGTTGGTCTGGTCGGTGTCGCCTGAGCCGTTCAGGCCGACCACAAGCCCGTAGCCGATCAACTGGTTCTCCCGCACCCCGTCAAAGGCGGCGATGTCCTTGATGCGCGCCGCCTGCGCCAACTGGGGGAGCAGCAGCACGATGAAAGCGATCTTGCATATGTTCAGCCGAAGTTTTACTTTCACCTTTCACCCGACCCCTTTTGACCGTTTTACCTTTAGCTGCGGAGGCAGCGAAAAAACCGTTCTACGTTCTACGTTCTACGTTCTACGGAGCATGTTGGCGATTCGGCGTAAGAAATAAAATCATTGGTTTAAATCCGATTTTCTTCGTCTGCTTGTCGCTAAAACGGCCAGACCTTGTCCAGAATGTTCATCAGCCAGCCCGGGCTCTGCCGGTCGCTGATGATCCCCTTGCCGCTGTAGGCGATGCGGGCGTCGGCGATCAGTGCCGAGCTTATCGTGTTGTCGGCGCTGACATCGCGGCTTCTCACCGTCCCGGTCAAGACGATGATCTGGTCCTCGTTGTTCACCTTGACGTTGCGCCTCCCTTCGATCAGCAGGTTGCCGTTTCCAATCACCTCCAGCACCTTGGCCGAGATAGTCGCCTGCAGGGTCTCCTGCCGGGAGGTGGAGCCGCCGCCGTCGAATTTCGACTCGAAACTGATGCTCAAAAGGTTTACCAGGTCGGCCCAGCTCCTGATCGGAGTCTTCTCCAGGCCGAGCAGCTTCGGCATCCCTGCGCTCATGGAGCTGCCGCGCTTGGTGTCGGTACTCGCCTGTTTGCTGGCGCTCGCCTGTTCGGAAATCACCACCGTGATGATGTCGCCGCGCCTGCGCGCCTTAAGGTCCTCGGCAAGCCCGGTGGAGGAGTCCTGCCAGAGCGACCCGGAGGCGTAGCTCATCTGCGGCTTGGGAATCTGCTCGTCGAAGCTGGGGGTCTTTATCTCGGCGCTCTGATGCGAGCAGGCGCAGAAAAAGAGCGGCGCCAGCAAGGCGGCACCGCGTAACGTTTTTTTGACAGTATGCCTGTACATCAGAAATCCACCCTTACCGTCGACGCGTCCATTACCCGGGCGGCGAGGTCCTTTTGCGAGGCGAGGTTCTGCACGGTGATGGTGTCGCCGAGGGCGCCGGCCGACTTGGCCCTGCCGGTGGCGGTGATCCTCACCACCTCGTTCTCGACCAGGATGGTGACTACCTGGCCGCTTTTGATGATCGGCACCCGCTCCAGATAATCCCCGCGCACCGGCGAATTGGCCCTAACTGCCATCTTTACCCGCAAGCCGACCGCCTCTTCCACCGTCTTCAGGAAGCGTCCCTGCACGTGCGAGAGGTCCCGGAGAGCTAAGGAGAGATCGGAGGCGACCAGCACCTCCCCCCTCTCCAGGGTCCGGGACGCCACCACCATTTCGGCCAGAGCCTCGACCTCGACCTGCACGGTCAGGTTCCGCTTCACCTGTTCGTCTACCCGCACGATCAGCGCCAGCGAGGCGTTGCCGTAACCTTCCCAGCGCTCCGGCGCCACCACCTCGAAGCTGACCCGGCCGGCGGGAAGCTTCATATCCCCCTGGTAGCCTATCTTCTTGACCGACACCCGGGCATTCAGGGGCGCCGCCTTCTTCTCCAGGAACTCTACCATCACGCGGCGCACCTCCGCCTCGCTCACCAGGTTCCCGGCGGGATCGGCGGCAGGCAGGGCGTAGCCGGCAGCCGGCAGTACCAGGAACATCAGGGCGAAAAGAAAAGCTCGCATCACGCTACCTCTTCAGCCCTGCAGCCTGCTGCAGCATCTCGTCCGAGGCCTGCACCGCCTTTGAATTGATTTCGTAGGCGCGCTGACCGACGATCATGCTCACCATTTCCTCCATGATGCTCACGTTACTCATCTCCACGTACCCCTGCTCCAGCGTGCCGAGCCCGTTTTGCCCCGCGGTGCCGGTGGAGGCGGCTCCGGAGGAGTCGGTCGGCAGGAAGAGGTTTTTACCGATGGCGTTCAGCCCCGAGGGGTTGGAGAAGGAGGCGAGCTGCAGGGTGCCGACGGTGGTCGAGGCGGTCTGCCCGGCCTGCTGCACCGAAACGGTGCCGTCGTTTCCGACCGTGACCCGGGTCGCGTTGGAGGGTATCAGGATCTCCGGCAGGATGGGGCTCCCGTCCGAGGTCACCACCCTTCCCTGGCCGTCCTTCTTCAGCGACCCGGCGCGCGTGTAGGCGGTCGAGCCGTCGGACTGCTGGACCTGCAAAAAGCCGTCTCCCTGGATCGCCAGGTCGAGCTCGTTGCCGGTCTGGGTGATGGAGCCTGCGGAAAATATCTTGGTGACCGCGGCAGGCTTCACGCCGAGGCCGACCTGGATGCCGGTCGGCGTGGTGGTCGCATTGGTGGAGGGGGCGCCGGTCGTCTTCACCGTCTGGTACATGAGGTCCTGGAAGTCGGCGCGGCTCTTCTTGAACCCGTTGGTCGCAGCGTTGGCCAGGTTGTTGGCTACCACGTCTATATTGAGCTGCTGCGCCTGCATGCCGGATGCTGCGGTCCATAGGGCTCGGATCATGTCTGTCTCCTTTTAAATTCCCTGAAAAACGTTCTACGTTCTAGGTTCAACGTTCTACGTTCGGGGTACCTGTTCCCGTGCCAAGATCACATAGCTAAGACTATCAACCTGGAACGTAGAACTTAGAACGTTGAACGGCCGTTAAATTTTTCCGATTTCGTTGGCTGCCTTGGCCGTCATATCGTCGTAGCTCTTGACGACCTTCGCGCACGACTCGAAGTAGCGGCTGGCCTCTATCATGCGCGCCATCTCCACGATCACCTTCACGTTAGACGACTCCAGATATCCCTGCTTCACCTCGGCGCTGGCGGCGGTGGTGGCGGCCTGCGGGTTTACCGGCAGGAAGAGCCCGCTCCCCACCTTGTTGAGGGCATACGGTTTGGGGAAATCGACCAGCGCCAGGGCCCCGGCCGCGACGCCGTCCACGGTTAGCGCGCCGCCGGCCCCGATCTCCACCCGGCCGCCCGTCACGGTCAAGGGACCGTTTTTACCCTGCACCTCGTAACCGTCGGCATTCACCAGCTTGCCGCCGGCTCCCCGGTGGAAATTGCCCTGCCTCGTGTAGGCCGGCCCCTGGGGCGTGTTCACCACGAAGAAGCCTTCCCCGTCCAGCGCCACGTCGAGCACGTTGTCGCTTTTTTGCAGCGGCCCCGTCGAGAAATCGGTGGAGAAACGCTCGTTGCTGTAGGCGAGCTGCTGCGACGGATTTTTGACATTGGCCAGCACGCTCTCGAACTGGATCTGGTCCCCCTTGAATCCCGGGGTGCTTGCATTGGCGAGGTTGTTGGAGATAACCTCAAGCCGGCGCATGGCCGAGATGTTCCCGGTAAGTGCCGCATACATGCCGCTGTTCATGATTTTCTCCTCTACGCTACGCGCTTCATCTTGCCGCGCAGCCTGATCACCGCCTGGCTGTGCAGCTGCGAGATCCTCGACTCGGTGAGATCAAGCACGGCGCCGATCTCCTTCAGGTTAAGCTCCTCGTAGTAGTAGAGCGTGATGACGATCCGCTCCTTCTCCGGGAGGTTGTCGATCGCCTCGGCGAGCCGCTCGACCGTCTGGCGTGCGATCAGCTGGTTTTGCGGGCTCTCGGTCCCCTTGTCCTCCAGGACGTCCAGCAGACCGAAGGGGGCGCCGTCCTCGTCGTGCCAGGCGTCGTCCAGACTCACGAAGGAGAGCAGGTGTATCTCCTCCAGCAGCCTGAAATAGTCCTTGAGCTCAAGCCCCATGGCGACCGCCACCTCGTCCGAGGAGGGGTTTCGCCCCAGACGCTGCTCCAGCTGCGAGAACTCGCGCTCCAGCTTCTTGAACTTGTCCCTGAGGCTCCTGGTGAGCCAGTCCTGCGCCCTCAACTCATCCATGATGGTGCCCCGGATGCGCTGCTCGGCAAAGGTCTTGAACTGCACGCCGCGGGTCGGGTCGAAACGCTCCGCAGCGGAGATGAGTCCGATGACCGCAGCGCTCCTCAGATCGTCCCGGTCCAGGTGGGGGGGAAGCGAAGAGGCGATCCGGTCAACGACGAACTTCACCAGCGGCAGATGCGACACCACCAGTTCGTCCCTGCTGAGCGGCATGCCGCGTTGAGCCTCCTGCTCGTATGCCTTAAGAAGACAGTTCATGGTTCCTCCACTGCTTGGGTCTTGCGACCGGGTCGACCGGCATGGCAGCAACGCTCGTCGACCCTTCTGCCGTTATCTTCTTGGCCAAGGCCCGAAATCCCAGCGAGGCCTTGGCATTGGGGTAAAGACGGCAAAGAGCCCCCCGCCGCCTGATAGATTCTATGAGCATCTCGTCGTTCAGGATGCATCCGGAGTAATCGAGGGATACCCCCAGGAAGCGGCCGGTAATGGCGGAGAGTTTGGCGAAAAGCAGCTCCCCCTCCTGCGCGTCGCGGCACATGTTGACCAGAATCCTGAAACGCAGTCCGCTATCCCGGCCGGAAAGCGTCTTCACCAAGGCGTAGGCGTCGGTCATCGAGGTCGGCTCGGGCGTCACCACCACCATGATCTCGCGGGCGACTGCGGCGAAGCTGGTCACGTTGGCCGGGACCCCTGCTCCGGTGTCGATCAGGAAGAAATCGTAGCCGTCTTCCAGTCCCTGCATTCCTTGCAAAAGTGAGGCCCGTTCGCTCGGAGAGAGCGAGGTATATTGCTGCACCCCCATCCCCGCCGGCAAAATGCTGACCCCCCCCCCGCAGTCGACCACCGTTTCCGCAAGGCTCCTCTCCCCGGACAGCACCTGGTTCAGCCGGTAGGGGACCTCCTTGCCGAGACGCAGGCAGATGTCGCCCATGCCGGGGTTCGCGTCCACGATCAGCACCCTCTTGCCGAGGGAGCTGATCGACTCGGCCAGGTTTACCACCACCGAACTCTTGCCGACCCCCCCCTTGCCGCTGGTGACGGAAATCACCCGGAGACCGTCGCGCAGCTGAAGGCGGTCGGAGGCGAGGCTCTTCCCTTTTGCCCGTCCGGCCAGCTGTCTTAGCGACTCGGCCTGGTCGTCTGTTGCGAGTGATGCAGTCATCGGGAAGACTCCTTAACGACCATGGAGGCGAGTTTTCTGGAGGTGGCAACCTCGATATCCTCGGGGACCTTCTGGCCGGTGCTGAAATAGGAAAGGGGCAGCTTGTGCTTCAGGTAGGCGTCCACCATGCAGCCGTAGCTTTTGCTCTCGTCGAGTTTCGTGAATAAGAGCTTGGAGATCGGCAGGGTACCGAAGGTCGCCACGATCTGGTCGAGTTCCCGCGAGCGGGTGGTGGCGGAGAGGCAGAGATGCGCCTCGATCCCCGGGTGGCACTCCAGAAAGCCTTTCAACTCCTCGAGCCGGTCGGAGTCCTTCGGGCTTCTCCCCGCCGTGTCGATCAGTATCAGGTCCTTGTCCTCATGCTTGGCGAGTGCCCTGGCAAGCTCCTGCGAGTTGGCGGCCACCTCCAGAGGGAGGTCCATGATCTTCGCGTAGGTCTTCAGCTGCTCGACGGCGCCCACCCGGAAGTTGTCCATGGTCACCAGGGCGACCGAGGCGCCGCGGGTCAGGGCGTGCATGGCGGCGAGCTTCGCCAAAGTGGTGGTCTTGCCGACTCCGGTTGGACCTACCACCGCCATGATGCGCGGGCCGTTTTTCTTGAGGCGCACGGAGCCGGAGCACTTTACGATTCCGGCCAGCGTCTCGGCCAAAAGCCCCCTCAGCTCCTCAAGGCCGGCGCCGTCCTCGGCGGCGGCGGTGATCTGCCCGATCAGCAGTTCCACGCTGGCCGCTCCCATCTCCTCGTCGCGCAGTTCGGCGGCCAAGAGATCGAGCAGGTGCCGCTCCTCCGACTGGCCGGCGCTCTGGGTCGGGTAGCTGTGAGAGGCCTGCACCACCTCCAACTGCGCGAGCGGGCGGTAGAGCTGCGTCTCGGGCTGCTGCTGGGTCTTTTGCACCTGCTGCCCGCCGGCCTCGGCCTGCGGGAAGCTGACCGGCTGGGGGGTCTGCTTATCCTTGGCAGAGACCGCGTTGTAGAGGAGCTGCTTTATTTCCTCCAGCTCCTCCCTGGCGAAGGTTCTGGGGGCCGGCTGGGTCTCCGCGGCGCCTTCGGGCCGGGCCGTCTGGGGCGCCGGTGCCGCTGCCTGCGGTACTTCCTTTTTGGAGAGCGCCTCGATACGCACCTTCAGCTCGCGCACCTCGCGGGCCAGCGGCCCCAGCATGGAGTTCTGGAACTCCTCCCGCGTGGAGAGCTCCCGCTCGGGGGCGACCGGCGCCGGCTCCTCGCGGTACGGGTTGGGGCGGCTCGCTGCCCTCGGCTCCAGGGCCGCGGTCACCTCGAAATAGGGCTTCTGGAAGTAGCCGAGGATCCCCTTGCGCCTCTCCTTCTTGGAGGAGAGGATCATGGCGTCCAGCCCCATCTCGGCCTTCACCATCTTCAAGGCCTCCGACATCTCGGCCGCCTTAAACGTTCTAACTAGCATTTAGCACCACCACCCCTAGGGATTGTATTTTTATGTTGGGCGGGATCTCGTTGTGGGAGATGACCGCAAGGTTCGGCATGAATCTTTCGGTAAGCTTCTTCACGTGTCGCCGTATGGTCGGCGAGGACATCAAGACCGGCATGGCACCGGTGCTTTCGAACTGTTCCGAGTTTTTCCTGATCGCCGCCAGGATGCGCTGCGCCGTCCCCGGCTCGATGGCGAGGTAGCTTCCCTGCTCGGAAAGCTGTACCGCGTCGGCAATGACCTCCTCCACCTCGCGGTCCAGGGAGAGCACGCAGAGCGTGTCGTCCTCGCGCTTGTACTGTTCGACGATGTAGCGGCCGAGGCTTTGGCGCACGAATTCGGTCAGCATCTCCGGGTCCTTGGTCACCCCGCCGTAATCGGCCAGGGTCTCCAGGATGGAGCGCAGATCCCTGATGGAGACGTTCTCCTTCAGGAGGTTCTTCACCACCCGCAGCACGCTCCCGAGACTTAACAGCGCCGGGACCAACTCCTCCACCACCTTCGGCAGGGTGGTCGCGACCCCGTCCAGGAGCTGCTGCAGTTCCTGGCGCCCGACCAGCTCGTGGGAGTGCTTCTTGATGATCTCGCTTATGTGGGTGGCGAGGATGGTGGTGTTGTCCACCACCGTGTAGCCGGAGATCTGCGCCTGCTCCTTCTCCTTCCCCTTGATCCAGACGGCCGGCAGTCCAAAGACCGGTTCGGTGGTCTTGATCCCCTCCAGAAGGCCGGTGGCGCCCCCCGAATCCATCGCCAGGTACTGCCCGGAGAGCTCGCCGCCGCCGACCTTGGCGCCGTTGATCAGGATGTTGTATTCGTACGGCTTCAACTGCAGGTTGTCGTGGATATGAATAGGGGGGACGATGAAGCCCATGCGGTCGGCGACCTGCTTGCGGATGGAGCGGATCCGGTCCAATAGCTCACCCTGCTGGCTCGCGTCCACCATCGGCACCAGTCCGTAGCCTACCTCAAGCTCCAGCATGTCGAGTGGGCGGATCGAGTTGATCTTGTCCAGGTCGCTGTCGCCCGCGGCCACCTCCTCCACCTGATCCACCTCGGGCCCCTTCTCGACGGCCACCCGGCTTATCAGGTACGAGACCCCGGAGAGCAGGAAGAAGGCGAAGTGGGGGAGCCCCGGGATCATGGCGAACAGGAAGAGGACCCCGGAGGCGACCTGGAAGGCCTTCGGGTAGTTCAGCAGCTGTCCCGCGATCTCGTGGCCGAAGTTGTTTTCGTCGGCTGAGCGGGTGACGATGATGCCGGCAGCGGTCGAGATGACCAGCGCCGGCACCTGCGCCACCAGCCCCTCTCCGATGGTAAGGAGCGTGTAGTTGGTGAGCGCCGTATCGAGCGGCATCCCCTTCTGCCAGACCCCGATCACAAAACCGCCGATGATGTTCACCAAGACGATCATGATGCCGGCTATCGCGTCGCCGCGCACGAACTTGCTGGCGCCGTCCATGGATCCGTAGAAGTCCGCCTCGCGGGAGATCTTCTTCCGCCTGGCCTTCGCCTCGTTGTCGGTCAATAGACCGTTCGAGAGGTCGGCGTCGATCGCCATCTGCTTGCCCGGCATGGCGTCCAGGGTGAACCTGGCCGCCACTTCGGCTACCCGTCCGGCGCCCTTGGTGATGACCACGAAATTGATGATGACGAGGATCAGGAAGATGACGGCGCCGACCACGTAATTGCCGCCCACCACGAACTGGCCGAAGGCCTTGATCACCCCGCCGGCCGCCTCGGTCCCCTCGTGACCGTGCAGGAGGATCAACCTGGTGCCGGCGATGTTCAGGGCGAGCCTGAAGAGGGTGGTAACCAGCAGGATGGAGGGAAACACAGAAAAATCAAGCGGCTGAACGGTATAGAGGCAGACCAGCAGGATCACCAGCGAGATGGTGATGTTGGCCGCGAGGAAGACGTCCAAGAGGAATGCCGGCAGCGGAATGATCATCAGCGACAGTATCCCGATCAGGGCCACCGCCATGTAGATGTCCGAATAACTTTTATTGTTGGTAGGGATCGCCAGGGCGTCCGCGCCGCTGTTCGCCATTTAGGGAGTTTCCTTTGCCTTATCTGGTGGTTCTCCGGCAGGACATCCCGTGCAACCGTTGTGCCATTTCCCCACCTTTACCCCCCTTAACCTGCAATAGAGGGAAACCGGATGAAAAGAGGACGGCCTGGCCAAGGCCGCAGCAGAGCCGGCGGCAACCTACGTCATTTTTAACCAGGCCCCGGTCAATTTTTTGACCGGCAGACAAAGCCGTCCGGCCGCTGCAGGGTCGCCGTTTTTTTATTGTAAAAAGGGCGCCGAACCGCTATCTTTTTCAGTTTTCCAGGTCCGGCTTCCGGTCACCTGCAGCCAGCCGGCCCGCCCCCAGCGCCGCAAACCACGATCAATCCGGAAATTTAAGCCATGCGCTTCACCCTTTTCCTCCTATTTCCGCTGCTGGCAATCACCCTCAGCGGCTGCACGAGCTACCTGCCATCCGGCCGCTTTCCGCTGCCGGCCATGGCCCAGGAGAGCGTCAAAGTCGTTACCATTCCTCTGCCGGTGATAGCCACCAGCCCGAACGAGGGGGTCACCGTCGGGGCGCTCAGCGCCTTTCTCCTCCACAATGAGAAGGACGAGATCAGCGCGCTGATCGCGCCGCAGTTAAATCACAACGAAAACTTCGGCACCACCGCTACGCTCTACGGCGCCTTCTACCCCTCGCCGTTTCGAAGCTTCGAGTTGAATCTCGCCAAGTCAACCGAGGTGAACGAAGATTACGAACTGAGGTTCCGCGACCAGACCCTGATGGATAACCAGCTGGAACTGAACGCCTTCCTCTTCGCCTTTCGGGACGGCTCCGCCCGGTTTTTCGGGTTCCGGCAGAACAGTTCCTCTGATGACGAGACCAATTTCGCGGACCAGGAAATTGGCGTCACCTTTTCTGCCGGCTACCCGATCTTCGACCATACCCAGCTCATGGTCGGCGGGCGGGTGAAGAAGGTGCTGATCGGCGAAGGAGCGGTACAGGCACTCCCCTTTATAGGCGAGCTATTCAGTCCCGACCAGGTCCCCGGCAGCCAGCAGTTCCGCACCCACACGCAGATGGTCTCCGTTATCTACAGCACTCTCGACGCGGCTCTCATACCGAGCTCCGGGGTGCGCGCCAGGTTGTCCGTGGAGTCGAGCATGGAAGCTCTCGGGAGCAGCGCGAACTACCGGCGTTACGAGGCGGAGGTGAAGGGATTCTACTCGGCGAGGGACGCCCGCTTGATAAGCGTCGGCAGACTCGCCTACCATCAGACCAGGGGAGGCAAGGTACCCTTCCTGGAGCGGAGCGCGCTTGGGGGCGAGACGACCCTCAGGGGGTACGGCCGCAACCGCTTCATCGACAGCAGCTATCTGCTCTGCAACCTGGAGCAGAGGATCAGCCTCTTTCGCTGGGAGGTGTTCGGGGTCCGTGCGGACTGGGAACTGGCCCCCTTCCTGGACCTGGGAGCGGTGATGGAGTCGCTGGCAGATTTCGACGCCGGCCGCTTGGAGTTCAACCCGGGGGTGGGATTTCGAGCGGTGATCCGGCCCAACATCGTGGGACGCATCGATGTCGGCTTCGGCCGGCAAGGCCCCGCAGTTTTTCTTGGACTCGGATACCCCTTTTAATGCCGAGCTTAAAACCTGCACACGGATTTAACTGATTGAACGGATAAAGCAGACAGTCAAAACCCGCACACGGATTTGACGGATGGAACGAATAAAGGCAGATTAAACCAAGGCCCTGGGGTAAACCCAAACCTGATTAGTGCTGATCTGCAGCATAACACCTCCCCCCTTTGCAAAAGGGGGGTCGGGGGGGATTTACCCAGGTTGCTACGGAGGTCCGAGGGCGCCTTAAGGCAAATCCCCCTAAGTCCCCCTTTTTCAAAGGGGGACTTTTCACGGTACTTATACGAGCTGCAGATCAGCACTAATCCTGAATCCCAAAAGCTCTGGCCTGATCTGTCTTTATCCGTATAATCCGTCCAATCCGTGTGCCGGTTTTGACTTGGGCTTACCCTACCTCCCCAGCGCCGACCCCTGCCGCGTCCCCCTTCTCTCAAGCTCCCCGTCGATGAGGTTCAGCACCTCGAATTTCTGCAAGGACCAAAGCGGAGCGACCAGGTCCTGCCGATTGCCGTCGCCGGTAAGCCGCTGCACCACGATCTTTGGGTCGAGCCGCTCCAGGAAGTCGCAGACCAGCCCCACATACTCGTCCCGGTCCAGCATCCGCAGACCCCCTGCCTGATACTGCACGGCGAGCCGGGTCCCCCGCATGACGTGCAGCAGATGTATCTTCACCCCGTCGATGCCCGCCGCATTGAGAAATCCCGCGCCGGAAAGCATCTCGGGCCTGCTCTCCCCCGGAAGCCCCAGGATCACGTGGGCGCACACCCGTATCCCCCGTTTTCTGGAACCGGCTACCGCACTCGTGAAGGAGGCGATATCGTGGCCGCGGCCGATGGCGGTAAGCGTCCTGTCCAGCGGCGACTGCAGGCCGAGCTCCAGCCAGAAATAACAGCGCTCCGCATAGGAGGCGAGCAGGTCCAGGGTCTTCTCCGGAAGGCAGTCGGGCCTGGTCCCGACGATGAGTCCCACCACGTCCGGCACGGCGAGCGCCTCGTCGTAGAGCGCCTGCAGCCGCTCGACGGGCGCGTAGGTGTTGGAGTAGGACTGGAAATAGGCGATGAAACGCTCCGCCTTGTACTTGCGGACCATCACCTCCTTGGCGTGCTCCAGCTGCTCGGCAACGGTAGCGCCCTGCAGTATCCCGAAAGAGCCGGAGCCCTTGCCGCCGCAAAAGATGCAGCCGTCCACACCGACGCTTCCGTCCCGGTTCGGGCAGGTGAAGCCCGCGTCCACCGAGAGCCTCTGCACCCGGCAGCCGAACACCCTTTTCAACTCTTCAGAAAATGCGTGGTAACGCTGCATCAATCCCTCCCTCCCCTCTTCTACCACAGTTCGCCGAGAAACCCTAAAGCAGTTCTACGTTCTACGTTCTACGTTCTACGTTCTACGTTCTACGTTCTACGTTCTACGTTCTACGTTCTACGTTCTACGTTCTACGTTCTACGTTCTACGTTTTCACGTTTTCACGTTTTCACGTCGACCGCACGAAAAATGGGCCTGTTCTAACCTTCAACCTTCAACCTTCAACCTTCAACCTTCAACGTTGAACGGCTTTTCTATTGCACCCCCCACCCAAAGCCTGTATCTTCGCCAGTTATGCAAAAGTCCTTTTCAAACAACGCTATTCAGCAGCTTCGTGCCGCAATCTCAGACGCCGAGGGGAACGAAGTGTTCTTCCTGGGACGCACCGACGAGGCGCGCCTGGTGGTCGAAGTCGAGCCGCTGGCCCGCGGCAACCGGGACGCGGTAGCCGCCATCATGATCGCCGCCTCCTTCGGCGACGTGGTGATACACAACCATCCGTCCGGAAATCTGACCCCTTCCCAGGCCGATCTGGAAATAGCCTCGCTGCTCGGAAACCAGGGGGTCGGCTTCTTCATCGTCGACAACCCGGGGGAGCGCTGCTACCAGGCGGTTTCTCCTTTCGCCCGCAAGAGCGTGGAGCGGCTCTCCTACCCTGAGATCGAGCGCTTCTACGCCCCCGACGGCGTGCTGTCGCAGGCGCTGCCGGACTACGAACACCGGCCGGAACAGACCAAGATGGCGCTCGCCCTCGCCGAGGCCTTCAATGAGGAGAAGGTCGCGGTGGTCGAGGCGGGAACCGGGACCGGCAAGTCGCTCGCCTACCTGCTGCCGGCAGCCCTTTGGTCGGTCAGGAACAAGGAGCGGGTGGTGGTCTCCACCAATACCATAAACCTCCAGGAACAGCTGATTCAAAAGGATATCCCCTTCCTGCAGAAGCACGCCGAGATCAAGTTCCGGGCGGTGCTGGTGAAGGGGCGAGGGAACTACCTCTGCCTGCGCAAGCTGCAGGTAAACGCCGCCGACTCCTCGCTTTTCAAGGATGAGACCGCCGTCGAGTTGGACGCCATCGTCGCCTGGAGCAAGCAGACCGAGGACGGCTGCCGCAGCGACCTCTCCTTCATACCCAAAGACGAGGTCTGGGAGGAGCTCGCCTGCGAGTCGGACCAGTGCGGGCGCGTGAAGTGCGCCTACTATGCCCGCTGCTTCTTCTACAAGGCCCGTCGCGAGGCGGCCGGCGCCGACCTTTTGGTGGTGAACCACGCGCTGTTATTGGCCGACCTCTCGGTGCGCCAGGAGACCGGCTACGACGCCACCGCGATTCTCCCCCCTTTCACCCGGCTCATCTTCGACGAGGGACACCATCTGGAGGACGTGGCCACCAGCTTTCTTTCCAGCCAGGTTTCCCGCCTGGGCCTCGTGAAGCTGCTCGGCAAACTGCAGCACCCGAGAAAGGCGCATCGCGGCATCCTCCCCCAGCTTTCCACCCAGCTTTCCGCGGCAGTTCCCGAGGCCCAGGACGATCTCTATCTGGAAATCGCCGAGGTTTTGGAAGGAAGGCTGATCCCCAAACGGGTCGCCGTGCTGGATGCGGTCACCCGCGGCATGGACGCCATCGGGGAGGCCCTCTTCAAAAGGCTGAAAAAAGAGGGGGCCGAGCAGAAGCTGCGGGTAACCCCGGCCATCTACGCCTCGCCCCTCTGGCCCGAGGTTTCCGCGCAGGTGGAGCAGATGTGCAAGGAGCTTTCCGACTACGCCGGCGCCATGCAGGCCTTTTTGAAGGGGTGCGACAAGCTCTCGGACAAGGTGCTGGAGCGGCTCGCGGGCCCGCTCACCGACCTGAAGGGGGTCAAGGGGAGGATCGAGTGCACCGTCGACGCGCTGCGCTTTTTCGCCTCCCGCGAGGAGGGGTTCTGCCGCTGGTTCGAGCTCAGGAAGGGGCCGATGGTGAAGCTCTGCTGCTCGCCGCTCGAGGTGGCGGAGTCCATCAAGAAGGCGATCCTGGACCGCTTCAAGACGGTGATCATCACCTCAGCGACCCTGGCGGTCGGCCAGAAGCTCGATTTTCTGAAGAGACGGACCGGCCTGGATCTTCTGGCCAGGGAAAGGGTGAGCGAGCTGCTGCTCCCCTCCCCCTTCGACTACGCACGGCAGGCCTTCGTAGGTGCCCCCTCCGACATGCCGGAGCCTACTTCACCGCTTTTCGAGGCGCGCCTCTGCGGCGCCCTTTTGAAGGCGTTGAAGATCTCGCAGGGGCGGGCCTTCGTCCTTTTCACCTCCTACGACCTCTTGACCCGGGTGAGTAACCGTCTGAACGAGCAGCTAAAGGCGGCCGGACTGACGCCGATGCGCCAGGGAGAGACCAACCGCCACATGCTCCTCTCGAAGTTTCGCAGTTCGCAAAACCCGGTCCTTTTCGGTACCGACTCCTTCTGGGAAGGGGTCGACGTACAGGGAAAGGGGCTGGAACTAGTGGTGATAACGAGGCTTCCCTTCCGGGTTCCGACCGAACCGATCCTGGAGGCGAGGAGCGAGCACATAACGGCCCTGGGCGGCGACCCCTTCATGACCTACACGGTCCCGCAGGCGGTCATCAAGTTCAAGCAGGGGTTCGGCAGGCTGATCAGAAGCAGGGAGGATCGCGGCGCGGTACTGATCCTGGATTCGCGGGTTCTGACCAAGAACTACGGCAAGGTGTTCTTGACTGCGCTGCACGGGGTAACGGTGGTCAAGGGGGTGGAGGAGATGCTCTGCAAAGAGATGGAGGCCTTCTTCGGTCCGCAGATTTGAAAAACCGGAGACGCAGGCAATGCGTCTCTAGGCACTGCCCACTAGTCCACTCCACCACTCAACCGCCGTCAGGCAGAATCAAAGATCCAATGGCTTTTCAGCTCCTTCACCGTCCGTCGTGTTCGACAGCTAAATCCCGGTCGTGCAGCTCCCCAACGACAGTAATCTGTGCCTTCCATTCCGATGTGATCGACCCGGGGGATCGGACGGTGCGATCTTTTTTTGCCATGCACCGGAAGCATACCTGCCTCGAAATTAAAATCCCTACACGCGGCCGCCCCCGGCAACTCTGCCTTTTTTCCGGAAGTGCGTCTTCCTATCTGTTTGAAAAAGCACCAAAAGCCTTCTTCTTGCGAAAGGTGCACACACCCCGAAATTCTGTCGCCACCCGCGGGCGAGCTATTTGAGAGCTTGCACGTCGATCCCTCCTTTGCATCTCAAAAAAAAGAGAAACAGCGTGAGTTGCGCGTTCCCTCTGTTTCTCTGTTTGCTTCTTTTCCCTCAAACATCCGCACCCTTTCCGATTCGGAATCAGGGACCGGATACTTGGCACAGAAATCCAGATAGTTTCCGTCCGGAAACCCCATTTTTCTGAACTTCGTGATGCGGAAAAGGCGAAAAGCGTGCAAAATCGGTTAGCGTCATCCAATGTGTTGTCGGTGACACTCGTTCTTTCTCAATTTCAGACGCACTACTCCCGTATGTTACTGTAGGTTCAGGCCAATTCTTATTCAGGCTGCGGCTTTGGCTGTTTCGAGCTTGGTCCTGGCAATGACCTGGAGGTTGTAGGCAAAGATCGAACTCCAGACGTAGCTCTTGAAACCTTCCCATCCCTTCCAGGTGCAGCGGTCCAGTCCGAAGGCGCGTTTGAGCGTGGAGATGTTTGCCTCGATGCCGGCACGGAAGTTCTTGAGTCTCTTGTAGACCCAGGCGCTCTTGACCATATCGAGAATCTCTAAACCCCGTCTCTTCGCAAAGGCTACATCCTTTATCTTGAGCTCTTTGGCATCAGCCAGGTTCTTTTTGGAGGCAAAGCCTCCATCGGCACTGGCTTGGCGTGGCATATAACCGAAGATGCTCTGGTGGCGCTTGAGCATCGGAATGTACTGTTCAGAGTCGGCCGGGTTGCCTCGTTCAATCAAGCAGTCCAGGATCAAGTTTGACTTTCCGCTGCTAACAAACACCTTGTGACCGTACTGAACCTCTCTACGGCTTTTGACAATTATGTCGGTGTGGTCTTCGAAGAAGGATACGACCTTCTCAGATACAGGTACCTTCTCACCACGGAACACACGTCGCTCGGTCTGGCTGATGACTTTCTCCAGCAGGCCAACGGCTCTTTTCAACTGGGCCTGAAGGTTCAAGGCGGTAAGCATATCGTCGAGATCATTGGCTTTGTACCCTTGCAGTGCGGGTATTGCTTCCTTGGCATATCCGACTACCTTGCCGGCGTAAAGCGTCATATCCCGGTAAGCTGCGACCCTTGCTTCTTCTTTTTTGGCATTGACGACGGCAAGATGGCGCTTCTTTACCACCCGCAGATGGTCGCTGTAGCGATAGTCAGGGCGAGGTGTGAGGGTATGCCCTTCCTCAAGCCAGCGGGTTATGATCCTGACGCCGTCCCATAGAAGCGATGCGTCGGTGGGGTCGTGTACGTCGCTTTCAATGGCGGTAGAGTCGATGCGTATTTTTCGTCCAGTCTCTATGCCAGCCTTTTTCGCATACTGCATGAGGCAGTGGTGAATCGCCTCCCAGGTCTCCTCCGAGAGTGGCTTTATGTTCTCCTGGA